>Ga0160425_1000760_pt1 | contig 37391 bp, 34 predicted proteins | sample BioMet8_FD_108193 | JGI IMG/M metagenome (GOLD analysis project Ga0160425, IMG submission 108193) | Microbial communities from bioreactor (seeded with sewage sludge) at Lawrence Berkeley National Lab, California, USA - Biofuel... | ecosystem: Engineered > Bioreactor > Anaerobic > Unclassified ...
CCTTCAGGGCGAACACGTTGATGTCCGCGTCCGCGCCGGGGATGAGAACGCCCTTTTCCTTCAGACGCAGGGCTTTCGCGGGAGAGAGGGTCATCTTGTGAACGGCCTGCGCCGCCGTCAGCACCCCTGTTCCCGTGACAAAATGCTCCAAAAGGCGCACGAACGCGCCGTAGACCCGGGGATGGGGCCGGCCCTCCGTGGGATAGGTGGCGTCGGAGATCACGCTGCTGTACTTGTCGCGCAGAATGCGGACGATGTCCTCCTCCGAGGCCATGAAGTCGATCATGGTGATGCGGCAGGATTCCGACACCAGCAGGTCGCAGCAGCTGTCAAAGGGATCTTTGCCCTGCATCTCCCCGATCTCCCGGAGGCTCCTGCCCTGGTAGATCCGGCTCTCGGGCCGGGCGAGGGAGGTGAGGTAAATACCGTCCCACCCGGCAAGGCGGGCGATGTTGTCAAAGTCCGTGCCCTCCGCCATACGGCGGCGCAGGACTTCCCGCTGCGTCCTGTCCTTGAGCCGCCGCGTCACGGCCTCCACGCCGCCCACCAGAAAGTCCGGCGGCAGAATGTGCAGCAGCTGCGTGGAACCGGCGGTGTAGGGGTACACGTCGCAGGAAACGTCCAGCCCCTCGTCCCGGGCACGCTGCATCAGCTCCAGCGCCCGGGGGATTTTCACGCCCCAGTTCTCCTTGCCCATGGCCTTGAGGTGGCTGACGTGGAGCGGCACCTTCAGCGCCCGGGCCACGGTGAGCATTTCCTCCAGCGCCTCGCACACGCCGCCGCCCTCTTCCCGCATATGGACGGTGAGGGGAATGTCCTGCCCCCGCAGCGGGGACAGGGCGCGGATCAGTTCTTCCGTTGTGTAAAAACACTCCGGCGCGTAGCCAAGGCCCAGAGAAACGCCCAGAGCGCCTTGGGCGAGCGATTCTTCCAGAGCGCGCCAGACGGCGCGGTACTGCTCTTCGGTCAGCCCCTTTTGGGCGTAGCCGGCCACGGCGGCACGGATGGTGCCGCTCCCCGCCAGCATTCCCACGTTCAGCGGCAGAGATGTTTCCGACGCCCGGCGCAGGTAGTCCGCCATGGCGGGCGCGGCGCCCTCCCGGGCCTCGCCGGTGATGGGGCGGAGGTAGGAGAGGATCTCCTCCAGATGGGCGCCGCCCAGCGGCGCCAGCGACAGCCCGCAGTTGCCGCTGACGATGGTGGTCAGCCCCTGGCGCAGCTCCAGCGAACCGAAACCGGGCCGGAACAAGGCCGCGTCGGCGTGGCGGTGGATGTCGATAAAGCCGGGGGTCACCAGCTTGCCCGAAGCGTCGATGACGCGGCGGGCTTTGGCCTCCCGCAGCTGTCCCACGGCGGCAATGCGTCCGCCCTCCACAGCCACATCGGCCCGGACGGCGGGCGCGCCCGTTCCGTCCAGGATCATTCCGTTTTGAATCAGCAGGGAATACATGATAACGCCTTCCGTCCTTTTTATTGGGCCGTGCCGTCCGTCACCACGTCCAGCACCACGGTGATGTCCCGCTCGGGGAATTTCTTGTCGCTTTCGATGTCCGTGACCGTCTTGCCCCGGGCGACAGTCCCTTCCGTTTCCACATGGACGCCGCAGCGGACTGTGCGGAACAGCTCCGGCCGCTCCAGGTACAGCTCGCCCACCATCTGCCGCAAGGGCATATGGATCTCCTTGTCGGAGGGGGCAAACTTCCGCAGCACGTCAAGGCCGCACATGGTCACGTCCAGCCCGCAGTGAAAAACGGTTTCCGCCGCCTCCGGGTCCAAAAAGACGTTGCCCTCCGCCGCGGGCGTCACGTCGCCCCAGGCGGCGGAGCCGCCCATCACCAAAATGGAGCGGGTTTCCCGCAAAAGTCCCTGCTCCCACGCCTCAGCCACCGTGGTCAGCGGCCCCAGCGCCAAAATGGTCTCCGCGCCCGACAGAGCGGCGGGGTTTCCTTCGTCACGGTCGATATACACCTTCATGTGCCGTCCTCCTCACGCGTAAAAGGCCGCGGCCTCGGTCAGGAGGCGCACGAAAGCGGCCCGGTCGATGTCCAGCGCGGCAGTCACGTTGGGCGCCTTGCCCCCGATGCCGCCGAAGTCGCCCACCGTGGCGCCCCGGCACCATTTGCCGCCGGTTTCGACCTCCACATACAGTTCTTTCATGGTCAAAATCTCCGGGTGCAGCAGCGCCGCCACCGCCACGGGGTCGTGCAGCGGGGCGCCGGCATAGCCGATGTCCCGGTGGAAGCGGAAAAAGAAATCCAGCCAGTCCGCCACCGTGCGGGCCACGGGATTGCCCACGCGGCGGATGGCCTCAAACTCCTCCGGCAGCACCAGCGCCCGCTCCGTCACGTCAAGGCCGCTCATCAGCAGCGGGATGCCGGAACGGAACACGATGTCCGCCGCCTCCGCGTCGATGAAAATGTTGAACTCCGCCGCCGGCGTCCAGTTGCCGTGGCTCAGTCCGCCGCCCATGAGGGAGATGCGGCCGATCTTTTCTTTCAAGTCCGGACGGTTTTGCAGCAGCAGCGCCACATTGGTCAGCGCGCCGGTGGCCAGAATGGTCACAGGCTCCCGGCTTTCCGTCAGCACCTTGGCCATCAGCTCCCAGCCGGCCATGTCCACCGTGTCCATCACCGGCTCCGGCAGGGCCGGACCGTCCAGCCCCGACGCGCCGTGGATGTTGCCGGCCGTCACAGGCGCGGCGTACAGCGGGCGGGGCGCGCCCATGGCGATGGGGGCGTCAATGCCCAGCAGCGTGCAGACACGGCGGGCGTTACAGGTGGTCTTTTCAATAGTCTGGTTGCCGGATTCCGTGGTCACGGCCCGGATGGACAGCTCCTCCGACGCGCGGCAGAGCATCCAGGCGATGGCGTCGTCGTGGCCGGGGTCGCCGTCCAGGATCAGGGGTATCTTCCTCATAGCAAACGATTCTCCTTGTGTCAATCAGCGGGCAGCATGGTGCAGGGGCAGCGTGACGATAAAGCGGGTGGAACGCCGGTCGCTCTCGGCCTTGATGGTGCCCTTGTGCTCCTGAGCGATGGTCTGGGCAATGGAGAGGCCCAGTCCGAAGCCCGTGGTATCCGTGCGGGAGGAATCCGCCCGGTAAAACCGCTCGAAAAGGTGGCCCAGCTGCTCGGAGGGGATGGGCTCGCCGCCGTTTTCCACCTGGAGCCGGGCGTGTTTATCCTCTTTGGTCAGCGTCAGGGCGATCTTCTCCCCCTGGGGCGAATACTTGATGGCGTTGTCCAGCAAAATGCCGATGAGCTGGCGCAGCTTGTCCCTGTCGCCCTCCACCTGCACGCCTTCGTCCACCTGATAGGTCAGCTCCAGGCCCTTTTCATACACCACCGGCTCAAACAAAAGCGCGGCGTCCATGGTCAGGTCGCTGAGATCCAGCGCTTCCAGCGCCGGCTTTTGCTGCATGGTGTCGGAGCGGGCCAGAGTCAGCATTCCCTCCACCAGTTTTTTCATGCGCTCCCCCTCGGAGCGGATGTTGTCCACATACTGCGCTTCCCGGGACTGTTCCCCCAGGTCCTCCGACAAAAGATCGGCGGAGGAAAGGATCACGGTCAGAGGCGTTTTCAGCTCATGGGAGGCGTCGGAAATGAACCGGCGCTGCTCCAGCCACGCCTTCTCCACCGGCCGGGTGGCCAGCCCCGAAAACAGATAGCTGAAAAAGAAGAACACAGCCAGCGCCACCGCGCCGATCTGCAGAGAGCTGACAACGAGCGAATTGAGGGTGGATTTTTCCAGCGACACATCCACAAAGGCGATCCGGGTCCCCAGGGACGTGTCGGCCCGGAGATAGCGCAGGTTGTACTGGCTCAGCACCCCGGAATCCTCGCCCGAAGCCAGACAGGTGTCCACGATCTGCTGAAGGGTATCGGTGTCATCCATGGCGTAATAGGTGCCGCCGTAAAAGCGGTAGGAATTGTCGCCGTAGATCTCCACCACGAAGTAGGGCAGCTGCATGCCGCCTCCCTCGCCCTTGCCGGGATGCGACAGCCCCAGCTTGTCCTCCTGCACCGCCCGCTGCAGAATCTGGGCGCTGCCGTTCCTCAGGTTGGCGCGGGAGGCGTGAAACACGGATAAAAACACCGCCAGAAGCACCGTGGTGACAAAAAGCATATTGATGGCAATAAATTTCCACCGCAGTTTCCGAATCATGCTTCTTCCTCCAGGCAGTAGCCCACCATGCGGATGGTCTTGATCCGCACCCGGGAGTGCAGATACTCCAGCTTCTTGCGCAAAAAGGAAATGTATACCTCCACATTGTTGTCCTCGGCGGAGGATTCATAACCCCACACCTTCAGCAGCAGCTGTTCCTTGGTAACGATCACCTTCTGATTGCTCATCAAAAGCTCCAGCAGGTCGTATTCCTTGCGGCTCAGGCGCACGGACCGCTCCTGACAGATCAGGAGAAACGTCCCCTGCTCCAGCCGCAGATCGCCGTAGGTCAGGGTTTCCTCCAGATGAGTGTCGCCCTTGCGGCGCAGAAGCGAGCGGATGCAGGCCGTCAGTTCGCTGGGTTCAAAGGGCTTGGTGAGATAATAGTCCGCGCCGCAGTCCAGACCGTACACCTTGTCGGACACGTCGCTGCGGGCCGTCAGCATCAGCACCGGCACCGCGCCGCCCGAGGCGCGCAGCTTCTGCAGCAGGTCGAAGCCGTTGAGCTTGGGCAGCATGGCGTCAAGGACAATCAGGTCGTAAATATCCGACAGGGCGTTGTCCAGTCCGGACTCGCCGTCATAGCTGACGTCCACCGTATAGCCCTGCCGCTTGAGCAGATCCGCCAGTGTCCCCGCCAGCCGTACTTCATCCTCCACGATCAAAAGGCGCATGGCGTCTTCCTCCTGTTCTTCTTCATCTTATTTTTCTTCATTGTATACCGAAAAACCGCTGAAAGCAACAGCTCCAGCGGTTTTCCGGATTTCCCGGGTCCTCAGGATTCCCAGGAGCCGGCCATGGCCAGCAGGGCGGAGGCCTGGGATGCGCTCATCAGATAAATGGTGCTGTCGCCCAGCAGCACGAAATAACCGCCGCCCGTGTCACGGGCAGCCCCGACCGTCACACTCAGCTGTCCGTCCGGGGTACCGGCATAGGAAACGGTGATCTTCACGGCCGTATCCGTGAGGCCGCAGAGCGCGTAAGCCTCCGCGCTGGGCCGGTAGTCTACGCAGGCGGTCACGGCAAGACCCGCAATCGCCGACCGGAAGCCGGCGACCTCTTGCCGGTCGGTGACATCCGCACCGTCGCAGGACCATACCGCCGTACCGTCCGAGGAGGTCACCGTCACCGTACGGTCAAGACCGGACGCGGTGATATGCACCTGCCGCACCGCGTCGTCGGTGATGGCGGGCAGGGTGGGCAGAAGCGCCAGATCGTTGATGTCTGACGCCGTCTGGTCGGACAGCGCCGCGTCGATGAGCCAGACGCTGCCGTCGCCGTCCTTCTGCAGGGCGTAATAAGTGCCGTCGGCGCTCTGGCTGCCCAGATACAGGGTGGCCGCGGTGCCGTCGCTGAGGGTATAGGAAACATAGCGGGCCGGACTTTGAAGACCGTACGCCTCCAGCGCGTCGGCCTCAGTGGCCGGGACCGAGGAAACAGGCGTCAGGTCCGCGGCGGCAGCGGCAATGGCGTCCACCCGCACGCCGTCCAGCGGAAACCCACTGTCCTCCCTCCAGTACCAGTTTCCGCCGCTGTCGCGGGAAAACCGCAGCGTCACGGACCCGTTGCTGTAGGAAAGCTCTGTGACGGATGCCGCCGCGGCCGCCGTGGTATCGGCCGTATCGCCGGCCTCATCCGTGGAAGCGGCGTTCTGGTTCTTCAGGATCAGAAACACCAGCACTGCCGCCGCCAGAGCGGCCGAAAGAAAGATCAGTCTTTTCTTTTGCTTTGCGTTCATCAGGTAAACTCCCCTTTATGGTAAAGTCGGCCCTCCCGGGAGCAGCGCCGCTCAGAGCCTTCTGCGCTGCCGCGAGCGGATGAGACCCCAGATCAGCGTGCCCAGCGGCAGGATCACCGCGAACAGCAGGCTCCAGGTCCCCGCCGCGGGAACGGTATTGCGGGCGGAGGTCAGACTTACCGCCTCAACGGAAATCTGACTGACATTCTTCATGTCCGCCGTCACGGCGGAAACAAACTGCCGGAGATTGGCCAGGTTGGTGAAAGAGTCCGTGATCTGAGAGGAGATCACCGAATCGCTGCCGTACACCGTCAGACGGCCTCCCGCCGTGGATACCGCGGTGGCGGCCAGCACATAGGTCCCGGCGGTCTTGCTCCCGTCAGTGTCCACGTTGTAACCGCCGTCGGTGGTGGTGAGGAACGGCGTCACCGTCACGCCGGAAACCTCCGCGGTCAGGAGGCCGCGGGAGCTGTAAACGAGCATATTGTCGGAGGAGCTCAGATCTCCGGCGACGCCGCTGCCGGTGGCAATGGCGGGAAAGATGGCGTAGGGATTGTTGCTGTAATAGCTCTTGGTATCGGCAATATAGCCGCTGGTAACCGCGAGGCCGTTTTCTCCCAGCAGCGTTTCCCAATTGGGCAGGCTGAGAAGCTCGGAGCTCATGAGATAGAGCACATGTCCGCCGCCGGAAAGATAGGTCCGCAGCATGGTCAGTTCGTCGTCGGCCAGGTCCGCGGTGGGGGCACAGCAGATCAGCGCGTCGCAGTCGGAGGGCACGGAGCCGCTTTGCAGCAGGTTCACCGACGCCACGTCCAGATGGCTCCTGGTCAGGAGCTTCGTCAGACTGTCGGACAGGGACGCTTCACCGTGGCCGGCAGTGGTATAGACCTTGTGCGTCACGGCGGACACCACCGCGTCCACCGCGCTGGTCAGCCGGCCCTCGCAGTCGAAGCTGTTTTCCGTGTAGGTCCCGGTGGTGTAATAGCTGTAGCTATCATAGCCGATGATGTCAGAAATTGCAACGGTTTCCTGCCGCCCGGTAGCGGCGCAGTCCACCACGATGGTGTTGGCGGAGGCGTCGTAGGCGGTCAGGGCGGCGGGGTGGGCCACAGGGTCAATATACTCCACCGACAGATGGCCGGAAAGAGCGGCATAAACGCTGATGAATTTCACGATACGGGCGTCCACGTCGCTTTCCTTGGCCAGAACGTGGATGGCCACGTCCGTATCCAGAGCGGCGAGGTAGGACTTCGATGTGTCGCTCACCTGATACAGGTGGTTGTCGGTGATGTCCTTCTGGGTCACGGTGGTGGGAAGAAGGCCGACGGCCAGATTGAGTACGATCACCAGCGCGATGGCCACCGCGCTGATGAGGGCGCTGTACGCGCCGCGGCGGGACTGATGTCCCTGAAAAAAGACGGTAAGACCGTTTTTTGCTGCTGCTTTCATTCCGTTCGCCTCCTCAGTTCCAGCGGCGGCGCTCTATGACCTGCTCCGTCAGAAAGAGCATCAGCGCCGTCAGCGACAGGTACAGGATCAGTCCGCCCCAGTCAAAGAGCTGGTACTCGGCAAAATTGGTGAACACCTTGTTGAGGCTGAATTTTCCCAGCACCTTGGGCAGCAGTCCTTCAAAGGAATCGGCATTTTTGATGTAGAAACCGAAGATCACAAGAAGTCCCGCCGCCAGTACGCCGCACGTCACCTTCCAATTGTTGGAGATGGCGCTCACCGCCGCGCATACCAGGATCAGCAGCGCCAGAAACCCCCACAGAGAGCCGGCCGCGGTGGTGGGCAGGTAGCCCGTCAGGCCGTCCCATAAAAAGAGGAGCAGCAGCACGCCGAAGGTCCCCACGGCGGCGATGATCTGGCTTTCCGTCAGGGAGGAAATGAAAAGCCCCACGGCAATATAGGTGCAGCCCAGGAGGAAAAACGCCAGGATCGCGGCATAGTCGCCGGCGAGATAGGCGGTGCCGTTGAGCTTGATGACCAGCGGGCACAGACAGCTCACCGCCACCGGGACGGCGTACACCGTGGCCATGGCGAAGAACTTGCCCAGCACAATGGAGCGAATGCTCACCGGGGACGTGAGCAGCAGCTGGTCGGTGCGGGTATGGCGCTCCTCCGCCATGGACCGCATGGTCAGGATCGGAACCGCCAGCAAAAAAATCAAAATCACCGAGCTGAGCGTGGTGGCGTACCGGGGCTGGCCGGATACCAGATTGTACACCATGAAATAGATGCCGTTCATCACCAGCAGAAAGGCAATGAACAGATAGCCCGTCATGGAATTGAAATAGGAGCCCAGCTCCCGCCTGTAGATCGCCTTCACCGTGCCGCCCCCTCTTCTTTTTCGTCGCCTGTCATTTTCAAAAAGACCTGTTCCAGCGTGTTCTCGCTCCGCAGCATGGTAAGAAGCGGACACCGGGCGTCGGCCAGCGCATAGAAAATGGCCTCGCGCGGATCGCTGTTCTCCTCCACTTCCGCCTGCGCTTCTGTCAGATCGCCGTTTTGCGTCAGATGGTAGTGCGTCACGCCCTCTGTCGCGGTCAGAATGTTCTGCACGGTCCCGGCGGCGCCGCGGACAGTGAAGCGCAGCGTCTGTCCGCCCTGCGAGGCCTCCAGATGAGCGGGGGTGTCGTCGGCCAGAAGCCGGCCGCGGTGGATAATCAGGAGTCGGTCGCACACCGCCTGCACCTCCGGCAGAATGTGACTGCTGAGGATCACGGTATGCTGTCCGGAAAGCGTGCGGATCAGCTCCCGGATCTCCGCGATCTGTTTGGGGTCCAGCCCCACCGTGGGTTCGTCGAAAATGAGAACCGGCGGAAAGCCCAGGATGGCCTGCGCCAGCCCCACCCGCTGGCAGTATCCCTTGGAGAGGTTTTTAATCAGCCGGGGCCACACATCCTCCACATGGGTGAGGGCGGCGGCCCGCCGCAGCTGGCTCTCCCGCTCCGCCGCAGGGATTTTTTTCAATTCCGCGGCAAAGGTCAGGTACTCGCCCACCGTCATCTCCTTATAAAGAGGCGGCAGCTCCGGCAGATACCCGATGCTGCGCCGGGCTTTCTCCGGATCATCGCTGATGTTGATGCCGTTGATGCGTACCTCGCCTTCCGTGGGGGCCAGGTATCCCGTTATCATGTTCATGGTCGTGGATTTTCCCGCGCCGTTGGGCCCCAGAAAACCATAGATCTGTCCGTCCGCCAGGGTGAAATTCAGATGATCCACCGCACAGCGGCCGCCGTAGCATTTGGTCAGATTCTTTACTTCGATCACACCAGTGCCTCCTTATCTGATACCGTATCTGTTACAGGGAACAGTTGACACTATAGAAACCATATCTTAAAAAAAGCTGAAAAAACTTTTTTAAAACTTAAAGGTACATTTTAGCTTTGGCCGCTATGATAGGGCCAACGAAGAGAAAGTTGGAAAGTGCGGTGATCTTTATGGCAATTCAATACACATTTCAGAGAGTCGAAAAAAAGTATTTTCTTACACCCGCGCAGTATGAAATGCTCCGCCCCGTGCTGGAAAAACACACCAAGCCCGATGAATTCGGCCCCAGCACCGTTTACAGCCTCTACTGCGATACCGACGACTACGGCCTGATCCGCCACTCGGAGGGCCGGCCCGTCTATAAGGAAAAGCTGCGCCTGCGGAGTTACGGCGTGCCGGGAGAAAACGACAGCGTTTTTCTCGAGCTCAAGAAAAAATATAAGGGAGTCGTGTTCAAGCGGCGTATTTCTCTTCCGCTGCACGAAGCCCGCACCTATCTGGAAACCGGGCAGCATCCCGACGGCGAAAATCAGATCTTTCAAGAGATCGATTGGTTCATCCGTACCAACCGTCCGCAGCCCAAGGCGCTCATCGCCTGCGACCGCGTGGCGCTGGTGGGACGGGAGGACCCGTGCCTGCGGCTCACCTTCGACCGGCACATCCGCTTTCGCCGGACTGAGCTGGATCTCTCCCTGGGGGACAGGGATATGCAGATCCTGGAACCGGACCTCATCTTGATGGAGGTCAAGGCCTCCGGTGCCGTTCCTGTGTGGCTGAGTCACCTTCTCAGCCAACTGCAGATCTTTCCCACCACCTTCTCCAAATACGGCGCCTGCTATAAAAATTATCTGCTCCCCACATATTTTGAAAGGACCGTGAACAGTTATGTTTAATTCCATTCTCGCCAGCCAGATAACGCTGAGCTCCTTCCTGATCTGCACCGTCGCGGCACTGATCCTGGGCGTTTTGAGCGCTCTTCTCTATATGCATAAAAACCATTACACCCCCACCTTTGTCACCACCATCGCCCTGCTGCCGGCCGTGATCTCCATCGTCATCATGCTGGTCAACGGCAACATCGGCGCCGGCGTGGCGGTGGCAGGCGCTTTCAGCCTGATCCGCTTCCGCTCTCAGCCCGGCGATGCCCGCGAGATCGGCACCATCTTCCTGGTCATGGCACTGGGCTTTGCCATCGGCATGGGCTATGTGGGCATCGCGGCCGTCTTCTTCCTCATCATGGCCCTGTTCCAGCTGGCACTGATCCACTTTAAGTTCGGCCAGGTCAAAAACGACCTGCGCGAGCTGAAAATCACCATTCCCGAAAATCTCGACTACGACGGCCTTTTCGACGACCTGCTGCAGAAGTACACCGATTCTTACGAGCTGGTGGGCGTCAAAACCAGCAACATGGGCACTCTGTTTGAACTGCACTACGACATCACTCTCAAGGGCAGCGGCATCCCCAAGCAATTCCTCGACGAGCTGCGCTGCCGCAACGGCAATCTGAACATCGTCTGCGGACGCAAGAATACTTTGGTCCCGCAGCTGTAAGAATTTCTTCCCTTTCAATCCAAGTAAGAAAAGAGGTCATCTCCATGAAAAAATATCAGCCCTGGAAAGGCGTAGGGGCCGTGGCGGCAGCCTTGAGTCTGCTGACCGTACTGGCCCTGAGCGGCTGCGGCAGCAGTCAGACCGCCTCCGCTTCCACCGTTTCCGCCTCCTCCGCGCAGGCGGAAACCACCGGTTATACCGCTTCGGAAAGCGTTTCCCTCCTGAACGCCGCCTATCAGGTCAATCTGCAAAACGCCGTGAAGATCACACTCAGCGGAAACAGCGCCTCCGCCTCCGGCAGCGGCGTTTCCGTCAGCGGCAGCACCGTCACCATCACAGCGGGCGGCACCTATGAATTCAGCGGCAGCCTGACCGACGGCACCGTCGTGGTCAGCGCCAAGGGGCAGACCGTGGTGCTGGTTCTCAACGGCGCCTCCATCACCGCCTCCTCCGGGGCCGCCATCGACGTGCAGAACGCCGAACTGACGGTGGTCTATACCGTCAGCGGCACAGACAACACCCTCACCGGTTACAACACCGACGCCACCGACACCAACGCCGCGCTTTACAGCAAGGACAACCTGATCCTGGACGGCGAGGGCTCCCTCACCGTCACCGATACCGGCAACAACGGCATCCAGGGCAAGGACTCTCTGGCCATCCTGGGCGGCACGCTCACCGTCAACGCCGCCAACCACGGCATCAAGGCCAACGACTCTCTGGAAATCACCGACGGCACCATCACCATTACCAGCGGCGGCGACGGTCTGAAGGCCGCATCCACCGACTCCGGCGACGTTGGCTACGTCCACATCTACGGCGGCAGCATCACCGTGACCGCCGCCGGCGACGGTATCCAGGCCGAGTCCTCCCTCACCGTGGAGGGCGGCACGCTGGATCTCACCTGCGGCACGGGCTCCAGCGCCTCCCAAATCAGCTCCGGCTCCAACACTCCCATGGGCTTCGGCAATTCCAGCTCCGGCAGCTTCTCCGCACCCGACAGCAATTCCGGCAGCAGCAATATGATGCCCGGCGGTTCCTCCGGCTTCAGCGGCCAGACGCCGCCTGACGCCTCCACCTCCGCCACACCGTCCTCTTCCGCAGTCACCGCGACTGCGACCGCCACGGCCACGGCCTACACCGCCGCCGCCTCCACAGAGGATACCACCAGCACCAAGGGCCTGAAGGCCGGCACCATGCTCACCGTTTCCGGCGGCAGCATCACCGTGGATTCCACGGACGACGCCCTGCACTCCAACGGCGACGCCCTGATCGCCGGCGGCACCCTGAACCTCTCCACCAACGACGACGGCGTACACGCCGACGGCACCCTGACCATTACCGGCAGCCAGCTCACAATAAGCCTGAGTTACGAAGGTCTGGAAGGCGCAGATATCACCATCTCCGGCGGCACCATTGACGTGACCTCCACCGACGACGGCGTCAACGTCAACGGCGGCGGCGACAGCTCCGGCACCATGGGCGGCTTCCGCAACGACACCTTCTCCTCCTCCGCCTCCTGCACTCTGACCATTTCCGGCGGCACCGTCAACGTCAGCGCCTCCGGCGACGGTCTGGACTCCAACGGCGACATGGTCATCACCGGCGGTGTGATCACGGTCAAAGGCCCGTCCTCCAACGGCGACGGCGCCCTGGACTACAACAACAGCTTTGAAATCAGCGGCGGCGTCCTGATCGCGGCGGGCAGCTCCGGCATGATCGAGAATCCCACCAGCGGTTCTTCCCAGTGTTCTCTGGGTGCGGTACTGCAGAGCTGCTCGGCGGGCGACACCGTCACCTTTACCAGCGGCAGCACCACCTATTCCATCACAGCTGACAAATCCTTTGCCTACGCGCTGCTCTCCTGCCCGGAGATGACCAGCGGCAGCAGCTGGACCGTCAGTGTCAACGGCACGGAAGTGGCCTCCGGCACCGTCAGCGGCGCTATGACCACCGTGAACCAGAGCGGCGCTTCTGCCGGTACCATGGGCGGCGGCATGGGCGGTCAGAAGGGCACGATGCCCTCCATGGGCGGCCGCTCCTGATCTTACCGTTTCTCTTTCCCCCTCTCTTTTGCCTCCCCTGCCCGGCAGGGGAGGCATCTTTTTTTCAAAAACGCTCCACCATCGCCATGACGCGCCCGCAGGCCGAAAGGCAGCCGCGGAAAAGGGTGCCGACCCGGCGGCTCTGTCCACGCGGCGCAAAGCGGCGGATGAACCCCGTAAAGAGCAGCCGCTCTGCCATGCAATGTCATATCGCCGGCGGCAGTATCCATGCCCGCATACGGAGCGAGGGTGTCCGCCTCCGGGTACAAGACCGGCGGTCGTGCCGGCGTTGATATCCGATTTTCTCCTGCAATCGCAACGCCGGCCGCGGCATAAGGTTCCGGAAGCGGGGAACCGCCCGGGGCACCCCATGTTCAGGGTGCCGCCGGCCATACGCCGGGCCGCAGACCGGAAAACCGCCGGAAAAAGGTCCTTTTCTGCAAGAAAAAAGCAGGACAGCCGATCGGGCTGTCCTGCTTTTTTCTTTTGTGTCAGATCTCGCTGGAGCGGTTGTGCCAGTCGATCTCAGTTTCCAGCTCCCGCTTGAGCTGTTTGTTCTCGGTCACCAGCTCGTCATAATGGCGGCTCTGGACGTAATATTTCACGAAGCCGAAGGTGGCCTCCTGAAATTCCTCTTCCGTATATTTCGGCAGCAGCGAACCGCCCGCGCGCTTGAGCCCCTGCACGTTGATGACCACAAGGCGGCGGTTCTTTTCCGACAGCTGGAAGATCTTCAGCGCGGGCGGAATCTCCAGACCCAGGTCGTACATCTCATTGACTTCTTCCAGCAGCTCCCGCTGTTCCGGTTTGGCCGACACGATCACGCCGTGTTCGGCAAACAGTTTCTTCAAATAATCCGCAGATACCTCTTCCCGGGTAATGGTTCCCTTGCCGATGCCGGAGAGCATGGTGTTGGACAGGGAAAAGCTCACATAGACTTCGTGCCCCGTTTTGGGATAGCTCATGCAATTACCTCCTAATTTTTCCTCATTTTTTGCTTCTTTTTGTTCCTTTTTGTTTTGTTTCAGAGATTCTTCAGCACTTTTAAAATGTACCAAATACAACCTCTGAATCTAAAGTACCACACTTGAGGCGGAATTGCAATCCCTGAAGGCTATGTTATTTTTCTGTCATGTACCGGTATCGTTCCCGTTTTTTCTGTCCGGCGCTCACACGCCGGTGAGGTCGAAGGGCGGGGTGTACTCCTCCCGGGCGGAGGTGCGCTCCTGCAAAAAGCCGTCCGTGACGCCGCAGTTTTCCATATACTCCGTGGCCGCCCTGTACTCGCTTTTCGTCACATGGCGGCCGAGCTCCCGGGGTACGCCGGGCTGGGGCGTGTACTGGCTCATGAGAGAAAACAGCACGTCGCCGGGGCGGAAGGCGGAGGCCACATAGTCAATGCACCGGCGGGTGTTCTCCAGCTGTCCCGGCAGCACCAGGTGCCGGATGATGACGCCCCGGGTCATGAGGCCGTTCTCTATTTTGTAGGGGCCGGTCTGGCGAAACATCTCTTCGATGGCCGCCCGGGCCACCGGGAAATAGTCCGCCGCGCCGGAGTAGCGCCGGGCGGGGGCCTCCATGGCGTATTTGAGGTCGGGAAGGAAGATCTGCACCTTCCCCTCCAGCGTGCGCAGGGTTTCCACCCGCTCGTAGCCGCCGGTGTTCCAGATCACCGGCACCGGCAGAGGCGGCGTCAGTGCCTCCAGGATCCAGGGGGCGAAGTGGGTGGGGCTCACCAGATTGATATTATGGGCGCCCTGGGCGATGAGTTCTTCAAAAATGGCACGCAGACGCCCGACGGAGATCCGCCGGCCATAGCCGCCGGCGGAGATGGAGCGGTTCTGGCAAAAGACGCAGCCAAGAGGACAGCCGGAAAAAAACACGGCGCCGGAGCCCTTTTCCCCGCTGACGACCGGCTCCTCCCAGTGGTGCAGGGCAGCCCGCGCCACCACGGGGCCGGCGGGCATCCGGCAGGCCCCGTATCCCGCCGTTTCATTCCGTTCCGCGCCGCAGCGGCGGGGACAAAGCTCGCAGATCATACGCGGCGGGGGTCGAAGTCCGGCCCCAGATCGCCGGCCATCCAATGCTTGCGGCAAAGGCCGATATACTTGTCGTTGGCGCCCAGCACCACCTGCGCGCCCTCTTTCACCACACGGCCCTGTTCGTCAAAGCGGGCGTTGAAGGCCGCCTTCTTGCCGCACCAGCAGATGGTCTTGACCTCTTCGATCTTGTCGGCCATCACCAAAAGCTCGTAACTGCCGGGAAAGAGCTCGCCCTTGAAATCCGCCCGCAGCCCGTAGCATATCACCGGGATGCCGCAGTCGTCCACCAGATGCACCAGGTAGAGCACCTCTTCCCTGGTGAGAAACTGGGCCTCGTCCACAATGATGCAGGCATACTTCTTCAGTTCCGCTTCCTCCATGGCCCGCATTTCGTGGAAATAAATGCAGGGATGCTGCAGGCCGATGCGGGAGTAGACCATGTGGTCGCCGTCCCGCGTGTCCAGCTGGGGCTTTACCAGCAGCGTCCGCTGGCCCCGCTCCTCATAGTTGAACCGGGCCATCAGAGCGTTGGCCGTCTTGCTGGAGCCCATGGCTCCGTACTTGAAATAGAGCTGTGCCATCTTACCTCTCTCCTTCCTGCCAGATACGCAGGGCTTCTTTTGTGAACTTGATAAACGCCGAGGGCACGGCCCGCCGGGCCCATTCCTCCCGGTCGCACCAGACCCAGTCCGGCGCGCCGGCGCCGGATACACGCAGCAGATAACCTGTCATCTCCCAACGGATGTGGGTAAATTCATGGCGGGCCGAAAGCCGCTTTTCCCAGACAAGGGGCGTAAGGCCCCACGCGCCCATCTGACGGGCGGCCTCTTCTTCGTTCAAAAGGCCCCCGGTGTGGGGGTATTCCCACAGACCCGCCAGCAGGCCGGTTTCCGGACGTTTTCGCAGCGCCAGCGTCCCGTCCTCCCGCAGGAGAAGAAAGACCGTCTTTTCCTCCTGCCGTTTTTCCTTTTTCTTCAGCCGCACCGGCAGTTCCCCGGCAATGTCCAGCTGCTTTGCCCGGCAAAAACCTGCCGCCGGACAGGCGCCGCAAAGGGGTGCGCCGCCGGGCAGACAGACGGTGGCGCCCAGATCCATCAGGGCCTGGTTGTAGTCCCCAGGCCGCTGCGCGGACATGGCCTTTTCCATTTTCTCACGAAACGCGCCCCGTACCCCGGGGGCCAGCACGTTGTCCCGGCTGCCGGTCAGCCGGGCGGCCACACGCAGCACGTTGCCGTCCACCGCCGGGATCTTTTCTCCAAAGGCGATGGACAAGATGGCGCCGGCGGTATAGTCCCCGATGCCCGGCAGGGCCGTGACCTCTTCATAGGTGCGGGGAAAGACGCCGCCGTAGGTGTTTACCACCGTGCGGGCCGCCGCCTGCAGGCGGCGGGCGCGGCTGTAGTAGCCCAGCCCCTCCCACAGCTTCATCAGCACCTCGGTGTCGGCGTCCGCCAGGGCCTCCACCGTGGGAAACGCTTCCATAAAACGCCGGAAGTAGGGGAGCACCGCCGTCACTCTGGTCTGCTGGAGCATGATCTCCGACACCCAGGTACGGTAGGCGCTGACCTCCTCACGCCAGGGGAGCTGCCGCCGGTTTTCATCGTACCACGCCAGAAGCGGCGCGGAAAGCCGGTCGAGTATGATCTGTTCTTCTTCCATTTATCCCTTTCTGTTGAAACGCCGGGCGTATCCACACCGGCGGCAAAGCTCCTCCGCCGGCTCCCGGCGTGAAAAGCCTTCATAGATCCGCCGGGCCCGTTCCCCCCCGCAGACGGTATCCCAGTCGTCCTGCAGCAGATTGCCCAGCGCCAGCGTCCCCTCGCTGTCCAGACAGCAGGGTACCACCGTCCCGTCGCACAGCACGCCGAGCTGCCGGCGCAGGCCCAGGCAGAATTCCGTCTGCTGCAGGGCGGCGTCTTTTTCCGGCCAGTCGAATTTCTCCGCCCGCTCCAAAAAAAGGTTGGGCCGCAGCGTGCGGCTGCCCCGGCTGTCAGGCACGACAGCTTCCACATCTTTTTGCAGTTTTTCCGAGAAAAACGCGGCGATCTCCCGGTTTTTCCCCTCCCGGCCTCCGGCGTTCCACAGGCGCAGAGCGCACAGAACGCCCTTCTCCGACGCGGCCGATACAAACCGCCACACACCCTCCAGATAGGCGTTCAGGTCGCCGGCCGCGCCGTCGCTGCCCTCAAAGCTGTGCAGCGACACGCTGACCTTGTGCAGGGCCGGGGCGGAGAGAAGCGTCTGACTCGCCTGGGGCAAAAGCGTCCCGTTGGTGGTCAGGCACACGCGGAAACCCCGGTCGCCCGCCGCCTGTAAAAGCGCGGGCAGGTCGGGGTGGAGCAGCGGCTCGCCCATGAGATGGAAGTAGAGATACCCCGTGTGGCCCCGCAGGCGGTCGGCCACACGCGCAAACTCCTCCACGGACATGAACCGCGGCGGGCGGGCGGTGCCGGGGCAAAAAGAACAGTGCAGATTGCACACATCGGTGATCTCCACATAGACTCTGCTGAGCATCGGCATCACCCTCCTTCCGATTTTCTTATTGTACCATGCCGGCGCCTCTTTGCAAAGAAAAAAAGCCTCCGTCCTTTCGGGAACGGAGGCTTTTGCCGCTTGTTTACTGAATGACCATATAGCTGGCCGTGCTGGCCGCGGAGGCCGTGCGCACCATGGGTACCAGACGGGTATCCCTGTCGAAGCCGGAGGGCAGAGCCGCCGTCAGAGCGGTCATGTCCACCGTGCCGGTATCCACATAGATCCGGTCGAAGGAATCCGTCAGGAACGAAACGGTGAGGCCGCTGGCATCCGCCGTATCGGTGACGTTCTGGCGCAGCACCACGGAGAGCTTCACATCATAAGACGAAAGCTCTTCCCGCAGCGATTTGACAAAGGAGGTCAGCGCGGCGGCGGGCTCCACCCCGGTGCCGTAGCTGATCTGGCTGGTGGTTCCCGTGGTGGGATAACTGCAATAGTCCAGCAGCAGTTCCTTGAAGCCCAGTTGGGCGCATTCCCTGCAGATGGCGGTCACATAATCCTGCGCGCCCTGTTTGGCAGGGTCCAGCCAGCAGGAGGAGCTGCCGTCGTACCAGATGGCGCCGGTGCTGCGGCAAAGGCCCGCGGAAGCGGCGTTGGAGGAGGCATAGGTGCTGTCGGCAAAGCAGACGATCCGCGCCACGCTGTACCGATCGGCGCCCAGCAGATTCTTCAGCGCCTGCGTGACGCCGGCGCTGCCTTTTTTGGCGTCAGTCGCCTGCGGCACCGTGGTCAGGTACAGGAAGCTGCCGTCCTTGAGCTTGGTGTCCAGCACCACGGCGTTGCCCTGGGGCAGCGCGTTGAGCACGGAAGCCCAGTCCCCGTCGAGGACGCTGCTTTTGAGCTCGTTGGCGGTGATCGCCGAAAGCGCCGGCGCCGCCGGTTCTTCCCGCGTCAGTTCCACTTCTCCGCCCGCATCGGCATTGTCAGCGGCAGGTTCGGAGTCGGCAGGCTTGGCTTCTTTCTTCACGAAAGACAGCGACATATGGCCACTGTCGTCATAGACCAGATATTTCTGACAAAACAGATAAGCGCAGGCGGCCAGCAGAATCAGCACCAGTACCGCAATTGTCACTTTCTTGCCTGTGCTGACGCGGCCGTGGTAGCTGGTGTAGCCTCTGGTAGCCATGTTGTCAACTCCTTCTCTTTTAAGGCTGAATCTGATCGATCAGACCGGCGCGGCGCGCGTGGCGGCCGCCTTCATGCTCCGTATGGAGGAAAACATCCACCATTTTTTTGGCCAGAAACGGGCCGGTAAAACCGCCGCCCAGAGCGAGTACATTGGCGTCATTGTGGCGGCGGCACAGCTCCGCCGTCAGCGTGTCGTGACACAGCGCGCAGCGAATGCCCCGCACCTTATTGGCCGCCATGGAAATGCCGATGCCGGTGGTGCAGATCACAATGCCCCTGTCGCAGGCGCCGCTTGCCACCGCCCGGGCCACTTTTTCACCGTAAACAGGATAGTCCACGCTTTCGGTGCTGAAGCAGCCTACGTCTTCATAGTCGATGTCGTTTTCCTCCAGCCAGATAAGAATGTCCTGCTTGAGGAGGTATCCGCCGTGGTCGCAGCCGATGGCAACTTTCATATGTGATCTCCCTTCTTGTGTCACAGGGGCCGGAAAACAGGTTTCCGGCCGGTATATGTGGTGAAATATGTAAAGCCGCAGGAGCGGAGCAGCTCCTGCCGCTCCCGGATCATGCAGCCCACGTGTTCTTTGATATGGGCATCCGAACCAAGCGTAACGATCTCGCCGCCCATCGCCCGGTAGCGCCGCAAAATGGCAGGGCCGGGCAAAGGATCGTTGCCCCGGTTGGTATTGACTTCGATCCCCATTCCTTTGGGAATGATGATGCGGAAAATCTCCTCCACACGATCCATATAACCGTCGAAGCTCATGCGCTGGCCCAGATTCTCGTTGATATAGCGCAGCGGCAGCGTCAGGTGCCCCAGTACATCAAAATGCCCCCAGCGGGCCAGCTTCTCCAGTTCGCCCAGATACCCGTCGATGATGTCCAGATAATAGGCCGTATCGTGGGGCTCAATGTAATAGAGGTCCAGCCAGTTGTGTTTGGCATCGGCCGTGTGGACGGAACCGATGACAAAGTCCAGCGGCGGACAATGCCGGCGCAGAATCTCCGCCCGATCGAAAGCCTGCGTCACTTCGCCCATTTCGGCCCCCAGCTTCAGCACAATCCGGTCGCCGCACGCTTCCTGCGCTTCACGGAACTGCGCCAGCGCGCCCGCCCAGTCGTAATCGCTGCGGGGACGGCCGTCCCAGTAGAAGGTATCCAGATGATCGGTGATGCAGATCTCCTGCATTCCCTTCCGGATGGCTTCTTCGGCCATTTCCCGCATGGTATATCTGCCGTCGGGGGACCCGGTCGAATGTATATGATAGTCCGCTAAATACATCTTGTCAATATCTTGCCGGTTTCTCAAATCTTAAACTTCTTGAAAAAGCTCTTCTGCTTTTCATAATTTCCCTCGCCCAGCGTATCGCTGAACTTCTTCAGCGCGTCTTTCTGCTCTTTTGTCAGGCCGCGGGGTGTTTCCAGCGTAACGGTGACGTACTGATCGCCCCGGCTCCGGCCGTTGAGCACAGGAATGCCCTTGCCCTTCAGGCGGAACACAGTGCCGGTCTGCGTCCCCTCGGGGATGCTGTATTTCACCTTGCCGTCAATCGTGGGAATCTCCAGCTCCGCGCCCAGCACCGCCTGGGTAAACGTAATGGGCGCCTCGCAGAACACCGAAGTACCCTCCCGGCGGAAGATCTCGTGGGGCTGCACCATCACCGTCACCAGCAGATCGCCCGGGCCGCCGCCGTTTTTCCCGGCATGGCCCTGACCCCGCAGGGAAATGGTCTGGCCGTTGTCGATGCCGGCGGGAATATTGATCTTGATGTTCTTGCGTTTTCTCACCCGGCCGCTGCCCTGGCAGGTGGGACAGGGCTGGTGAATGATCTTGCCCGTGCCGCCGCATTTGGTACAGGGACTGGTGGAGGCAAACACGCCCATGGGCGTCTGACGGCGCACCTGAACGGTGCCGGTGCCGCGGCAGGTGGGACAGACCTCCGGCGTGGTGCCGGCGGCACAGCCGCTGCCGTGACAGTCGGAGCATTCCTCCGTCCGCTCCAGCGTCACTTCCTTTTCACAGCCGAAGGCGGCTTCCAGAAACGTGACGGAAATGGAGGCGCGGATGCTCTCGCCCCGCTGGGGGCCGTTGCGGCGCTGCGCGGTACCGCCGAAACCGCCGCCGAAGAAACTGCCGAAGAGATCGCCCAGATCGCCGAAGTCGAAGCCGCCGTTGAAGCCGCCCGCGCCGGGACCGCCGGCGCCCGCGCCGTAGTTGGGGTCAACGCCGGCAAAGCCGAACTGGTCGTAGCGCGCCTTTTTCTCCGGGTCGCTGAGGACTTCATTGGCCTCATTGACCTCCTTGAACATCTCCTCGGCTTCCTTGTTGCCGGGGTTCATGTCCGGGTGGTACTTGCGGGCCAGCTTTTTATAGGCCTTTTTGATCTCGTCCTCGGAGGCACCCTTCTGGATGCCGAGGACCTCATAGTAGTCTTTCTTTTCTGCCATATGGGTCTCTCCTCACCGCTTGCGCATAACGCCGCAAAGAGGGACAGGATATCCTGCCCCTTTTTGCGCGCCTGATACAGTCTTACTTGTTTTTGTTCTCGTCGTCGTCCACAACTTTATAATCGGCGTCGTAATACTCGCCGCCCTGCGGATTCTGCCCGGCCTGACCTGCGCCGGGACCGGCCTGAGGACCTGCCTGCCCGCCGGCAGGATTGCCCTGCTGGTACAGCTTCTCGCTCATCTTGTAGAAGAGCTGGGTCAGTTCCTCGGTGGCCGCCTTGATGGCGTCTGTATCTTCACCCTTGAGGGTTTCCTTCAGTTTTTCAACGCCGGCCTTGATGGGCTCCTTCTCGCTTTCGGGTACCTTGTCGCCCACTTCGTTCAGCGTCTTTTCCGCCTGGTAGACCATCTGGTCGGCCTGGTTGCGGACTTCCACCTTTTCCTTGATCTTGGCGTCCTCATTGGCATACTGCTCGGCTTCCTTCACGGCCTTGGCGATGTCGTCCTTGCTCATGTTGGAAGAAGAGGTAATGGTGATGTGCTGGCTGGTGCCGGTGCCCAGATCCTTGGCGGACACGTTCACGATGCCGTTGGCGTCAATATCGAAGGTCACTTCGATCTGAGGCACGCCGCGGCGCGCCGGAGCGATGCCGTCCAGGTGGAAACGGCCCAGACTCTTGTTGGCGGCCGCCATTTCGCGCTCGCCCTGCAGCACGTTGACTTCCACGGAGGTCTGGTTATCGGCGGCAGTGGAGAAGATCTGGCTCTTCTTCACGGGGATGGTGGTGTTGCGCTCGATCAAACGGGTGCAAACGCCGCCCATGGTTTCAATGCCAAGGGACAGAGGCGTCACGTCCAGCAGCAGCAGGCCCTTCACATCACCGGTGAGAACACCGGCCTGCAGCGCCGCGCCCATGGCCACGCACTCGTCGGGGTTGATGCCCTTGAAGGGATCGCTGCCGGTGAAGCCCTTCACCGCATCCACCACAGCGGGGATACGGGAAGAACCGCCCACCATCAGCACCTTGGCAAGGTCGGAGGGCTTCAGGCCCGCGTCGCTCATGGCCTGACGGACAGGGCCCATGGTGGCTTCCACCAGATGACCGGTGAGCTCATTGAACTTGGCGCGGGTAAGCGTCACGTCCAGGTGCTTGGGACCGGTGGCATCGGCGGTGATATAAGGCAGGTTGATATTGGAGGTCATCACGCCGGAGAGCTCGATCTTGGCTTTCTCGGCAGCTTCCTTCAGACGCTGCATGGCGACCTTGTCGCCGGAGAGATCAATGCCGTCGCTTCTCTTGAACTCGCTCACCAGATACTTCATGATGCACTCGTCGAAGTCGTCGCCGCCCAGACGGTTGTTGCCGGCGGTGGCCAGCACTTCGATCACGCCGTCGTCAATATCCAGGATGGATACATCGAAGGTGCCGCCGCCCAGGTCGTAGACCATGATCTTCTGGGACTGTTCCTTATCCACACCGTAGGCCAGAGCCGCCGCGGTGGGTTCGTTGATGATACGCTTGACGTCAAGACCGGCGATCTTGCCGGCATCCTTGGTGGCCTGACGCTGAGCATCGGTGAAGTACGCCGGGACAGTGATGACCGCCTCGGTGACGGGGGAGCCCAGATAGCTCTCGGCGTCGGACTTCAGCTTCTGCAGGATCATGGCCGAGATCTCCTGGGGCGTATACGCCTTGGAGTCGATGGTCACCCTGTAGTCGCTGCCCATGCGGCGCTTGATGGAAGAAATGGTGCGCTCGGGGTTGGTAATGGCCTGGCGCTTTGCCACCTGGCCCACCATACGCTCGCCCGTCTTGGAAAATGCCACCACCGACGGAGTGGTGCGGTTGCCTTCCGCGTTGGCAATGACAACAGCCTCGCCGCCTTCCATGACGGCTACGCAGGAGTTGGTGGTTCCCAAATCGATACCGATGACTTTAGACATAAAAATTGCCTCCTAACAGCATATATAATTGATTTTTTTATTTATTTTGGATCGTGCCGGGATAAAACCCGCCGCGCGATTTTCCGTTTCAATTGGCGACCTTTACCATGGCAAAACGAAGCACCTTGTCGCCCAGCATAAAGCCCTTCTGGAACACTTCCGCTACCACGTTTTCCCCCAGATCTTCGTCCTCCACATGCATCACGGCATTGTGGCGGCCGGGATCAAAGGTCTGACCCTCCGCTTCGATCACGGTCACGCCCATCTTGGTCAGCGTTTCCATGAACTGCTTGAGAATCATCTCCAGGCCCTGCCTGTGGGGATCGCCTTCCGCAAACTGCTGCGCCCCGCGCTCCAGATTGTCGTACACCGACAAAAACGCTTTGATGGTATCCATCCGGGCATCGTTGTAAAGGCTCTCTTTCTCTTTGGCGGTGCGCTTGCGGAAATTGTCGTATTCCGCCGCCAGACGCAGATATTTTTCATTGGTATCCGATACCAGCCTGGCCAGCCCCTCCATCTTCTCCATCTGTTCCTTGGTCACGGTGAAGGTTTCTTCCGGCACATCCGGCGTTTCCGGCGCCTTGTCGGACTGCGGCGCCGTATCCTCCGCCGGTGTCACCGTTTCAGGCGTATCGCTTTCCGGCGTTTTGGCCGCCTTTTCCGCGTCGGAATTCTTTTTCTTTTTCTCACTCATTTTCGTCGTCCTCCTTCAGGGGCAGTTGCTTTTTCCCGAACATGCGGGTCAGATTCTCGGCGAAGTAACTCAGCCGCGCCGCCACGGTGGCGTAATCCATCCGGGTGGGGCCGACCACGCCGATGAGGCCGCGCATGTGGTCGCCGATATCATAGCTGGCCACCACCACGCTGCTGTCCTTGAGCGCGGCGCTGACGTTTTCCGGGCCGATCAGGATCTGCATGGGCGCGTCGCTTTCAGGCAGAGGCAGGTTCTCCTTGTTGTCCACCATAAAGCTCATCAGTTCCTGCGCCTTCCCAATGTCCTGATACTCCGGGAACTTCAGAAGCTGACTGGCGCCGCTGGTATAAATCTCCTGACGCCCGGCCTCCTGCAGCAGCTCACCAGCATACTCCACCACGCGGCTGATGAGTAAAAACCACTGGCCCGTCACCTGATCGGACAGGTTCATAAGGCGGCTGTTCATCTCCGAGGCGCTGATGGCCGCGAAATGGGTGTTGAGCAAATGGCTGATGGGCGGCAGCTCCTCGTTTTCCACCGGAAGCTGCAGGGGAAGGATCTGGCTTTTCACCCGGCTGTCTGTCAGCATCACCACGGCAATAAAACTGCCGCCGTCCACCGGGATCAGCTCAAACCGCTTCACCGTGACTTTTTCCTTTCGGTCCGCCGCGGCAAAAGTGGGGTAGTCCACAAAGGTGGAAACCATCTGCCCGGCTTTCGAAATCACCTGGTCCAGCTCCGCCATCTTCACCTGCATGGCCGCGTTGATCTTTTCCGTTTCCGTCAGACTCAGCGCATGCTTTTCCATCAGTTCGTTGACGTAGAGCCGGTAGCCCTTGGGAGAGGGAATGCGGCCCGCCGACGTGTGCGGTTTTTCCAGGTAGCCCATCTCTTCAAGATCCGCCAGTTCGTTGCGAATCGTCGCAGAGCTGACCCGAGAGGCCATCTTTTCGGCAATGGCTTTGGAACCCACCGGCTCGGCCGTGTCAATGTAGCTCTCCACGACCACTTTCAATATTTGCTTTTTCCGGTCCGTTAATTCCATGCCGTTCCCTTTCCTTTCAATTTTAGCACTCATTGTCCCTGAGTGCTAAACGCAGTTTACCACCGGGTCACTTTCTTGTCAAGTAGCGGGGGCTTGAACAATCTGTGAACATTTAAAAAGAGGAGCGATCGCCGGAATATTTGTGGAATTTTCAGTTTAACGGCACATGTTCCGCCAAAACCGCGGCCGGCACCGGCCCGGGAGGCAAAAAACCGGCCCGGAAAAGCAGGGGGCGGCATAAGACAGCGGCGCCCGGCGGAAGGCAATCCTTCTGTCACGAAGCAAAGGGCCGGCTGTCACGGCAGAAGAGATCCCGCTGCCGAAAAAAGGCAGCGGGATCTCTTTTGTTTGAGAGGTTTATGGGTCCTGAGGCGATCCGCCCCGGAGGGCCGCGTCATGCGCTTTGAGAAAACCGTCGATATCCGGCTCATCCGCAAGCAGAGCCTGACAGGCCTCCAGATGCGTCTTTGCCGCAGCGGCGGTCAGCACGGTATCCCAGCTCCGGACGTTGTTTTCCGCCTGATCGAAGAGCTTCTGCGCCGCCGCAAAGGTGGGCGGCAGCTCATCGGAGGAATCCTTCCAGCAGGAAAAGCCCAGACCCATTTTGCTGCTTGCCCGGCCGAACCATTCGGCCAGATACAGTGCCACATCGGCCGCTTCGTCGGGGGCGTCTGTATTCTTATTGACAAAAAAGCTGACGCTTGTCCCGCCGATATAGTCGGAAGCATGCTCTCCCGCCTCCGCCAGCGGAAAAATAATCGGCACGACGTCGGTCGCCGCCCTGTCGGACGTATTGTCGATACTGGAGGCGGCCCAGCTCCCGTCCAGCAGCATTCCCGCTTTCCCGTCGATAAAATCGCCGAGGGCGTCGGTATCCGTGACCTGGAGCGGATTGTCGCCCAGAATCCCGTCCCGATAGAGCTCGTTCATTTTTTCCGCCGCCGTGCGGAAACCGGGGGAATCCAGTATGGACGCCTCGCCCGAAAGAACAGCGGTGCACTCCTCCGCGCCGACCTCGCGCATGGCGAGGTTTTCGTACAGCGCGCCGGCAAGCCACGAGTCACCCGCGCCGACCGCCAGCGGCCGGACACCAGCGGCTTTGAGCTTTTCCCCCGCGGCGAGCAGTTCGCTCCAGGTGGTTGGGAGCTGCGCTCCCGCTTTTTCAAACAGTCCGCGGCTGCAATAGATCAGCATCATGCTGCTGTTCATGGGCAGGCCGTACAGCTTGCCGTCCACAACAAAGGATTCCTCCGAATTCGCTTTGATCTCGCTGCGCTTCTCCGCAGAGATATAGTCGTCCAGCGGCAGGACACGGTCAGCCTTGACAAGCTGCGTGAGCTTCGCGGGCGCCCAGTCGTAGAACACGTCGATATCCTTCGCTTTACCGGTGAAGTCCGTGGCGAGCTTTTCCTTATAGGACGCGCTGTCCAGCGAGTGCAGAGTGAGCTTCACGCCGGAATGCGCCTGCTCGTACTGCGAAACCGCCTCTTCCATTTTGCTGTTGAAAGCCGAACTCGGATTGTCCGACTGATACCAGACATTCAGTGTGACCGTATCCGTGCCGGAGGTCTTTCCGTCCGACGAAGCTCCGTTCGGCGATGCGGCGCATCCCGTCAGCAGCACCGCCAGCAGCACGGCGGCAATACGGATCCTTCCTGTTTTCATACCGCTTTCTCTCCGTTTCTGCCGGGCCGCATCTTCTGGCGGTACCCGTTCACGGTCATGCCCGTGAAACGCTTGAAGCACTGCCCGAAATAATGCGCGTCCGGCATACCCACCAGCGCCGCGATTTCATAAGCCCGCATATCCGTGGTCCCCAGAAGCTCTTTGCTTTTTTCCATCCGCCGGCGCAGAATGTATTCCGTAATCGTTTCCCCGGCCTCTTCCTTAAAGATCCGGCTGAGATAACTCCCGTTGGCATAAACAGCCGCCGCGACGCTTTTGAGAGAAAGTCCGCGGGCGGAGAGATTGCTCTCTATATAGGCGGCGGCTGTGCCTGTCAGCGCGCCCTTCGTATGCTTTACATCCTCCGGAACGGCGCCGGTCTGTGCAGAACCGGCGCTCTCCTTTCGGATCTTATCCACGGTTTTCAGAAGTTCGTCCGCCTGGATCGGCTTTAGAATATACTTTTCTATCCCGATCTCTACCGCCTGCTTCGCATACTCAAACTCACGATAACCCGTGACGATGATGATGTGAACGTCGGGGCGCTGCTCCTTCATCCGGCGGCTGAGCTCCAGGCCGTTGATCACCGGCATGTTGATATCGCACAGCACAATGTCCGGCTCCGTTTGGGTGAAGAGGGCCATCGCCTCTCTGGCGTTCTGCGCGGAGCCGACGATCTCAAAGCCATCGTGCTGCCAGTCAACACATTTTTCCATGAGGACGGCTTCGTACTTTTCGTCGTCAACAATCAAAATTTTCAGCTTGCGCATGCGCTTTCCCTCCCCCCAGCGGAATATGTACCGTGACCTTCGTCCACTCGCCTTCGCGGCTTTCGATCGTCAGCGGGTCGCTCGTCCCGTAAAACAGGGCGATGCGCCGCCGGATGCTGAAAAGACCGAAGTTCGGCGTTTCTTCCGACGTCGACTGCCGTATCTTTTGCAGTTTTTCCGGGGACATTCCCACGCCGTCGTCCAGAACGGACAGCAAAAGCACTCCGTCCTCCTCGGCCGCGCTTATGACGATGGTACCGGCTCCTCCCTTAGGGCGAAGCCCGTGGTGCACCGCGTTTTCCACCAGCGGCTGGATCGTCAGCTTCAGTATCTTCGTTTCGCGGAGGTTTTCCGCTATATGGTACTCGTCGTTGATCTGGTCGCCGTATCGCGTGTTCAGAATTTCAAGGTAGTTTTGCACCGTGACAAGCTCCTCGCCCAGCGTGACCGTCTGCTGTCCATTGCCGAGGCTGTTGCGGTAAAACAGGCCCAGCGACTGCACCAGCGCGAAGCTGCGCTGCGCATCGCCCGAGAGGATCATGCCGGAGATCGTGTCCAGCGTGTTATAGAGGAAGTGCGGGCTGACCTGCGACAGCACAAGCTCCAGCTCGCCGCGCTGAATGGCCTGCTCTTCCTCGCGCGTTTTGACAAGCAGCTCCCGCGCCGAGGCCGCCATATGGTTATACGCCCGCTTCATGTTGCTGATCTCGTCCGTCTGAGCCGGCGCAACGGTGAAGTCCTCCGGTATGCCCTTTGCGTCGGCCAAGCGCGTTTCCATTTCCTTGAGCGGCTTCGTCATATGCATTGTGATGAACCGCCAGCACAACAGCAAAAAGACAAGATTCCCCAGAAAAACGATAAGAATCGGCTCCCAGTTGATGGTCAGCCCATACGTTTTGACCTGCATCACCGACACGAGCTGCCAGTCTGATATATCCAGCGCCTGGTGCTGATACAGCTCGAGCGCACCGTTGTTTACGCTGCTCGTCAGCTTGCCGGACAAGATGCTGCTGAGCGTTTTATCGCCGGCGCGGCTTTCTTCAGTGCGGAAAATCGTCCGTCCGCCGGACAGGATATAATAGCTGGATTTGTCCCCGCTGAACGCAGTAAAGCTCCTGCGGAGCGTCTTTTCGTCGATGTTGACCATCAAAACGCCGCAGGACGTGTAGTCGTCCTTGCTTTTGACGATTTTGATCATCGACACAACGTTGCGGTCGTCATCCGTGTAGCTGACGATCCCGCCGCCGGCGGTTTCATAGATCCAGTCGCCGTCAGCGGCCACGGCAGCGGCATACCATGCGGTATCCTGCGCGCGTACGCCGCTGTCCACCAGGACGCCTTCCCGCAGACAGATACAGGAGTTGCCGTAATTGTCATAAAAAAGAATGGAGGAGATGTAATCGCCAGCGAGCATGATCGGGGACAGGCTGTCATTGATAAAAGCGCGGGTTTCCGGCGTCATCGGCCCCGTTTTCAAACTGTCCAGCGCGTTTTGCACCAGCGGCGTCCAGAAAACGGTGTCCGTGTCCTGCCGCACGTAATCCGTCTTCAACTTCAGATTGTCCGCCAGCGCTCCCAGCGTCTGCGCGCTTATTTCCCGCTCCTGCGCGATATAATTCTTTCTGCCGAAATACGCGGTCGCCAGGACAGACAGCCCGGCCGAAAACAGAATGCCCGCGAGGAAGAGCGCAAATATCTTCGTCCGCAGTTTCACCGTGCGCACCTCCTTTGCCGCATTGATCTTTTTATTATATCATTTGGCTTCCATAAAAACGAATCACAAATTGCTATGAAAAAAATATGTAAAAGCGCTGACCAAAAAAGTAAAAGCCCCGTTCCTTTTCACATCTTATTCCTTATTTCGATCCGGACGTGCGGGCAGGCATGAGCCGGGGCCGCGGTGAAATCGATTCTTGTGACGAACGGCGGCCGCTTTTGACCGCCGTTTTCTTCGTTCTCGCCTTCGCTTCTCTCTTATTGTCCGTCGGGGAGGGAAGACCGAACCGCTGCCGGACCCTGACAGCGAAGCGCGCAGAGGCGGGCAGATACTCCGAAGGGCCTGTTCTTTGTTCTGCCAGGTATCTTCACAAAAGGACCAACTATCTCAAGGGCGGGCGTTAATAAAAAAAGCAGACTGAATGCAATATAAAATTGCAACCAGTCTGCTTTTTCAGCTCTTCCTGACGGACGCCATATGTCATTTTGGGAAATGGCCCTCTTACGGACGTCCGCCTGACTCCGGATCGATTTTCAAGCGGAAAATCAGTCCTTCTTCTCCGCGGCAGCGGCTTCAGCAGCCGCTTTGGCGGCGGCAGCCTTCTTCTCCGCGGCAGCCTTCTGAGCAGCCTTGAACTTTTCCTTCTCCTCGGGAGTGGGAATGGGCTCAATGGCGTTCTTGGGGCAGGCCTTGGCGCACATACCGCAGTTCTTGCACTTGCTGTAGTCGATGACGGCCACGTTGTTGACGACGTGGATGGCGTCGAACTTGCAGGTGCGCTCGCACATACCGCAGGCAATGCAGCTGACGGCGCAGACCTTGGCGGCAGCGGGGCCCTTGTCCTTGTTGGAGCAGTTGACAAACACCTTCTGCTTGTAGGGCACTTCCACGATCAGCTTGCGGGGGCAGGCTTCACGGCAGGCGCCGCAGTTGGTGCAGGCTTCCTTATCCACCACGGCCACACCGCTTTCGCTGATGTGGATGGCGTCGAACTTGCAGGCTTCCACGCAGGAACCGAAACCAAAGCAGCCGTACTGGCACTCCAGCGAGTTGCCGTTGCAGACCTTGGTGGCGGCCAGACAGTCATGCACGCCCCGGTACTCAAAGTTCTTCTTGGCGTTCAAGCCGCCGTTGCACAGCACGTGGGCCACCATCTTCTCGCCGGCAGGGGCTTCCATGCCCATGATCGCGGCGATCTTGGCAGCACCCTCGGCACCGGCGGGAGCGCAGGCGTTGATGGGGGCTTTGCCCGCCAGAATGGCGTCCGCACAGCCGGCACAGCCGGGATAGCCGCAGCCGCCGCAGTTGGCGCCGGCCAGGCAGGCCTGGATCTCAGGCAGGCGGGGGTCCGTCTGGACTTCAAATATTTTCGCGGCAAATGCCAGGATCAGGCCAAAGAAAATGGCCACTACGCCCAGCACCACCACAGCATACACAATATTCATAGATCTTCCTCCTTACCAGACCTGCAGACCGCTGAAGCCCATGAAGGCCAGAGCCATCAGACCGGCAGTGATCAGCGCGATGGGGAATCCGTCAAAACACTTGGGATTGTCGGCAAACTCCAACTGCTCACGAACAGCCGCGAACAGGAAGATGGCCAGCAGGAAGCCCAGGCCGCCGGTAATGCCGTACACCACAGACTCGATAAAGTTGTAGTTGTTCTGCACGTTCAGCAACGCCACGCCCAGCACCGCGCAGTTGGTGGTGATCAAAGGCAGATACACACCCAGAGCCGTGTAAAGGGCCGGAACGGACTTCTTCAGGAACATTTCCACGAACTGCACCAGACCCGCAATCACCAGAATGAAGGCCAGCGTCTGCATATAGTCCAGACCCAGCTTCACCAGAATGATGTTCACGCCATAGCAGAATGCGGAGGCAAGACCCATAACGAACGTAACGGCCAGGCCCATGCCCACAGCCGTATCGATCTTCTTGGAAACGCCCAGGAACGGGCAGCAGCCCAGGAACTGAGAGAAAATAAAGTTATTGGTTAAGATAGCGCCAAGAGAGATGGCAAACAACGTGGTAACACTCATTGTTTCGTTTCCTCCTTCTTCTTGTCTTTCTTAGCCAGCGCCCACTGCATCACGGCGATCAGCGTGCCCAGGCACAGGAAGCCGCCCACCGGCAGCACCAGCAGCAGAGCCGGCGTGTAGGAGGTGGGAAGGATCTGAACGCCCACCAGCTTGCCGCTGCCCAGAAGCTCACGGACAAAGCACATAACCACCAGCACCGCGGTGTACCCGAGGCCCTGGCAGATGCCGTCCACCGCGGAAGCCGCCACTGTGTTCTTGTTGGCAAAGGCTTCGGCACGGCCCAGAATGATGCAGTTCACAACGATCAGCGGAATGAACACGCCCAGGGATTTGTCCAGAGCGGGCAGGAACGCCTTGAGCAGCAGCTGCACGCAGGTCACAAAACCGGCGATGACCACCACGTAGCAGGCGATACGCACTTCATTGGGAATGATCTTGCGCAGCATTGCGATAAAAATATTGGAAAGCGTCAGAATCACCAGCACGGAAAGTCCCATGCCGAGGCCGTTCGTAATGGAGGTTGTAATGGCCATGGTCGAACACATGCCAAGCAGCTGCACCAGAACGGGGTTCTGTGTAATGAGGCCTTCTTTAAATTGTTTTTTAAAGTTCATTTTTCAGTTCCCCCTTTCAGCCTATTGCATCCACGACGGCCAAGGCGGCATTGACGCCCTTGGTCACGCCCTTGGTGGAAACGGTGGCGCCGGAAACCGCCGTCACGTTGGAGCCGACCACCAGCGTACCCGCGCCGCTCAGTCCGATGAACTGATCCAGCACAGGCGTGCCCGCTTTGTTGGGCTCGTTGTTCATGACTTTGGAGCCGATGCCGGAGGTCTCCGCGTTGGACACGATGGAAACACCTGTCACGGTCTTCTTCTCATCAACGCCGACGACCATTTCAATATCGCCCTGAGAACCGCCGGCCACAACCTTGATGGCATAACCGACCGTCTTGCCGCCGTACGTCACTTCATAGGCTTCCTTCAGCTTGCCGCTCTTGGCGGAAGCCGCAGCCGTCATGGCGGCGGTGGACTCGATCTTCTTGAAATCGCTGCCCTCGTTCACCGCTACCGCGGAAAGGGCAATCTTGGTGTTCTGCTCGTTGATGGCTGCGATCTTATCGGCGGTAATGCCGTTGACTACGCCCAGCAGGGCCGCAACCACTACGGAAATCGCCGTCAGAGTGCCGGCCACTTTTAAAATAAATTTACCGGAAATCTTCATTTTGCAGCCGCCTCCTTCTTTTCCTTCTTGGGCGCACCGTAAATGGTGGGCCGGATGTACTTATCCAGCAGCCAGGTGGTGCAGTTCATCACCAGGATGGAGTAGCACACGCCTTCGGGATAGGAACCGAACCGGCGGATAAAGCAGGTCAGAAGACCGCAGCCGATACCGAAGATGATCTGCCCTTTCTTGGTGACGGGGGAGGTGGCATAGTCGGTCGCCATGAAGATGGCGCCCAGCATCAAACCGCCGCCGAACACGTTGTAGAGCATATAGGTCACAGCACCGGTGCCGGCAGGCGCCGCGATCAGGCAGAGAATTGCCACGGTGCCGATATAAGCCACGGGGGTGTGCCAGGAAATGACCTTGCGGACGATCAGATACACGCCGCCCAGAAACAGCATCAGAGCGGAAACCTCACCCAGAGAGCCGCCCACCTTACCCAGGAACATATCACTGACAGAGTACACGCTGGTCAGAGCGGAGAAGTCGCCTTCCTTCATGATGGCCATGGGAGTCGCCGCCGTCACCACGTCCGCCGTGGAACCGACGATGGCAGCCCGGGTACCGGGTGCCACCCAGCGGGTCATGGCGGTGGCATAGCAGGCCAGCAGCGCCGCACGGCCCGCCAGAGCCGGGTTCAGGAAGTTGGTGCCGATGCCGCCGTAGAGCTGCTTGACGACCACGATGGCGAAGAAATCGCCGATCACCAGCATCCAGTAAGGCAGCGTCACGGGGCAGACAAAAGCCACCAGCATGCCGGTGACCACCGCCGACAGATCGCCGATGGACTGGGGCTTCTTGAGCAGCTTGCGGTAGAGCCATTCCCAGAACACCGCAAACGCAGCCGACCACACGGTGGCCGTCAGCGCGCGCCAGCCGAAGTTGTACACGGACATGGCCAGCGCCGGGATCAGGGCAATGATCACATCCAGCATGATGGATCTCGTATCCTCATTGGAGCGGATATGGGGGGAGGAGGACGCGATCAGCTTTAAATTCTTATAGTCGGTCATTGCTTACGCCTCCTTCTTCTCTGCCTTCGCCGCGGCTTCCGCCTTGGCCTTGGCAGCCATTCTCGCATTGTTGACCTTCTGCTTGCCCATGCGGAACGCATGCGTCAGCGGAATGCGGGCCGGGCAGGTGTACGCGCAGGCGCCGCACTCAATGCAGTCCATGCCGTGCAGCTCGTTCTGCCACATCTCCACGTTGCCCTTCATCAGGTACTTGTACATGTAGATCGGCTCCAGGCGCATGGGGCACACGCCCACGCACTTGCCGCAGCGAATGCACTGGGGTTCTTCCACATACATCTCTTCGTCGCCGGCAAAGGCCAGCATGGCGCCGGTGCCCTTGCCTACGGTCACATCCGTGGTGTACTGCGCAAGACCCATCATGGGCCCGCCCATGATCAGCTTGTATGTTTCGTCCTTCAAGCCGCCGCAGGCGTCAAACAAATTGGAAATGGGAGTGCCGATGGGGCATTCCAGGTTCTTGGGTTCGATCACACCGGAACCGGATACCGTGACGATCTTGTTCACCACAGGCATGCCGGTATACACCGCGCGATAGATGGCGCAGGTGGTGTTCAGGTTGAAAATGCAGCAGCCGGCATCGGCGGGCAGCTTGCCCGACGGCACCTGACGGCCGGAAACAGCCTGGCAGAGCTGCTTTTCAGCGCCCTGAGGGTAACGGGTGTGCAGCACCTGAACCACTACGGGAGCCTTCAAATCCGCAATGGTCTTGTTCAGTACATCCGCCGCATTCTGCTTGTTGGCTTCAATGCCGATGTACACATGCTCCACACCAAAGCATTTGGCCAGCAGCGTCGCGCCTTTGACCACCTGTTCAGGCCGCTCCAGACAGGTGCGGTGGTCCCCTGTGATGTACGGCTCGCACTCGGCCGCGTTGATGATCACATAGTCCACTTTGCCCAAACCGGAGCTGATCTTCACATGGGTGGGGAACGTTGCGCCGCCCTGGCCCACAATACCCGCGTTTTTCACAATTTCAACCAGCGCTTCCGGCGTCAGACTGTCAGGGTCTTCCACCGGCTTGACATCCTCAGAAACAGTATTCTGGAGATCGTTCTCGATCACAACGGACATCATTTCGCCGCCCATGGAGAAGGGTCTGGGTTCCACTGCCACGACAGTGCCGGACACGCTCGCATGGATGGGTGCGGATACAAATCCGCCGGGTTCACCAATTCTCTGTCCCACTTTTACCTTGTCGCCCACCGCAACGATGGGTTTGCAAGGTGCACCGATGTGCATAGACATGGGAATTACCACCTGAGCCGGCGCGGGTGCCAGCTGTTCGATGGCCTTTTCATTGGTCGCGGCCTTCATATCATTGGGATGAACGCCGCCAAAGAAAGCTTGTGCCATTGTCTTCACCTCATCTTACTGCGGAGTAGCGGAGATGCTACTCCATACTGCGTTTTATCATACATCAGCCTTTTCACTTTGTCCAGTCTTTCCCGTTCCTTTCAAATGATTTTTCTCCTTCTTCCTTCATTTTTGCCGTTCCTTTGCCCCGCTGCTCTCCTGTCCTATTTCCCCTCTGTGCCGAATTTCCTTGTGTTTTCCCCACCTGTATATTATAATAAATGCGGCGTTTTCCCGTACGATATTTCATTTTTTGAAAGGAAGTTCTTCTATGCTGGACCGCAAACTCTTAAAAAGCCAGGCCCGCGAGATCAACCGCAGCGCTGTTGTGTCCATCTATCTCTTTTCCCTGCTCTACCTCCTTATTACCTGGGCACTGCGAGGCCTGGACACTTATGTTTCCGGCAGCGCCGCCGATTATATGCAGCAGTATTTCCCCGATTGGCCTGTTCCTTTGCTGCTCAGCCACGCCGCCTACCCGCCTTTGCTGGTCACCTTCATCTCCGTGGTGGTCTCTTTGCTGCTGGCCGTGCTGGAAGGCGGCTACGTCCTGTACGCCCTGGGGGTCCGTCAGCACCGGGAAATGCCCTACGCCACGCTGTTCGACGGTTTCGCCTTTGCCGGCAAGCTGATCCTGCTGAACCTGGTCATGGGCATTTTTATCGCTCTGTGGACGATGCTGTTCATCATCCCCGGTCTTATCGCCATCTACCGCTACAGCTTCGCGGTCTACAACCTCTGCGAAAACCCCAGTATCGGCGTCATGGAGGCCATCGAGATGAGCAAGGTCCAGACCAGCGGCTTCAAATGGAGTCTGTTCGTCCTGGATCTGAGCTTCCTGGGCTGGCTGCTCCTCGCCTGCTGCACCATGGGTATTTTGCTGATCTGGCTCTATCCGTATATCAAACAATCCAAAATCGGTTATTTCCAGGAAATCAAGAAAATCAAGCAGGTAGGCTATTTCCCGCCATCCCCGCCTCCCGTTGATATGCCTCAATTTTAACAATTCCGCCTCGTTTAAAGAAAGCCTTCGGATGTTTTTCCGAAGGCTTTCTTTACTTTTATCTTTCACTTTTTCCGCTTTAACTTGCATTAAGTGCATTTTATGTCACTTTTTTTAAGTCATTTATTTATATTGCACAAGGATAATGTTAAAAGTTTGGCATATTTGGCATCTTGTAAATGGGCCTTACATGGCATAGAATGATTGTGTCAAAAAAATGTCAATCGCGTGTGTGTGGCGATTGATAGCGTATATTTATGCGTAAAATGATATATATGAATGCATATATATAAATTAAAAGGGGAGTTGAGTTCGTGTTTAAGAAATTCACAAATGGCTGCGTGCGCGTAGTCAACAGGTGGCTGCCCGACCCGTTTCTGTTTGCGGTTATCCTGAGCATCGTCGTCTTCGTTTTCGGCATGATCGCCACCAAAATGGGTCCTGTCAGCATGATCAAGGCCTGGGGCAGCAATACAGGCTTCTGGGGCCTGCTGTCCTTCTCCATGCAAATGGCTCTGGTGCTGGTGCTGGGTTCCGCCATGGCTTCCGCCAAGATCTGCAAAAAGGGTCTGGGCAAGCTGGCGGCTCTGGCGCATGATAACCGTACGGCTATCATCGTCACCACCTTCTTCTCCACCATCTGCTGCTGGCTGAACTGGGGCTTCGGCCTGATCGCCGGCACACTGCTGGCCAAGGAAGTAGCCAAGCGCGTTCCCACTGTGGACTATCCTCTGCTGATCGCCTCCTCCTACTCCGGCTTCGTCATCTGGCACGCCGGCCTCTCCGGCTCCATTCCTCTGGCGCTGAACATGCCCGGCGGCTACAAGGTGGGTGAGCAGGTCTTTTCCGCTACCCCCAGCCAGACGATCTTCCATCCCATGAACCTGATCATGGTGGGCGTGATCCTCGTCCTGATGCCCTTTGTCAACTACGCCATGCACCCCGACAAGGAACACACCAAGCTGGTCAACCCCGCTCTGCTCGACAATGAAAAAGAGCGCACCTATGAGGTCAAGACCCCTGCTGACAAAATGGAGCACTCCCGCTTCCTGTGGATTGTGACCGTCGCTGCCGGCTTCGGCTATCTGATTTACTACTTCGCCACCCTGAAGGGTTCTCTGTCCAGCGGTCTGAACCTGAACACCGTGAACTTCCTCTTCATGTTCCTGGGCATTTTGCTCCACGGCGACCTGCGCAAATATGTGGACGCCATTTCCGATGCCGCCTCCGGCGCCGCCGGCATCCTGCTGCAGTTCCCCTTCTACGCCGGCATCATGGGCATGATGGTGGCCGCCAACGCTGATAATGTGTCTTTGGCCAGCGTTATCTCCGACTTCTTCGTGAACATCTCCAATACGGTGACCTTCCCGATGCTGACCTTCCTCAGCGCCGGTATCGTCAACTTCTTCGTTCCCTCCGGCGGCGGCCAGTGGGCTGTTCAGGGCCCCATCGTCATGCCTGCCGCAGAGCGGATGGGCATCGAAGCGGGCCGTGCTGCCATGGGTATTGCCTGGGGCGATCAGTGGACCAACATGATCCAGCCCTTCTGGGCTCTGCCTGCTCTGGGCGTGGCCGGCCTGTCCGCCAAGGACATCATGGGCTATCTGGTGATTGTCACCCTCTTCGTGGGCGTGATCGCCTGCTTCGGTTTCCTGGGCTGGGCCATATTCTTCTAAAAGGCATCTGTGTAACAAGAGCCGCTGCCATTGGCAGCGGCTCTTTTCCTTTGTGCGGTGCTTCTGCCCGCAAGGAGAAAGCGGAGAATCCCACCGATGCACGGGAGAAGGTGCAAGGTACGGGAGGCACGGAAGCCGGGTACGCCTATACAGACGAGGCGGCCGGTGGGGATCGGCGGACCGGCGGGGATCGGCGGGTCGGGCGGGGATCGGCGGGGGATCGGCGGGCCGGGGGGGATCGGCGGGTTGGGGGGGGGAAAAGCAGCGGCCGGGCGCCGCAGCCTGTTAGCGCG
>Ga0160425_1000772_pt1 | contig 36906 bp, 37 predicted proteins | sample BioMet8_FD_108193 | JGI IMG/M metagenome (GOLD analysis project Ga0160425, IMG submission 108193) | Microbial communities from bioreactor (seeded with sewage sludge) at Lawrence Berkeley National Lab, California, USA - Biofuel... | ecosystem: Engineered > Bioreactor > Anaerobic > Unclassified ...
GAGCTTGCGGTCGTTGCCGTCCAGCGTCTGCAGCACTTCATTTTCGCGGGCCGTGCGGACGATGATCTTTCCGCCCTTGACACAGGAAAAATCAAAGGCGTGCATGGGCTGGCCGTACTCCATCATGACGTAGTTGGTGATATCCACCAGATTGTTGATGGGCCGCATGCCCATGGCGGTGATGCGCTCGCGCATCCACTTGGGAGAGGGAGCGATCTTCACGTTTTTGACCATACGGGCGGTGTAGCGCAGGCACAGATCGGTGGCCTCCACATCCACGTCCGCCAGGTCGGTGATGCTGCCGGCGCCGCCTTTGACCACAGGCTTGTGGAGCTTCAGTTCCTTATCGAAGGTCACGGCCGCTTCGCGTGCCAGACCGATCATGGACAGGCAGTCGGAACGGTTGGGCGTGATCTCAAACTCTACCACATGGTCGTCAAGACCCACCACAGGCCGGATGTCGTCCCCGGGCCGGATATCCGGCTCGTTGAGAATGAAGATACCGTCGGTGATGCAGTTGGGAAATTCTTTTTGCTCGGCGTGCAGATCGGCCAGCGTGCACAGTGCCTGACGGCCGGCGTCGTAGGCCACTAGATCTCCGCCATGGATATTCTGACAGTCGGTGACCATCTTCACATCGCCGCTGCCGGTATCCAGCAGCAGTTCATAGGTGGCGTAAGCTGTGCAGGTAACTTCCTTTACAGCAGCTGCGATCACTTTACCGTAGATCCTGTGGCCCGGTTTCACTTCTGCCGGGAGGGAGGGCTTTTCCGGATCGGAGGGGTGATAGTCGTTGAGCAGCGCGGCCGCCTTAATGGCGCCGTAGGGGAAGTGATGGGTGTCAAGTCCCAGCTCCTTGAGCGAGCAGAGCATGCCGTCGGAGAGAACGCCGCGCAGCTTGCCGCGGGTGATCTTGGTACCGCCGGGCAGCTGTGCATTGTGTTTGGCAACGGGCACCAGGTCGCCTACATGGATGTCCCAGGCGCCGGTGCAGATCTGGAGCGGTTCCTCCTCGCCCACGTCGATGCGGGTGACAAACATGTGGTCGCTGTTGGGGTGCTTTTCTATGGTGAGGATTTTGCCCACCACCACATTTTGAATGGCAGTACCCTGATCGGTGAAGGTTTCCACCTTGGAGCCGGTCATAGTCATCGCTTCCGAAAAGTCCTTATCGTTGATGTCCCGGACGGAAACGCCGTCCACGAACTCATTGAGCCATTTTCTGCTTAAATCCATTTTGTGAATCCTCCTGTATCTCCATTCCGCGCCGGGCGGCAGCGGAACGAATTTATATCGTCATTCTGCCTTGCGGCGGCTGTCAGAATTGTTCAAGGAACCGAACGTCGTTTTCAAAGATCAGCCGCAGATCGGCGATCTTGAATTTCCGCATGGCAGCGCGTTCCAGCCCCATGCCGAAGGCCCAGCCGGAATATTCGTTGGGATCAATGCCGCTCATCTCAATGATCTTGGGATTGCAGACACCGGCGCCCAGCAGTTCGATCCAGCCCTCGCCCTTGCAGGTGGGGCAGCCCTTGCCGCCGCACTTGTGGCACTGTACGTCCATCTCGCAGGAAGGTTCGGTAAAGGGGAAGTGATGAGGGCGGAAACGGGTGACGGTGCCGGGGCCGTACATGGCCACGGCCATTTTGTTCAGCGTGCCCTTCAGGTCGGCGAAGGTGATGTGCTTGTCGATGACAAGACCTTCCATCTGATGGAACATGGGGGAGTGGGTGGCGTCCACCTCGTCCTTGCGGTAGCAGCGGCCGGGAACCACGGCGCGGATCGGCAGTTCTTCGGATTCCATGATGCGCGCCTGCATGGGAGAGGTCTGGGTGCGCAGCAGCGTGGTGCTGTCCTCGTCAAAATAGAAGGTGTCGGTCCACTCACGGGCCGGATGGCCTTCGTCGGTGTTCAGGCGGTCGAAGTTGTATTCGGACAGTTCCACTTCATTGCCCTCGTAAACCTTGAAGCCCATGCCGATAAAAATCTCGCGGAACCGGTCGGCGGAAAGGTTCATGGGATGCATATGGCCGATCTTCAGTTCCTCGCCGGGAATAGTCACATCCACGGCTTCCAGCTCCAGTTTGGCCTCCAGAGCGGCGGCCTCCAGCTTGACGCGGGCATTTTCCATGGCCGTTTCCATATTGGCGCGCACGTCGTTGGCCAACTGGCCCATCACAGGCCGTTCTTCGGCAGAGAGAGTGCCCATCTGCTTGAGGACAGCTGTCAGAGCGCCTTTTTTGCCGATATACTTGACGCGAATGGCCTCCAGATCCTCCGTGACGCTGGCTTTTTCAATAGCGGCAAGGGCATTTTTCCGGATTTCTTCCAATTGCTGTTTCATAGTTCCTTCTACACTCCTTACATGGTATTTACGTGGGACTGGGGGGTGCGGGCCATAAAAAAAGCCTCTCATCCCCATACATAAGGGACGAAAGGCAAAGACACTTCCGTGGTACCACCCAGATTCGCGCAGGGCAGAGCGATGCGCACACTCATTGGCCCCGATAACGGAGGGAAAACCGGCCGCACATTTCCTCACGGCAGTTCCCGGGCGAACCAAGCGACACATTCCGAACTGGCTTTCAGCCGGTGACCAGTTCTCTCTGCGGAATGCAAGCACACTTACCTTCCCGTTCATCACATTTTTGACTATATGGTCATTTATAGCACACGCTGACAAAAGTTGCAAGGATTATTTTCATTGTTTTGGCAAGAAAAGAGATTCCATCTGAAGCAAAGCGTGATATACTAACAGAAAAAGCAGATAAGGAAGGGTTGGGCTTTGGAGAGGATTACACTGCCCCTTGTCAGGGAAACGCTGCCGCGCCGTGATCCGGCCGGCCACAAGGGCGACTTCGGAAAAGTCTACTGCCTCTGCGGCAGCGTTGGGTATACGGGCGCACCGGTTTTTGCCAGCCGCGCCGCGGTACGGATGGGTGCGGGACTTGTCTATCTGGGCGTACCGGAGAGCATCTGGCAGGTGGTGGCGGTGAAGAGCGATGAAGCCATGCCGCGCCCGCTGCCGTCACTGGACGGCCGTCTGGCGCTGGCGGCGCTGCCGTTGATCGAAAGAGAAACGGAGCAGTGCGACGCGGTCCTTATGGGCTGCGGCGTGGGCCGGAGCGCGGAGTCGGACGCGCTGCTGCGGGAGCTGACGCTGCGGTGCCGCAAGCCGCTGATTCTTGATGCCGACGGCATAAATGCGTGGGAAGCGCATATAGATATGCTGGACAAACGCTCCGGTGTGACGATCATGACGCCGCATGAGGGCGAATTCATCCGTGTGGGCGGCGATCTTTCCCTGGGCCGGGAAGCGGCGGCGCGAACCTTTGCCGCCAGACACGGCGTTTATCTGGTGCTGAAGGGGCACCGTACGCTGGTGGCCGCGCCGGATGGCCGCCTGCTGGAAAATGACACCGGAAATTCCGGCATGGCCAAGGGCGGCAGCGGCGATGTGCTTTCGGGGATGATCCTGGCGCTGCTGGGGCAAAAAGCGGAGCCCTTCTCCGCCTGCTGTGCGGCCGTGTGGCTCCATGGCTACGCAGGCGATCTGGCGGCCGCGGACAAGGGTGAAACGGGCATGACGCCCACGGATCTGCTGGAGCAGATCCCCTATGCCATCAAAAATTAAGAGTCGGAGGCTTTGAGTGTGCGTAAATTGCTGTTGCTTTGCGCACCAATGATACTCCTGCTGCTTTGCGCCTGCGGCGCGTCGGCAGGTCAGACGGCGGAACTTCAAACACAGTATCAGAACATCAGAACAGCTGTTATGGAAGCGGAAGTCATCAGCCATCTGCCAACGGATGACCGCACCTACACACTGCGGTGCAGCTATGACGCGTCGGGAAAATCCACGGTGGCGGTGCTGGCCCCGGCTTCGTTGGCCAATCTGACGGCCGGCGTGGAGGGCGACAAGCTGACGCTGAGTTACGACGGCTCATGCCTGGATGCGGGACTTTTGGGCGACGTATGCGCGGCCGATTGCCTTCCCCGGCTGATGCGTGCCGTATCGGAGGGCTATGTGACGGAACGCAGCCGTGAAAAACTGGCGGGAAACGAATATCTGCGCGTTGTATTCGACACCACCGGCCCCAGCGGCGCCAAAGTGGACTACGCGGTATGGTTTACGGACCCGGAGCAGCTTCCGTATTATATGGAGATTTCCACCGGTGGACAGGTGGCCTTGTCGGGCGTTTTCCGCTCGTTTACAAAAGGAGAAATACTGTCCACCCCGTAATACAAAAGAGAAACATTAAGGGAGGAACGTCAAATGGAATCCACATTGCGAAGAACATGGGCGGAGATCGACCTGGATGCGCTGCGTCACAATTATGAAGCGCTGCGCCGCCGGATCGGTCCGCAGGTGAAATTTTTGGGCGTAGTGAAGGCGGATGCCTACGGGCACGGCGCGGTACTGGTGTCCAAGACCCTGCAGGCGCTGGGAGCCGACTACCTGGCGGTTTCCAGCATCGACGAAGCCATGGAATTGCGCGAGAACGGGGTGACCATGCCGGTCCTGATCCTTGGCCATACGCCCAAAGAGCAGGTGGGCCGTCTGATCGACTGCCGGATCACCCAGGCGGTGACTTGCGAGGCCAAGGCGCTGGAGTACAGTGAGGAGGCCGTGCGCCACGGCGGTATGCTGAAGGTACATATCAAGGTGGACAGCGGCATGTCCCGCCTGGGTTATTTGTGCGCGGGCGATCACTTTGAGAGCGGTGTGGAGGGCATTTGCCACGCCTGCCGTCTGCCGGGTCTGGAGGCAGAGGGCATTTTCACCCATTTTGCGGTATCCGACGAGCCGGATGCGGACAGCCAGACGTATACCCGTCAGCAGTTTACGCTGTTTACCCGCGTCATCGACGAGGCGGAAAAACGGCTTGGACGGCGATTTTCCCTTCGTCACTGCGCCAATACCGGCGCGGTAGCCTGCTATCCGGAAACTTTTCTGGATATGGTGCGGCCGGGCCTCTTGCTGTACGGATACGGTGAGTTTGCCGCCGGACTGGCACTGCAGCCGGTGATGACGCTCAAAACGACGGTCAGCACCATCAAGACGTACGAGGCGGGCACTTCCGTCAGTTACGGCCGCATTTTTACCACCGAACGCCGTACCCGGATGGGCGTGGTTCCTTACGGTTATGCCGACGGCTTTTTCCGCAGCCTTTCCAACAAGTGTTCCCTGATGACCATGGAGGGCCCGGCGCCGCAGCGCGGGAAAATCTGCATGGATATGTGCATGATTGATTTGACGGATCTTCCCGGCGTGGACGTGGGTGACGAGGTGGAGATCTTCGGCAAGCGGAATCCTGTGGAAACATTGGCGGCGGAGGCCGGAACGATTCCCTATGAGCTGACCTGCGCGGTGAGCAAGCGGGTGCCCCGCGTGTATTACCGAAACGGTCAGGAGATCCAGCGGGAGTTGATGCTCCGGTTCTGAATCAATGCGCGCCGCACTCTTTCCGCCTTCCGGCATAGAATGAAATGGGGCGGGATTCCGAGGAATTTAAAGATACTGACAAAGTATAAATTCCGCAGTTGCGTGGGAGAATGATAGTGACCTGACGGAGCGCGTCGGGTACTTCTTCCGGCGGAGTGTGAACTTTGTGGATACGAACGTAAGGCGCGGCGACATCTATTATGCCGATCTCAGTCCCGTGGTGGGGAGTGAGCAGGGCGGTGTCCGCCCGGTGCTGATCGTGCAGAACGATACCGGCAACCGGCACAGTCCCACAGTCATTGTGGCAGCCATTACTTCCCAGATGGGCAAGGCAAAGCTGCCCACTCATATTGAATTGGCCGCTCAGAGCTATGGATTGCCCAAGGATTCCGTGATACTGCTCGAGCAGATCCGTACATTGGATAAGCGTCGTCTGCGGGAGCGGATGGGGCGCGTGGAGGGTGACATTATGGAACGGGTGGATGCGGCCATTGCAGTGAGTTTTGGACTGCAGCGGAACCGACTGGTATGAATTTGTTTTGCGGACAGGGAAATACTGTTTCCGGTCCGCCTGCCAGCATAAAAAATACCGTCTGTGCGTATAGTTGCACAGGCGGTATTTTGCTGCAGGGAGGAACGGCATCATGTATGTTTCGGTGTATTGCAAAGACAAGCGGGTCGGCACGCTGGAAACGGGACCGGACGGAGAGGATACGTTGTTTCATGTGGCATGTCCGATGATTTCCAGGGGAATTTACCGCGTTTGGGCCCAGGGCGCGGAGAAGCTGCTGCTGGGTATGGCGGAGGGCGGCGAACAGGGGCTGACGCTGCGCCGCCGTTATTCCCAAGCGCTGACAGCGCCGCTGGGCACGCTGCGCCTGTCGTTTCTGGAGGAAATGGCGCGGCCCTCTCCGGGCAGCAGATGGAAGGATCTGGCACAGCCGGAAGCCTGCTTCCGCACGCCGACGCTGCGCAAGGCTCTGCGCGGCGCGCAGGGCGCCCTGTATTGCCGGGAGCGCGGAGAACTGCGTCTGGCGCTGCCCTTCGATCCGCAGGAGCCTTTTTTACTGACGCAAATGTTCTGCTTTGCCCGCGTCGAGCGCATCGGTGACCGCCAGTATGCTGTTTTTTCGTTCGATAAAGAAGAATTACCGAAAATACAATAAAATTATGAAAAATGGGTCTACCACATTTTGTGGAAATGTGCTATAATGCCAACAATCTATCTGTTGTCTGCGGACTGACGCCGAAAGGCTGCTGCCTGCGTCCGGCGGAGAAGACTGACGCGGCGCTGCCGCGCCAAAGAACGGAGGTATGGCTCATGAGATGTCCCTATTGCGGTTATCAGGAGAGCAAGGTGGTCGATTCCCGTCCCGCGGAAGAGGGGAGCAGCATTCGCCGCCGGCGCGAGTGCCTGTCCTGTGAGAAACGGTTCACCACCTATGAAACGGTGGAAAGTCTGCCCATGGTGGTCATCAAGAAAGACGGAAGCCGCCAGACTTTTGACCGCGATAAGATCCTGCGCGGCATTCAGCGCTCCTGTGAAAAGCGCCCCGTCCCCTTTGCGGAAATGGAGCGCATGGTGGGCGAGATCGAGCAGGAAGTGCAAAACACGCTGGAACGTGAGATCAGTACCGAAGCCATCGGTGAAATGGTGATGGAGAAGCTGAAGAAAGCCGACGAGGTGGCCTATGTGCGTTTTGCCTCAGTGTACCGTCAGTTCAAGGATATCAACACCTTTATGAGTGAGCTCAATAAGCTGCTCAGCGAGAAATGACCTTTCCCAAGGCTGCCTTCACAGCACGTTTTTGATGCTCAACTGTTCCATTTCATCCAACAGCGTTATTTGCGAGAGAAGTTCCGCGTTGTTGACGCGAAATTCCGGCGCATCCTCTTCCTGCGCCAGGACCAGGCTCTTTTCAATCAGCGCCTGGGCGTTGTCAAGCTCTCTGTGTTCGATCACAATGTGCAGATAGGTCTGTCGTTTTTGCCAGCTTACTGTAAAGCTATCCAGCTTTTCACTGACTGTATGCCAGTCTTCCTGCTGAACATACCGGTCGATTTCCGTCAATTGAGAGTTCCACTGGGCACAGCAGCGGCTGAGATAAGCGCTGTTGAGTAGGGAGAGGGCCAGAAGCGCCGCCAGCACGCCGCCGGAGATGCCCCAGATTTTCATGACAAACCCTCCTTTGGCACACAGACGACTTTGCCGCTGCCGTCCACTGACATGAAGTAGACCTGGCTGGTAGCGGAGAGCCTGTTTTGTTTCAGCTGCTGACGCAGCCAGTTTTCGTCCCGCCCGGCCGCTTTCAGATTGCGGCGGATCAGCCGCCCGTCGTTGACAATTACGGTGGGCAGGTACACGTCATCCGCCACGTCCAGTTTCATTTGCGCGGGTGTGACGGGTTGCTGCGCCGTATACGGCAGAACGGAGAGCTGGCCGTTGGTTTCCAGAATGGCGTATTTGACGGCTGTCAGATCGCTGATGCCCTGTGACCGTAGTTCTTCCGTCAGTTCATCCACGGTGAGTCGGTTGCGTTTCATGGCTTTTTGCTGCAGGACGCCGTTTTGAATGATGACGGCAGGCTCACCGCAGAGCAGGGAACGAAAACGGATGCAGCGCAGATTAAAGTAACTCAAAAGCATGGAAAGAGCCAGCAGCGTCAGAATGGGAATGATCCCGTTGAGCAGAGGGATTCCAAAGTCCTGCATGGGAACGGAAGCCAGATCCGACAAAAGCATGGTCAGTACCAATTCGGTGGGTTCCAGTTCACCGATCTGACGTTTTCCCATAAAACGCAGGCCGATGATAATGAGAAAATAGAGAAGAACGGTTCTGAAAAAAGCGGTTACCATGGGCAATCCCTCCTCCGTGACAGTATTTGCGGAAGTTCGGAAAAATATGAATTTGTTTTCTGCCGCCGTGCGGCGGTTGAAATAACAATCGCAGAATCAGAAAGGAGATTTATAGGTTTCACCCTATCAGAAGCGCCATGTGCCTGCCTCATGGCAGGATAACGAGGAGAGGGGAGAATCGAGAATTCGGCGGATGCCCTTCCGTACAGCTCTGGTGCGCACGCAGTTTACAAAACCGGCGGGTGACCGCGGGACAGAAAAGCTGCGACAGGGCAGAGAAGGCAAATTGACTGCGAGTTTGTCCTTTTGATCTCAGATAAATTGAATCAGGAGGATACCAGATATGTGTGGTATTATAGGTTATGTAGGCAATGAACAGGCATCTCCCATTTTGCTGGATGGGCTGCAGCGTCTGGAGTACCGCGGCTATGATTCGGCGGGCCTTGCCGTATGCAGTCCCGACGGCGTCCTGCAGGTGCGCAAGAAGAAAGGCCGGCTGCAGGCGCTGCGTGAGATGACGCACGACGGAAGTGACCTCACAGGCTTTACAGGCATCGGACACACCCGTTGGGCGACCCACGGCGTTCCCAACGACATCAACGCTCATCCCCATGTGAGCCAGAGCGGCAAGATCGCCGTGGTTCACAACGGGATCATCGAAAACTATGCGGAGATCCGCCAGCAGCTGATGGAAAAGGGCTATCATTTTCTGTCGGAAACGGATACCGAGGTCGTGGCGCAGCTGCTGGATTACTATTACAGCGATTGTCAGGATATTTTTGAAGCCGTAGTGCGGATGATCCACACGGTGGACGGCGCTTATGCGCTGGGTATTGTCTGCGCCGACCGGCCTGACCGGCTCATCGCCGCCCGCAAGGACGCCCCGCTGCTGCTGGGTTACGGCACAAACTGCAACTTTATTGCTTCCGATGTGACGGCTATTATCCGCCACACCCGCGACATTGCCTATATGGAGGACGGCGAACTGGCCGTTATCGAGGGCGATGATATCCGGGTGTACGACAGCCAGCTTCATCCGGTGGAGAAGAAGCATTTTCACGTTGATTGGGAGATCGACGCCGCGGAGAAGAACGGTTACGCTCATTTTATGCTCAAGGAGATTTTTGAGCAGCCCGTGGCAATCCGCAAGGCTATCGGTCCCCGCATCCAGGACGGGAAGGTGGTGCTGCGGGATCTGAAAATGACCCCCCGGCAGATCCGCGATATCCGCAAGATCTTCATTATTGCCTGCGGTTCTTCCTATCATGTGGGCATGGTGGGCAAGTATAATCTGGAACGGATGCTCCGTAAAAGCGTGGAAGTGGTTCTGGCTTCGGAATTCCGGTACTGCGACCCCATTGTGGGTCCCGGAGATCTGGTGATCGTCATCAGCCAGTCCGGTGAAACGCTGGACACCATGGCCGCTTTGCGTGAAGCCAAGAAACGCGGCGCGCGCATTCTTTCCATTGTCAATGTGGTGGGGTCCTCCATCGCCCGTGAATCGGACGATGTCCTGTATACCTGGGCAGGACCCGAAATCGCGGTCGCTACCACCAAGGCGTACAGCACGCAGATGGCGGTTCTGAACATGGTGGGCCTCTATTTTGCCGATGTGATGGGCACCATGCTCAAAAGCGATTACGACGCGGTGGTGACCGGCCTGCAGGAAATTCCGGAAAAGATGGAGCAGGTGCTGTCCCATGCCGACCGGATCAAGGCCATTGCCGCGGAATGCGCCAAACATGAGGATGTGTTCTTCATCGGCCGCAACGTCGATTACGCGCTGTCCCTGGAAGGGAGTCTGAAGCTCAAGGAGATCTCCTATGTCCATTCGGAGGCATATGCTTCCGGCGAACTGAAGCACGGTACTATTTCCCTGATTGAAAACGGTACGCTGGTTATCGCACTGAGCACCTATGGCCCGCTTTTTGACAAGGCAATGAGCAATGTGGTGGAGGTGCAGGCCCGCGGCGCCCGCGTGCTGGCTCTGACGACTCAGAGCCATCGGGAAGAAATGAGCAAGACAGTGCCGCTGCTGCTGACGATTCCCGATATTCATGAGATGCTTTTACCGCAGTTGGGCGTGGTTCCGCTGCAGCTGCTGGCCTACTATATGGCCCTGGAGCGCGGCTGCGATATTGATAAGCCCCGGAACCTGGCCAAGAGCGTCACAGTGGAATAACTGCTGTACATTTGATAAAAGAGGCGGCTTCCGTTTCAAACGGGAGCCGCCTCTTGCACGGGACAAACGTAAAATCTGTGCGGAGTGCATTGTAAAGAGTTTATTTTTATGCTATGCTAAATTCAAATGAATGTATTTTATACATCGGATATTTTTCCGCGGAGAGGCATTGGATGGATAACTTATTGGAAAAAATAACGTCGCCGGCCATGATTTCCAGCGCTTTTCTCATTGTGGCGGCCGCTGTTGTGCTGTTTATTTTTCAAAAACTGCTGCACCGTTACCTGAACAAGGCGGAAGTGAAAGAGCGGCTGTACGGCAAGAAGGAAACCCACATCAAGCTCATCGGCAACGTTCTCAAGTCGGCGGTGGTCCTGATCACGGTGATCGCTGTTCTTCAGATGAACGGCATCAATGTTTCGTCCCTGATTGCCGGCCTCGGCATCGCCAGCGCTATCGCCGGCCTTGCCCTGCAGGATATGCTCAAGGATCTCATCATGGGTACCAACATCATCTCAGATGAGTTTTTTGTCATTGGGGACGTAGTGCGCTATAAGGATATTGAAGGCAAGGTTATTGCCTTTACACTTAAGACGACTAAACTGGAAAACATCTCTACCGGTGATATTGTCACTGTCTGCAACCGCAATATTTCGGAGATGACGCGCATATCCGGCCGGTTTGTGATCGAACTGCCGCTTTACTATGAAGAGGACCCGCAGAAGATTGACGGGGTACTGGAGCCGCTGTGCCAGGCTGTGAACAAAATGGAGAAGGTAAAGGAATGCCAGTATCTGGGCATCAGCCAACTCAACGATTCCTCCGTGGTTTACAAGATCTTTGTGGGCTGCGCACCGGAAGAAAAATATATTGTGAAGCGTCAGATTTTTCAGATGGCTTACCGTTGGCTGCGGGAAGCGGGGATCGGATTCCCGTATCCGCATATGGATGTGCATCTGAAAAGGGAAGAGGCGGTTTCCGCTGCCTCCGACCGGTGAAATTCTGAGAGAAAAACAGAGAAATTTTTCATGCGACAGCAGTACCGGCCGCAGGGCCGGCTGCTGCATTTTCACGCGAAAAAACCAGGAAACAGCCGGGATCTTTGAACCGAGGCGGCAGGAAAGGAATGTGCATCGTATGTTGGATAAGTTGAAGGACGATTTGGCGCGGATCAGGACGATGTCAATCGTCGGTATGTGCAAGAATGCCGGGAAGACAACGGTTCTGAACTGGCTTTTAAGCGAAGCGCAGCGCGGCAGATGCCTGGCGCTGACCTCCATCGGCCGTGACGGCGAATCGACCGACGTGGTAACGGGCACGGAAAAACCAAGCATTTTTGTGCCTTCCGGCACGCTGATTGCCACTGCCGGCGATATGCTGCGGCTGTGCGACGTGACAAAGGAAATCATCTACACCACCGGCATTCCCACACCGCTGGGCGAGGTGGTGATACTCCGGGCCAGGAGCGCCGGCTTTGTACAGCTGGCAGGCCCGTCCATCACGACGCAGCTGGCGCACCTCTCCGGCACTTTTTTCGATCTGGGCGCGGAGCAGGTCATCATCGACGGAGCCTTGGGGCGCAAGTCCCTGGGGGCGCGTGTGGTGGCAGAGGGCGTCATTCTCTGCACCGGTGCCTCTTACCACATGAGTATGGAAAAGGTCATTGAGGATACGGCCGGTATTTACCGCATTATGAATCTTCCAAAGGCTGCCTCGCTGCCCCCGGAAGCCGAAGACAGCCTGGAGGACTGTTTTCGGAAAAACGGAGAGGCCTATCTTACCGGTGCTCTCTATGACAGCATGATCCTTCCGCTGCTGCGCAGCGGCATATTGCGCAGCGGGCGCCTGGTGGTGCAGGACCCCAGCAAGGTGCTGCTGACCGCCGATACGCTGGGAAAGCTGGACACCAGAAACGTAAAGCTGGAGGTCAGAGATGCGGCCAGAACGCTCTGCGTGACAGTGAATCCGGTGTCTGCCTATGGCTGGAAATTTGACAAGGATGAATTTCGCGAAAAAATGCAGGCGGCAGTGGATGTGCCTGTGATCAATGTGAAGGAGGAACTGGGATGATTTCCATTACGTTTGACGACAAGCAGAAGATCGGTCTGCAATATGCGCTGGATACGCTGCACGGCTGCTCTCCCTTTGGCGCGGAAAAGATCCGCCGCCTGCGCTTTTACGGTCCGGAAGAGCGGGAAGAACTGGAAACAGAGCTTTACAATGTGGAACAAATGGCCCGTTTTGCGGGGGAACTCAAGGCGGAATACGACAAGATCTGCCTGATACTGTGTCAGATGAAGGATATCCGCCATTCCCTGCGCCGCTGCGCCGAGGGGATCTGCCCAGACCATGTGGAACTGTTTGAAATCAAGGGCTATTTGCAGCGCCTTGAAAATCTGCTGCCGCTGTTCGAGAAGGTCAGCGGGAAAGCCGCCCTTGAAGGAATCGCCTTTTCCGATCCCGCTCCGGCGCTGGCCGTGCTGGACCCTGAAAATACCCGCAGCCGCGGCTTTTATATTCCCGATAACAGCACGCCCCGCCTGAAGGAGCTGCGCATCAGAAAAAAGGCGCTGGAGGAGCAGCTGTTTCATGCAGAGGAGAAGGAAAAAGACGCCATTCGCCTGGAACGCACCCGTGTCTGCGCCGAAGAGGACAGTGAGGAGATGAAGGTGCGTGCTGCCATGGGCAAGACACTGGCGCCGCTGGTGCCGGACTTGCTGGAAAACGCCGATACCGCCGGCCGTCTGGACTTTATGATCCAGAAGGCTTTGTTTGCCGTGCATTACGGCGGCGTCCGCCCGGAACTGACGGACGGAGCGCTGGAACTGACCGACATGATGAATCCGGAGATCTGCGATCTGCTGGAGGAAAAAAACCGCCGCTTTATTCCGGTTTCCATCTCACTGGGGCGCGGCGCCACTGTGATCACGGGCGCCAACATGGGCGGCAAGAGCGTGGCGCTGAAAACGGTGGCGCTGAACGTTCTTCTGCTGCAGGCCGGTTTTCTGGTGTGTGCCAAAAAGGCCCGGATGCCCCTGTTTTCCTGTGTGAAAATGCTTTTTGACGATCTGCAGTCCATCCAAAGCGGCCTCTCCGGCTTCGGCTCGGAGATCGTGGAGTTTCAGAAGGCACTCGACGAGGTGGAGCAGGGATATTCTCTGTTTTTGCTGGATGAATTTGCCCGCGGTACCAACCCCGACGAGGGCGCTGTCATCGTACAGGCCGTGACACGGTATCTCAACGGTATCAATGCCATCTCGATCCTGTCTACTCACTACGACAAGGTGGCGGAAAACGCCAATGCCCATTATCAGATCATCGGCCTGCGTGATATCGACCCGGAGGCGATCCGGCGGGAGCTGTGTACTACCTCCGACGACGGTATTGAGGTGATTGCCCGCCACATGAACTACGGACTCTACCGGGTGGAGGGCCGCTCGGATTGTCCTCGTGATGCCCTGAACATCTGCCGTATGCTGTCCCTGAAGCCGGAGATCCTCAAAAATATTGAGGCTGCTTATTAAAAGCCGGAAGGCAAAATATATGCAGCCGGCTGTCCGTCTTTTTGTGCGGACGGCCGGCTTCTTCAACTGCATGGCGCACAGGCGCCGCCATCATATATTTCTCCCTGGCTGCCTGTCATGACAGCGGAAATAATGTCATCGCCGTGATGTCAGCCGCGACTGACGCGGCCTGTGCCTCCGGCCTGCGCCTCCGCTGAAAAGCAGCAGCAGTCAGTGAAACAGCACGCTCCGACCTTATGAAATCCTGCCGCACGGAAGGCTTTCAGCTTTGCTTGCCAACCCGTGACGGCTTGCCGCCGCCGCAATCCTTTGTCACTTTACCCAGATAAAAGACAGAAGATGCCGCATTTTTGTTCACTATTTTTCGAAATGAACGAAATTTAAACAATATAAGGGCAAATTTCCAAAAAAACTTTGAAAATCCTTGACATTTCCCAGACAAAGTATATTGACTTTTTCTGGCAAAATGTTATAATCAAAATACAGAATTTCATAACAAACAATAGAGGCGCGGGAGATAGGGTACCGATTCGCAATGGCAGCAGGCACTGACAGCGGACGGGAAGGGATCACTCGCCGAAAGGATCATGCATGGCCTGATGCATGGCTCTTGGTAACAGCGTGTAAACGTTGTTACTGTCATGTGTTGATGAAACCCATGGAGCGCTATTGGTCATTAGCTGACCGATAGCGCCCTTTTTTCATGCCCGAAAAGAGTGAAGTAGGCCGAATGTTTTGGGATGCTGTAAGTACAATAAAGTGCAAAAATTTTTAGAGGAGGAATCATCATGGAAAAAATCACATCTTTGCTCCGCCTGAGAATGAGCGCTAAAGACGCACATTACGGCGGAAACCTGGTCGACGGCGCACACATGGTCCATCTCTTTGGCGATGTGGCCACCGAACTGCTCATCAAATACGACGGTGATGAGGGTTTGTTCTGCGCTTACGACAACATTGAATTCCTGGCTCCTGTCTATGCCGGCGACTACATCGAAGCCTACGGCGAAATCGAGAAGGTGGGCAACACCTCCCGCACCATGAAGTTTGAGGCCCGCAAGGTCGTCGTTGCCCGCGGCGACATCAGTGCCTCCGCTGCTGATTCTCTGGCTGAGCCCATCGTTGTCTGCCGCGCCCACGGCACCTGCGTGACCCCCAAGCAGAGCCAGCGCATCGAGCACAAGTAAGGGGTGCTGTATATGGAAAAGCTGATCATCACTGCTGCCATCTGCGGTGCAGAAGTCACCAAAGAACAGAACCCCGCCGTTCCCTACACGGTGGAGGAAATGGTGAAGGAAGCAAAGAGCGCCCATGAAGCGGGTGCGGCGATCCTTCACATCCATGTCCGGAACGACGACGGCACTCCCACTCAGGACCGTGAGCGTTTCCGCGTCATCATGGACGCCATCCGCAAGGAGCTGCCCGATGTCATCATGATCCCCTCTACCGGCGGCGCTGCCGGCATGACGCCGGAAGAGCGTCTGCAGCCGACCGAGCTGTTTCCTGAAATGGCAACACTGGACTGCGGCACCTGCAACTTCGGCGACGACATCTTTGACAACACCATGCCTACCATGCGCGCTTTCGGCAAGCGGATGCTGGAAAACAACATCAAGCCCGAATATGAGTGCTTTGAGCTGGGCCATCTGGACACCATTTTGACCATGGCCAGGAAGGGTGAAGTCCCCGGCGCTCCCATGCAGTTTAACTTCGTGCTGGGCGTCAACGGCTGCACTCCCGCTACCGCCGAGAATCTGGCGTTCTTCGTCAACAAGATCCCCGCCGGCTCCACCTGGACCGTCACCGGCGTAGGCCGCGGCGCGTTCCCCATGGCTGCCGCTGCCATTCCCATGGGCGGCAACGTCCGCGTGGGCTTTGAAGACAATATCTACCTGGGCAAGGGCCAGAAAGCCGCGTCCAACGGCGAACTGGTAGCCAAGGTGGTGCGTCTTGCCAAGGAACTGGGCCGCGAGGTCGCCACTTCCGCGGAAGCCCGCGAGATCCTGAGCCTGAAACCCCTGAAGAAGTAAGACCCACTTTATTTATACATTTTAGGAGGAATTTATTATGGCAGAACTGAAAGGCAACAAGTACGGCACCCATAGAGTCATCGAGCCCAAGGGCGTCCTGACTCAGGCAGCTTGGAAGATCGACAACGATATGTCCAAGGTGTATTCCAATGAAATCGTCTGCGATGTGATCTCCCTGAACGTTGACTCCGCTTCCTTTACCCAGATCTCCGAAGCCTGTGGCGGCGATGAGAAGAAGATCGGCGAAATGATTATGGGCATCGTTGCCGAACGCGGCAAGCAGCAGAATCCTGTGACCGGTTCCGGTGGAATGTTCATCGGCACTGTCGCTCACATCGGTGAGGATCTGCTGAAGAAGCCTGACTTCAAACTGAAGGTCGGCGACAAGATCGCTTCCCTGGTGTCCCTGTCCATGACCCCCCTGCGCATCGACAAGATCCTTTCCATTCACAAGGACATTGACCGCGTCGACATCGTCGGCAAGGCCATCCTGTTTGAAACCGCTCTGTATGCCAAGCTGCCCGACGATATGTCCGAGCCTTTGGCTCTGGCGGCTCTGGACGTGGCCGGTGCGCCTGCTCAGGCCCGCAAGCTGCCCAAGGAAGGCGACAGTGTTCTGATCCTCGGCGCCAACGGCAAGTCCGCCGTTCTGTGCGGCTACGAGGCCATGAAGAAGGTCGGCCCCAACGGCAAGGTCGTCGGCGTTGTCCGCAAGCCCTCCCAGGTTGCTGATCTGCTGGAGCTGGGTGTCTACACCGACGTCGTCGTTGCCGACTGCACCAAACCCGTGGAAGTCATGGACGCTGCTCTGGCTGTCAACGGCGGCAAAGAGTATGATATTTCCATCTGCTGCGTGAACATCGAGAGCTGCGAAATGTCCGCGATCCTGCCCGTGCATGATGACGGCCTGGTTTACTTCTTCTCCATGGCTACCAGCTTCACCAAGGCCGCTCTGGGCGCTGAGGGCATCGGCAAGGATGTCACTATGATCGTCGGCAACGGCTATACCAAGAACCACGCTGAGATCACCCTGAACGTGCTGCGCGAGAATCCCAAACTGCGCAAGCTGTTCGACGAGAAATACTGCTGAGAATGACCAACCGGGGCGGAGCGGCTTTTGCCGCTCCGCTATCGGGGCTTGACAGCAACTGACCCGGTATGCGGACGACGGCAGGGGAGCGGTACCCACCCAACAGGGAGGATGCCGTGCGTATCTCCGGCAGGCCAAGGAACTGTGCCCCGGGCCGATACCATATTTCGCCGTATATCAATACTCCCTTCAGGGGAGAATCTATTTATTGATTGAGAAGGAGAATAACTGCTATGGTAACTCGTAATGGTCTGTTTGCAGACGTTCCCGCCGAACAGTGGAACGACTGGCATTGGCAGGTTGCCAACCGCGCTGAAACCATCGAAGACCTGAAGAAGTATATGACCCTGACGCCTGATGAGGAAGAGGGCGTGAAGAAGACTCTGGGCAAGCTGCGTATGGCTGTGACGCCTTACTATCTGTCCCTGATCGACCTGAACGATCCCTTTGATCCCATCCGCAAGATGGCCATTCCCAGAGCGGAAGAACTGGAGTTTGCCGACTATGAAGATGCCGATCCTCTGCACGAGGATACTGACTCTCCTGTTCCCGGCCTGACCCACCGCTATCCCGACCGTGTGCTGCTGCTCATCACCGACCAGTGCTCCATGTACTGCCGTCACTGCACCCGTCGCCGCTTCGCCGGTCAGAACGACTGCGAAGTGCCAATGGCGCAGATCGAGAAGTGCATCGATTATGTTGCCCATCATCCCGAAGTACGCGACGTGCTGCTCTCCGGCGGCGACTGCCTGATGGTTTCCGATGAAAATCTGGAGTATATCATCAAGAAGCTGCGCGCGATCCCTCATGTGGAGATCGTTCGTCTGGGCTCCCGCACGCCTGTGGTGTGTCCCCAGAGAATTACCCCCGAGCTGTGCAACATGCTCAAGAAGTATCATCCCATTTGGCTCAACACTCATTTCAATACGCCCAAGGAAGTCACTCCCGAAGCCGCCAAGGCCTGCGCCATGCTGGCCGACGCCGGTATTCCTCTGGGCAACCAGAGCGTACTGCTGGCCGGTGTGAACGACTGCGTCCATGTGATGCTGGATCTGGTTCATGAGCTGGTCAAGATGCGCGTTCGTCCTTATTATATCTATGCCTGCGATCCTTCTCTGGGCCTGTCCCACTTCCGCTGCCCCGTTTCCAAGGGCATCGAGATCATGGAAGCGCTGCGCGGCCATACCTCCGGCTTCTGCATCCCCACCTTCGTGGTGGACGCCCCCGGCGGCGGCGGCAAGACCCCCGTTATGCCCAACTACCTGATTTCTCAGACTCCGCGCAAGGTCATCCTGCGTAACTTTGAGGGCGTCATCACCTCTTATACGGAGCCCGAGCATTATGTGCAGGATTGCCACTGCGACGTCTGCACCGGTAAGAAGCAGGCTGAGAAGACTGGTGTGGCCTGGGTTGCACAGGGCACCAAGCAGCGTTATCTGGAGCCCACCAAGCTGCTGCGCAACGAGCGTCACGTCAAAAAGTAAGTAAGGGGTAACATATGGAAAGCAAACTGGGACTTAATTTTGAACTTGTTGATAAGGCCCGTGCATCCGCCGCTCATGTAGCGGCGGATGTACAGGAATTCATCAACGAGCATACCACCGTGACCACAGAGCGCACCGTGTGCCGCCTGCTGGGCATTGATGGCGTCAATGAGATGGATGTCCCCATGCCCAACGTGGTCGTCGACCATCTGATGGCCAACGGCCTGCTGCCCGTGGGTGCTTCCTGGCACATTGGCAATGCCATGGTGGAAACCGGTCTGGATCCCCAGACCATCGCTGAAAAAATCGACAAGGGCGAGCTCGACCTGAGCAAACTTCCCGCTCACAATGACGCGGAAGTGCGCGCTGCCATCAAGCCTTATGTGGACAAGACGATCGCCCGCATCAACAAGAACGTGGGCGCCCGCAACGCCTATCTGAAGGATTTCGGCGACAAGGAAGGACCCTATCTGTACGTCATCGTGGCTACCGGCAATATCTATGAGGATATTACCCAGGCCAAGGCGGCGGCCAAGCAGGGCGCCGACATCATCGCCGTCATCCGCACCACCGGTCAGAGCCTTCTGGACTATGTGCCCTACGGCGCCACCACCGAGGGCTTTGGCGGTACCTACGCCACTCAGGAGAATTTCCGCCTCATGCGGAAGGCACTGGATGAAGTGGGCGAAGAACAGCGTCGCTACATCCGCCTGTGCAACTATTGCTCCGGCCTGTGTATGCCCGAAATCGCCGCCATGGGCGCTCTGGAACGCCTGGATGTGATGCTGAACGACGCCCTTTACGGCATTTTGTTCCGCGACATCAACATGCAGCGTACCATCGTTGACCAGTATTTCTCCCGTGTTATCAACGGCTATGCCGGCGTGATCATCAACACCGGCGAAGATAACTATCTGACCACTGATGATGCCATTACCAGCGCTCATACCGTTCTTGCTTCTCAGTTCCTGAACGAGGCCTTTGCCAAGGAAGCAGGCATGAGAGAAGAGCAGATGGGTCTGGGCCATGCCTTTGAAATGGATCCTGCCGTGGAGGATACCTTCCTCTATGAGCTGGCTCAGGCACAGATGGCTCGTGAGATCTTCCCCAACGCGCCTTTGAAGTATATGCCGCCCACCAAGTATATGACCGGCAATATCTTCCGCGGCCATATCCAGGATGCCCTGTTCAATATGGTGACCATCATGACCGGCCAGCGCCTGCATTTGCTGGGCATGCTGACCGAGGCGATCCATACGCCCTTTATGTCCGACCGTGCACTGTCCATCGAAAACGCGCAGTACATTTTCCGGACCATGAAGGATCTGGGCAGCGAACTGACGTACAAGGAAGGCGGCATTATTCAGACCCGTGCCAACGAGGTGCTGACCAAGGCCACCGACCTGCTTTCTGAGATTGAAAAACTCGGCCTGTTTACGACCATCGAGAAGGGCATCTTTGCTGATGTAAAACGTCCCAAGGACGGCGGCAAGGGCCTCAACGGTGTTGTTTTCAAGGACGAAAAGTATTTCAATCCCTTTATTGAAGAGATGAAGGGGGTTGTGGCGCAATGAGTTCCGGACTGTATAACACTCATAAAATTGATTTCGACACCACACTGGACCTGACCCGCCTGAAGCCGTATGGCGACACCATGAACGACGGTAAGGTACAGACCAGCTTCACTCTTCCTGTCAAGGACGACGAGCGCGGTGAGGAAGCTGCCCGTCAGATCGCCAAGAAGATGGGCTTGGAAGAACCCAATGTGGCCTACCACGCGGCGCTGGATAAGGCATTTACCTTCTATGTGGTATATGGCAGCTGCGTCCATTCCGTTAACTATGAAGAGATCCATGTGATCACCGTGGAATCGGAAACGATGGGAATGGAAGAAACCAACGACTACATCCGTGAGCATATCGGCCGCAAGGTCGTCATGGTGGGCGCGTCCACCGGCACGGATGCTCATACTGTTGGTATCGACGCGATCATGAACCGCAAGGGCTTTGCCGGCCACTATGGCCTGGAGCGCTATGAGATGGTGGAAGCCTACAACCTTGGTTCTCAGGTCCCCAACGAGGACTTCATCAAGAAGGCTGTGGAACTCAAGGCTGATGTGCTGCTGGTTTCCCAGACGGTTACGCAGAAAGATATCCATATCCAGAACCTGACCAATTTGATCGAGTTGCTGGAAGCGGAAGGTCTGCGTGATAAGTTTGTGGTCTGCTGCGGCGGTCCCCGCATCACTCACGAGCTGGCTAAGGAACTGGGCTATGATGCCGGTTTCGGTGCCGGTAAATATGCTGACGATGTCGCCAGCTTCGCTGTGACCGAAATGGTCAAGCGCGGTATGAAGTAAGGAAACAGAATTTGATTGTTCTGCAAGTCCCCGGCCATTCTTTATGGCCGGGGACTTGCAGGGGTAGAGGAGGTTCCCATGGATCAAGCCAGGATTCATGTCTATTGCGGGGACGGCAAGGGAAAAACCACTGCCGCCATCGGCTTGAGCATTCGTGCCGTGGGCCGCGGCTTCCCGGTGGTGCTGTCCCAGTTTCTCAAGGGGAGCAACAGCGGGGAACTGGCTGTGCTGAAAACGCTGCCCGGCTATTTCATTGTTCCCAGCCCTCAGGTCTGCAAATTTATCTTTCAGATGACGCCTGAGGAGAAGGAACAGTGCCGTGCGGATACTACCCGGCATTTTGAAGAAACAGTGGAAACTGTAAAGCGCGTTCATGCAAAGCTTTTGGTCATGGATGAGGTGCTGGATGCCGTTTCCACCGGGATGCTGTCAGATGAAGCCTTGGCTTCGTTTCTCAGAAATCGTGATTCCAATCTGGAGGTCGTCCTTACGGGCCGCGCACCTACGCCCTGCGTTGAGCCCCTCGCCGATTATATTACCCGCATGGAGAAAGTCCGCCATCCCTATGATCAGGGGCTCACAGCGCGGATAGGCGTAGAATATTGATAAAGTAGAATAATGATAAAAAAGTGTCAAAGCACTTGCAATTTTTCTGTTAAAATGTTAAAATAATAACGTTAGAGCTACATCAACTTTTCGCGCAGTTGATGCACAAAAATAAGGAGGAACAGAAATGGCAAACAAACCTGTAATCACTGCCAAAGAGGCAGCGGCAATGATCCCTGAAGGCGCCACGATTATGTGCGGCGGCTTTCTGGCTTGCGGTCAGGCAAGAGCAATCGTTAAGGAATTGGCTGCTTCCGGCAAGGGTGGTTTCACCCTTATCGCCAATGATATGGCGCGTGCTGTCGGTCCCATGGGTGAAGAGTTTTTTGGTATTGCGCAGCTGGTGCATAATCACCAGGTTAAGCGCATCATCGGTACACACGTCGGTATGACTCCTGAAGTTGGCCAGCAGGTCAACGAGGGCACTCTGGAAGTCAATCTGATTCCCCAGGGTTCTCTCGGCGAGTGCATCCGCGCGGCCGGTGCAGGCCTGGGCGGTGTTCTGAGTCCTGTCGGCGTTGGCACGCTGGTGGAGCAGAGCCCTCTGTGCCTTGGCAAACAGACCATCGAAGGCAGGGAATATCTGCTGATGAAGCCTATCCACGCTGATTTTGCCCTGTTGGGCACCTATATCTGCGACCGTATGGGTAACTGCTGGTATAAGGGCACCATGCGTAACTTCAACACCGTGATGGCTACGGCTGCTGATACCGTGATCGCTGAATGCGAGTATCTGATGCCTGTGGGTTCCATTGAGCCCGAGAACATCCATACGTATGGCATGTGCGTGAATTACATCGTGGAAGGAGAAAGAAAGTAATGGAAAAGAGCGAAATCAAAGGCTTTATTGCCAAGCGCTGCGCCAAAGAGCTGAAAGACGGCGATGTTGTTAACCTGGGCATCGGCCTGCCTACCCTGATCCCTAACTATCTGCCCAAGGGTGTTGAGCTGGTGATTCATGCTGAGCTGGGTATCGTCGGTGCCGGCAAAATGCCGACCCCCGAGGACCACAACTTTGATCCTTACCACGTAATCGATGCAGGCGGCAACCCCGCTTCCGTTGCTTTCGGCGGCGGTTTCATTGATTCTGCCACCAACTTCGGCCTGATCCGCGGAGGCCATGTGGATGCTTGTTTCCTGGGCGCTCTGGAAGTGGACGCTGAAGGCAACCTGGCCAACTGGATCATTCCCGGCAAGAAGATGCCCGGCATGGGCGGCGCCATGGATCTGTGCGTCGGTGCCAAGAAGTGCATCGTCTGCATGGAACATACTGCCAAGGGCAAGCCCAAAATTCTTGAACAGTGCAAGCTGCCCCTGACTGCCGCTCGCTGTGTCAACACCATCATCACTGAGATGTGTGTGTTCCAGGTGACTGACAAGGGCCTGCTGATGACTGAAATCAATCCTGAGTTCACAGTTGACGATGTGAAGGCTGCTACTGCGGCTCTTTTCACAGTTGCCGATGACTGCAAGTCCATGATCGACTGATTGACAGGCAAAATAAAATCCCGACTGATTGTATCAGCCGGGATTTTATTATAAGAAAGGAAAATTATTGTTCTGTCGGGACGGCGGCGGCTTTCTTCCGGGCTTTATACTGACGCACGGCGGCATAGACCACTGCGGCGAAGAGCATACCGATGTTATAATAGGCATAGGGCAGATATTCCGCAGCTGAAATGCCCAATACGCTGCCCATGAAGATGCCGCAGGTGTTCCAGGGTACCAGAGCAGAAGTCATGGCACCGCCCACGCCGATCCCAAGCGCCAGATCGCGGCGTTCCATATTCTGTTTGTCGTACTGCGCGGCATACATACGCCCCGGCAGCGCAATGGCAATGTACTGATCCGGCAAAACAATGTTGACGCATACACAGGTGGCCAGCGTAGCGACCATCAGGCTGACAAAGCTTTTGGTATGTCTGACAATGGGGGCGATCAGCACTTCCATCTGTCCTGTTTTTTCCATCACACCGCCAAAGGCCATGGCCAGAATGACGATCGACACGGAATGGAACATGGACGAAAGCCCCCCGGCCGTCAGCAAGTCATCCACAATACCAAATCCTGTACGGGCAATATAGCCATTGCAGGCGCAGTCCAATATATCGCGCAGGGCGGCACCCTGTGCGATCATGCCGTAGACGATGCCAGACACGATGCCGATAAAGATGCTGGGAATGGCGGGAATTTTCCGCAAAATACACGCCAGCAGGATCAAAAGCGGCAAAAAGGAAAAGAAGTCCAGCTGAAAAATGCTGCTGAGCGTATCAGAAACCGCCGTCATGTTCTCCTGGGCGTCCGCCGTCATATTGCCCCCGTATTTCCATCCCACAATGGCATACAACCCCAGCGTCAGAACCAGCATGGGCATGGCAACTTTAAAAATGTTGCGGATATTGTCAAAAATATTAATGCCGGCCACAGCGGAGGCCAGATTGGTGCTGTCCGCCATGGGAGAGAGCTTATCTCCCACATAGGAACCGGAAATAATCGCACCGGCGGTGATGGGAAGCGGAATGCCCATGGCCTGCGCCATCCCCATAAAAGCCAGACCGACCGTGCCGGCGGTACCCCAGGAGCCGAGTGCCATGGAGATTATGGCACACACCAGCATGGCGCTGGCCAGAAAAAGGTGAGGAGAAATCAGTTTCAGCCCATAATAAATCATTGCCGGTACCACGCCGCTGATAATCCATACGCCGATCAGCGTGCCGATCAGCAGCAGGATCAAAATGGCCTCCAGCGCCTGGGTAATGCCATCGATCATACTGCGGCAGACCGTTTCCCAGGGCCAGTGATACACAAGGGCAATCACGCTGGAAATTCCGCATCCAAGCAGCAGGGGAATCTGTGGTGAAAGGCCGAACTTCACAAGGCAGAGAAATAAAACGGCTGCCGTGCATATAAGACCCAGCAGCGCAGAGAAAAACGGTATCTTTTTTGACATTTTTTCCTCCTGCTTCCATGATATGTCTATTTTACGCGCCCTGTCGTCATTTGTCAAAAGAAACAAGGTCTTGCACATCCTGACGCGCTATATTATAATGTATGACAGTCAATAAAAGGGGATGATTCCTATCAAAGCTTATGTGATGGACGCCTTTTCTGCGCGCGTGTTTGGCGGCAATCAGGCCGGTGTTGTTTTGCCCGACCGGGAGTTGTCAGACGAGGTCATGCAGCAGATCGCGGCTGAATTCAAACATTCGGAAACAGCTTTTGTGCGTCTTTTTACTGACGGAACTGTACAGTTAAAATACTTCACACCTGCTGGAGAAGTTGACCTTTGCGGACATGCTACCATTGCCAGTTTTGTTTTGCTGCGCAAATTGCAGTGGATCGACAACGGCGTACACACAGCGCTGACAAAATCCGGTCAGTTGTCCGTTGCGGTCAACGAAGATACCGTTTGGATGGATATGGCGGCACCCCAGGTACTCAAAACGCTGGAAGCGTCCGATATCAGCAAGCTCTATGCGGCTTATGGGCTGGCGGACAGCGACAGACCTGAAGATCTGGTGCCGGAATTGGTCAGTACGGGACTTGCCGATATTATGATGCCGGTGCGGGATCATGATACGCTGATGCGTGCCGTACAAAATGAAGAGGCCGTCAATGCCATTTCCCGCCGGTTTGATTGCACCGGTGTTCATATGTTCTGTATGGGAGGGAAGGACTGCACGGCTTACTGCAGCAATTTTGCTCCTCTATACGCTATTCCGGAGGAATGCGCCACAGGAACTTCAAACGGCGCTCTGACTTATTATCTCTATCGCAGGGGCCTCATTCACGAAGGTGCGGAAAATGTCTTTTTACAGGGCGAGCATATGCATCGTCCTTCTGAGATCCGCAGCAGGCTGACCATTGAGCAAAACCGGCCCCATGTGCAGATCGGCGGACGGGCCGTTATGTCGCTGGAATGTGATCTGAAAATCTGACGGAACATAGATCATATGATTGAAAAATTCCCTGTCATCTGACAGGGAATTTTGCTTTACTGTTATTGATTTTGAATATCTGAGGAGTGCTTTTCTTCTTTGGGGCGGTCGGCCTTACAGGCCAGAATGACACCCAGCGTGATCAGCACGGCGCCGATCAGACTTGTGATGGAAATGGACTCGTGCAATACCAGATATCCTACGACAACAGTGACAAAAGGACAGGCGTACAGATAATTGTTTGTAACAACCACGCCCAGGCGCTGAAAGGCGATGTTCCACAAGGCAAAGCAGACGGCATTGCCGAAAACACCGAGAAACAGCCAGCACAGCAAAACCGACGGCTGATGGATCAAGGGGGAAAGATCCGGCATTCCGTCGGTAAGGAGCATCAGGGGAATGGCGGTTACACCGGCCCAAAGCATGACTCGGCGCGTGACCAGAAAATTATCATATTTTTCCGTGTATTTCTTGATGAGAACGGAATAAACGGCCCAGGCCAACGCGGCGGCCAGCGCCAGGAGGTCGCCCAGCGGACTGAGTTTAAGAACCATACTGCCATTGAGAACAACCAGAACAACGCCCGCAATGGCAACCAGAGATCCGAAATAAACATATCGACTCAACCGCTCATTGTTCCGTGTAAAGATTTGTGCCAAAATAACGGTCAAAATAGGGGAGAGCGCCACAATGATACTGACATTAGCGGCATAAGTATAGGTGAGAGCGGTATTTTGCAGAAAAAAATAAAAACTGCCGCCCATAACGCCAATCAGGACAAACATCAGTTCATCGCGCCAGGCAAGTTTCAGCGTTTTTGGCCGCAGAAGCCACAAAACAGCGTAGGCCAGAAACATTCGCAGGGGAATGATCTGGATGACCGTAAAGGCCGTCAGCATCTGCTTGGTGGCGACAAAACAACTGCCCCAGACAATAATGGTAAACAGAGCAAACAGATGCCCTACGGTACGCTTGGAAGTGTTCATGGTTTTTGGCTCCTTTATTTTAGATCCGCAGCAAACGCAGAAAAATCAGCTTCATTAATATACCATATTTTTCAAGGCCTGTAAATACAGCCAAGAAGGTAAAAATAAGGCAGGCCCCGCCGCACGGCGGGACCTGCCGATTTTGATAAGTTGCTATTTGCTGTTGGAGCTGCTGTTGGAACTGCTGTTGGAACTGCTGGAATTCAGAGCAGTTACGTCGGGCGTTTGACCCTGCATAACCTGTTTGATGAGCAGTTTGGCATTGTTGACCATGGTCTGATCCACGTCCATTACGGACAGATTCCAGCCGGGCATGGAATAGCAGGTGGTGGAAGAGTCATTTTTACCGGAAACAGCATAGGAGGTGATATTCCAGGAAGTATTGCTTTTCAACTGCATCTGAACCAAACCGGAGATTTCTTCATAGCTGATATTGGTGGCAAAGGAGGTGGAAGCCGCTTTCAGAACGTTCTGATATTTGGAGAGGATGGCAGGGGAGGTAGCCTTGTCGATAATGGCTTTGATCAGAGCCATCTGATTCTGGCCGCGCTGGTTATCACCTTCGTTAAAAGCGTCGCGCTCCCGCACAAAGCGAAGCGCCTGTTCGCCATTCACTTCATTGTAGCCCTTTACGAAAGAAAAAGACTTGAAGGTGGATTCATTCTCGTCCTCGCCCATGCCGACCGTGGTAAAGTCATAGTCGGACCAGACGCTCACACCGCCCAGCGCATCGACGATTCCCTCAAAGCCCACAAAATTGACCCGGACATAATATGGCACGTCAATCCCATACAGGGCGTTCAGCGTATCCATAGAGCAGTCAATGCCGTAAAGCCCGGCGTGTGTCAGTTTGTCTTTCACACCGTTTGAAACAGACAGGGGTACATAATAATCGCGCGGTGTGTTGATCAGCAGTACCTGGTGTGTTGTGGGATTGATGGCCGCAATAATGTTCACGTCGCTGCGGCTTTGCACCGTCAGGTCATTGGAACGGGAATCCGTTCCGCTCAGATAAATAAGGAATGGCTCCTTGGTCAGATTGCCTCCGACGGATGTTTCACCGGAGGTCACATAAGTGACCAGGTTGTACTGATAAAGAACGCGCGTATCAGAGGAAAATGTGGCGTAATTTTGCATATCGCCGAGCGTATCGATAAAACCGTCGTTGATGATAATGGCGTTTACGACGCCGTCATACAGAGCATCAGCCAGCGCTGTAATGGATTTGAAGGTCTGTGTCTTTACCGTTCCGACCTGCTTGGACAGTACATCTGTAAACTCCGTGAGAGTCTTTTGATCGGAGCTGGCAAGCACACCAAAGGTATAACCCTTTGCATCTGTGATTGTCTTGGCAGTATTGTCTTTCAGCACGACGACGTCGATCACTTCTGTCTGCTGGAATTTGCCGGCAATTTTGCTGATGGCGCTCTGCACAGAATCCACCGCCACCACGCCATAGATCATGACCGCAGAGAGCAGCAGGGAAATGATCCCGCAGACCAGTTTGCCGCTTTTCTTGCGGCGGGTCGGAATCTGTACGATGACGTTGACAGCGTTGAGTATCAGCAGCCCGATCATCACCAGCAGCAGGTATTTCATGGGGAGCATATTCAGCGTGAAAAGACGAATATCCAGTAAAAGACTGCACGCCAGTAAAAGTATCATGCAGATCACGCCAAAATGATCCGCGCCCGTCCGGCGCAGGCGGTGTTTGCCATTGAGAGAGGCCGTATCTGCTGGAGGTGCTGTGTATCGGCTTTGATGGTCCATAAATCTGCTCCTAATTGTATGATAATGCACTTCTATCGTCGAATATCCGGATATGTCACAGTGCTAAATATGTATTATAATATACAGGTAACATAAAATCCAGAGTTTTTTGTAAATTTTAAAAGGATACGGGCGAAACGGACAGGCGTGCGTGAACACGGAAGGCAGCCGCCTGAAGGCGTCTGTCACTTTTTGCAATTGCAGATGCAGCTTATCATTGCAGTTGCAACATGAAATATTCTGTGATATGGTAATATGAGAAATCAAAAATGTACGACATTCTGCGAATGATGCGGATCATACGGCATATGATTGTCATCTCTTCGGCAGATGAAGAAGTATGTCCGCAATAAACAGGAGGAGCAACAGCATGAAAGCAGCGCTTGTGATTATGGCAGCCGGATTGGGATCCCGGTACGGCGGCAATAAGCAGATCGACGGTGTGGGACCGGAAAATGAGATTCTGATGGAATATTCCATCTATGATGCGATCCGTGCCGGCTTCAACAAAGTCGTTTTTATCATCAAACCGGAGATTCTGGATTTGGTGAAAGGAATCTGCGGCAACCGGATTTCCGCCATGAAGGACAAAGAGGGGAACCCGATGGAGGTCTGCTACGTTTTTCAGGACTTTTCCAGTATTCCCGCTTTTTATAAAATTCCCCCGGAGCGCCAGAAACCCTTTGGAACCGCGCATGCCGTTCTCTGCGCCCGCAGTGTTGTCCACGAGCCTTTCTGCGTGATCAACGCCGACGACTATTACGGTGTGGATGCTTACCGCATCATCTACGAAGAACTGCAGCGTCTTCCGCAGAGAGGCGCCGCCACCATGGTGGGATATCTGCTGCGCAACACTGTCAGCGAGTATGGAACGGTTTCCCGCGGGGTGTGTCATGTGAAAAACGGACAGCTTGAAAACATTAAGGAAACTCTGAAGATCCAGCTTTTCCCCGACGGACGGATCGCAGATGTGGCCGACGGGCAAAATTCTCCTCTTGATCCAGATGCAATCGTATCCATGAATTTCTGGGGATTCATGCCCAGTATCTTTCAGGAACTGGAGCATTACCTGGAAAGCTTTCTGCGGCAGCTGCCGCCCGACGATTTCAAGGCTGAGTGCCTTCTTCCCACGATGGTCGGCGATCTTTTGAACGAAGGAAAAATCAGCGTTTCTGTCCTTCACTCCGCCGCCCGCTGGTTCGGCATGACTTACCATGAGGATCGCGCCTATGTGGCAGAGGAACTTAAGGGACTGCATGAGAGCGGCATCTATCCGCCCAGTCTGAAACAGTAAATAAAAAAGGATGCGGCCGAAGCCGCATCCTTTTTTAGGGGGGAGAGAGAGAAAACAATGGAAAACAATAGAAAAACGCTCACTGCTGTTTTCTTCTGTTGACAGTTATAGTAAACACAATTCTTTTGAACAGAATTTGTTTATTTTTTTAATAAACAGTAAACATTTAACGTGGGATTATGTACAACAGACCGCAATTTGCTTAAAACTGCGGTCTGCTGCGGCTGTTATCTGCAGTCCTTGGCGTTTTTGGTATTTTTGGTGTTGGCAGCGTTGGAACCAGACTTGTTGGTTTTATTGCTGCCGCCCGGGGTATTGGTGTCGTTTGTGCCGTTGGTATTTTCCTTCACATAATTCTTGCTGTCCATAAAGGCACCTCCTTCTGTACTTGTGGTACATGAAGTAGTGTTGCCGATGTTTTTGCAAAATATACGCACAAGATCGGTGCATCTTTTTCTTTTTCCTGCCGGCCCGCGGCGCAAAAATCACAAAAAATTGTCAAAAACAAGTTGACAGATTTCTGTTGTTCTGATATACTAATCAAGCAAAACAAAGAAGGTCGGTGCATCCGCCCTCACCTCCTGCCGCAGGCAAAGGGGTTAACAACGGTCAGGCAGAAAGAATTTGTATTCTGCCATGTTGCGCGGATGCTGGGTCAGCATTCGCGTTTTGTTATTTTGGAATGGAGGTGCTTCGGTTATTAGCAATGTAGTGCATCAACTGAACGAAGAGATTCGCGATAAGGAAATCCGCCTCATCGGGGAAACCGGTGAGCAGCTGGGGATCATGTCGTCAGACGAGGCTTTGAAGGTTGCGGAGGAACAGGGGCTGGATCTGGTTAAGATTTCTCCGCAGGCAGTTCCTCCTGTCTGTAAGATCATGAACTATGGCAAGTTCCGTTTTGAGCAGAGCAAGCGCGAAAAGGAAGCCAAAAAGAACCAGCATGTGGTGGAGATCAAAGAAATTCGCATGTCTCCGGGCATTGACGTGGGTGACTTCAACACCAAGCTGAAAAATGCACAGAAGTTCCTTGCCGAGGGCAATCGCGTCAAGGTATCTGTCCGATTTCGCGGCAGAGAGATGGCGCACACCGATTTGGGTAAGGATCTGCTGGATCAGTTTGCCGAACAGTGCGCCGAAGCGGCAACATTGGATAAAGCCGCCAAGCTGGAGGGAAGAAATATGTCGATTTTCCTGTCCCCCAAGAGCGGCAAGTAAAGCGCACTTTATTTTTGCAGTTCTGCAAAAACATATGGAAGGAGATTTATTATGCCCAAACTTAAGACTCACAGCGGTGCTAAAAAGCGTTTCAATCTGACGAAATCCGGTAAGGTGAAAAGAGCGCACGCCTTCAAAAGCCATATCCTGACCAAGAAGGATACCAAGCGCGGCCGCCGTCTGCGTTCCACCACTTATGCAGAGGCTACCACCGAGGGTACCATCAAAAAGATGATCCCTTACAAATAATTAACGCGGTTTACGTTAGAAATAGGAGGCTTAAAATATGGCAAGAGTAAAAGGCGCGCTGATGACGCGCAAAAGAAGAAATAAAACTTTGAAGATGGCCAAGGGTTACTGGGGCGCCAAGTCCAAGCATTTTAAGATGGCCAACCAGCAGGTGATGAAGTCCCTGACCTACGCTTACACGGGACGTCGCCTGAAGAAGAGAGATTTCCGTCAGCTGTGGATCACCCGCATCTCCGCGGCCTGCAAGATGAACGGTATGAATTATTCCACCTTTATGCACGGCCTGAAGGTCGCCAATGTGGACATCAACCGTAAAATGCTTTCCGAAATGGCTATCAACGACACGGTCGCCTTTGCGGCACTGTGCGATATGGCCAAGAAGGCTTAATCGAACATTATTGCCCCGGAGAGCTTTTCTCCGGGGTATTTTGTCACAGATTCCTTTCTTCTGTCAGAATTATACTTGACGAAAAAAATTTGCGGACTATCATAAAACAGAGAGGCCAGATGAAGATTACCAAACGAGAATGTGAAAGGAAAAGCAGTTATGTATTGTGTCAGAAAAATAAATGAGGACTATACATGGGTCGGTGCTGACGCACGCCGCCTGCCTATGTTTGAAGGTGTTTTCGGCGTACCCAACGGGAGTTCCTTTAACAGTTATCTGCTGAAGGACGAGAAATGCGTGTTGTTCGATACGGCAGATCAGTCGGTCAGCCGGACTTTTTATGAAAACCTGGAATTTGCTCTGGACGGTCGGCCGCTGGATTACCTTGTAATCCAACATATGGAACCCGATCACACCGCGCTGCTTTCCGACCTGGTACTGCGTTACCCCAGTATGAAGATCTGTTGCAGCGCCATGGCTAAGACCATGATCGGGCAGTTCTTCGGCAATAAATGGGAAGATCGCATTGTGGTGGTAAAAGAGGGAGATACTCTCTCTACAGGCCGGCACACGCTGTCGTTCCTCGCGGCCCCCATGGTCCACTGGCCGGAAGTCATTATGACCTTCGATGAAACGGACAAGCTGCTTCTGACAGCGGATGCATTTGGTTGTTTCGGTGCGCTGAACGGCAAAATTTTTGCCGATGAAGTGGACTTTATGCACGACTATTTAAGCGAAACACGCCGGTATTATGCCAATATCGTGGGTAAATACGGCACACAGGTGCAGGCTGTCCTGAAGAAGGTTGCCGCTCGCGAGATCCGCATGCTGCTGCCTCTGCACGGTTTTGTCTGGCGCAGGGATCTGGACAAAGTGCTGGATAAGTACGATCTGTGGAGCCGTTATGAGCCGGAAGAAAAGGGCGTGATGATTGCCTATGCCTCTGTCTACGGCGATACGGAAAACGCAGCCAACATTCTGGCCTGCCGCTTGGCTGAAAAAGGCGTAAAAGTGGAAATGTTCGACACGTCCGTGACACCGGCTTCCTACATCGTTTCCGCCGCCTTCCGGTTCAGCCATCTGGTTTTTGCCGCCACCACCTACAATGCGGGCGTCTTTATCACGATGGAAGAACTTCTGCACGATATTGCGGCGCATCAGCTTCAGAAGCGTCGATTCATGCTGATCGAAAACGGCAGCTGGGCGCCCACCAGCGGCAGCGGCATGAAGAAGATCCTGGAGCCGCTGGCTGGTTGGGAACTGCTGCAGGCGCCGCTGACGCTGCGCTCTTCTCTGAAAACAGAACAGATGGCGGCTCTGGAGGAAATGGCTCAGACACTGAGCGACGATATGGAGAAGAAGCAGGAAGCACCGGCGGCGGTGACAAAGAAACGCTTTGTCTGCAAGGTGTGCGGTTATGTCTATGAGGGTGACGAGCTGCCGGCCGATTTCAAATGTCCTGTCTGCGGGGCAGCCTCTGCATATTTTAAAGAGGTACCGGCTGTGGAGAAAAAGCGTTTTGTCTGCCAGATCTGCGGTTTTGTCTATGAAGGCGAAAGTCTGCCGGCGGATTTTAAATGCCCCATCTGCGGACGCAGCGCGGAATTCTTTAAGGAAAAGGCCTAAGGGCCGCGGCATATCGCGGCATAAAAAAGAGCTGCATTCGCGTCCTGCGAATGCAGCTCTTTTTGTTTCAAAAAACGGAAAACCAATGCTTACCGGAGATTTTCCTTGATGGCTTCGGCCAGTCTGGTGATGCCCAGAACGATCTTGTCCTCCGGCATACAGGAATAATTCAGGCGCAGCGTATTCTCGTGGCCGCCATTGGGGAAGAAGGAACCGCCGGGAACAAATGCGACCTTCTTTTCCAGGCACTTCATCTGCAGCTCCTTTGCATCCATGTACTCAGGCAGTATGATCCAGGTAAACAGACCGCCGTCGGGGCGAGTGAACCTGCAGCAGTCGGGAAGCGTTTTGGCCATGGTGTCAATCATCACGGATCTCCGTCTGCCATAGACTTCACGAATCTTGGCCACATGGCCGTCCAGATCGAACATATCGATCCACTTGGATGTTTCCATCTGGCCGATGGTGGAAGCCTGCAGGGAAGCGGCCTGCTCCATAAAGTTGAAACGGGAAAGAATTTCGTCTTCCGCGCAGACCCATCCCAGACGGTAGCCGGGCGCCAGGATCTTGGAGAAGGTGCCCAGATAAACGATCAGGCCCTTGGTATCCAAAGACTTCAGAGCGGGCATAAATTCGCCTTCAAAGCGCAGTTCACCGTAGGGATTGTCTTCAATCACGGGAATTTCATACTTGTTGATGATCTCCATGAACTTATGACGACGCTCCAGATTCCAGGTCCTGCCGGTGGGGTTCTGGAAATCGGGGATAACATAGATCATTTTGACTCTTTCCGTGGTGGCTAGGATCCTGTCCAGTTCTTCCATGATCATGCCGCCGTCGTCGGTGGGAACTTCCACAAAATGGGGTTCGCAGGCTTTGAACGCATTAATGGCGCCCAGATAAGAGGGGCTCTCCAGCAGGACGACATCACCCTTGTTCAAAAAGACGCGGGCGGCAAAGTCAAGACCCTGCTGGGAACCGGAAGTAACGAGAATATGATCCGCATCCGTGTGAATGTTGTTCTTTTCTCTCATGCGCTGGGCAATCTGCTCTCTCAGACGGGGGAAGCCCTCGGTGGTCGAGTATTGCAGGGCGGCACGGCCGTTTTCTTCCAGGACGGTCTTGGAGGCCACTTCTATTTCTTCGACAGGAAACAGTTCAGGCGCAGGCAGGCCGCCGGCAAAAGAAATAATGTCAGGACGTGCTGTGAGTTTCAGCAATTCTCTGATTTCAGAACCCTTGAGCTGATCCATTCTGGTTGAAAATTGAATCATTTTACTTCCTCCTCAAAATTTTGCCCGGCAGATAAATGGCCGGACGCGCTGTATTCGCATATGGTTATTTAACCACAAATCCGGCGCAAAGTAAATCAATTCCGTCCGTCAAATTTGGAAAAATCCGGCCTTCACGGAAAGTTTGGCAATACCAACAAAAAAGTCAAGCATTTTTGCGTCAATATCACTAAACGAAAATAATACAAAATTGTCCCATGATTCAGATAAATTGCAAAGATAGGGCCAAAAAATGTTAACAAACTTATCTGTAAAAAATAAACAAAGAAAAAGCGGCCATCCTTTTCCCGGATGGCCGCCTCACACGGTGGCAGCGCCCTCAGTCCTTTGACTGCAAATTAGCGCCGCCTGTTATTTTTCATCGAAAGATGGGTTCATGAAGTAAACGTTTTTCTGATCCATTTTTTCTCTGGCAAGGCGGAGGCCTTCGCCAAAGCGCTGGAAGTGTACGATCTCACGCTCCCGCAGGAAGTGGATAACGTTGTTGACGTCGGGATCGTCGGAAAGCCGCAGAATGTTGTCGTAGGTGACGCGGGCCTTTTGTTCCGCCGCCAGATCTTCCGTCAGATCGGCGATCGTGTCGCCTTTTACAGCCATGGACGCAGCAGACCAGGGGAAGCCAGAAGCAGCTGTCGGATAAACACCGGCGGTATGATCCACAAAATATGACTCGAACCCGGCTTTCTTAACATCTCCTTCCGACAGGTTTCGCGTCAGTTGATGGACAATGGTGCCGACCATTTCCAGATGTCCGAGTTCCTCTGTGCCAATGTCCGTAAGGAGTGCCTTCAGCTCCGGATAGGGCATGGTATAACGCTGGCTCAAATAGCGCAGCGATGCACCCAGTTCGCCGTCTGCACCGCCGTACTGACTGATGATGAAAGAGGCAAGGCGCGGATTGGGCGTGGCGATATTGACGGGGTACTGCAGCTTTTTTTCATAAACAAACATCAGTCGTTTCCTCCTTCGTCCCAGGGCCAGGGATTGTCGATCCAGGTATAGCTGCCGCCGGTGGGGTCCGTCTGCAGCAGAGGGCCATACATCTTCTCATATTTTGAACGGCCCTCGTTGGCCAGCTTGATATATGACCAGTACAGGTTCAAAGCCTCAGCATCGTCGGCGTGCGTGACCAGATACAGACCCAGCTCGTCAATGGCAAAGTCCAGCGCCATCAGTTCTGTCAACGCCGGATTGCCGCCTGGCGTCCTTGCATTCATGTCGGTGTGAAACGGAAGGTTCAGCCCCGGAAACAACGTGCCGTTTTGCAGGGCGTCCTGCTGGCTGTAGCGGGAGGGATTATCGTTCTGCAGGGGAATATAGGGAAATGCCATCGGGGCGCATTTGCCGGGCAGGGCGCCGTCTGTCGGTGCACAACCGGGCAGCGGCTGTGCCGCTGGCTGGGGAGCGGCCGTTTCTCTCACGGGAACGGGTGTTGTCGTTGTATTTTCTGTGTACAAGATTTTCTCCTCCTTCAGAATCGGCCCGCCTGAGCAGGCCAATCCATTCTATGAAACAGACGCACATTGTGAAACCGTCATTCACATTTGAAAAATCCTGTGGTATAGTAGAAAAGAAAAAACAGTTTGTACAAAACAGGAATAGCCGCTTAGAACAGACCATATACATCACCTGGGTGATGCGATTGTGATTGTTCTGATTCGAAAAAAAGTGCTGGCCACCGCCGGTGCGCTGCTGCTGATACTGGCCGCCGCCTGGGTTTTCCGGGGCCCGTCGCAATCCGTCTTTTCTCCGCAGGAGGCCGGGCTATCCAGACCGGTCGTCATCGACGCGGGGCACGGCGGAGAGGACGGCGGCGCCGTTTCTGCCAACGGCGTTTCGGAAAGTCGGCTCAACCTGGCGATCGCACAGAAATTGCAGGAAACAATGGCTTTTCTGGGCAGAGAAACCATCATGACACGCACAGGCGACACGGCCATTTATTCGGATGATGCAGGGACACTGCGTCAAAAAAAGGTATCAGATCTGCAAAACAGAGTCAAGCTGGTCAACGAAACCGCCGGCAGCCGGTTGATCAGCATTCACCAGAACAGCCTGCCGGGCTATCCCACCGTCTGCGGGGCCCAGGTGTTTTACAACACGGTGGAGGGAAGCAGGGAACTGGCGGAGGAAATGCAGAATGTCCTCAATCAGACAGTCAATTCCGGGAATGAGAAGCAGGCAAAAAAGATTGCGCCCACGATCTATCTGATGAAAAATGTGACCAAGCCGGCCATACTGGTTGAGTGCGGCTTTTTGTCCAATCCCAATGAAACCGGGCGGCTTCAAACCGACGAATATCAGCTGCTGCTGGCGGTATCTATTGCCGCCGGATATGTGAACAGCTATGCAAATGAGGGAGTTACATGAAGGCAAAAACAATTTTTTACTGCACGGAATGCGGCAATGAAACACCCAAATGGGCAGGCCGCTGTCCTGCCTGCGGGGCATGGAACACGGTGGTGGAACAAAAGGAACCCGCTGTCAAAACGGGAAAAAGCGGCAATACCCCGAAAATAACACATGCCGTACCTATCTTTGGCATCGACAATACAGAGGAAATTCGCTTTCCCA
>Ga0160425_1000789_pt1 | contig 36236 bp, 35 predicted proteins | sample BioMet8_FD_108193 | JGI IMG/M metagenome (GOLD analysis project Ga0160425, IMG submission 108193) | Microbial communities from bioreactor (seeded with sewage sludge) at Lawrence Berkeley National Lab, California, USA - Biofuel... | ecosystem: Engineered > Bioreactor > Anaerobic > Unclassified ...
CAGTGCGGACACGTCGGAAGCGAATACACGATCAGTTCAACCGGTTTCGTCATAAAAAGCACCCTCTCTTATCTAGGACTTACGCAGTGTAGGAATAAAAAAATCATGGTTTAATACATCTGCTTTGCATAACGAACCGCAGTCCTGCCGGCAATCAGTCTTTATAACGTGTCATGCCCAAAACAGTACCCGTAATGGTCAGGGCGTTTGTGGCATTCGAGATCTCGGAGGAGATGCGGGATCGCTTAACAGCGGCGCAGGAGATACTGAGGAAAAGTACTGCCCGTCTCGCGTTTGTCGATCCCCCGCTCATCCACATCACGGTAACATTCCTCGGCGAGGTGGACGAGAAAAAGCTCCCGCTCGTTATCCGCGCCCTTGATACCGTGAAAGCCGCCCCGTTCCCGGCAACGGGGAACCGGGTCACGGTCAATAATTTCAAAAGCCCGCACACGGTCTGGTGCGCAATCGACGATGCCGGGAAGGGACGAGGGGTCTTTGGCGCCACGGAAACCGTGCTTGCGCCGCTCGGGTTTCCCCGCGAGACCCGGCAGTTCTTCCCCCATGCAACGCTCGCCCGGGTGAAGATTGCCGATCCGTCGCTCTTCCGGTGCCTTGACGAACTCAAAAACGCCCCGTGCGGCAGCTGCACGGTCTCGGGCCTGAAACTTAAAAAAAGCACGCTTACGCCCCGTGGCCCGGTGTACGAGGACCTGCACGAGGTGGCATGGTGAGCGAAGTGCCCGGCCGGCTGCCGCTCGAAGAAAAGATCCTTGCGGAACAGCTCCGGCCGTCCGCGGAGGAACGGGCGTATATCCGAAGCATGGCAGACCGGCTGCTCGCTGCAATTGCCGCGAGCGGGAAGGCGGAGGGGATGGTTGTCGGCTCAATTGCCCGGGACACGTGGGTGAAAGGCGACCGCGACCTCGATGTGTTCATGCTCTTTTCCCCGGATCTCCCCCGGGAGACGCTCGAAAAGGAGGGCCTTAGTCTTGCCCGGAGCATTGCCCGGCAGTTCACCGATACGCTCTGCGAAAAATACGCGGAGCACCCGTACATCAATGCAACGATCGATTCGATCGATGTAGACCTCGTGCCCTGCTACAATGTGAAAAGCGCAGCCCATATCCAGAGTGCGGTGGACAGGACGCCGTTCCACACCCGGTATATCACGGAGAAGATCAACGGCCTGACCGATGATGTGCTGCTCTTAAAGCGGTTTGCAAAGGCCGGCGGGATCTACGGCTCCGACCAGATGACGGAAGGGTTCTCAGGCTACCTCTGCGAACTTTTAATCCTCCACTACGGGGGATTCGCACCGCTGCTCGAAGCCGCGTCCGGCTGGGGCCCGCACCAGAAGATCGATATCGAGCGCCACGGGGCAAAGGAGTTTTCCGAGCCGCTCGTGGTGATCGACCCGGTCGATCCACGGCGCAACGTTGCGGCAGCGGTCTCGATCAACCGGATGGCGGAGTTCGTGGAGCTCGCCCGGGGCTACCGCGAAGCGCATTCCGAAGTGTTCTTTACCCTGCCGGCCGTGACGCCGGTGAGCAGAGACGAGCTCGCCGCAATCCTCGCCTCGCGGGGCACGTCCCTGTACGCGGTCACGTTTGCAACGCCGCCGTTCATTGACGAGATCGTGGTGCCGCAGCTCCGCAGGAGCACCGGGGCGGTCTGCGATCTCCTGACCCGGAACGGTTTTGTTGTCCACCACGCCCACTACCAGATGGGTAAAGAGCGCTGCATGCTGCTCTTCGAACTCTTGACCGACGAGCTCCCGCCCATCCGGCGCCACGAGGGCCCGCCGGTCTGGAACCGCACGAACGCGGAGAAGTTCCGGGAAAAATACCGGGACGCGACCCTGCCCGGGCCGTTTGTGAAGAACGGGCGGTACGTGATGGAAGTCCCGCGGGAGTATCGGTTCGCGGCCGATCTCCTCACCTCAAAGGAGCTTTTAAACGTGGGCGTTGGCCGGCATGTTCGGGCGTCGTTTGAAAAAGACTGGTGCGTGCTCGAAGGCGCGGACTGCTGGGACGAAGCGTTTGCCGGGTTTATTGCCGGGTTCTTTGACCGGTGCTCGCCGCTGGTGCGGATCAAGCGTGGCAGTGCGGACCGGAAGTGAAACCGGTTTTCCGGGGCACTTCTTTTTTTTCTGTTATTTGATGTATGAAATGATCGTTCAACCAGTTGAATGATCAAACCCCCAAAACAGCCCTTCTTTTCATTTCCTTGTGCTGCGGGTAGATATAAGGGGAGATCCGCCTCACAAAAGCGTACATTAGGGTTCTACAAAAATCTGTAATTTGCCCGGATTGGCAATCTGGGTTTAATTTACCGGTATCTTAAAAATAGTGTGTAAAAGTGCACCGTTTTTGTGCAGTTTCGTGTTGTTACGGAACGGGGATCCGGGTGTCAGGGGTGGGGTCTCCGACGGAGAGTATGCCTATGGGAGAGAGTCGGTGATCGCTGGTCCGGAACGGTGGTTTTGGGTCCTTAAAAAAAGGGATATCTTAGTCTTCCGGTACTGCCCTCGCGGGGTCAGGCTCTCCGGACCGTGTTTGGACAGGAGCCGGAGATTCCTGCCCGGAGGATTGCGGTTCGGTCACCGGCAGCAGTGAACCGCAGGCGTCCAGTTCCTTGACTGCCTCTTTTTCGATCAGGAAATACTGCCAGGATCCCTTTGGCGATCTCACCCAGAACTCGCGTGCAGAGACCGGAGTCAGGGGGACCTTTGCGAGCTGTCGGATTTCGCGGCGGTAATCCTGCAGGACTCCGAGGGGATCGCTTTCCTTCGAGCACGTCCGCTGGATCCTGATAAAAATTGTACAGCCTTCCGTGAAGAGAACGAAGTGATAACTGTCATCGGGTTTTTCCGGGCACTCCATGATCTGTCCGCGTTTTTTTGCAAGAGCATATGCCTCATCGAGAGCCCGGAGCGGCTGCCTGCCCCGGGTCATGAATTCTCCTTGCGGTACGCTTCCTTTCGTACGATCCGGTATTCCCGTTTTTTCGTTACGATTCTGGTAGAGATGCCGGAAAAATGCAGTGCCGGGAAGCGGATCCGGTTTCCGTTCCGGCCAGGCATTACCCGGTTGGTGCAATACGCCGGTCTTTGCATGCTGTTAACTGGTATGTCTCCCGGTACCGCATAACCTGTTGTGTTCCGTCCGATTACGGTAATGCCGGACGTCATCATCAGGTCCGGTGCTGTATTGTCCTTTTCATTTGTTCCTGAAACTTCCATCTTTTCAACGCTCCTTTGGGGGATTTTCTTATGATTGACATACTTTCAGAGATCTGCTTCGCGGACAGAGAGAACCCGTGTCGGAAAACAACAAACCCGATTTACACCGTGACCGGGGCAGGAGGGAAAGAAGCGATCTTTTTTCTTTCTCACGCGATGACGGATGGCAGGCCGTGGCTGCGCCAGGTTCGCAAATATCGTCCTCTAAAATCGCCATGCACTCTTGGCCGGCGGCTAGCGAGGTATGGCAAAAACAGCGGGCAGAAGAGTACCCTGCCGGGGGCCTGTATGTTCCTTCCCGGCAATGGCAGTCGGCTCAGACAATTCTTCTGGAATTTTAAATAAAACACCCACAAGCCCGCCTAAGATGGCCATCAGGATACGGAAAATCCCGGCAAACCGGGCCGCAGCTTTCTTCGCGTCACCACGGCGCCTCATTTTCCGTGTCACCTTCGTGCAGGAGTAATGGAACATGTGTTTTCCTTTACTCCATGAAACGGATTTATTCTGATAAATAATGCCAGGATGGTCCGGGTTATCTCAATTTCCCGTCCATTTTTCTGTATAACCCTCTCATCCGGTTTTTCCCGGGACTATTGAAATAAACCAGATCCCCGGCGTCCCTCGCGCATTTATTTTTTAAAAGCGAACCTCTACGGCGTGCGAAAAAAACCCCGTATCCCGGATGCCGGGAAAGAAAATTTTGTGTAATTTCCGGCAGGGCGATCCGGATCTTCCCAAAATTTTCCCGGATTTTTTATCGGGCTCTGTTCTGCGCCCGGAAATACCCCTCACCCCGGAGATCGGCAAAAATCGTGTTTTCCGTCGTAAAAAACCTGAACAAAATTTTCCAGAACCGGCACGATCTTTCGGGCCCCGGTCACAACCGTTATATATTACATCGGGAAATTTTTCGACGGAAGTGCGCTGGTCTTTATAAACCCCTGGCCCCTTGGGAGACCAGCGCACCGACCCTGAAAATCCGGGCCCATACATCAAAGCAAAAGGTATTTAGAGCAAAAAAGCGCACTGTTGCAATGTCACCCGTAATCAGAAGGGTATGAAAACTCGAAAAGTCCTCCTGGCGCCGACTTGGGATAAAGGGTTGCAATGTCACCCGTAACAGAAGGGTATGAAAACAGAAGTCAAGCACCTGCTTGATTTTCTTAAAGTACGGTTGCAATGTCACCCGTAATCAGAAGGGTATAAAAACTGGATCACAAATTTGCAAATTGTTCCCTCTCCTGGCGGTTGTATTATCATCAGTAATTAGAATAGGAAAAATAGTCTGGAAAAAGGTCGGCCCCGTGAAAAGCCGGTTTGGAAAATGATCGATTGCCCCTGTCACATCCTGGAGAGGATATACCGGTTTTACCGTGTCTTTTTCAATCTGAAGCCTTGGATCGTTTATGGCTTTGCGGAGAATCCCCGTACCGATTAATTCGACCGGGTAAAATAGATCCGCCCCTCTTTTTTTATGGTAATCATCTCACCATTCGTCAGCTGAATCAATCCTGCATGGATCTGCCGGTGGTGGCAAGGACAGGTAACGATCATATTTCGGGAACGATCTTCTCCGCCTTCTGCAAGACTCCAGATATGGTGAACCTCGACAGCAGATGACGGGTCGGCATGATCCCCTTTAACGGGATCCCCCGCGGTACAAATCTGGCAAAGAAAATTATGCCGCAGTTTTACCAGGTATACCAGAAACTGGTGGCGGTACCTGATAGTCAGGGCAGCCCGCTCGTTCTCTCGTGCAATAATATCATCGATATCGAAACCCTGCGACAGATATTCCTGAATGATGTCCTGGTAATATTCTTTAAAGGGTTCCTGCGGTGGTCGCGGTAACTGGTCCGGGTCTACCCCGGGTGGAATAATCTCATCCTTATACTCAGGAAAAATCCGTGAAAGCCGTAACAGGAGATCCGGATCCAGTTTTTCTCTCCTGTACCGGATTTCATTTTTGGCAATAATTGCATCAAAGACCATCCGGGGTGTTTGAGGCGTGAGGTTACAGTTCTCCCAGAATTTCAGAACATACTCAAGCTCGTTATAATCCGAGATAATAAAGTTCCAATGCCCCCTCCCGTTTAATACCATATTTCCTATCGTGTGGGCCCCGTTTTCGTTCAGGTTCGCTTTTAACGGTGCGGTTCTCTGGACAATCTGCTGGATAATGGGAGAATATCGCAAAAAATCCGGTGAATAGGGCCCCTGGGATTGCATGAAGAGAAATTCCAGGAAGGCACGAAGCCGTCCATCCACCCACCTTATCATTTTTGCCGGACCGAAGATCCTGGAAAGCCGGTCTATTAGATTGTCGTAAGTTTCCCGCTGTTCTATGAGATCGTCGCATAACCCCTGTAGTTCTTCTATGTGCGTGTCCCATTTCACGCGTTTTCCCATTAGTCAAACACATCCGATACTATAAACTGAGTATTGAATTTTTATCGATTACCTGGATATAAATGGAGAACAAACGATGCCGGCACGACATGGATATGTCATTTTTTAAACGGTTGTTGTTTGGTTCTCCAAATGACCATGGTGTAATTTTAGAGTGATGAAAAAAAGGGTGGCTTCACCTTTCAGATGAACGCATCGAGAAACTTCTGCCCGTACCCGGTGACGTAATAATGCTTTTTGGACTTTCCCTTTTCAAGGATCCCGTGTCGTTCGAGAATCACCTTGTCGCTTAACGGCAGATCGATCACTTCTCCTTTCACATCGCCTTTAAGCTCGACGAGAAGCCGCTGGACTGCCGACTGGTCCACCGGGAAGGTCGGGACCCTGATGATATCGTATTCCGATCGGGCGGGAAAAAGGACATGATCGAATGCCTCCTGCTTTTCCCGATAGATCGCCTGCTTCTCCTCAAGGGTTCCGGCTGCATGGATCAGGTCAATATCCCTGCGGAGACGTTCGAGCCCCTCGTTGAAAAGGGTGATATGCGGGTTGCCGATATGGAAGACGCCATCGACATTCATGAGCTGTCCGATCATGGCAAGCGTGATGCACATATTCTTGCGTCCACCGGCTACGTTGAGCAGGACACGGTTGCAGCCAAGGTCTACGCGGGCTTTCCGGATAATCCGGATCGCGGTTTCCATGAACGCAAAATTCTCTTCTGTGGTTGTTACATCGTCCTTTGAGAGGATCTCGGTATGGATTGCGACCTTTGGGGCTTTCACACTCATGGCCACCTCGATCAGGTCGAGACCGGCCAGCACCACCGGGTGCCGGGTAGCAATCATGATCAGGTGGTTTACCCTGAACTCCGATGCATCCATCCCGGCCGTTACAACGGGCGGACTCATGCCGAGAGGGACGATAACGGCGGTTTTCATCAGTAATCACTGTGCGGTTTTCTTTTCAGGATCATTTAAGCACTCCGAATTGGTTTTTGCCGGGATACCGGGAAAAATAAATGTCGGGGGTTAAAAAAACACCGCTGCCCGGGATACCTTAGTCTCTTCTTTCCGGATCCCTGTGTCTTCACGACATTGAATGCTCCGGGAATTTTCCCTCTCAAATCTCGGTCTCATGTCCTCGTTCGGTTCTTCCTTTGTGCTTATTTCGGGGCCAGATATTCTGTGTAGAGGGAATTATCGCAACATTTTTATCTTTGTCCGATGAAAAGGAGAATTTGTCAAGAGCGTATGCTTTTGAACCTTGTTCTCTGCCGATTTCTTTGAGGTACTGCTCTTTTTATTGTACCGCTGGTTTCCCTTGTCTTCTGTTACCGACAAAACCCTCCCGGACATCACGATGTTTACGGAAAAACGAGCAATCGTTTTTTCATACCCTTTCCATATAACCGCGATGTAACGTATGACCTGTTCTCCGGTACGGGGTGCTGTTTCTCTCCTGTACGGTATTTCCCGTACTGCCACGCCCGGTTCTCCAAAAGGTAAATCGGTAGTCGTATAAATCCGTCATGATTATAACGGGATTATTCAACGCCCTTTGATGAGGTAAAACGTATGAAATGTTCACTGATTACGATCGATATCTCTCTTCCCAGAAATATAGGAAAAGAATTTCCCGGCTCGGTGTTCCGTGGGTGGCTTGGCAATACGCTGCGGTGTGATGGCACGACAGAATGTACCGATGACTGCGCAAGCCGGTTCACGTGCCCGTACTACATGGTCTTTAAGGAACGGACGGACATCAAACCGTACTCCCTCCTGTCAGTCCCCTACGATGGCGGGATCCGGAACTTCATGAAAATCTATGGCGACCGCAGGAAATTTGCGCCGCGTATCATGGCCCTGATCCACGAGCACACGAGAAGCCGGCATTTCGGCTCGATGCCGTTTACCATCGAGCAGATGGAAGCGCGCACAATCGAACTGCCTTCGATGCGGACCGACAAAACGACCGAGGTGGTCTTTGTCTCGCCAACCCACCTGCGCGAAGACGATACGCAGGAGATCCTGCCGGAGCTTTCTGTTCTGCTCAAATCGTGCGTCCGCTCCTACAACCGGATCACGAAATACTACGACCAGAAGAACTACCCGTGCCGGATCCCCGACGAAATGTTCGGGACGGACGCCGAGATCCTCGACTACAATATCCGGACGGTAAAGATCGTGCACGAGAACATGTTCGACAAACGGATCGCGCTTGAGGGTATTGTCGGTTCGATCACATACGATACTTCGGCCGTGCACCCTGACGTGGGAAACGTCCTGAAAATGGGCGAGTTCCTCCAGATAGGGAAGCACAGCACGTACGGGTTTGGCGGGATGGTGGTCAAGCACGGGGAGGCAGCATGAGAATGATACAGGGTACTGAAGATTTTGTGAAGGACCGCTGGAGAACAAGAAAGTCCGAGGATTTCGGAGGATGGTGATAGGTATGCCAAGAACAATGCCGGATTATCCCGGCGATATTAATGTGAAGGATCTCGGTCATCACCCGGGGATGGTGGCCCGGACGTACGATATCGAAGTTATCACACCGATGTTTGGAGGTGGTGTTGATGCAGGAAAGATCGATCCGGAGCATCCCATCCGCGAATCGAGCATACGGGGCCATCTACGGTTCTGGTGGCGGGCGACGCGTGGGGCGGGTTTTTCCGATGTGAGAGAACTCCGCCAGAGGGAAGGGGAGATCTGGGGATCGACTGAGAATCCGAGTCCGGTCGAGATTGGTGTCACCCTCACCAAGAAAACTCAGAATGCCCCGTGTCGATATGTGTGGCAGATGAAAAAAAATGGGAACTGGGACTGGATCCTTCAATGGCTTCCGCCGTTTGATAGTGTAATTGAAATCAGGCAAGCCGGAAATGGACACCTCGAAAGAAGACGTCCTTTACCTTATGCCCTTTTTCCCTTCCAGGGAAAGAAACCTGAAGAAGATGGAAAACCCGGGGAAAACAGGAATCAACCGGATGTAATCACCTCGGCACGCTTTCTCATGAAGATCTCTTTTGCCGATAAGGATAAAATGGCGGGAGTTAGGCATATCTTTAACCAGCAGCGGGAAAAAAAAGGTCTCCGTTTATTGACAAATCCTTTGCAGGATGACATTGAAAACGATGTTTGTGCCGCAATCTGGGCATGGGTAAATTTTGGAGGGATTGGCGCAAGGACACGGAGAGGATGTGGAGCACTCTATTGTGTTGAACCCAAATTAGCTCCCGCCAATATCGACTCGATAAAACAATCGTATGGCGATGCTCTGGTGAAATATGAGATTCCCACAGCGGCAACAAATGATACCCTTTGGCCTACAATTCCTGAAAAAATCCTTATAAAACTTAAAAGTACTGGTGGGCCCATTGGATGCTGGGTTGATACTATTGATCTGATACGCGAATTCCGTCAGGGTGTGCTGGTTGGAAGAAATCGAATAATTCCACCAAAGAAAAGCCCGGGTCGATCCTGGTGGCCAGAAGCCGAATCCCTTCGTAACATAGCATATGGGGGAAATCCACGGAGTAAAAAACCGGGGCAAAATGCGAGTATTGGGAGACCGGGTGGAATACATGCTGAAGATCCAAAGATGGTCGGAATCAAGGCTTTCCCGCGTGCAGAATTCGGCATGCCGATCATTCTTGAAATCCGTGGAGAAGGAATTAAGCCGACGATCCAGCCCACTGATGAAAATGATCGTATGGCAAGTCCTCTGATCCTGCGACCGTTAAAATGCAATGATGGCTCCTCCTGCGTACCAATGATAATGCGGCTTAAAACACCCCGATTATTGTCGGCATACGTGAAGAGTGGCCAGCCCAGTGAAGATAATTCTCCATCATTCTCTGTATCACGCAACGAAATTGCTGATGCATCCATTAATTCAAAGAATTCGACATCTCCTATGATAAAAAGGAGCGCAGACGGTTCTGCACTTGATGCATTCCTTGTATTCGTGCAAGAATTCGGTCGGGATTTTAAGGAGGTGCCCTAATGCCGGACTATCTCTACGTTCTCGGTATCGGCCCGGTGCAGGGTTTCATCGCCTCCGCTCGCAGGACTCGTGATCTCTGGATGGGTTCGCATCTCCTTTCGGAGATCAGTAAAGCTGCCGCATATCAGATCGACAAAAACGGGGGGACGCTGATATTTCCTTCATTGTGTGATATCGAAGAGCTGAAAACCAGTAAAAAGATTAAACACAAAGAGCGGCTCTCCCCGTCTTATTCGCCAGATGCTTTCAATGTTGCGAACATCGTGCGTGCGATCATTCCAAACAGTGATGCTGAATGCATGAAAATGCTGAACCTTGCAGCACAGGACGCAGCAAAAAAAGCATGGACAGAAAACTATGCGGATAAGGCACGGGCAGTCCTTGGTAAAATCCCGAATGCAATTAACACCGATATCTGGGATGCACAGGTAAAGGATGTTATCGAGTTCTATGCTGCATGGGTTCCTATTGTCGGGCATTATGACGACGCACAGAAACGGCTCATGCGCCTCTTCGGGAGCCGCAAGGCACTCCGAAATTTCGAACCGTCTCCGGCAAGGGATAACAAGCAATGGCGCGTTGAGAAATCTTCCTTGGATGGTGCACGCGAATCGGTCATCAGGGAAAATGCTGTGTTTCCCCGGGAGGTAGGCCTTCGTCTCCGCCTTAACAAAGGCGAACAGCTCTGCGCTGTCGCCCTGACTAAAAGGATCGGGGGAAAGACGGACCGGGCCATTCCGTTTCCCTCTGTTGTCCGGGTTGCAGTCGATCCGTGGATCCGGGGGATAATCAGTTCCGGAGATGATCGCGCAATTACCCTGCTCAATGCCGTCAAGGAAAAATGTGGAGGGGATAATGAATTTTCATCAGGAACCGGCGAGCGAAACGGGAAAAAATTCTACGGTGATTTCCCCTATGACGGGCAGGTCCTTTTCTCGTCCCGCCTGGAAGAACTAAAAAAGGATCTGGCTGGTGATCCTGACTATCAAACGCTTGTTGAGATTGAAGGTCTTGCCAGACAGCTCCGCGCCTGCGACAACGGACACCGGGCATTTGGCGAGCCGAATCCTTACTTTGCTATCCTTGTAGCGGATGGCGATCGAATGGGTAAAGTCATCTCGAATATCAAGTCCGCCGACAGGCACCAGATCTTCTCTGCCACGCTTGCAGCATTTGCCGGGAAAGCCCGTACCATTATCGAAGACGATAAACACCGGGGAGTTATGGTCTATGCGGGCGGAGAAGATATCCTCGCATTCCTGCCAGTTGATACCTGTATTGCAGCGGCACGGGCGCTTCATGATACATTTGGTGAATTACTCGGCGTGAATGACTTCAAGGATGAAGACGGGAAACCTGCCACTCTGTCGGTGGGAATTGCTATCGGGCACTCAAAAGATCCCCTTGAAGATATCCTCAGTTACGGTCATGAAGCGGAAAAAGATGCCAAAAACCCGGATCGTGACGGGTTTGCCGTTCACTATCATGCTCGCGGGGGAGGCGATCCCATCAACGTGCGTGAAGCGTGGATTTCCCAGGATACTACCGATCGTACTGGCAAGTCCGTGAAAGGGGTGCCTGTAGACGAACGCCTTGACCACTGGGCAGGATTGTTTTTGGAAGGAAAATTCCCGGATGGGGCCGCTTACGATATGCGTCAGCTTGCAGAGGATTACCGGGGATGGAAACTTGTTCCTGGCGATTTACTGGAAAAAGATGTCAGGCGACTCCTTAAACGAAAACGTGTCAGTGAAGATGAAGTGATAGATGAAAAAGAAATCCGGGCCCTCCTTGCCGGTGTGACATCATATTCACTTCTTGTAAAACGGGCCGATGAATTAATTCTTGCCCGGAAGATCGCGGAGAGCGCAATTCAGGCACAACCCAAAAAGGAAAAGGGAACGGTGGCAGCATGAATGTCTCGTATATTACCCTGCGTCCGCACGATCCCGTGATCGCCCGTGACAGTCGTCCCTTCAGCGCCGGTATCAGGATGAAATCTCTTGACTGGCCCTACCCTTCAGTCCTGGCCGGATCGGTGCGGACCATTCTTGGAAAAATGAAAATGAGCAGCAGTCCCGCCGACCAGTCGGCATTCGGTCAAACCGAAGTTGCGGCCCTCAAAGACGTGTTTGTCCATGGGCCGCTGCCTGTGGTTAATAATATACTCTACTTCCCGGCACCGAAGGATATTCTTGTAAAAGATTTCGGGGGGAAATGTGACGAAGCCTATGCGATTCGCCCGGCACCCCTCGAAGAGGGTGAAGGGTGCGATCTGCCCGAAGGGATCTGTCAGCCCCCGATGCTGTCGTCGCGGGCCCGGGATGAATTCAAACCGGCCACGATCGCAGCGTTCTGGTCTGTTGATACAATGGCCTCGTGGCTGGTAAATACAGACGGGCTCCGGTTCGAAGCGCCCAAGGCCTCAGACACCGGGGAAAGAAAACCTGTCGGCATTGACCAGCCTTGTAAAGAATCACGGTTCCATTCCGAGATCAACCCTGACCGGGGGGTTGCAGAAGATTCCCTCCTGTTCGAGACGATCGGGCTGGATCTCAATCTGAAGAACCAGCCGGATGGTATCGGTCTTTCGGCGCGTATAGAAACAGACGCCCAGAATCACTATGCAAATTCCGGGTTTGAAACATTTGGCGCCTTTGGCGGGGAACGGCGGCTCACCTATTTTAAGACGGAAAAAAATCAGCCCGATGGCTGGGAATGCCCTGAAAAAGTAATAAATGCCCTGAAATCAGCGTCGCTGATCCGTATGATCCTTGCGACACCGACGGTATTTTCTCAGGGATGGCTTCCTGGTTGGATTGATAAGAAAACGCTGATTGGTACCCCCCCATGTGTACCTGAAGATCAAGCAGATAAAATTCGTTTGAAACTGGTTTCGGCCTGTATTGAGCGGTGGAAACCTCTGTCCGGGTTCAGTCTGGAACAAGGAACGAGAGGACCAAAAATTCTTCGAAGGATTGTTCCCGCAGGATCCGTATATTTCTTCGAGATCGAATCCGGAAAGTCTTCAGATCTCGCTCAATACTGGCTCCAGCCGGTGAGCGACGCTCTTCAGGACCGGAAAGACGGATTCGGGCTGGCATTATGGGGAATCTGGGATTACGAACAGAACTCTGGAAGCATACGAAAAAAAATGGAGGTTAAATTATGACATCAGATTTGACGAAAATGTACTGGCTGCAGGCAATTTCTCCGCTTCATGTGGGGGCCGGGAAAGGCGTTGGTTTTATCGATATGCCTGTCATGAGAGAGAAAGTGACAAACTGGCCGTTTGTTCCCGGTTCCGCAGTGAAAGGAGTGTTACGGGATCATTTCACACAAATTAAAGAGAAAGAAACTGATCAATCGAAAAAGAAGGTGCTTGAAGAACAGATCAAGGCGGCATTCGGCGAAGCCGGCAGGGATCCTGAATCCAATGCCGGATCTCTTGTTTTTACCGATGCCCATATCGTATGTATGCCGATAAGGAGCCTGTATGGGACATTTGCCTACGTGACAAGCCCGATGGTTCTGGCACGGCTGAAGCGCGATCTCGAATCTACGGGAGGGACTAATGTCCCGGCAAATATCTCCATTGACAACGATGAGACCGTCCTGACATCGAAAGCCCCAAAAATTGTCCATGATAACATGATCTTTTTCGAGGATTTGGATTTTCCTGTCAAGTCTACGGATCCGAATGCAGACCTCTGGGCAGTATACCTTTCAAAGAAAATCTATCCGTCCGATGTTACGTGGCAGACAACATTCAATGAACGTTTCGCCATCGTTTCCGACAACACGTTTACATTCCTTGCGATGCAGGGATCGGAAGTATCGGCCCATATCAAGATTGACGACGCGAGAAAGATCGTAAAAAAAGGCGCTCTCTGGTACGAGGAAGCGCTTCCGTCAGAAACAATCCTTGCCGGTATTGCCTGGTGCGACCGTGTCTATCGGAAAGGCGTAACTGAAAACGATATCCACACCACCTTTTGCGGGAATGAACTGAAGAATATCCAGATTGGCGGAAAAGCCACTGTAGGCAAAGGACGGGCGCGTTGCCTCTTTACGCAGGGTTGAGATTATGCCGGATATACACAGTCTAAAAACAAAACCCCAGCGTCGGGCAGAGATCGCATCTTTCTGTATCGGGGAGGTTAAGAAGGAGAACGAAGATTATGCTCGTCTTGCCAAGAAATTCCCGGCCCTCGTCCACACCTGCGGGCTGGTGCAGGCAACTGCATTTGTCCTTGCCAGAGAGAAGAGCAAGGAGAAGGATAAGAAAACGGGTAAGAAAAACGGTCCGACAACCGGAGAGATATATCTTAAGCACCTGGCCCGGGTGATGGAATACCCGGACACGACCAAGCTCCATGAAAAGAGCCGGAACGCGCCGCTGCTCGATTACCAGCAGATGACACAGGAAGCTATCGAATCTGCAGCATGGCTCAAGCGGTATGCCGAGGCATTCTTTGAGGATGAGTAAGTATGACCGAACCAGAGATTGCGTGCCGAGATGTTGTTTCAAAACTCTGGAAAGACCGTTGCCTTCCGGAGTGCTCCCATGCCGGTCTAGTCATGAGCCGTTACCTTCAGATCCCGGTTAAGGAAGACGGGCACAAGGAGGCAAAAGAGGCTCTCTATCAAGCGATGCAAAAATCGATCGAGAACTCAAAAGAACTCTACTCTCAGGCATTTACAAAGTACGAAACTGGGCTGACTGAATTCGGGATATGCAGGCGGTTCAAAACAAAAGACGGGATTCACCTCGTACTTGGTCTGGGGGGAGAGAATGTTCTTGAGACCGGTCTTACGCTTCATCATCTGTATGGAACACCGTATATTCCCGGTTCCGCACTGAAAGGTCTTGCAGCGCATTACTGCGATCAGGTTTTGGGTGCAAAGGAGAACTCCCTGCAATTTGAAACCGAAAAGGAAAAGAGGTACTTGTTTAAAAAGGGAGAAACGTATTACAAGACACTGTTTGGCATCGGCGATGATGCCGGTCATATTATCTTCCATGATGCCTGGATTGATCCAAAGTCCGTTATTGATTCTTTCAGCCATGACATTATGACTCCTCATCACGGCACATATTACAACGGCACCGATGCTCCAACCGATTTTGATGCACCAAACCCGGTTTCATTCCTGTCCGTCAGCGGGACATTCCTTGTCGCTGTTTCGTGTGATCTTCAGGATGAAAATGGAAAGAACTGGGAAAAACTGGCATTTGATATTCTCAAAGAAGCCCTCAAAGAGTGGGGTATTGGGGGAGAGACAAATGCCGGATACGGGCGGATGGAAATTCAGACCGGTGACATTATTCCGGTCAACCCGGCTTTTACATCCCGGCTTTCTATTGCCGGCCACCCGGTTTCCCCAGCCGGCCGTGGCAATTCTGTACCTATGAACTATAAAATAGGCGATGTCGTTGAGGTAACCCGGGAAGAGGATCCCCATCCGAAGCAGGGGAAAGTGAGATCGTTTTTCCGGGCTCCTGACGGTATCGGAGGATATTTTCCCGGGATAATAAATCCCAATGACGAGAAGGTTAAGCTTGAAATCAAGTCCACCTATCCGGAAGGCAGGTATGACTTTATTCTTCCGAGTTCGCATTCGGGATCACAACCGGGGCATTCTTTTGGGAAGTCAGATACATTACAACAAAAAAAACCGTTCTCCAAGAAACAGGGGTGATATTTGTGACCACACTTGTTTGCCTCATCAGCGATCAGCATGTCCCCAACCTGCTGACGGTCAAAGCGGTCAGGCCTGATAAACTCATCCTGCTGGTCACCGACCTGATGGCGAAGAAGAAAACCGACGTCTGGTTCCTCCGGGCGCTCACTGCCGGCGGCATGGATTTTACCGGGAGGGCCGAGATCATTAACATTGCAAAGGAAAACTCGGTTGAATATGTCACCGGGATCCTGAAGGATGCCTGTACAAAACACCCGGACGATGAATGGATCGTCAATGTGACCGGCGGTACAAAGCCGATGAGCATCGGGTCATACCTGTTTGCCCGGGAGAACGGCCTGCGTGCGCTCTACATTGTTGAAAGCGACCAGTACACTGCCATCGATCTTCTCGGGGGAGACCCGGTAACCCTTGGCGGGCTGCATGTTACCGCTGCAGAGTTTCTGGCAGGACACGGATATGAGATCCGAAATCCGCGTGCACTCGAACGGCAGAACCAGTATGCCCGCGATCTTATGGACCTGAGTGCAGCTCTCACAGCCTGTCATGAAGATCATGACCTTTTTACCTGTCTTCAAAGACTCCAGAGCATGAAAGGGAATGAGAAAGGAAATAAGACAGAGAAAGAGATGAGAAAACAGTACGATAAAAACGGCCTCGTTTTGACCCGGGAAGATCCGGTCTTCCTTCATGATGCAGCACTTCGAAGATGGATTGCCAGCACATTCGGGCTTCAGGAAGAGGAGGCCAACCTTATCGGCCACCTTGATAAAAAGGCAGCTGAGTTCCTGACCGGCAAATGGCTGGAGTATTTTGTTTTGGGTCTCCTTCGTCCGCTCGAACCTGTATATGTCCGCTGCCTCTATAACGGCCTTTTAATCGGTCGGATCGATGGGGGTGGCGATAATGAACTTGATGTCTCGTTCATGACCGATCGGTCGTTCTGCATGGTCGAATGCAAGACCGGTTCGCAGGGACATGATCACTCTGGTGACCAGGTCGTCTACAAGACAGAAGCAATCAAGGAGGGGCTTCGCGCCCTGCGGGTCAGGGCGTTCATCGCCACTACCTCCTCTAACATCATCGATACTAAAACTGGTGAAACAAAGCAGGCACTTGTCGACCGAAGCAGGATATACGGTCTTCCCATCATCAACGGAAAAACACTCAAGGAACTTGCTGTATTGTATCGCCGAAAAGATCCGGCGCTCAATGATCGTGTTGTTAATTTGTTCCTGCCCAAAAAACCAGTCAGGATCAGTTGATCGTTCTCTTTTTTTTGGTTCGCAGATACGCCACCTCCCACAGGGGAAAATTCTTCAGTAGGAATACGTGAGAGATTTCGCGGTATTTCTTATTGCTTTTCCATATTTTTCAGGTGAAAAAACCATGACTGTCTGTTGTATCACCGGTTACGGCAAACGTATCCGGAACGAGAAGGGGCTGATCGCAATCGATCCGCCCGTGCAGGAGAAAGAAAAGAGCGGGAAAACAACAATCGACCCGGACGATCTCTCGCTGGTCCTTGTCACCGGGGACCACGGGATCTCGACAAGCGCTATCCGGCTCCTGTTGAACCACGGGATCGAACTGGTACTGCTGGACGACCGCGGGAGCCCGTCGGGATTTCTTTTTCCCTGCGCAAAGTGTGCGATGATCGAGAATGCGGCATGGCAGTCCGCCCTGCCGGAAAAGAACCGGCTGCGGGTCGCCCGGGCGATGGTGGAACAGGCCATCCGCAACACGAGTGGCCTGCTTGAGAATGTCTGGAAGAACATGAAAAACGGGAAATGTCCGGCAACCCCGGAACTTTTGGCATATGCAGCCCGGGCAAAAAAGACCGTGGCTCTCTCCGACCTGCTCGGGGTCGAAGGGATGGCAACGCGCCGGTATTACCGGGCGCTCGCGGAGATAATTCCAAAACCGTTCGGATTCCACGGCCGGACCCGGCACCCGCCCCGCGACCCGGTGAACTCGCTGATGAGTTACGGGTACGGGAACCTGTACGGCGTTATCCGGACCGCGCTTGTCAGGGCAAAACTGAGCCCGTTCTATGGCGTGCTGCACGCGGATTACCGGAAACAGGAGCCGCTCGTGTACGATTTCATCGAGGAGTTCCGGCAGCCGGTTGTCGATCGGACGGTTCTGACGATGCTCCATCACAAGCAGGTGGATCCCTCGTACTTTGTCGTTGCAGCGGACGGTTGCCGGATTAACCCGGAGTTCAAACGGGAATATGCCCGGGCTGTGCTGGCCCGGCTCGATGCGCAGTATGAATATCGCGGGCAAAATATGCCGCTCTCCGTTGCAATCAACGCACAGGCCCGGTAGCTGGCAGCCGCCCTGTTAAAACAGAAGGCATACCGGCCTTTTGTGTACCGGTAAATGAAGCGAAAGGAGATGTGGTCGTATGGAAACGGTCTTTGTCATGGTCTGTTACGATATTCCGGATACGAAAGTCCGGAACCGGCTCGTGTACTTCCTGCTCTCCCGGGGACTGTCGCGGGTACAGCTGAGTGTCTTTTCCGGTGAGATCCCGGTCAGCCGTGCCGCTCCGCTGACACGGGAACTCCGGCAGGATTTCACCGGGGAAAAGGAAAAAATCCTGATTGTTTTGCTCTGCAAAACCTGCGTTTCGAACATCGTGCACCTTCACGGCACGATCCCCACGAGACCACCGTCGTACATCGTTCTCTGATAATCGTTCGGGATACAGCAGGTATGCAGTAATTTTTAAAAGGCGGGTCTCTACGGCGTGAGAAAAAAACCCCGCTCCCCGAAGGGCGGTAAAGAAAATTTTGTGTAATTTCCAGCATGGCACTTCGGATCTTCCCAAAATTTTCCCGGATTTTATGCCGGGCTCCGTTCTGCGCCCGGAAATGCCCCTCACCCCGGAGATCGGCAAAAATCGTGTTTTCCGTCGTAAAAAACCTGAACAAAATTTTCCAAAACCGGCACGATCTTTCGGGCCCCGGTCAAAACCGTTATATATTACATCGGAAAATTCTCAGACGGAAGTGCGCTGGTCTTTATAAACCCCGGGCCCCTTGGGAGACCCGCGCACCGATCCTGAAAATCCGGGCCCGTACATCAAAGCAAAAGGTATTTAGAGCAAAAAAGCGCACTGTTGAATTAACACCCGTAATCAGAAGGGTATGAAAACTTTGAATAGAGGCGGGAATCAATAGAAACCCCTCAGTTGAATTAACACCCGTAATCAGAAGGGTATGAAAACAAGCTCCCTTGTGAGGAACATTCCAAAGCCGGTATGGTTGAATTAACACCCGTAATCAGAAGGGTATGAAAACCCCTCAATCTCTTCTGGGTTAGAAGTGAAGACGAGTTGAATTAACACCCGTAATCAGAAGGGTACGAAAACATTATCCGTTTTGTCGGAGTCGAAATCATGATAATCATTTTGAATCAACACCCGCAATCAGAAGGGTATGGTAACTGTGTCAGTTCCCGTCTTTTCCTTTGAGTTTTCCTGATGGTTCACTACCCGTAACAAGAAGGGTACGAGGAGTCTTTTTGAGGATTTATTCTCTTTTGAACAGGACCGTTTGACATTTTCGCGTCATTACCGGGAAAAAAATTTTCAGTTATATTTTCTCAAATAAAAGCAGCGTCGGATTTCCGGGATCTGAATCCTGTTTTACCGAAAGCATTTTTTTTCAAATACCGCCGGGCTGCATGCAGACTGTTTCGCGGGGCGGAGCGGTCCCGTGTTTCTGCAGGGGGGAATTCCGCTTACAAAAAAAATGGAGTTATGCGTATGTTTCAACGAATCCGTTTTCCTCACCAGATTGTCGCGGACAAGGTGTACTCAAAAGAAGACCTGGCCGCGATGTGGAACGCTGTCGACTGGGCAGGTGTCCGGGAAGAGGTCTTTTTGCAGCAGTGCAGGATCGCCCGGGCTGCTCTTTCAGGTGACCGTTCTGAAATTGCAAAGCTGCAGGACGAACTGGTAAACGCGGACGAGGCAAAAGCACTTGCGGTCTGGGAAGTCGTGCACCGGAAAAGCCGGAACACGCCGGGTGTGGATGGAGAGGTCTGGGAAACGCCGGCCCATTTCATGTCCGCCGCGCTCCACCTGGAAAACACCGGTTACGAATCCCTCCCGCTCCTCCGGTTTTTCATTCCCAAGGAATCGGGAAAGATGCGCCCGATCGGGATCTCCACGATGCACGACCGGGCCATGCAGATGCTCTATACCTTCGCCCTCCAGCCGGTCGCAGAGACGTGGGGCGATTCCCATTCTTTCGGGTACCGGCTCTACCGTTCGGCCCGTGATGCATGTGCCGCCATCCGTACCTTCCTTGCGGATGAACCGGCAGACGAGGTCTGGGTTCTCGATGCCGATATTACCGGCTGTTTCGACAACATCCGCCATGACTGGCTCGTAAAAAACATCCCGGTATCCCGGAACTTTCTCCGGCAGGTACTCACCTCCGGGTATATCTACAACGGGGAGTTTTCCCCGACACCCCGGGGTGTCCCGCAGGGCGGGATCATCTCACCGGTCCTTGCGAACATGACGCTCGACGGGCTGGAACCACGGCTTACAAAAGCATTCGGAAAGTCAGAGAAGACGGAAAAATCCCCCGGTATCCGGTTCATACGCTATGCAGACGATTTTATCGTACTTACTTCTTCACGCAGCGTGGCCGAAGAGGCGTGGGACGAGATCGCGGCGTTTTTAAAACCGCGGGGGCTGCACCTCTCTGAGGAGAAGACCCGGATCGTCCCGGTTCGTGACGGTTTTAGTTTTCTCCACTGGAGGTTCCGGAAAGACCGTGCGGGAATTTCCATCCGTCCCTCGGATGGATCGGTACATCATTTTCGGGAGATGCTCGATGAGACCCTTGCGGGCACGTTTGCAACGCCCGAAGAACTGGTAGCAAGGCTCAACCCGCTCCTGCGGGGGTATGCCTTCTATCACCGGGATGTGGAAACCGGCGATCTCTTCCTATCGATGGACGAGGATATCCGGAGAAAAATATGCCGGCTGCTTGCCGGGTGGTACTCAAAAGAAAACCAAAAATCTCTTGAAGAACGGTTCTTTCTCCATCCCCCGGATAATCCCCCGCAGTTTCATGCCGGGTCGCAGACACTCTATCTTTTGTCATCGACGGTGCCCGGACCGCCTCGTACACCCGTCCCCGGCCTCAACGCATTTCTCGACAGGGATATCCTGACACGGTGCGATGAGGAATACGATCCTCTGGATCGGATGGTCCTTGAGGAACAGCTACGGTCCCGGGAGACGGGGAGGAAGAGCCGTGTTCCGGAGTATTGGTAAGGAAATCGATCGGCCATCGTTGTCTTGACATTCAAGACCGTCAGCCGGTGAAAATTCGGAAAACTTGCCGGGAATACCTCGCCGCTGACGACCTGTCCCTTCAACAGGTTTTATGAAAAATTCCCGGGGTTTTACCAATCGCAGTCATCCGGTTCTTTCGGGAAAAACCCGGGGAAAGTACGATAAAAAACCACTCTTCTCCGGATACTGCGCTTCTGGTAAAAAAATTCAGTAACGGCTCCCTGCATTTCGCAGGAGAAGATTCTGTAAAAAAGTCATGATTGGTGAACCGTATGGATGAAAAAAACCAAAAGAACCGCGTGTGACGGTAGTATCCGCTGTTGTCCTGATTCTTGTCATAGCCATTGCGGTATGGTATGTTGTCATCCCGATACTGGATGATGTGAACCGGGATATTGCACGTACAGCAAAACAGGTCGGGGAAACTCAAAAGAAAGTAGCGGAAGCGGATTTCAACACGCTTTTAAAACCCGGATCCTCCGATGCGAAAATTGCCGGGAACTGGTCGGTTGTCTTCAAAGGAAACGGCCTCTATGTCATTTACCGGCTGGACCGGGACGGATCCGCACAGAAATATTATCCGAACTCCTGGGTCGGGAAGACCACCCCCGGTCTTGTCGTGACCTGGGGTCGTCTCAAAGGGAACAACGAACTGGTCATCAGGGAGGTGAATGGAGATGTGAAAAGTGACAAGCATATCTGGTATAATGCCGCCAACGACAAGCTTACTTACGAAGGATATCTGATTATGAACCGGGTAAATTACCGGCTTTCCTGAACCGGAGTATGTCCTTTGGACATGATGTGTCCTCAAAGGCTGTTCTCACGTAATTATGCAGTTGTCTTTCGTTGTAAGTCCCCGGCTGGCGGATGAATGCAGGAATATCCTGCCTTTTTTTCCGGATTTTTCGTGAACATGAGATTAACGGAATTTCCGCATGAACCGGTGTTGAATCCCGGTGCCCTCTATGAGGGAACCGGTATAATTAAAAAATGGAGTCTGAAACAAATGTCTCTTGAAAGTGTAAAGGGGAATGTCCCCACAATGTGTATAGCAATTGCGATCCTCTGTTTTGCTGCAGGATTCTGGTGTCTGATGAATGCCCCCTATATCGGGTTTGGCCTGTACTTCTTTGCAAAAGGAATTTTCTGCCCGGCAACGCTCTACATCCTTGCCAACAAATAAAAGATAACAACAACCGGCTGCCCTTATGTTATCCCGTTATTTTACAATGGGAAAGGACAGATCCTTCTGTACAGCGGTTGAATCGGCATGAGATCTTCCCGTTGTCCGGGCCAGGTCCGGGCAGCACCAGCTGACCGTCGGGATCCATATTATTCTGTGAATCCGAATCCGGGAACGGGCCGGATTTTCGGAAATCTTTTTAGCGCTATAAACTATAGTATACAGTATATGCCGAAAGCAGCGCAGCTGGTGCAGCATTCCGGAGTCCAACGGTCCCGGAACCGTGGAAGAAGCCGGGCAGAAAAGAAAATTCCTGCATCCGCACCAAAAAGTACCATTCAGGTTTCCCTGATGACGAAGATGACGCTCGACCAGGTCAAGGAGATGAACCATCTGGAGACCTATGACGAAGCCATCGGTTTTTTGTTCCGCGAACAGAGAAAAGACCTGCCCTCCACGGCCGGCAGGTTCCCGAGCGGCGGCCCCTTTGTAAGGGACAGCGGGGATGATCCCTATCGCTTACCTCCTTGATACCTGGGTCTGGATCGATTACTGGAACCGGGCCGGATCGCCTGCTCAGGATTTTATCGAATCCGATAAGGAGCTCGCGATCTCCATGATCACGGTTGCCGAGGTATCGCAGCGGTTCGCCCCGCAGGGAAGATCGATGGTTGACGCCCGGGTAAACGAAATGTTGCATTATTGCACCCTGATCCCGATCAGCCGGGAGATCGCGATGCTGGCCGGCATGCTGCGGCACACAGAAATCGAGGGCGGGATCGCCGATGCGATCATCCTTGCGACCGCACAACTGGGAAAGCATACGATTGTCACCGGGGATCTTCACTTCAGGGATTTACCGGGTGTCGTGTTCCTGGGATCCGGCTGAAGCTCCACAAGGCCGCCAGGGAATTTTCCGATGGGGCTGTTCCCCTTTGTTTTCAAGTGTAAAAGGAAGGGATTTTTCCGGTTTTTGTGGTATTGCGAAACAGAATCATGGCAGGACCCAGCCGGATCGGGCAGGATCGCATAGACCGACGTACTAAACCGGTAAAAAAAGGATCCACCAAAACAGGCCTTCTTTTCATTTCCGTGTGGTACTGGTCGATCTAAGTGGAGTTCTGCCCTCCAAAAGCGTACATTAGCATTCTACAAAAACTCATTTTTTGCCCGGATTGGCGTTCCGGGGATATCCAGAAGGTATTGCAAAAAGCATGTACTGGAATTCATGGTTTTTGCATCGTTTTTGGTTCTGCGGAGCCAGGTTGGGAATTCCCGAATCAGTTCTCCGACGGAGGATTTGCCCTTGTGGGATTCATATTTCCCACGGTATTCATAGTATGTCTGAAGAGGTAATCCTGAGGTCAGCCTTCCGCCTTCTCATACGTTGGGTATCTCCCGGTTGCGATAGTGTGGAATTGTCTGTACTCCCATGTGCTCCCGATACGGGTAATGCCAAGAGATCGCTAATAGTGCCCCGTCCCCCTCGTGGAACTGGCGGCGCAAGAGGGAGAGGCTGAATGTTTTGTGTTCTCCGGAGCGCAGATCTAAAAAAAAGCTTAAAATGTGTCCCTGTTACCCATAGATTGGTTGTAGACTATCCCCGATCTCTAAAAATTGGTGAGTTTCATCTGGAAAATTATTTATCCTTCTAAACGAAAAGACAAAATACAGACAGCGTATGCTGTTGAAGTTCTGTTTTAAAACAACAGTGTCCGTGTTTCGTTTTCCAAATCTACTCTGACGAATTCATGTCCTGCGTGCAAACGTTTGCATAAGCAGCAGCAATGCGGCACGTGCGAATTAGAGATCCGAAGTGCAGGTACCGGAATTCTTTTCGAAAAAGGAAAACTGTGGAGCAACAGGTCTTTTGTTTTGCGGATCCCCCTCTCCCTGCCAGAACGGTCCTGGATAAAAACGCTTGACGGACGCAGGACCCCTCTCCTGAAAAACGTGATTTTTGCCGGTGGGCAAGAGACGAACCAGCCGGCATGAAGAGCCATGGCTGTCGTTAAAAGTCCGGGTTACCGGAAAAAATAATTCGGTCAGAGTTCTCCGTTTGGGTAATTCATCAGATCTTCTTTTTCCCGCAGGATTACGTGCAATCGGCCGGGTCTGTAATTATTCCTCATGCCCGTATCCCGGCCGGGATCCGTGTGCGATGATGCCGGAGACAACCGGCTGAGCACACGGTACCGGAAAACCTCTCGGGAGAAAACCGGGCCGGTAATCCATTACGAGTTTCCCGCAGGTATATCGACAGTCCTATGAGGTAGTCTTCTGCCGCCAGCGGGAAATCTGAACGCTGCGCTGTTCCCTGGACCCCTATGCAGCGGGTAAAAAAAGAAGAGCGCAGGTCCTGTCACCACAGGAAGCCTCCGGACAAGGCCCCGTGGCTTTTTTCGGAAAAACGACGAGACCGCTTCCCCGGTCCACCCGTTGCCCGGCCTGTAATTTCCACAACAGGCACTCACGGGCGAACGGACCCGGCAGCACAAAAACGGTGCCGCAACGGGTCGGACCTTTAATCCTCAGAGTATTTTGCAACACGGTACTCCGGGACATGAACGACCGGGACCGGTGAAATTTATCTCGTCCGATCCAAAGGCAGAAGTCCTGGACTTGATGCCCGGGGCCGGTATCCGGAGAAAAAGGTGTAGTGACAGAATCTTTTCCCGCAAGTGCAGGTATGGCCGGTAAAAACGGCGGCACCTTCCGGGATGACAAAAACAAGGAGTGTATGAAAAAATGACAAACCAAAAAAGAATCGTCCTGTTGAGTATCGCGATTATCGCCTGTATCGTCATCGCCCTGCTGGGCGCTCTGTCCCTGTATGGAACGATGACCCGGACAGACACACAGCCGGTCCTTGTCAACGGGCAGCCGTATCCCAATGCCGATATCGCAGGCATAGCAGTCCTGATCGGCAACGGCGTTTCCGCTCTTGCGCTCATACCTACGGACCCGGTCGCAGCAGTTCCTGCACTGTCGGCCGTGCACCGTGAAACCATCTTTAACCCGGTCATCCTGACCTTCGCGATCGCTGCCCTTGCAGCCATCGGTACAGTTGTTCTGGTCTGCCTGCTCGTAGTAGAACTGCGCCGTCCGGAAACCATCGCCGCCCCTGAAAAACACTGACTACCCGGCAGGATCCGGAGTTCCTTTTACCTTTTCGGGGCGAAAAGACCCCGGCTGATTGCTCTCTTGTACAAATCACTTACGGAGACCTCCCTTAAGAAGCGGTGTCGGTATTCCTGACAGACTTTCATGTTACGTCCCGAAAGGATCCAAAAAACACCCCGGGAGGATCGAAGATCTTCACCTTACCAGATAACAAAACGAGGCAGATATATGTTTGAATTAATTTATGAACGAATGAAAGGATTTATCTTAAAACCTGTTGAGACGTTCAGGGCAGCAAAAGACGATGAAATTTCATTTACGATCCTGTACTTTTTTGTCCTGCTGGCCGTGATGTGTATATTGTTCTCTCTGGTTCTCTACCAGCTGTGGTATTACCTGATGGCAAACAACCAGACGACATTTGAGATTGTTAAGATCCTGGGCCAGACCATCCTTACCTTCTTCGCTTTTACCGCATGGCTCCATCTCTGGATATACGTATTAGGCAGTCGTCAGGGAATTAAAAATACCCTCAGGGTCATGTCGTATTCCATGACCCCGGCATTCCTTCTCGGCTGGCTGTATCCGTTCGGAATGATAATAGGTGTCGTGTGGAGTTTCATTCTTGAAGCCATGGGCATTCGCGAACTCCACGGTTTTTCTCTGGGCCGATCGATTGTCGCAGTAATACTCCCCATTGTAGTGCTGTTCTGTATACTGTTTCTCTACGTGTATTTCACCGGTTCGACCGAACTACCCGGTATTACCTCCTCGACATCGCATGCCTTCTTATAAAGAGTCCGGACAATGTCCCGGTATGCCCCGGAACCCCCCTGAAGTCCCCCAAAAGAACCGAAGCGAAGTGTCCGATGGCAGGATTATGAACCGTCTCTTTGGGAGTGTACCGGTGATACGCGTGGCGGCTTACGGTTCCACCGGGTTCCCTTGGCAATTCTTTCGTTCCCGGAACCGTTTCCTCACGAAGCGGGATCCGGGTTTCCGGGGACAGTACGTAGGGAGCGGAACGTGATGCTCATGACCTAAATAACGGCTCCAAAAGGGCAAACGCGATAGTATGCAGGCGGACCCTCAGGCGACCCGTACCATTTTCGCAGGTGTCTGCCGGAACATCCGGCATGATCTCCCGGTTCACGAAGGGTGCCGATCTGCCTCTGCAATGGTATCGATTCCCGAAACCGGTGGCACGTATGGTGACGTCCCATCGTAAAAAAACGAACCGGTTTTACAAAAGTGAAACACTTTTCCGGTATCCGGTTCCCGGGTATCCCGGTCTTTAAAAAAATTCTTTCGGTTATCGTTTACCGACCGGTAAGACTCAGGATACCTGGAAAAAATGGGGTCGGTGGTCCAACCCTGAAATTCCGGACATATATGTCAAGGCAGACGGCTTTGCAGCAAAAGTGTAACAAAAGGCGGGCGTTATGCCTTGAGGTATAAAGATCCGGCAGAGTAATGGGTGGGGCACCCGATCCGGATTTACCAAACAACGAGTATATTCTTGTGACACGCGGTGATTAACAATGGAAAAAATTAAACTTGCTCTCTATGGCAGTATCGTATTCATGCTGGTTGTGGCAGTATTTGCTGCCGGTTGTACGACAAATTCATTGACAATGCCCGGAATTTCCGGTACGTATGTGAACCAAAAAAGTCCTGATGAATCTATCGAGATTCATTCCGATGGGACGTTTTATTATATGACCAGTAAGTCCACGGGCAATCATGGAACCTGGGAGATGAACGGTGATACCATCCGGCTGAATGTCGATCAGCTGGGGCTGACTATTCAGCTGGAACACAAGGACAATACTCTGGTCCTACATGATGCACGTTATAGCGGAAGAGAAAATGTGGTGTTTGTCAAGCAGTAGGCTGAAGTAAAAGACAGAAATCTCATTTTTTGCTGAAAAACGCAAAAGGACCTGTCGCAGGCTCAGGTGATGTCTCAAAAAAACGAAAATGCTTGAATCCCTGTTATGCCGGCAACACCGGGAGGACGTTTCTTCATGGATATTGGGTCATGTGGGGTTACGTTACAGGGAAATTGAAGATCACTTTTTCCCGAGTACTCCCTGAAGGCAGTGAACTGCTTTTTAAAAAAACACCCGGTATAATGCGATTCCGATATCGGCAGAACAAAACCAAAAGGGACTTGTCTTTCTACGTACTTATGGAGAATATATTATGATTATTATCGTTACCCGCCATACGGGTGCGGTGGAATGGCTTAAGGAAAAAGGGTATGACGGGGCGGTAACTCCGCATCTCACAGAAGAACAGATTGCCGGAGGAAATCTCTACATCGGCAGTCTTCCAATCCCGATGATTAGTACGATCCTGGAAGTGGGCAGCCGGTTTTTCCTGCTGGATCTCCCGGCGGTTGCATTTACGCAGCGCGGACAGGAAATGACGCCGGAGGAGATGGATCGGGCGGGAGCCCGGCTTGTCGAGGTCAAAAAGATCGAGATGGTGCCGGTCAAAATTCCTGCGTTCCTAAACCAAACGAAAAATTCCTGAAAAATGCTCTTGTGAAAATGAACCGGCGCGCAAAAAAAAGTTGTTTGTTCATTTGAAGCGGAGATGAATGTATGAAGTCCACAAAAAATAAAAAAAATGCAGTTATTTTTGGTCAGACAAATGGCTTCAGCGTTGTTATGACTGCCCTTACAAAAAGGAATCTGGAAAGAGTGGGATATACTGTTAAAAAAACGGTATGCAACTATTGTCCAGTTCCCAAAGATCTGACAAAGGTGACAGATTGTGGAACAGCCTATGCAACCTTGTTCTGGGGGATCACATTCCCTAATTATGATTTTCAATCACTGAACGCCGGCGATCTGGTGGTCATTGTTAATATCCCCATCGGTGATGACAAAATACGGTACCCCTCAGTTTCCGTTACTGAGGGAATTAACCGGATCAAAGAATTATCCATGAAAAAAATCAGAGTCTGGATAATAGATCGGCATAAGAATGCCGTAACCCTGTACGGGGCAGCCCGCACTGCTGGTGCTACGATCCTTATCTCATCATCAGCCAGTACAACCCATTTTGGTGAACCGGATAAAAATTCGTTGTTCTGGGGGAGAATTGGCGCAATCTCTGTACGGGACTCCGGAGAACTTCCTGTCACCCGGCTTGAAGAACGTATGGCAAATGCTCTTGATGAATGTGTCAAGGACTCGGCAATCTCTTTGGACAGAATCATTGATGCGATAATACGCGATGATGTGGCGTGGTTCTTCCAGTTCCGGTCGGACATACCGGAACCCGATGCTGTAATCAGAAAAAAACATGTGGTTGCTATACCCCGACTGGCCAAAAGTAACGGATTCAAACAACTGAGCGATGCATGCGAGAAATACAAAACAGAATATGCTGTGGGCATAATCGGTGAATCCTCTTCAAGGCGTATTCTTGTAGTTACGGGTTGGAAAAGCAGCGCTCTTCCGGCAGCTTTCCGACTCGACAAATTAGATCCCCGACAGGATGTCAGAGCATTTTACGACGGGCAGCCGTATAGCAAAGAAAGGTTTGATGAAATTATTCGGGTTCTCGATACATCTCTGGAAGTGCCGGAAAAATTTGAAAAAGAAATTCCCTTAAAAAAGTCCTCGTGGTTTTATGAAGATATTGCTATCTTTATGAGGCAGATCGGGAAATTCGGCATCCCTCCTTACCTTACGACCCATGGATGGCCCCATGTCGAAAATGTTTTATGCCACGTCAGAACGCTGGGATCCCTGTATAATCTGCCAAATGAAAAGCAACACATCCTTGAGTGGGCCGCACTGCTTCATGATATCGGGAGAGGCGCCAATATGATCTACCCCGATGTCAGCCATGACGAGGCGCAGGAGCATCATGAAGTATATTCCGGGAACCTCATCGAAGAATGGTTTGATCGGGGAGCATTCGATGGCTTACTAACGAAAGAAGAAAAGGGTCAGGTCGTTACGCTCTGCCGGTCTCACCGTCAGGACTCACTATTGCCTGAAGAAAAAGACCTCCGATTTATGAGTGTCCTTCTCAGGATTGCCGATGCAATGGATGTCGATAAGCGCAGGGCACAGAAAAATGATCGGAACCAGACGTATGAGGAGGTTACGCACGATCCTGAATGGAGAGAATCTTCACGACCCCATTGGCTTGGCCACCGAGCGATCCAGTCTTTAAGGATATATGACGATCAACACGGAATAACGTTTGAACTAATCGTTACCAATCCAAAAGATGCGGAAAGTACTATAACCCGTTTCAGAAATGAATTTTTAAAAATGCCTGGATTTCATGAGGAGGATATCCAGGTAGTGACAATCGAATAATTTTTCCCAAACGTTTTCTTATCGTACTTTTTTGTTTACCGAGCTTTTGACTTACGTTTGGACATCCTGGAATGCCCCGCAATCTCTAAAAAAACGGGGTTACCTCAGCTCCCTAATTTTAAGTGGATAATTCAGGTTATACGAGGAAGAATATTTCCTCCTGATTTGTGGTGATAAAATGAGATGCGATTACACAGGTTTGTATTATAAAAACACGCGCTCGGATGTCCGAATAATTTCATTAAATTTATCGGGTGGAGTTGCATATATTGGCCGTATGAAGAAACTGCTGCTTCTTTTTATCTCGATTCTTGTCGGGATTCTCCTGTTGACAATGCCGGTATCGGCATTGATTCAGCAATCGGTAAGTTCAACCTTTGATGGTACCGGACAAACACCGGCATATGGTGAAGAGATTGCATCGACTCTTGTGCTTTCCGCAGGGGACAGCGACATAAAAGATCTGACGATAAATTTTAAAAATGCCGATGCCTTTATCGATTTTGCATCATTTAAAAAGGAGATCAACCCGGCCGGGGCCCTCGTCAACATTACCCCGACTGCAGACGGATTTTATATTGAGAATCTGCCAAAAGGGCCGGTTGTTACGATAACATTCAATGCGTATCCAAAAACGACTCAGTCGGACACTCTTCATGTGGCGGATATCGGATTCACATATACGCAACTTGGTCAGCAGTTCGAACCCTCGCTTGCCACACCCGCTACACCTGTGACGGCAGATCTGAAATCATCGTCATATCATTCCCTCAAAGCCGAAGAATCGAATAATTTCTGGAATAACAATGCCCTCATAATTGGTGCTTTCCTGAGTGCTGTTGCCATTATAGCACTGGTGATCTATATCGTCAAGAAGCGGGAGTATGCTCATGAGATTATAAAGATGCAGGAGGATCGCATTCAGCTTCTCAATGATATCTACCGGAAACTCGAACTTGCAGAAAATAATCCCGCGGAGTTTGATTCACTGAAATTAAAAATAAGAAATGAGATGGGTGTCCATAAAAGTTCAATTCAGGATAAACATTCAGGTAGTTCCGAAAAGTCAGAGAAACGCGAAATCAAAGGTGGTTTTGAGTAAGGAGGCAAAAAATGACATTACCAACCCTGGTTATCGGTATCGGGATGGGTGGGATCAAAACCGTCCAGACATTTTCCGATGTCGTGAGAGAGAAAGGTCAGCAAAAGTATTATGAGTTTATTGCTATCGATTCGAACAGGAAGGATCTGGACGAGAAGATTACCCACGGACAAGGTATCCAGACGGTTCCGATTGATGAAACGGGGTATGCCATCCGTGAAATGATAAACAAGTGCAATTATCTCTATGATGGTGTTGCACCCAGCGGAGGCGGTGCCATCCGTGACCGGATATATGCACGGTTTTTATTCGATCTGAATTCAGAGCGGGTAAGCTCGGCAATAACCGGTGCAATGACCAAACTCAAAACGGTCTGGCAGGAAGAACGCGAAACACAGAACCGGCGTGTTCTTGTTTGGGTTATTCATACACTGGGTGGTGGAACCGGCAGCGGGGCATTCCCCTCCCTCATTGCAACAGTACGTGAACTGGCGGAAGGAATTTTCTCTGAAGCCCATATCCATCCGATAATCTGGTGTATCGGGATTTTGCCCTCGGCCACCAATATTAACGATATCAGCACGGCAAAGTTCGATAAAAAATATCCGGCAAATTCCTTTGCAGCTCTTCGGGAGATCCAACTGTTAAGTAATCCCCCCAAAGGACTGAACATTCCTACCTTCAACTCGTATCCCAAAAAGGACATAGCCATCCCCCAAAGACCATTTGACCGGTATTTCCTTTTCGGCATCGATGAAGACGCAATCATCCGGTTGAGGGACGGCCATTCCGATGAGGCCGAGGAGTACCTGGACGATGTCAATCACCAGATTGCCTATATGATGTATTACCTCCCGTTTTACCCAAACGGCATTGAAAACCTGTGGCATAACAAGAAGGAGTATCCTTTTGTTATTTTTGGAGAGAGCGAGATCACCATCCCTCTTGAGAATCTTAAAAAATACGCTGCTGAAAGTGATGCCTTGGGCATAGCACCGGATAAAGAGAAAAAGAAGGTGCTTGACAAACATGCTGCCGATTTGATCAGCCTCCCGACAGATGATCTGAACGAAACCCGCATTGATTCGGATTGCCTGTCTGTTGTCGGAAGCGATCGGCTCCGCTGCTTTAACTATTTCATCGGGCAGGTCCAGCACGAATGCGACAAGGCATATTCTGTTATCGAGACCCATTTTACCGATGATATCCAGAATTTTTGGGAAGGACTCAAGAGACTTGACTGGGCTTACGATAAGATCAAGAATTATGATGATGAGAATGTTCAATCGAAATACCAGAGAATCGTTCAGGTTGTTGAAGAACGGATCGAAGATAATAAGAAATTTATCGATTCGATAAAAAATCTGCCCCGGGTTATCGAGCGTTCAAAACGGAGTGAACAGAATATCAATAATGGCATCAAGCTTGCAAAATTACGCGAGCAGTATGATCGATATATTAAGATGCAGCGGCTCAAGCGGTTCCTTGAAAATGATATTGGAGAAAAGTTTGAACAGTATACCGGGACCAAGGAACGGGGTGTAGGCAACATTGCCCATCACATCCGTGTTCGTGAAAACAGGCTTGTAAGTCTTGGAGAAAAACTCACGGATAGTGGTGTAGGGCGTGTGGTCACACTGGGTGTTCCCCTGGAGAAAGTGGAAAATCTTACATTGTCTGAAGCTGGCAGAACAGATGTTTCCGGTATCAATTATATGCCGGAATTTATCGAAAAATTATCCATAGACGATGCGAAGATAGAAGATCTCTTCAGGAACAGGATAGAACTGGCATCGAATTATACCATTAAAGTAGCCGTGGGTTTGGGAAACAATCATACTGCCAGAAGACCGGGTGATGAAATCCACATCTTTTGCCAGAAGCAAAATGAACCAATTCTTGCAAAATTCAGCAATCTGTTAAGTCCCTACATTCTGGAAAAGGTAACGCTGGGATCTATTGATTCAGGTACCATTGCATTCCTGCGTTTCCAGGTTGGCATAGAAATCGAGGATACCAAGGATTTCAATTACCGCCAGAAAGAATACCTTAACGGAGATCTTGCAAAAATTATCGATCTGGAAAATATTGGGATAATTTTTGCATATCCCGAATGGTTCCCCGAAGATGAATCTGTGAGACTGGCTTATCCCGCCCTGTTCCCGAGTAAGTAAACCATCCCCCTCCTCTTTTTACGTGAATGTACTGAATAATCTATTTAAATTGACCCCCAAAACAGGCCTTCTTTTCATTTCCGTGTGCTATAGGTCGATCTGACTGGAGATCTGCCTCCCAAAAGCGTACATTAGCGTTCTACAAAAGCTCGTATTTCGCTTGGATTGACGATTCGGGCAGAATTCGGGAATATCTCAAAAAAGTGTGCAAAAATGCGGCGGTTTTTGCATCTCCGGGCATAGAAGGGGAGGGATGCCCCCGGTTTCCTCAGACGGAGAAAGCCGTTGGGGAAACATACCTTTCCCCTGCCCTCCATATGTTACCGGGAGCGGGCGATGCATCCGGGACTATGGTAATATAATAAATCTCTTCCATTCTTGTACCTGCATTTTTAAAAAGCGGACCTTTACGGCGTGCGAAAAAAACGCCGCTCCCCGAATGCCGGGAAAGGAAATTTTGTGTAATTTTCCGCATGGCGCTCCGGATCTTCCCAAAATTTTCCCGGATTTTTTACCGGGCTCCGTTCTGCGCCCGGAAATACCCCTCACCCCGGAGATCGGCAAAAATCGTGTTTTCCGTCGTAAAACACCTGAACAAAATTTTCCAAAACCGACACGATCTTCCGGGCCCCGGTCACAACCGTTATATATTGCATTGGAAAATTCTTCGACGGAAGTGCGCTGGTCTTTATAAACCCCGGGCCCCTTGGGAGACCAGCGCACCGACCCCGAAAATCCGGCCCCGTACATCAAAGCAAAAGGTATTTAGAGCAAAAAAGCGCACTGTTGCAATGCCACCCGTAATTAGAAGGGTATGAAAACGCTCACCAGTATGCTCAGATATCCATACGATGCAGTTGTTGCAATGACACCCGTAATTAGAAGGGTATGAAAACTGGGCAGGATCAAAGAAGTTACTCCTGATCACTTGCAGTTGCAATGACACCCGTAATTAGAAGGGTATGAAAACCTTGAGATAAGCAGCCAACTCCTTCCAGGCCTCATTGTTGCAATGACACCCGTAATCAGAAGGGTATGAAAACAAGGGTAAAATTAGAGCATTCTATTTTTAGAGAATAGTTGCAATGACACCCGTAATCAGAAGGGTATGAAAACCTTGTATGCCGGATCCCTTCAGGACCTTTCACAGGTTGTTGTATCGGTACCCGCAAAAAGAAGGGTGGATGTCATGGCCCCAACTCCCGGGAAAACACACACTTTTAAGTCCGTCCATGGAGATACAAAAAGTACAGTATGGATGTCCTTGCCCTGCTCCGGGAACACGAACCGGAAATAAAAAAGCGGTTCGGGGTTGCGACCATCGGTATCTTCGGCTCTTTTGTACGCGGAGAGGAGCGGCCGGACAGCGACGTGGACGTGCTCGTTACATTTCGCCGGGGCAAAAAGACGTTTGGCAACTACATGGAGTGCAAGTTCTACCTTGAAGCACTCTTTGGCCGCAAGGTCGATCTTGTCATGAAAGGCTCCATTAAAAAGCGACTCAAACCCGCAATCCTTGGCGAGGTCGTCTATGCATAGGTCGTATCTCCATTTTCTTGACGACATCAGGGAAGCCGTGGGAAAAATCCGGGAATATACCGATGGGATGACCTATCACGAATTTTTAAAAGACCGGCGTACGCAGGACGCGGTTATCCGGAATTTCGAGATCATCGGTGAGGCAACAAAGAACCTGCCGGACGATCTGAAATCCCGCTACCCGGCCCTTGAATGGAAACAGATTGCCGGGCTCCGGGACATCATCGCGCACGGATATTTCCGGATCGATTATGAAGTCCTCTGGGGCATCATCAGCGACAGCCTACCGGCATTTGGAAAAGATATCGCAAAGATCCTCCGCGAAGAAACCCGACGCGAGAAAGAGTTCCAAAAATAGTTGCCCGGTCCCTGGAGCGCTTGGACATACCCCTCCACAATGCCCCGAGGCGCCTCATATCTTCATTCTGTCAGATTCACATCCGCTAACCCCATCCCAATAATCCCTGTTGCGGGAACGCTGCTATTAGGTGTCATGTCCATCAGACGTGAAAATATATCCGGCAATGCGAATTAGTGCTGGTTTTGCATGAATCAGTGTCTGTCAGATACATGTCAGGGACAATCCGGGCACGATATGGGCCCGGAAAAGCATTGTTCATAGTGAGAGGGCACGTGGATCCTGACAAAGTAAGGATTGTTTCAACCGTAACCCGGGATAGAAAAACCGGTTATCCTCCGCGAATCTGTCAGGACCGGCTCGTGGGCTCGATCTATATCGAAAAGTCTTATACTATTATTAAACAACAGTTTCTGGAATAACCGGGTTAACCGGTTTTCATGAAAACGAGGATGATGGTAATCATGACAAAATTCAACAGATGCGAAACCTGCGGCGGTTTTATCCCCGAGACAGACCTGCTCATGCCACGGTGCAAGAACACCGGGTGCTCCCCGCTCTCCAATCCGAAGATCTTCAAGCTTGCGAACAAGGGCTGCCCCATCTGGTCTGCGCCGATCATAAACGCCGAGTAAACTTTTCTTCCTTTTTTATAAGCCCTTGTCACGGCTCCGCGGCCATTGCTGCGGTTCGAATCCGGTTCCTGTGGGAACATTTTTCCGGCAAAATGCCGCTTCTCGCGGTCGTGCGGGAGGGGTATCCCGGATTTCAATAAAATCAAAAAAAAAAAGATCACGGATATTCCGGCACGACAGCCATGGCATATCCGCTCCTGTTATCGAAACGGTCCCAGGTAAGCGTCAGCGAAGAACCTGCGATTGTGCTGCCGTTCTTTTTGTCCAGGGCGGTTACGGTAATAACAACCGGTGCCGCCGAATCAGCGGGCATATCGTAAAACGTCCAGTAGAGTTTTTCACCATTGTTCCGGTACTGCCGGCTGTATTCCGTTACCTCGTATGTGGACTGGTTCCAGTCAGCGAACCGCCCGTACGTAGTGTTCCAGACAAAGACGGCGTCGGTTTTGTCAAAACCGGTGGCAACCGGTTCTATCCCGATCCCGATCGTTGAAGACATCAGCGGGGAGTACCGTTTCGGGGATGCGTTGAGCGAGAGAAATGCTTTGCCGGGAGTCAAAGGAGCTTTATCGGCACCGTTTGCTTCCTGCGAGATCCCGTTAGGGATTTCATGCTGTACCGGTTTTACCGGGAACGGCAGGACCCCGGAAACGATCAGTGCGGCAAGGACGATGCCGACTGCAAGAATTGCACCAGCGATAATATACGTGCGGAGCGGTGCCGATACCGGGCGGTCTGCCATCAGGCATCACCAGGCAGCGGCGACCCGGTGAAAGGATTTCGGGTTTGTACCATCATTGCATATCACGTTAGCCAGACAGGAGGCGGGAAAAACGCCCGGGGACACAGGTTGTTTCCCGTTCCCCTGCGGATTTTTCCCGGCCTGCATAATCACCTGCACCCTGGTCTGAAAAATGATTTCAGGCACAACCGTTAACCGGGTCCTTCAGCCGGGCAGGGCCTTGCATTTTTCAGGCCGCCGGTCCGGGACAACCTGTGTTCCGGCCGGTTAACAGTTGTGCCACGTACTTTATACTGCGGCAGGAAAAACGGGAAGGTACTATGCAGCGCCCCGGGGCG
>Ga0160425_1000794_pt1 | contig 35959 bp, 36 predicted proteins | sample BioMet8_FD_108193 | JGI IMG/M metagenome (GOLD analysis project Ga0160425, IMG submission 108193) | Microbial communities from bioreactor (seeded with sewage sludge) at Lawrence Berkeley National Lab, California, USA - Biofuel... | ecosystem: Engineered > Bioreactor > Anaerobic > Unclassified ...
GGTGACGGAATGCTCCGCCGCTTACGCGGCTCCCGCATTCCTGAAAACATTCGGAATCCGCTGCTTTGCTGCGCAAACCAGCTACTTCCTCCCGACCCGTGCCGCGTCTTTCAGGGTGACGGAATACTCCGCCGCTTACGCGGCTCCCGCATTCCTGAAAACATTCGGAATCCGCTGCTTTGCTGCGCAAACCAGCTACTTCCTCATGTTTTCCTGTTTCCAAAGTCATAAAATTTAATCCGCAAGCGGATAAATTTTATGACCTTGGAAACTCACCTTGGAACATGTATAATTATATCGGGATTTTTCTTTTATGAAATAGAGATTGTAGCCTGACTGATATAACAAAAGCGACATTTAAGCGGGCTGGGTCGGCAACTGTGAAAGTGGTGGAAATATGGCGGTTTTACTATCGAATATTGTTATCGACCCGAATTCCGGGCTGGAGCTTGTCAGGCACGGCAGCATAAGCTTTCCGGTTGCCTGTTATGATCATGATTTCAGAAATGTGCCTGCTCCCTGGCACTGGCACGAAGAGATGGAGGCGGCAATTGTAACGGCAGGTGCGGTTAACTGCAGCATCGGCAGTCAAAGTGTTCAGCTGAAAGCCGGAGAGGGTTACTTTGTCAGTTCCGGCTTTCTCCACAAGCAGGAAATGCCGGAAAGCACACCGGATGCGCTGATGCACTGTATTGTTTTTCACTCCAGCCTCATCGGCGGCGAAAAGAACAGTATTTACACGAAGAAATATGTAGAACCGCTGACCGGCAGCCAGGGTTTCCCCGGATGTTTCCTGTTTCCGGATGTTCCATGGCAGTCCGGAATGCTGAACAATATCGACAAAGCCTGGAACAGCTGCAGAGATGAAGGTACACAGTATGAACTGGAGGTCAGGGAAGCCTTGTCACGGCTGACCGCCGGTATTATCAGCCATATGCCGAAGGACTCTGGTAATCACAGCCTGCGGCAGAAACGGGACATGGACCGGATCAAAGGCATGCTGCTCTATATACAGGAAAATTACATGCAGAAAATCACTCTTGATGATGTTGCCGCCATTGGAATACTCAGCAGGCGGGAGTGTCTGCGCTGTTTTCAGAAAACGATTCAGGTTTCGCCGATCCAGTATTTATTAACGTATCGTCTGAAAAAATCAGCCGAGCTTCTTTCACTGACCGACTGGACTGTCACAGAAATAGCCGAGCGGTGCGGATTTCAGGACTGCAGCTATTTTTCCAGACTGTTTCGCAAGCTGTTTCATATGACCCCCCTTGAATACAGGAAAGCATCACTTCCGACAAAGTAATGCAGAAAAATCAAAAAAAGAGCTGCTGTTCAATCGCCTGTTCATGGCTATTTCACAGCAGCTCCTCACATTCATTATCAACTATTTCGTTTCAGAAGGCTCTTCCTCATCTGCAGGAGCATCTGCAGGAGCATCCTCATGAACATTTTCTTCGGATGATGCTTCTTCTGTCTCTGCTTCATCCGCCGGTATTTCCGCGGTTTCCTCTGACGCATCAGCCTCTGCCCTGGCTGCTTTTCTGACCGGTCCCGTATATTCCGCCGAGCCAAACGCAAGAATCAGTATGAAGATGAAACTCAGCAGTACAAGTCCGACAGCAAATCCGGTGCCTTTTCCAAATGCTTTCGCCAGCTTCACCATCGTAATGATGCCGATCACGGCTCCTGCAACCGGAATAAAGGTCAGCAGGAAGAACCAGCCATTGCCCCATGTAATCTTATAAAGGACATACAGATTATAAAAAGGTATAATTGCAGCCCAGCCTCGCTCGCCGGCCTTGAGGAAAAGAATCCACATGGCAATAACCGCGATCGCCGCGATCACCATCATGGCAATACACCATATTATAACTGAACCGACTGAAAAGTTCTTCGCCAGCGTCGGATTCATGCCGTACAGCGTATCATAAAGGTTCGTCGCAAACGCATTCGAGCTGTCCGTATCCGTTACCTGATCCACTTCCCGCGCATGGTCAACCAGGAATGTAAGAACGCGTCCCTCTTCCATCGCTGACTGAAGGGTATCGAGATCATAGCTCTGCTCCATTTCATCCGCGCCCGTAAATCCATGATCCGTCGCGAACGTGTCGCGATTCGCGTTGTAATAGGCATCATCGACAGTCAGCTTCTCCTTGTCGGCGATTGCCTCCACGATAAGCTGTTCTTCCACAGCCGTCTTGGAAACTTCCTGGATCTTTTCTTCGAACTGATCCTCCGTCATTCCAAGCTGCTCCTGAAGGAAAGTATCATAATCGATCCCGTACATGGTCGCGTACTGCTGGTACATATCACGGTAGGACTGACACTGCGCGTCAATCTTATCCTGCGGATACTGAAGTACCGTCGTATTTGCAAGAAGCACCGTGAAAACTTCCTTCTGCTTTGTCTGGGTAGCAGTCGCAGCCGCGGATTTCTCAAGGCTTTCGCGAATAGTGGCTTTGTATTCATCAACCGTTGTAACGCCATCCAGATTGATCTCATTCTTCACAAAATCATCCGTCAGCTCGGCATCCTGCTTTGTATAGATAGAATTGATTATAACTGTCCAGTGCGCCGTCACGCCGGACTTTGTTGTATCCGGCGTATACGGATCCGGGAAGGCAAGATCGAATTCAAACTGTTCCCCGCTGTTGTGACCGATAATTGCATCCTCAAAGCCCGGGATCATACTGCTGCTGCCCAGCTGCAGATCCTGTCCGGATGCTGTGCCGCCGCTGAATGCAACACCGTCGATCATACCGCTGAAATCAATGTTGACCCAATCGCCCGACTGTGCCGCACGATCAGTAATCTCTGTCTGAACCGCATGTGACGAAAGAACGGAATCAATCTGCTCCTGAACCTCATCGTCCGTAACTTCCGTTTCCGCAACCTTCTGAATCTCAATCCCCTTGTACCGGCTGATTTTCACATAATCATTGGAAACACCTGCCCAGCCCCATCCGGCAGTCGACACCACCATTGCCAGCACGGCCATGACAGTAATCATTTTCTTCTTTATACTCACTCCTGAATCCTCCAATTCTAATCAATTCCGCGGAACGTATTACTATTTCCGCACGCGTCCTTTCTGTTATACCATATTTCAGGGAGAAAGAAAACCTTTTCCTTATAATGAGCTTGAATGTTCAATCGAATAAGGTTAGAATATACAGAGACGAACGGCAGATAAATCTGCCCCGTATCAGAACATCAAGAGGTGTTATCCATGTACAGCAGCGCAGACAGAGAAGCGGCAGTCGGTGTGTTTGACTCCGGCGTCGGCGGTCTTACCGTCGCCCGTGAAATCATGCGGCAGACTCCGAATGAACATATTGTCTACTTTGGCGATACGGCGCGTATCCCTTACGGCAGCAAATCGAAGGACACCGTTACAAGATATGCCGAACAGATCATCCGTTTTCTTGAGACCCAGCATGTCAAGGCAATCGTAATTGCCTGCAATACAGCAAGCGCATATGCGCTTGAAACCGTCTCGAAGGAATTTCCTATTCCAATCATCGGTGTTATCGAGCCGGGATCACGTGCGGCAGTAGAGACGACGAAGAACGGCAAAATCGGCGTAATCGGAACAGAGGGAACGATTTCCAGCGGCATGTACTCGTCTTTTATCCACCATCTCGACCCGGAAATCGAAGTGATCGGCATTCCGTGTCCGCTTTTTGTACCGCTTGTAGAAGAAGGATGGACGAAGGACAGCATAACAAGGGAAGTCGCGTCACGATATCTTGCATCGCTCAAGGATACCGGCATTGATACGCTGATTTTAGGCTGTACTCATTATCCGCTGCTGCGGTCTCTTCTGATTGAGCTGATGGGTGATTCTGTCACACTTGTGAACCCCGCGTATGAAACAGCGCTTGAACTGAAGAAGCTGCTTTCCTCCAGAGGTCTCGGGAATCCAGGCATAAAGACGGATGAGAAGGAGCCGTACCGGTTTTTTGTAAGCGACACGGCTCAGAAATTCAAAGCATTTGCCAATTCCATCCTGCCGTACGATATCGAAACTATCAAGAAAATCAATATAGAAGAATATTAGAGGTATACTATGACAAAAGACATCCTGCTAACAATTTCCGGCCTGCAGTTTGATGCCGTGAATACGGAGGGAGATGCTGCAAATGAACCTATTGAAGTCGTTACTCCTGCTTCATATTACAAGAAGGACGGAAAACATTTCATCTTATATGATGAAATGGAAGAAGGCATGGCGGACATTACAAAGAATGAAATAAAAATCAGTCCCGATTCCGTTGTCGTCACGAAGACAGGACTTGTAAACGCGATCATTACATTCGAGGAGAAGCGCAAGACAACGACTGTCTACGAAACGCCATACGGACGCTTCATGCTAGGCATCACCTCCGGCAAGATCAGCCAGACGGAATCGGAGGACCATATCCACGTCGATCTGGAATACATGCTCGATGTCAATTACCAGCCGCTTGCGGCCTGCAATCTCCGCCTTGATGTGGATCCCAGGACACATACCGGACAAGTGCTGGAGCAATAGCCGGTTCCGGAACAGCCGCTTAATGATACACAGATACATACAAATGCCGGCCAGTCAGCATCCGCTGAATGGCCGGCATATATTATTATTTGGAAGCACTTGCGCGGCGGCGGAAGAAACCGCGTTTCTTCTTTGGCTGCTCCAGCCCTCCGCGTGCACTCTTTATGGCGGTAATATACAGACCGCTGACCACGACCTTGCATTCGCGCTTGATCGGTATCTGGTCATATACCTTTCCCTCACAGATAAAGGACATTACCTTCGGTCCCACCTTTGCCTTCACGACAGGTACCTTCGACATCTTTGCAAGACGCGGTGCCTGTGCCAGTACTGCCGGAGGCAGTCCGGCATTCTTCATGCGCATCTGTTTCTTGTCGATAACAAGAATGCTCATTGTCTGTGCCATCGCATCAAGCTGAGCCTGCTGCTCTTCCTGTCGTTTCTTCATCTTCTTGCCGATAATATAAAGAACAATCAGAACTGCTGCAAGAACTCCTAAAATGATCAACATAATCATAACACCCGTACTCATTTCTTATCCTCCCTGTTTCAGACCGATTCCCGCCTATATGGAAAGCCGCTTCGCTACATCATACTGATATTCCGGCAGTTCTTTCTTCATCGCCAGCGCTTCGTTGATATCGAATGACTTAAACTCGCCGTTCCGGTAACCGACAATGAGATTCCGTTTCCCCTGACAGAGCAGATCCACAGCATAGGATCCCATGATGGATGCATAAACGCGGTCCTTGCAGGAGGGACTTCCGCCCCGCTGCATATGTCCGAGAATCGTAGCCCGAGTCTCCATGCCCGTCGCCGCCTCAATACGGCGTGCCATGCTCGTGGAATGGCCGATTCCCTCGGCGTTGATGATAATATAATGCTTCTTGCCGCGCTTTCTGCTGAAAATAATATGATTGATCAGTTCCTGTTCATCATAATCGTACTTCTCGGGCAGCAGAATATCCTCTGCCCCGTTTGCAATTCCGCACCAAAGTGCAATATACCCGGCATTCCTACCCATTACTTCAATAATGCTGCAGCGTTCATGCGATGTAGAGGTATCACGAACCTTGTCAATCGCTTCCATAGCTGTATTGCAGGCCGTATCAAACCCAATCGTATAATCCGTGCACGCGATATCCTGATCAATCGTGCCCGGAATGCCAACTGTGTTAATTCCGTAATCAGAAAGAGCGCGCGCGCCGGCAAAAGAGCCATCACCGCCGATTACAACCAGTCCGTCGATTCCGCGTGAATTGCAGATGGCAGCAGCCTTCTCAAGCCCTTCCTTCGTCTTGAACTCCATGCAGCGTGCCGTCTGAAGGATCGTTCCGCCGCGCTGGATAATGTCCGAGACATCCCTGGCCGTCATTTCCTCGATTTCCTCATTCAGCAGCCCGTTATATCCTCTTCTGATACCCATAACATGTTTGCCGTTCGCGATTGCCGATCGCACAACAGCACGGATTGCCGCATTCATGCCCGGTGCGTCACCGCCGCTCGTCAATACGCCTATTGTGTTAATCTGAGCTGCCATTAAAACTCCTCCTGTTGTAGAAAAATCACTGTCAGAACTTTGCATACTACATTATTCTAATGCATTTGACTAATGTTTTCAATACTCTTTTCCACTACTTTTATGTTGCCGCTTCCAAAGGTGCCGCCAAGCTTTTCCAGCAGTTCATCGCATATACGGACGTTCCTGCCTGACGGAAGACGCTTGATCGCTTTCTCGGAAGAAACGTAGACAACGATCTGCGACTCTCCTTCAAAATCAGCTGTTTCCTCAAAAAGCTGCTGTTCCCCGGAGCTGTATGCCTCCTTGTCCGGAAACTGAACCCAGAGCTCTTTCCGGACCTGTAAAAATGGATAAATCCGCTCACAGATCAGTTTGCTCGGCTTATCTTCCTCCTCGGTAACTCGTCCGCGCACAAAAATTCTCCTGTCCTCTTCGGCAAGGCTTCCGTACTTCTCATAATCCTGCGGAAAGACAATAACTTCCGCTGTTCCCAGAAGATCCTCCAGGGTCAGAAATGCCATGACTTTGTTGTTCTTCGTATACTTGACCGTCTTCTCCGTGACTATCCCGCCGATTGTTACATTCTGACCGTCTGTCACCTTCGAACGGCCTGCTGCATCGTCAAGCGCAAAATCCGTCGTTACAGCCGATATATTCGCGCGCCACTGCTTTTCGTATTCCTCCAGGGGATGCCCGCTGATATAAACGCCAAGCACCTCTTTTTCGAATGCGAGAAGTGTTTCCCGCGTGTATTCCCCGACATCCGGCATCGGAATTTCAAAATCTGATTTGTTCTCTTCCTCTGCCAGGTCGAACAGACTCATCTGACCGACAATGGATCCCTTTGATTCCTGAACTGCGGCATCCAGAATCTGTACATAGATCATCATCAGCTGTTTTCTGGTGGCACCGAAGCTGTCAAAGGCTCCCGCTTTGATGAAGTTTTCAATTGCCCTGCGGTTCAGATCGCAGTCCTGCGTCCGTTCAATAAAATCCTTAAAATTCCGGTACTGTCCCCGCTTCTCCCGCTCTGCGACAATCGCGTCGATAAGCGGTCGCCCGACGCCCTTGATCGCCGAAAGCGCATACCGGATCTTTCCTTCTTCAACTGTAAAGGTTCCCTCGCTGCTCCCGATATCCGGCGGCAGAATCTCAATATCCATCTGATGGCGGCAGACATATATGTATTCGGCAATCTTATCGGTATTATCCAGAAAAGACGTCATCAGCGCGGCCATGAATTCCACAGGATGATAATAGCGCAGGTACGCTGTCTGATACGCCACAACCGCGTATGCCGCCGCGTGGGACTTGTTGAATGCGTACTGGGCAAAATCGGACATATCGTCATAAATCTTGTTGGCTGTCTCCACCGGTATTCCATTCGCCGCACAGCCCGGCACGCCGGCTTCCTTATCGCCGTTTACAAAACAGTCCCGCTCGCTTATCATGACATCTGCTTTCTTCTTGCTCATGGCACGCCGCAGATTGTCGCTCCGCCCCATGGAAAAACCGGCAAGCTCGCGTACAATCTGCATAACCTGCTCCTGGTATACGATACAGCCGTATGTCGGAGCCAGAATGTGCTCCAGCTGCGGACAGTCATACTGTATCGAGGACGGGTCATTCTTACCGGCGATATATTTCGGAATGAACTTCATCGGGCCGGGCCGGTACAGCGAAATACCGGCAATGACATCTTCCAGGCTGCGCGGCTTCAGTTCCTTCATGAAACTCTTCATACCGGCACTTTCAAGCTGGAAAATTCCTTCCGTCTTTCCCGTTCCTATGGATGCAAAAACATCTTCATCATCATACGTCAGCTTGTTCATATCCAGTGCCCTGCCCGTGCTCTTTTCGGCAAGGCGGACTGCGTTCTGTATCACCGTCAGTGTCCGAAGTCCCAGAAAGTCCATCTTCAGAAGTCCAAGATGCTCCAGTGTCGTCATGGTAAACTGCGTTGTGACAGAACCGTCCTGTCCCAGGGAAAGCGGTACATATTCATCGATCGGTTTCTGACTGATCACAACACCCGCCGCATGCATGGATGTGTTGCGCGGCAGCCCCTCCAGGCGTCTCGCCGTGTCGATCAGTTCCCTGACCTGATCATCCGTCTCGTACATGGTACGCAGCTCCGGATTCATCGTCAGTGCCTTATCAAGCGTAATATTCAGCTCACGCGGAATATGCTTTGCAATCGTATCGGCAAAGGAATACGGCAGATCCATTGCCCTCGCCACATCCCGGATGACAGCCCTGGCTGCCATCGTACCAAACGTGACAATCTGGGCAACACAGTCATGGCCGTACTTATCGCCGACGTAATCAATAACCTCCTGCCGGCGGTCTACGCAGAAATCAACATCGATATCCGGCATCGATACGCGCTCCGGATTCAGAAACCGCTCAAAAAGCAGCTGATAACGAATCGGATCAATATCGGTTATTCCAAGCGAATAAGCCACAAGACTGCCGGCTGCCGAGCCACGTCCGGGCCCTACGGCGATGCCGCGGTCCTTCGCGTATTTGATGAAATCCCATACAATCAGGAAATAGTCGACAAAACCCATCTTGTGGATTACCTGAAGCTCATAATCCAGGCGGCTTTTAAGTTCCTCCGTAACAGTCTCGTACCGCTGTGCCAGGCCCTCGCTGCAGAGACTGTTCAGATACTCCCATGCATCCGTCCCTTCCGGAAGCGGATACCGCGGAAGCTTATGCTCATTGAACGTAATTGTGACGTGGCATCGTTCTGCAATTTTATGCGTATTTTCAATGGCTTCCGGCGCATACGGAAAAAGCTTCCGCATCTCTTCTTCCGATTTCACATAAAACTGTCTGCCCTCATAGCGGAGCCTGTCCTCATCATCTACCTTCTTGTTCGTCTGTATACATAGGAGGATGTCCTGCACTTTCGCGTCATCCGCATTTGTATAGTGGACATCATTCGTCGCGACAAGCGGAATATCAAGCTCTCTGCTCATCCGAAGGAGATCCTTGTTCACCCTCTGCTGATCCGGAATCCCGTGATCCTGAAGCTCAAGGAAAAAATTGCCCCTGCCGAATATACGTTCATACTCCGAAGCAGTTCTGCATGCCTCTTCATATGTACCGCCGATGATGGTGCGCGGAATCTCTCCGGCCAGGCAGGCACTCAGCGCAATGATTCCTTCGTGATACTTCTCAAGGACTTCCTTGTCAACGCGCGGTTTATAATAGTATCCTTCCTTAAAGCCGATCGATACAATCTTCATCAGATTGCTGTAGCCGGCATCATTCTCAGCCAGCAGGACAAGATGATAATACCGTTCCTCCTGCTCACCGCCGGCTTCCTTCTCAAAGCGCGAACCGGGCGCGACATAGATCTCGCAGCCAAGGATCGGATTGATGCCGGCTTTCACCGCTTCCTCGTAAAAATCAATAACGCCGTACATAACACCGTGATCCGTGATCGCGGCGCTGTCCATCCCGAGTTCTTTGACACGGGCCACATATTCTTTTATTTTATTGCATCCGTCCAGCAGACTGTATTCTGTATGGACATGCAGGTGTGTAAAAGCCATGCGGCATCTCCCTTAAGCATTTATATAAAAGAAAAGGTGTCCCAATGGATATGGAACACCTGGCAACAGTATGCATAGCTGTACTGCTATCATCCGTTGATCATGAAATTGATAAGCTTATCGATGTCTTCCTTCTCATATGCTACCACTTCAAGCTCAGGTATCTCACCGTTGGCAAAAATATTGGCCAGGGATACGTACTGTGACAATTTTGACTTCAGATTCAGACGATCTCCTTCACCGGTCACCAGCTCGACTTTACCCTTACAGCTGTCGACTACTTTAAAAAATTTGTCAATATCAGTAATATTCTGTACTTTCATAACAAATCCCTCCTGTCCAATTAACTAGTTCGTCTTGATTATACCCGATTCGAAATATTATCGCAATTCTTTTTTGATGTTTCGGCATAATGCACGTATTCCACGCAGTCACTCCGCACTTTTTCTGCGAATTTCAGATTCCCCGATTTCGATTCTGCCTTCCTTCAGCAAATGTCCTATTCCGCGTTTGTATGCAGCCTTGCTCATGTGCATTTTTTCACGGATTTCCTCCGGCGACGATTTATCTGTGAACGGCAGTGTCCCGTTATTCTGCGCGAGCATCTCCAGAATCGTTTCAGCGTCCGCGTCCAGCTGGAGATACGCCTTTTCACGCAGGCTTAAATCGAGCTTTCCATCCTCACGCACCTTTGTAACACGGCCGCGGACATGGTCTCCGACCTGAAAGCTGCCATAGTCTTCCTTGCCCGGCACAAGTGCCGACCAGCAGTTGTCCACTGCCACAAAAAGTCCGAAGCGCGGACTGCGGTCATAGATGATGCCTTCAGCATACATCCCCTCTTCATACGGAGAGTCGCAGCGGAGCCGGTCATAAACCCGCATGGTAGCGCAGAGGCGGCTGCTCTTGTCCAGATAAAGCGCCGTCAGATAAGAAGCACCCTCTCGAACCTTGCCGGTCTGCTCACGGAACGGAAGAAAGAGATCCTTCTCAAGTCCCCAGTCAAGAAAAGCGCCGATTTTACCCGTCTGTTTTACTGTAAGTACCGCAAGCTCCCCCATTGTGAGCTTCGGCATATTCGTCGTGGCAATCATCCTGTCGGAGGAATCGCGGTACAGAAATACTTCAAGCTCATCACCGGGTTTGCTCCCCTGCGGCACCTGCTTCTTTGGCAGAAGCACCGTTTCCTTGTCTTTCGGCGATTCTCCCAGGTACACTCCAAAATCGACTTCTTTTACAATTGTCAGTATTTGTTTCTCACCCAGCTTAAGCATCTGTCTCTCCTTCAAATTCCATAATTGCGTAACTGCCGCCCTGTTCATCTTCCAGCGCGATACAGTATGAACTGCCGGAAAAAGCGACCCTCGGGTACAGGATATCACCGAGCACCGCGGAACGCCTGTATTCCACGCGCAGCGTCCGGATCGGAAAACCGTCCGGTACAAGTCCAAGTGCCAGCCGGACATACTGGCAGTTGTTTACGTGATCATTTGTATCGATATGAATCTTCAGGATCCGGATTGGCTCTCTGTTTTCCATTTCCGCAGGCAGTTTGATGTGACGCGGTGCCTGTGGAATATCAACCGGTGCCTCGTAACCATAAAGCTTCTTTTCATCTTCCGGAACGGGTATCGGCCTTCCGGCGGCAAGATCCATGTAAACCCACTCAGAATGGGCTTTTATAATGGAAACGCCGTCATTTCCAAGTACACGGAAATCCCTCTGCGACTGCAGTCTGCCGAAATCCGCGGCCCACGTCTGAATCTGAATACCGTCCCCAAGACGCGGATATTCGAAAACTGCTATGTTCCAGGACATCAGAAACCATGCTTTCTGAGCGGCAGCCATATAATCAATGCCGACGCCAAGGTACTCCGTCTGGAATGTAGCGCAGTCCTGGAGATAATCAATCAGTGCGGGCATTGTAAGCCTTCTGTCCCTGCCTACCTCACTGTAGCGGACACGGCTTTCCATCGTATACGGCAATTTCTTCACTCCTTCTGTTCATGATAAGAAAAGCCTCCCGCATTGCTGCGAGAGGCTATACTGGGCTACAAGGATTCGAACCTTGAAATGACGGAGTCAGAGTCCGTTGCCTTACCATTTGGCGATAGCCCATTAATACCAGCAACGAGTATTATACAGGAAAACTCCTGTCATTTCAAGTACTTTTTTGCTTTTTTAAGCTCATGCTTTCGGTGTACCTGCGTGACCTCTGCGCACAGTTGCCAACATAATCTGCTGCTGCCGGTCAATGTGTGTAAACATAGCCTTGGCCGCACCCTGCTGGTCATGCTCCGCAATCTTCTGATAAATCATCCGATGCTCCTCAATCAGCTTGTCATACTGATCCTTCTGCTTCAAATATTCCACACGGTAACGATACATCTGCTCCCTGAAATTCTTGAGCAGGAGAAGGAGCTTCTGATTGCCGGCTGATTCATGAATAATATAGTGGAAAGCCTCATCGGCACGCGCAATCTCGTTAACCGATCCGTTCTTAAGCTTTCGCTCAAATTCGGACGCGGCTTTCTCCAGCGCCGCGATACTTTCATCATTGATCCGTTCCGCGGCAAGCTCCGCCGCAAGCTGTTCCAGAACACGACGCACCTCGAGCACATCAATCAGGTTCTTCTCTGTAATTTCGGCGACAATCGCACCCTTTCTCGGGATCATAATGACAAGGCCCTCCAGCTCAAGCATGCGGATTGCCTCACGAATCGGCGTTCTGCTGACTCCAAGCCTGTTGGCCAGCTGTATCTCCATCAGACGCTCGCCCGGCTTCAGCTCACCCTGCAGAATGGCTTCCCGAAGCGTGCGGAATACAACATCACGCAGCGGCAGATACTGGTTCATCTGCATTTTAAAAGTTTCTTCCAAATTATTCACCCCTGTTTCTGTATTCTGTCATACGTTGATTCATTTGCTTTATCTTCTGCCGATTTAATATTATATGGGACAGTAATGAAAATCTGTCCGGTGAGATTCCGTTTCCGCAGTGTACGTTCCGCCGTCACGGCTGTGCCGCGGTCCGGAAAAAGTCCAAAAACAGACGGGCCGCTTCCGCTCATTAACGTTCCGCATGCACCGCATTTTGTCATCGTATCCTTGATCTCCCCGATCCTCGGATACGAACGAACCGTAACAGACTCAAGCACATTTCCGAGACAGCCTGACACAGCTGCCAGGTCACGGGATGCCAGTGCGGCGAGCAGTCCGTCAATATCGGGATGTTCGGCAATTCCCTCCACATCCAGCTTCTCATATACTTCCTTTGTAGAAACACTTACTGCCGGCTTTGCTGCTACAATAAAGCACGGCACCAGCGGATCAACACGCGTTAAAACCTCACCGATTCCTTCGGCCAGCACGGTTCCCCTCATAATGCAGAAGGGCACATCGGCACCCAGCTTCACGCCCCGCTCCATCAGCGCATTCTGTGAAAGCCCGGTCCCGTACATTCTGTTCATGCCATAAAGAACAGCTGCCGCATCTGTACTTCCTCCGGCCATTCCTGCAGCAACAGGGATTCTCTTATGAATCGAAAGCGCGATGCCGCCCGGCAGATGGAATTCCTGCATCATCATCTGCGCGGCCCTGTAAGCGAGATTGCGGCTGTCAGCCGGCAGATAAGGCAGATTTGTTCGTATCCGGATACCAGGATTCTTCTCCCTGCGGATTTCAATAAGATCGGAAAGGCATATCGTCTGCATCACCATGCGTACGTCATGGTATCCGTCCGGTCTGACGCCTGTTACGTCAAGACCCAGATTAATCTTGGCCATAGCCCGCAGACGTATTCTGTCCATATTGTCTTCCTTTCATCAGTTCATCCACTGCGGGAAATCAGATGGATAAAGTATATTGTATTTTATATTATACAATTCACAGGCATGAAAAGCAATGAAAAAAGAAGCCATCTGTCTGATGACTTCTTAAATATCTGGAATCTTATGGGCTCAGCTCACGATGCCTTGCAAAGCAGCATCTGAATATCCTTCGTCAAAATGTCGGTATAACTGAATGAGACCTTCCGTTTCGTGCCCTCTGACATCTTATCGACTTCCACAATAAAGATACTGGGATATGCTTCCTTCAGAATACCTTCTGTAATATCTATCTTATGGCGTCCTCTGTTCATTTTGATACGAACGCGTCTTCCGATATGATTTCCTACGGAATTCCGTACTGTATCAATGTCGATCTTACGAATACTCATCTGATCACCTCATTTCACATGTTTGAAGTATATCACGAATTGTCAGATATGTCAATTTTAGACGCTGTTTTTTGTGAAATATTACTTAAAAAGTTTGTGAAATATGGCTTCCTTTTGTGGTTTTCTAAGTGATTATTTATTTGCTGTTGTCATTGGAGCGTTTTTCACTTATAATACTTTTGAATGTTCCGGAGGGAGATGAACAGGTTGCTTCGTCTGATAATAATTTTTGTTTTTCTGATCAGTTATTTTATTATTACACTTCCTGTCATCTTCGTCGTGTGGCTCATCAACCGCCGGGATCCAGTAAAGCGCGCCCGCGTCATGCAGAAAATGGCGCAGTGGGCTCTTCATGTGATCGGTGCTCTTGCCGGCTGTCACGTTACTGTCAAGGGACATGACAACATTCCGACAGATGAACCTGTCCTGTATGTCTGCAATCACCGCAGCTTCTTTGATGTGATTCTTACATATCCCCTCTGTCCGGGTCTTACCACTTATATGTCCAAGAAGGAGATCGGTAAGGTGCCTGTGCTCAGTATCTGGATGAAGGCTCTGCACTGTCCTCTTCTCGACCGCAGCAATCCCAAGGAGGGACTGCGCTGCATTCTCGACTGCATCTCCCTGATCCGTACCGGTACATCCATTTTCATTTTTCCGGAAGGAACCCGTAATAAATCAGACGGGCCGCTGCTTCCTTTTAAAGCAGGCGCATTTAAGATAGCCCAGAGAACAGGCTGTCCGATCGTTCCCGTTGCCACTGTTAATACGAGCCGTATTTTTGAAGATCATTTTCCGACCGTCCATAAGACCGATGTGACCATCGAATACGCCCCTCCTGTCCGATTTGAAGAACTCAGCCAGGAGGATCGCTCGCATATTGATGATTATTTCCGCCGGACAGTTCAGAATATGGTGGATAATAATATGAAACTTCTTTAACATTTGATTATTTAGGAGATGAATAATAATGAGTACAATGAATCTGTCTCTGATGACGGACCTGTATGAGCTTACAATGATGCAGGGCTACTATAAGACGCACAATGACACGACTGTCGTCTTCGATGCCTTCTACCGCGTCAATCCGTTCGGAAACGGCTACTCCATCACAGCAGGTCTTGAGCAGGTTATCGATTATATCAAGCGTCTTCACTTCAGTGAAGAGGATATCGCTTATCTCGACAGCCTGAAGCTGTTCGACAGTGACTTTCTGGATTACCTGCGCAGCTTCCATTTCAGCGGGGATATTTATGCAATACCGGAGGGAACGGTTGTCTTTCCGCGCGAACCGCTTGTCAAGGTCATCGCTCCGATCATGGAGGCCCAGCTTGTGGAAACCGCGCTGCTTAACATCATCAATCATCAGAGCCTGATTGCTACAAAGGCAGCCCGTGTTGTTGAAGCAGCACAGGGTGACGGCATCATGGAATTCGGGCTGCGCCGCGCGCAGGGGCCGGATGCCGGTACATACGGTGCAAGAGCCGCAGTTATAGGCGGATGCGTCGGTACCTCCAATGTACTGACCGGCCAGCTTTTCCACGTGCCTGTCATGGGTACGCACGCACACAGCTGGATCATGAGCTTTCCTGATGAATACACCGCTTTCAAGGAATACGCCAAAATCTATCCAAACGCGTGCACCCTGCTTGTTGATACATACGATACCCTGCATTCCGGCGTTCCCAACGCAATCCGTGTATTTAACGAAATGCGGGCGGACGGAATTCCTCTTAATCACTATGGAATCCGGCTTGACAGCGGGGATCTTGCGTATCTTTCAAAGGAAGCGCGCAGAATGCTGGACGATGCCGGCTTCCCGGATGCTGTAATAGCAGCCTCCAGCGATCTGGACGAAAATCTGATCAGCGCGCTGAAGGTACAGGGGGCCGCAATCACCTCGTGGGGTGTCGGTACAAACCTGATCACAGCAAAGGACTGCCCGGCCTTTGGCGGTGTCTACAAGCTTTCCGCCATCCGGCAGAAGGACGGCAGCTTCATTCCTAAGATCAAACTGTCTGAAAACACCGAGAAGATAACAAATCCCGGCAATAAAACAATTTACCGGATTTATATGAATCATACAGGAAAGGTAAAGGCCGACCTTATCTGCTTTGCCGACGAGATTTTCGACAGCAGCAGCAATATGACACTCGTGGATCCGCTTGAGCCCTGGAAGAAAACGCGTCTTGAAGGAGGCACTTATACGATGCGTGAGCTTCTCGTTCCCATATTCCTGAATGGCGTATGTGTCTATGAATCTCCTTCTGTCATGGAAATCCAGTCTTACTGCAGGAAAGAGAAGGATACCCTTTGGAATGAGGTCCGGCGTCTCGTCAATCCGCAGAAGGTGTACGTCGATCTTTCACAGAGGCTGCTGGAAACAAAGACACGTATCTTACATGAAATGAGCCAGGAATAAGGAGCTGAATATTATGAAAATCGTAGTACTGGCCGGAGGAATCAGCACGGAACGTGTAGTTTCCCTGACTTCCTCCGCCGTAATCTGCAATACATTAAGGCAGGCAGGCCATCAGGCTGTTATGGTGGACACGTTTCTCGGAATGCCGGACGCACAGCCTCCTTTTGACAGGCTTTTTAAAATGGACGGCTCCCTGGTGGAGCTTCCCGCGATTGCCAATAAGGAACCGGATCTTGAGGAAATCCGCCGTTCGCGTCCCGGCGGATCAAAAGCCTTCTGGGGTCCGAATGTCATCGAAATCTGCCGCGAAGCCGACATCTGCTATCTCGGTCTCCACGGAGGCTCCGGTGAAAACGGACAGGTTCAGGCTTCCCTCGATATGCTCGGCATACGCTACACAGGCGCCGGCTATTTAGGCAGCGGGGCTGCCATGCATAAGGGATTCACAAAGGCAATTTTTAAAGCAGCCGGCATTCCCACACCGAATGGTCTTCTGCTCAGGAAGGAGGACGCGGACAAGCCTCTTTCCGCTTTTGGGCTTTCGCTACCGGCCGTCGTCAAAACATGCTCCGGCGGTTCCAGCATCGGCGTCTATATAACACATACGGAAAACGAATACAGGAATGCGCTCGACGAGCTTTTCCGGACAGAAAGCGAAATCATCGTGGAAGAATATATTAAAGGACGCGAATTTGCCGTAGGCGTTGTTGCCGGCCACGCATATCCGGTCATCGAAATCATTCCGCGCGAGGGCTGGTTTGATTACGAACACAAGTACCAGGATGGTTTTTCACAGGAAGTCTGTCCTGCCGATATAAGCAGTGAAGCCTCCGCCAAAATGATGGATGCCGCGGAGCAGGCAGCACATGCGCTGTCGCTTGACGTCTATTCACGAATGGATTTCATGATGGACGGCCATGAGAATGTCTATTGTCTGGAGGCAAATTCTCTTCCCGGTATGACACCGGCCAGTCTTCTGCCTAAAGAGGCTGCCGCGGTCGGGATTTCTTTTACGGAATTATGTGAATTAATCATTGATGAATCCATGAAGAAATACAAGAATACAACAGGAGACTGAACAATGCGGAATCTGAGTTTGCGCAATATCGCGGCTGTCTGCGGCGGCACCTACCACGGGGCCGAAGAGATGCTTGACCGCGAGGTAGACGGGGTCGTAATCGACAGCCGTCTTGTAAAACAGGATTATCTTTTCGTTGCAATGAAAGGTGCCAGGGTCGACGGCCATACTTTCATTCCGGACGTCATGAAAGCCGGTGCGCTTTGCGCCCTGACCGAGAATATGCTGGCAGACGCTTCTTTTCCATATATCCGGGTTTATTCGTGCCCGCAGGCACTGAAGGACCTCGCGGCCTTTTACCGGCGCGGACTGCGTGTCAAGGTCGTCGGCATTACCGGCAGTGTCGGCAAGACAAGTACAAAGGAAGCAATCGCCGCCGTTCTGGGTGAGCATTTCAAGGTTCATAAGACAGCCGGGAATTTCAATAATGAGATCGGACTGCCGCTTACCATTTTTCAGATCAGCGAAGCGGACGAAGCAGCCGTTCTGGAAATGGGCATCAGTGATTTTGGGGAAATGAGCCGGCTGGCTGCTGTCGCTCAGCCTGATATTGCTGTTATCACAAATATCGGTACATGCCATCTGGAATTTCTTCATGACCGCGCCGGTATCCTGGAAGCGAAGACGGAAATGTTCGATTATCTAAGTGATGACGGGATCGCTGTTTTAAACGGCGATGACGATATGCTTCGTACAATAAAAGAGGTGAACGGCAGAAAACCGCTCTTCTTCGGTACCGGAGAAGACTGTGATGTTTCAGCCTCTCGCATTGAAGATAAGGGGTTTTCAGGCACTTCCTGCACAGTCCGGATCGGCGGTGAAACAATTGATGTTATGATTCCCGTTCCGGGCCGTCATATGGTTTACAATGTCCTGGCTGCCGCGGCGGTCGGAATGACATTAGGTGTATCACCTGATGAAATTAAAAACGGCATCAGCCGTCTGGCTGCTGTCGAAGGCCGCGGCCGTCTGATTGAAACCGGGAAATTTACCGTCATGGATGACTGCTACAATGCAAATCCTGTTTCCATGAAAGCTTCCCTCGATGTTCTTTCCGGCGCTGCCGGCCGCAGGGTCGCAGTTCTGGGTGATATGTTCGAGCTTGGCGCTGCAGAGCATGATCTTCACCGCGAGGTCGGAGCATACGCGGCAAAGCATGGTGTCGATCTTCTTCTCTGCGTCGGTCCGCTCGCACAGGAAACCGCGGACGGTGCTGCGGAAGCAGGCCTTAAAGCTGTGCATAAATACCCTGACAAAAAAGCACTTCTGTCGGAACTTTCTTCCCTGCTCATGCCCGGGGACACGGTCCTTGTCAAAGCCTCCCACGGCATGCAGTTTGAGGAAATCGTCTCATTCTTAAAGGATAAAAAATGAAATATCAAATGATCGTCCTCGATCTTGACGGTACACTTATGAATACGAGAAATGAAATCAGCACACGAACGCAGAACGCGCTGGCAGAACTTCAGAAACGCGGAGGCAAGGTCGTGCTGGCTTCCGGACGTCCTGTTACAGGTGTAGTTCCACTTGCCGACCTGCTCGGGCTGCCGCGCTACGGGAGCTATATTCTTGCTTTCAACGGAAGCCGGATCGTCAACTGCGGCACGAAGAAGTGTATTTATGAACGAAACTTAAAGCCGGAAACCATTCATGCATTATACCGCCAGGCACATCGTCTCGGTTTTACGGTGCTTACCTACGATGACACGAAGATTTATTCCACACCGGATCCTTCTGATTATGCAAATTATGAGGTAAATGCCAATCACATGCCGCTCACAATTCTCGAGGATTTTGAGCGGGCGGTTACGTTTCCTGTTCCCAAATGCCTGATTATCGGCGAAGCAGATCCGCTTGCCGCGCTTGAAACAGAGCTTCGGCTGAAGTATCACGGAATTCTGACGATCAACCGGTCTTTTCCTTTTTTTCTGGAAGTCAACCCTAAAGATGTAAATAAGGGCAGTTCCTTATCACGTCTTCTGAACGGACTCGATATGAATCCGGAACAGGTTATCTGCTGCGGAGACGGTGAGAATGATATTCCGATGATCGAAATGGCAGGTCTCGGCGTAGCTATGGAAAACGCTGCCGGAAACGTGAAGAATGCGGCAGATTTCATTACAACCTCAAATGATGAAGATGGCATCGCGTATGTTATAGAGAAATTTATGCTTTAATTTCTGAATCCAATATTGCGCAGCAAGATGCCGGGGCATAACGCCCCGGCATCTTCCGTACCTGAATATTAATTCTGAGCGGCAAAGTCCGCATATGCTGCTTTGTCCTGCTCGATTCTCTTTGCAATTGCTTCCTGCAGAATCATATCCTTAACCTTCATGAGCCGTGTCTGCGTCCCACGTTCGTCCTCGTCCAGCTTCATCGTTATGTAGCGGATCGTCTCCTGATACTGCGGAATCTTAACATATTCCAGTGCGTTTACTCTTCGTCTGGTCTTCTCGATTTCATCGGACAGCATGCTGGCTTCCTTCTCCATAGCTGCCAGTTCCAGAAGTTTCGGAAATATCTCGGAGAGCTTTTCAATCGAGGTATCCAGTTCTCCGGATGTATCGGCAAAGCCGTAAGGATAAATATTGGCCGCATCCGATGTCGATGTCTTGAAATCGAAGACCGGAACATCTACACTCATGATATTCTTGCTGCCTATCTGAAGGCTGACACCCTGCTTTGGATACATAAGAGCTTCCTCCATCATCTCAGGTGTCATGGCTGCGCTGGCGATCGTAAAGCTTCCATAGACCTCCATCAGCTGTGCTTCCACCTCTTCCCGAAGCTTCTTGTTCTCTCTTGCCAGCTCCAGGAATCGCTTCATCAGCTCATCACGCTTGTCCTTCATCAGCTTATGACCGCGGACCGCGACCTTCAGCTGTTTCTTCAGGTTCGAGAGTACCATCCGGGTAGGATTTACATTTAACCTAGCCATATCGTCACCTCTCTGAACTAGTCGTTGTTGCCGCCGTCATAATATTTCTTCAGATAATCTTCACGGATACGCTTCAGCTCTCCGCGCGGCATCTTCCGAAGCAGTTCCCAGCCAAGATCCAGTGTCTCTTCGATAGACCGGTTCGTATCATATCCCTGATTCACATACTTTTCTTCGAATTCATCCGCAAACTTCGCATAAAGCTTATCGGTATCGGAAAGTGCTGCTTCACCAAGAATCGCCATCAGTTCCTTGCACTCCTTGCCTGTCGCATAAGCCGCAAAAAGCTGGTTCATCGTATCGGCATGATCTTCACGTGTCTTGCCCTTGCCGATTCCCTTATCCTTAAGACGTGAAAGGGACGGCAGGACATCGATCGGAGGAACTACACCCTTGCGGTGCAGCTGACGTGAAAGGATGATCTGGCCTTCTGTAATGTATCCGGTAAGATCCGGGATCGGGTGCGTAATATCATCTTCCGGCATGGAAAGGATCGGAATCATGGTTATAGAACCCTCGATGCCCTTCTTGCGGCCGGCTCTTTCGTACATCGTTGCGAGGTCGGTATAAAGATAGCCGGGATAGCCGCGGCGGCCAGGAACTTCCTTGCGGGCTGCGGAAATCTCACGGAGTGCCTCTGCGTAATTTGTGATATCCGTCATGATAACGAGTACGTGCATATTCTTTTCAAACGCAAGGTACTCGGCTGCGGTCAGTGCCATACGAGGCGTAGCGATACGCTCAACAGCAGGGTCATTGGCCAGATTCATGAACATGACCGTACGATCGATCGCGCCTGTTTTCTTGAAGTCGGAAATAAAGAAGTCAGCTTCCTCGAATGTAATACCAATCGCTGCAAAAACTACGGCGAAATTGCTCTCTGTATTTAAAACCTTTGCCTGACGTGCAATCTGTGCGGCAAGCTCGGCATGGGGCAGACCGGAGCCGGAGAAAATAGGCAGCTTCTGTCCGCGGACCAGTGTGTTCAGTCCGTCAATAGCAGATATTCCGGTCTGAATAAACTCGGAAGGATAGTCACGTGCCGCTGGATTTGTCGGCAGACCATTCATATCCATCATCTTTTCAGGAATGATTTCCGGACCTCCGTCAATCGGACGTCCCATTCCATCGAAGACACGTCCCATCATATCAGATGAAACAGCCAGCTCGATTCCATGGCCCAGAAAACGTACCTTTGACTCATCCAGGTTCAGTCCAGCTGAACTTTCAAACAGCTGTACAAGAACGTTCGAACCATCGATTTCCAGAACTCTGCAATGGCGCGTATCGCCGTTTGGAAGCTCTATCTCGCCCAGTTCATCGTAACCGACACCTTCTACGCCCTTGACGAGCATAAGCGGTCCGGCCACCTCCGAAATTGTCTTATATTCTCGGATCATTCTGCTTCCACCTCCTTGACAACAAGCGCGTTGATTGATTCGTCCAGTTCCGCCATGATCTTATCGTATTCCGCATCTACATCCGATTCCGGCAGATATTTGAAACGTCCGATCGGCTCACGAACCTCCAGCGCGGAAATCTTGTTGAAGTCAGCACCCTGAACAAGCGCTGCGCGTCCTTTTACAAAGAACTGCAGGATAAGCTTCAGCATATGATACTGCTTATTCATTGAAGAATATGTATCGATTTCATGGAATGCATTCTGATGCAGATAATCCTCACGGATCATCTTGCATGTTTCCATCTTCAGACGGTCTTCAATGCTCAGTCCGTCAATTCCGACCAGCTGTACGATTTCATTCAGCTCAGCCTCTTCCTGAAGAAGACGGAGTGCGTCGGCACGAAGCTTCGGGAACTCTTTATTGACATGCTCTGCAAACCACTGATCCATCCTTGCGGAATACAGTGAGTAGCTGCTCAGCCAGTTGATGGCCGGGAAATGTCTCTTATAGGCCAGAGAAGCATCCAGACACCAGAAGACCTTGACTATACGCAGCGTTGCCTGGGATACAGGCTCGGAAATATCACCGCCGGGAGGTGAAACGGCGCCGATTGCCGAAAGGGCACCTTCACGTCCTTCACTGCCGATACTGATGACACGGCCTGCACGCTCGTAGAACTGAGCAACACGGGAACCTAAGTAAGCCGGATAACCTTCCTCACCGGGCATTTCCTCAAGCCGTGAAGACATCTCACGAAGGGCCTCTGCCCACCGTGATGTAGAATCGGCCATCAGTGCCACAGAATATCCCATATCACGGAAATACTCTGCAATTGTAATACCTGTATAAATCGAAGCCTCACGGGCTGCAACAGGCATATCAGACGTATTCGCGATCAGAACCGTACGCTTCATCAGAGGCTCGCCGGAATTTGGATCCTTCAGCTGCGGGAACTCCATCAGAACATCGGTCATCTCATTTCCACGCTCTCCGCATCCGATGTATACGATAACATCCGCGTCAGCCCACTTCGCAAGCTGATGCTGCACAACCGTCTTGCCGGAACCGAACGGTCCGGGTACAGCCGCTACACCGCCCTTTGCGATCGGGAACAGCGTATCGATAACACGCTGACCGGAAAGCAGCGGCTCCTCCGGAACGAGCTTCTCTTTATAAGGACGCTCGACACGGACCGGCCACTTCTGCATCATCGTAAGCTCTATGTCCTTGCCATTCTCATCGGTTACAACACAAACCGTATCAGCAACCGTATAAGAACCGGAACGAATCTCCCTGACCTTGCCTGCAACACGGTCCGGTACCATGATCTTCTGTGTTACAAGGGATGTCTCTACTACCGAACCGATAATATCGCCTGCTATCACGCTGTCACCGGCCTTGACGGATGGAACAAAGTCCCATTTCTTTGTGCGGTCAAGCGCAGGCAGCTGGATACCACGGCTGATATTTGTTCCTGCAAGTTTTACGATCTCTTCCAGCGGACGCTGAATACCATCGTAGATATTTTCAATAAGACCAGGCCCCAGCTCAACGGAAAGGGGAGCACCTGTCGAAACAACGGGAGCACCCGGCATAAGACCGGCTGTCTCTTCATAGACCTGAATAGACGCCATGCCGTCACGCATCTCAATGATCTCACCGATCAGATGCTGGTCGCCAACCTGTACAACATCGTACATATCAGCTTCCTGCATTCCCTCCGCAACGACGAGCGGACCTGATATTTTAACAATTTTACCTTGACTCATTTACTGATCACCTCCAAATAGGATATCTGCTCCAACGGCCCGTTCTACGGATTTCTTCACCCGCGTGATCCCGATACCGTAACTGCCGTCAACACCGGGAATCGGTATCACGGCAGGAATCCGCATGTCAGCATATCTGGCAGCATCTTCCGTAATATCCTTATAAAATCTCTCTGTGATATAAATAATTCCATATCCTTCTTTTGCAATCTTATGAAGTGTATGTGCCGCTTCCGCGGGATCGTTCACGGCAAACACATCCAGTCCGAAAGCCTTGAATCCCAACACGCTCTGCGCGTCACCAATTACACCGATCTTATTCATAAGTCTCTCTTAACCTTTCCCGAATACTGGACGGTTCAATGCCTACCGTCTTTCCGGCAAGAATAATGCGTACACATTTGATTTCGATCTGTTTCGCAACAGCATAGGCGATCAGCGGCTCGATGCCGAATGTATGTGCTTTCGCTTCCTGCACATAACGGATCAGCGCATTGTCGCAAAGCTTCTCGATCTCTGTAAATTTTCCAGTTTCTTTTATTCCTGCGCAGCCATGCTCCGCGGCGTCTCCGAGTGCATAGGAAGAAAGCCGCTGTGCAAACTGATTCAACGGTTCATCGTATCCGCCTACAAAAGTCTTCTCGTCGATATTGCCGCCGGCGATATAAACACTGCTGAAATAGCTCCATGGCTGACCCATCTGACGGACACGGACAAACGTCTTCAGATTGATTGTATCAATCAGCAGGCGTACATATCCTTTCAGAAACAAGTTGCCGGATTTATCGGCGACTTCCGTTAAATCTGCATAACAGTGCCTGTCCAGAATCAGATCGATACACTGAGGATCATGCGTTCTGGCATGCATATCAAGTGCTTCCTCAATCCCGTGCTTCATATGGACTGTCATCTTCATAAAATTCCGCTCTTTAACGTCCGCCGCCATTTCCTGCGGTTCAACCGTTCCTCCCTGCATCAGGATATCCTGTGCATTCGTGCCGAGCGCCTCGGATTTCAGAAGTGCCTTGATATTATGATAGTCAAAAGGATACGCAAAGACATTGAACTCCGGCTGTCCCGGTGCAATGGAATACAAAAAGCTGTAAAGCTTCCGCGTTTCCTTTACGAGGGACTGCTCATAGTAAATCGGCGAAACAGCTTCGCCTTCCTCTCCATATCCGGCCTCCTGCAGTACCTTGCATGCATCTTCAATCGTCTTTGACTCCGCCATGTTGTTCAGCTTGTCTTTACCCAGCATGAATTTCTCATTGCTGCGTACCCGCGCGCAGGCATATACTAACTCAGCTCCCATAGTGAAAATCCTCCTCTCTATGAGAATAAAATGTCTGCTATCTGTGCGGTGATTTCTTTCTTTTCGTTTTCCATGAACTTTTCAAGGGAAGCATTCATCGATATGGCTCCCTGACGCAGAATAAATCCACCCTGAATCGGTACTGTCTCATCGCCGATTGTAAGCGGGCTTCCCGCAAGTCCCTCCGACAGCTTTGTGCTTACTGCACTCTTGTCTCTGGCGTTCAGAAGGATTTCTCCCTTCTGGGCTTTAAACGGCTCAAGCTGCTTTAGAAGAAACGCAGTATACTGCTCCGGATCCATCGAAGCAAATTCCTTCATGCTTTCCGAAAAGCTCTCGTCGATCATTTCCTGTTTCGCAGCCAGACGCAGCTTGCGCGCCTCGAGCTCTGCCACGGAATGACGGCGTTCCTTCAGAATCTGAGCGTCTCTTAATGCCCTTGCGGAGCTTTTGGAGGTAATCTCCTCCGACTGCGCACGCGCCTCCTGGAGAATCGTTTCCTTCTCCGATTCTGCTTTCGCTTTCATTGCATCGGCCTCTTCCTGTGCTTCACGCAGGATACGGGCCGTTATGTTTTCAATGCTCATAAATCACACCCATCCCTTTCCTGACTGGCCTGTAATCATTGCTGCAAGGCACTGATCACAGTTTGATGAAGTTCCACATCAGGAAGGAAATAAGCAGAGACAGAATAGCGTATGTCTCGACCATAGCACCGTAAACCATACCTTTGGAAAGCTCGGTGGATCTCTTGGAAATCAGCATGATACCGGCCGCGCATGTCTTGCCCTGAGCCACTGCAGACCAGATACCAACCAGACCTACCGGCATACCTGTAAACAATAAATAAAGGCCTTGATTAAACGTAAGATCAAGCGGACTTCCTCCCATAACACCGATCTTGACAAGAATCAGGAAGGAAATAAGCAGACCGTAAATACCCTGTGTTCCGGGCAATGCCTGAAGTACGATTGTCTGACCGAATTTCTTCGGATCCTCTGCCATAACACCGGCACCTGCTTCACCGGCAATACCAACTCCTATAGCGCTTCCAATACCTGCAAGTGCAGCGATTGCTGCTCCCCCGACAGCCAATGCTAATCCTAATGTCATCTTACTGTTCCTCCTTAACAATTTTCACATATTTTGTTTTCTTTTCAAAAGGGTTAAAAGCGTCTCCGCCGCCTTCATAGAACTTTCCGAAAAACTCTACATACTGCAGTCTGCAGTCATGGACATATGCACCAAGTGCATTGATTGCGAAATTCAGCACATGGCCGATGAGCGCTACCACGATAAACAGCAGAAATCCGACGATACTGCGTCCAAACAGCGATGCGAGCTTATTAAATACCTGTGCGATAACACTGCCAGCCAGCCCGAGAGCCAGAATTCGGGAATAAGAAAGCACATCGCCTAAATAGCTTGTGATTCCGTACAGATCATAGATTCCGGACAGATGTCCGATTCCCTTGTTCTTCACGGCCGGTGCTCCGACAATGATCACAGCTCCGATAATCGACATAATCTTTCCGGCGCCTGCGCCTCCGGGAAGTACAGCATCTCCGCCGATCCAGAGAATTAGACCGATGATCAGAAGGAACCAGTCAAACTGCTGTGTGACTGCATCCATAAAGTGACCATTCTTAATCTCCATATATGCGGCTATTCCCATGCCGACAAAAAGATGCACAATACCCAGAATGCATGAAAGCAGAAGCGCCTTCATGGGATCCTGAAGCGGGTCAAACCAGAGCGCGTTGATCGCCCAGTTCTGATTAAAGAAGGTTTCACCCATTGTCGGTATCAGGTTTCCAAAACACGACCCGTATAAAAAGCCCCAGATAATTGATGATATTCCGCACAATGCGAGGCACTTGATCAGGCGGTAAGCCATTCCCTCCAGCTTATACTTATGAAGCCAGAGAAAACATACAAACGACAGAATAGCACCATAGGCAATATCCGCAAACATCATGCCGTAGAACAGCCAGTAAAACGCTGCCAGAATCGGTGTAGGATCCACCTCATATGCCTGCGGCAGGGAATACATGGATGTTATGGACTCGAACGGTACCACAAGGCTGGCATTATGGAGCAGCACCGGCGTCGCTTCACCATGTTCCGGCTCTGTGCACTCATACCAGCATCCGAACTCATCAAGGGTCTTTGTAACTTCCGTCTGAAGATCCCGCGGAAGCCACCCGTCGAAATAAAAAGCTTTCTTCGTGCGGAGCAGGCTGGACGAAATCTCAGCCTTGTCACGCCGGATCAAAAGACTGTCATAGTAATACTTCAATGCGCCGATATTCGATGTGTCGGCACTCAGCTGCTCTTCCAGCTGTCTGCGTCCGTTCCCGATCTCTTCAATGCGGCTGTTGATATCGGTTAAATTCTCCTGAACCGTACCCTTCATGCTCTTAAATACAGCCGGCGAAAAGCCTGTGCCCTTCAGCACATCGTAGATCTTGTCTTCTTCTGCACGCATACAGATAATACAGATGAACTGCTGATCCTCATCCTGTCCCAGCACCTCAAGCTCGGTATCAGGACTTACTTCTGCAATACTGCTCCGGATCACCTCCGCGTCGGCAGCATTTGGAAGCATTCCGAGAAAAACACGTACGGAATGTGTACCATCATGCTCAAGCGGCAGGTCATATGAAGTCCAGGGCAGCAGGGATGCCCTCGTTGAAGAAAGTGAATTCTCTTCCGATTTCAGCTGTCCCAGCTGTTCATTCAGCGAAAGGACCTGATCCACTTCTTCGCGAAGCCTGCTTCCGTCACTGACAGCCGCTTTATAAGCGTCCGCCTGAATAACCTCACGTGTTTTGAACAGCGGATGTTTGGAAAGATCATACCGGTCAAGTGTTTCCAGTGCCATCATAACATCCGACATCTGCGCATCAAGACGTGAGACCTCATCCTCATCCCCGTCCCGTGTCACTACCGCGGACCATTCACTGTCCGTCAGCTTGTCCGTCAGATCATTGATCTCCACAACACCAATGTCCATGAGACGGGTCATGATATTATCCTTATCCTCTTCCAGGCCAATGACGGAAATCTTGTTCATTTTAACAACTGCCACTGGTGTTCACAACCTTTCCCATTATTAACTTCACTGCGTCAGGCAGCTTTGCCCGCGCACGCTCTTTCATACCGGCACATTCAGCAGCAACTTCCTTCAGGCGGGCGTCATAAGCCTGTTCCGCTTCGCGTTCTGCCCCGTCCATTACTTCCTTATATTTCCCGTCTGCTTCCTTCTGCGCCTGGTCCACAAGCACTGCCGCCTGCTTCTTCGCGTCTTCCGTGACACTTCGCGCTGCAGTACCGGCCGACTTGCGGATCGAAGCGGCTTCTGTTTCCGTATCAGATATCCGCTTCATGTTCTCAATCGACATACATTTCCCTCCCTCCATATAATAATTGGAGTATTTCGGTAAATCAGATATTTCTTTGCCTTCTGTTTAAATGCGTAAAATACGCACATGCGCCCGGCATCCATAATGATCGCATCAGCCGGAACACAGCCATATGACTGGGCAGGCCTGCCCTGTAAAACACCTCAACACCACCTTTCACGAATAATTGAATATTCCCGCATACAATCCGGTAAAAGCAAACGAAGGAATGCCCAAAAAAGCCATAATTATCCCTTCCTGAATCACTTGGAAAAACCGGTGCGATAAGCTGAACAGCCAAGGATACGATTTCTGCTTCAAAATCGCTTAGGAAAATAAGAGTGGCAGTGCCAGTCAGCAAAGCCACATACCCACCTTACGATATGGTCTGGATAATCTCTATTCCGAATTTTCTCCAGGGTATTTCTATATCACTGTCCTGTTGATCCATGACCTCTCCTGCTTCAAAATATTCTAGTTATAATTATATCATTTATTCGTTCGATGTCTACACTTAACATCGTTTTTATAAAATTTTACTTCCTGATTATATTTAAATTCTTATGTTCTGATCTTTCACAAATAAATATCTTGTATATTTCAATGTTTTATATTAAAATGACGATATCAATTCAGCAAATGAACAAAGGAGGTTTTACCATGGCAAGATTTATAACCGATGCATGTGTCGGATGTGGAACATGCGCTGAAAACTGTCCTGTTGATGCAATCAGCGAAGCAGGTGAAAAGTACGTTATCGACGCAGATGCATGTGTTGACTGTGGAAACTGCGAAGACGCATGTCCGAATGATGCTATAGAAGAGAGATAGTGCATCTGACTGCAGACAGGAAAGAGTGCTGAGTGGTGTAATCAGCACTCTTTTTTTCTTTGAAATTTTCTTGTAAACACGGCGGGAAGGTACCGGCTCTGCGCGGCATCCGGGCGGGCTTCTGGTATTTCTGCACTCGCCTATGGATGGCGGGAAAGTAAAACTCAGCGGGCGGATAAAGGTGTTATCAGGGGATACACTTGTGCCTGCCCGCTTCAGACAGTACTTTCCCGCCATCGCTTCGTGCAGAAATACCGCGAAGCCCGACGGATGCCGCGCAGAGCCGGTACCTTCCCGCCGCTTTTCAAGATGCTTCAAAGGAGAAAAGACTGTACACACCACTCTGCTTTATTTCTAAACACTGACGGCAATATTCCGACACGAACATACAACAGTGTGTGAGTAATGTATGTCGTGTGTTTCCCGGCATGATGGACTGGTCTGCCATAAGACGGCAGTCGGGTTTCTCCTGACATCGCGAAGGCTTCGCGTCATCTCTGCACGAAGCGATGGCTGCAAAGCACTGTCTGAAGCGGGCGTCATCTCATTTCATCCATAAAAAACACCCTGCCCCGCCCGCTGAGTTTGCTTTGCAGCCATCCATAGGCGAGTGCAGAAATGACAGAAGCCGGCGAGTCAGGAGAAACCCGACTGCCGGCTTATGGCCACCTTATTCATTATGGAAAACACCTACATATCCTTTACCGCCGCATGCTCCTTGTTCACAAACTTCGTGTACTCAGGCAGCCACACCAGCTCAACCGGTCCGATCGGGCCGTTCCTCTGCTTTGCTACAATAATCTGAGCCTGACCCTTATTCGTATCACTGTCCGGATTATAAACCTCGTCACGGTATATAAACATAACAACATCCGCGTCCTGTTCAATTGCTCCTGATTCACGCAGATCCGCCAGGCGGGGGATATGATCTTCACGCTGATCCGCGGCACGGTTCAGCTGTGAAAGTGCCATGACCGGCACATGAAGCTCTCTCGCAAGGCCCTTTAGGGCACGCGAAATATCCGATACCTCCTGCTGTCTTGAATCAGTACGGCCGCTCCCGCTCATCAGCTGAAGATAATCGATAATCACCAGATCAAGGCCATGCTCCAGCTTGTATTTGCGGCAGCGTGTCCGAAGCTCCGATATCGTAATAGACGGCGTGTCATCGATAATCAGTCCCGAAGACCCGACAACATTTGAGCCTTCCACAAGCCTGCCCCATTCGGCCGGTGTAAGATTTCCGGTACGGATACTTTGTGAATTCACCTGGGACTCCAGTGAGAATAAACGGTTTACAAGCTGCTCCCGCGGCATTTCCAGACTGAAAATAGCTACGTTCATATGATCACGAAAAGCAGCGTGCTGTGCGATATTCAGTGCAAAAGCTGTCTTGCCCATTGACGGTCTGGCCGCAAGCAGAATCAGATCCGCTCTCTGCATCCCGGAAAGCATTCTGTCCAGATCTACAAAGCCGGTCGCAATGCCGGTAATGGCACCTTTCAGATGAGACGCCTTTTCAATTGCATCCAGCGCGTCCAGTACGATTTCCCGTATCGGTTTGAAATCCTCCGCATTCCTGTTCTGAATCAGCTGAAACACGGATTTCTCTGTCTGTTCAAGAATGTCTTCCAGCGGCTCGCTCGCGCTGTAGCATGTATTGGAAATTTCTTCCGTAAGACGGATCAGCCGCCTTAAAACGGCCTTTTCCGCAACAATATCCGCATAGTACTTCACATTTGACGAATGCGGAACAGTATCCATGATATCTTTAATAAAGCCAAGGCTGCTGATTTCAGGCGGTACATTCTTCTCCGTCAGCCGCGTCTTAAGTGTTACAAGATCGACCGGCTTTCCCTCGTCATGAAGCTCCGCCATCGCATCAAAAACAATACCGTACGATTTCTGATAAAAATCTTCAGACTTTACGATCCCGACTGCTGTCGAAATTGCCTCCTCATCCATGATCATGGAACCAATAACCGACTGCTCTGCCTCAACACTGTGAGGCATAACTCTTCTGACAAGACCTTCTTCCAAACTGATTCCTCCCGGTCAGCAGATGCTCCGCCGTATCAAATACTCAGGCAGCTACAACAGCTACCTTAAGAGAGACTGTAACCTTCTGATGCAGCTTTACAGGCACCTCGAAAACACCAAGCTCCTTAATCGGCTCTTTAAGGACCATTTTCCTGCGGTCAACGGTATATCCATACTGCTCTTCCAACGCAGCGGAAATCTCCTTTGCGGAAACAGATCCGAATGCTTTGCCGTTCTCGCCTGTCCGGATCGGAATCGTCACTGTGCATGCCTTCAGCTGCTCACCGAATTTACGTGCTTCTTCCAGCTGCTCCCCGGCTAGCTTCTCGGCATTCGCCTCCCGAAGCTTCAGTTCATTCAGATTATGGCTGGTCGCTTCCAGCCCGAGCTTCTTCGGCAGGATATAATTCCTCGCATATCCGTCATTCACATTGACAATTTCATTCTTCCTGCCAAGGCTCTTTACATCCTCAAGCAAAATTACTTTCATTAAATATCTCCTCCTTCCAGCATTTCGTCGATCGTCTGCTTCAGCGTCGCAATCGCCTCATCCATGTCGGAATGCGGAACCTGCGCGCCGGCAGTACTCATATGACCGCCGCCGCCCATCCGTTCCATTACAAGCTGTACATTCAATTCATCAATCGAACGGGCACTGATATAAATCTTGCCGTGATACCGCGTCAGAACAAAAGAAGCCTTGATCCCGCTGATGTTAAGCATTTCATTTGCCGCCTGTGCCCCTATGATTGTCGGACTTTCAATATCCACATCCGGAAATCTGGCGATAGCAAAGGCATTCCTGTAAATTTCCGCATGACGGATCGTTTCCGCCTTCGCGCGGTACGCATCCACATCGTCCCGGAACATCTTGCGCACCCGGGTAATATCGGCACCGCAGCGCCGCAGAAAAGCAGCGGCTTCAAAGGTCCGGACACCTGTTTTCGTCATAAAATTGTTCGTATCAATCATGATGCCGGCATACAGACAGTCTGCCTCGATACTGCGGATCTTGATATTATCATCTATGTACTGCATGATTTCCGCTACCATCTCGCAGGTGGAGGATGCGTACGGCTCCGTATAGGACAGCACCGCGTTGGAAATCATCTCCGTACCCTGCCTGTGGTGATCGAGAACCACAATCGTCTTGGCGACCTGCAGAAGCGGCTCGCACTGCGTATAGCTCGGCTTGTCCGTGTCCACAACGATAACCATCGTACCGGAATCGGCCAGATCCATGACCTTGTCATTCGATACAAAAAGGTCCTTCTCATAATCTGCGTTATTCTGAAAGACTTCAATCATAGGCTTTACGGAAATCGTCACTTCATCGATCACGATATGAACCTTCTTGCCAAGCGTCTTCGCAATCCGGTAAATACCGATTGCGGCACCGAAGGAGTCCACATCCGCCATCTTATGGCCCATGACAATGACCTGCTCCTTGCCCATGATAAACTCACGGAGCGCTTCCGCCTTGACACGTGCCTTCACACGTGTATTCTTCGAAATCTGCTGTGTCTTGCCGCCGTAATAATAAATATGATCCTTCTCCTTGACGACAGCCTGGTCGCCTCCGCGTCCAAGCGCAAGATCAATCGCGATACGGGTATATTCATAGCACCGGGTATACGTCGGCGCGCCTACGCCGATTCCGATGCTGAGTGTCGGCACAATCTCATTGCCTACACTGACCGTCTTAACCTCTTCCAGAATCGAGAAATGATCGGCGCGGAGCTTCTCGTAATACTTCTCTTTAAAAACCACGAAATACTTATCCGGCTCCATCTTCTTTGCAATACCGTCAATTCCTGCGATATACTGGCTTATCTTGCGGTCGATCAGTGCAAGCAGGAGCGACTGCCGGACCTCTTCGACGTTCTCCATCACCTCGTCAAAATTATCAAGATAAATAAGGCAGGTGATCAGCTTCTCTTCCTTATTCTCACGGATATACTGATTTAAATCCGTCTCGTCATACAGATAGACGGCGATAAAATAATCGTCATTCATCTGCTCGCCTGTCAGGTCATTCTTCTTTCCGGTATCCGAAGCCGCTACACGCCGCAGCTCGACACGGTAATCGCGGCCGCGGTACGGAACGTGCAGTTCCACATCGGAATCAATTTCATCCGGATAAAGATCGCGCGTAATCTCCGGGAGAAGATGTGAAATCGTAAGTCCCGGCTTTGCGAGATGACCCGTTGCTTCAATAAAGGCATCGTTCATCCATACAATCCTGCCGTACGGAAGCAGCAGCGCGTAAGGAATCGACATCTCCTTAAGCAGTGCCTTCTGGGTGAAGCCGTATGTATTGACAAAACGCATGAGATCCCCTGATACCGACTTCCATGTATAAAAGTACAGTATCACGGTCAGCACAATATAGAGCGCAAGAATTCCGCTCATGATATATCCGGCATTCCGGTCAACACAGTAAATCCAGATGTTTACTGCAGCCAGAAAAATCGTGATCAGAACAGGCCAGCGTATATACAAGGTTATAGGTCCCTTGATTTTCGCTTTGTCATTCATATGCTACCTCACCAATAAAGAAGTCCTTATATTATAGCATTTCTTTTAATTCAATAAAAGATTTATTTCCAAAAGGGAAGTGTCGGAAAAAGGGTGTCCATAAGACACCCTTTCAAAATTAAACTCCATATTAAATATCAGTCCTGGACATACGGCATAAGCGCAATATGACGTGCTCTCTTAATCGCTACCGTAAGCGCTCTCTGATGTTTCGCGCAGTTTCCTGTGATACGTCTCGGCAGGATCTTGCCGCGTTCTGAAACATATTTCTTAAGCTTTGCTACATCTTTATAATCAATCTCATTGTTCTCTTTGCCGCAGAAAACACAGACTTTCTTACGCCTGTGCGGTACACGCTTGTGCATCGGGCCGTCCGGTCTGCTCGTCTTATCGTAAGCCATCTTCTTACCTCCTGTTATATTCAGCTGTTTCCGGGAAATCAATTAAAAGGCAGTTCCTCATCGATCCCGTCGGGAATATTCATAAAACCATCAGCCGGCTCACCGCTCGGTGCCTGTCTGTCGCCGTTCTGGCTCTGATTCTGGCCCCCCGCCTGATTCTGTGAGTATCCGTGTGACTGACGGTATTCATCATTGGCAGCCTTGCTCTCGGCAAACTCCTGCTCCTCAATAATGACTTCCGTCGTATAGACCTTCTGGCCTTCCTTGTTCTCGTAACTGCCCGTCTGGATCCTGCCGGATACCGTCACACGCATGCCCTGGCGAAAATACTTCTCTGCAAATTCGCCCTGCCTGCCAAACGCAACGCACGGAATAAAATCTGCCGTCTGCTGATCCTGATCCCTCTTGAATCTGCGGTCAACAGCAACGGTATATCTTGCAATGGCGAGAGGATTCTCGCCCTGTGAGTATCTCACTTCCGGGTCACGCGTAAGTCTTCCCATCAAAACAACTTTATTCATATGTTTCCCTCTTTTCTACAATTATGCGTCTTGCTTTACGCATAAATAGCGGATCACGTTATCCATAATACGCAAACGCTTCTCAAGCTCCGCCGGAACTGTAGAATCAGATTCAAAATGAATGAAGTAGTAGTATGCTTCTTTCATCTTCTGGATTTCATAGGCCAGCCGTTTCTTGCCCCAGTCATCCACATCCGTAACAGTGCCGCCGAAACGAACGATGTAATCTTTCACTTTCTCGATCACAGCATCGCGTACATCATCCTCAACTTTTGCACTGACAACGACTGCCAATTCATACTTGTTCATGCTCTTCGCACCTCCTTATGGTCTGATGGCCCCTGCCCGGTAAAAAGCACCGCAGGAGCAAGGAATAGTATATCACGAGCTATTATTCTACCATAGACGGAAGCCAAAAGCAAGAGAAAAAAGTACGGCCTGTCAAAAACGCAGCCTGTGAAATTCTGTCATGCATGCTTCTTAAGATTTCTCGTATTCTTTTCGACAAGACGGCGCGGTACCATAATCTGATGGCCGCAGCCTTTACATTGCAGCCGGAAATCAGCTCCGACACGCAGGATTTCCCATTCACTGCTGCCGCACGGGTGCTTCTTCTTCAGCTCGACAATATCGCCCACTTCATATAAAAACGGACCATTCATTACCGTACCTCAATACAGCCGAGTACTTCGCCGATCGGCTCATGGATCACGAGATCCGCGTCACTTTCCGCACTTGTAGAGGATTTGTTGATCAGGACAAGGCTGCTTCCGTGGAAGTAATTCACCAGCCCTGCCGCCGGATATACGACAAGGGAAGTACCGCCGATAATCAGAACATCCGCGTGATCGATATAGCTGATCGAGTTACTTAATATTCCCTGATCGAGACTCTCCTCATACAGAACAACATCCGGCTTGATCTCCCCGCCGCACTCACATTTCGGCACTCCAGGATAATCATATACATACTTCGCGTCATAGACACGGCCGCAGCGGCGGCAGATATTGCGGTGCACCGATCCGTGAAGCTCCAGTACCTCCTTGCTTCCGGCCATCTGATGAAGTCCGTCGATATTCTGCGTTACTACCGCCTTGAGCTTCCCAGCGCGCTCCAGCTCCGCAAGCTTCAGATGGGCCGCGTTCGGCTTCGCGTCCAGACAAAGCATTTTATTCTTATAAAAACGGTAAAATTCCTCCGGATCATGCATATAAAAAGAATGGCTTATTATCGTCTCCGGAGGATACTTGTACTGCTGATTGTAAAGTCCGTCCTGACTGCGGAAATCCGGAATCCCGCTCTCCGTGGAAACCCCGGCTCCCCCGAAAAAGACAATATTGCTGCTGCCGTCGATAATTTCCTGCAGTCTGCTGATCTTCTCTTCATCCATAAATGATAACGCTCCTTTCTATCGAAAACAGCTGCCGGATCATCAATCCGGCAGCAAAAGTTCAGCGA
>Ga0160425_1000805_pt1 | contig 35306 bp, 35 predicted proteins | sample BioMet8_FD_108193 | JGI IMG/M metagenome (GOLD analysis project Ga0160425, IMG submission 108193) | Microbial communities from bioreactor (seeded with sewage sludge) at Lawrence Berkeley National Lab, California, USA - Biofuel... | ecosystem: Engineered > Bioreactor > Anaerobic > Unclassified ...
GGACAATATCAGGTTTGCATTCCTCCAAAACTTCATGGAGACCATGAAGAGCTCTTTCTGTAATGTCAAAAAGGGTTTGTCCTGCAGTCATAATATTCAGGTCATAGTCAGGTTTAATCTGGAACAGGTTCATTACCTGATCCAGCATTTCCCTGTGCTGAGCTGTTACCGCCACAATAGGCTGAATATACTCAGGAAATTTTTGCATTTCCAAAATAACCGGGCACATTTTAATCGCTTCAGGACGTGTGCCAAATATTGTCATTACTTTTAACTTTTCCATAATGTACGCCTCTGTTTCTCTATCTTTCCTTTAAAATACCTATTTTTTTGGCTCCAATAAAAATCGCCACTAAAATCACTATCAGAAGGATAACTGCATAAATTCCTTCCATTTCTGTTAAAAGCACCGCACTCAAACACAAACCTGCACTGATAAGATACATAAAAATTACTGCCTGGCGCTGGGAAAATCCCATAGCTAAAAGTCTGTGATGAATATGCCCTTTATCCGGCTGAAAAATCGGTTTGCCGTTGAGATAACGTCTGGCAATGGCAAAGGCTGTGTCCATGATGGGCAGACCCAAGGCAATGGCCGGAACAATAAGAGCAATGGTAGCAGCACTTTTCACTGCACCATAAATGGAAATAGCTGCCAGCATATAACCTAAAAACAAGCTTCCTGTGTCACCCATAAAAATTGTGGCAGGATTAAAATTATAGCGGACAAAACCTAAAGTAGCTCCGGCTAAAGCCGCTGTAATGACAGCCACCGGATAGAGTCCCTGTTGGAGAGCCACCAGGATAATCGTAACCGAAGCAATAGCGCTGACTCCAGCCGCCAAGCCATCTAAGCCATCCATCAGGTTAACCACATTAGTAAAACTCACTACCCAAAATACAGTAAATGGTATGGATAAATAATCCAAATAGAAATAACCACCAAATGGGTTATTAAGCCATTCGATGCGTACGCCAAAGCCCACCAGCACAAGAGCCGCCACAATCTGGCCCAAAAGCTTAGCCTTGGCAGTAAGCTGGAAAATATCGTCAGCAATACCCACAATAGTAATAATGGTACCGCCTACCAGGATTCCTACCACATCTTTAGTTAACTGCATACATGTAATAGCCCCGGCCATAAAACCTAAATAAATGGCAAGACCGCCTAACCGCGCCATAATCGTATGATGAACTTTCCTGGCATTAGGTTTATCAACTGCTCCTAAGCGGAAAGCCAGTTTCTTTACATAGGGTGTCAACACCCAACTTAAAATTAATCCAATGGCAAATGCCAGTAAATATGATCGCACTGCAAAACCTTCCTGCGGACAAGCCGCTCTAATTCTTTACATAACTTTTCAAGCTATCACTATATTATATTACAAAAGCACTAATTCTACAATAAGTGTTCCAAAATGAACGTGTTATACAAAAACGCAAAAAGCACGACCCCGAAAACATACTCGTTGACGTGCTTACTGACAGTCTGCTGCTAGTTTTCACCATGTTGCATCACATATCCAAAACTATTGCTAAGCAAAATTAAACACCACTCCTATTATAGCAGAAGCCGCTAAAAATGCCACAGGATGCACCTTTTTATACTTTTTGGTCAAATAGAACAAAATAACAGCTAAAATAATGGCTTTAATATTAAGGAATCCTCCCCAATTTCCGGTTCCCAAAGCCTTAACATTAAAAAGAGTGACTTTGGCTACAGAAATACCTGCTGCGGCAATCAATCCGGCAGAAGCAGCCCGCAGTCCATACATAACAGCCTTTACTATAGGACTGTCTCCGAACCGCTTTAAAAACTGAGCAACAATAAGAATAATAATCAAAGAAGGGAAAACCAAACCTACGGTAGCAACAATGCTGCCGCTGATTCCCGCCAAGTGATAGCCTACATAACTGGCCATATTAACCCCAATAGGCCCGGGTGTAGATTCTGAAACAGCAATCATATTAAGGAGTTCCATATGAGTAAACCAACCGGTTTCATCACTCATTTTGGTCAGGAAAGGAATGGTGGCCATACCGCCCCCAATAGCAAAAAGTCCTGTTTTAGCAAACTCCAAGAACAATTTTAAATAGAGGTCCATTAGAGAGCACCTCCTATTTTCTTGGCGGCAAGTCCCACAATACCGGCCGCTACTACCAAATTAGCCGGAGCCGCATCTGTGAAGGAACTAAGCAAGAGTACCACCAGAAAGATAATAAAAGTCAACTTATCAATTACGGCACCTTTGAGGAGTTTCCAAACTGCGTTAAAAATCAGGACACATACGCAGACACGAATACCGGCAAAAGCGTTTTTCACCACTGCCAGTTCCGCAAAATTACTCAAAAAAGCAGCAATAATCGTGATAATAACTATAGAAGGAGAAACCACGCCCAAGGTAGCAGAGATGCCACCGGGAATGCTTTTTATCTTAGAACCCACAAAAGTTGCTGTATTTACGGCTATAACGCCGGGGGTACATTGGCCAACCGCATAATAGTCCGTTAATTCGTCATTAGTAGCCCAATGATACTTTTCTACTACTTCTCTTTGCAAAATAGGAAGCATGGCATAGCCGCCGCCAAAGGTTACTGCTCCTATTCTGGCAAATACCAGAAATAATTTTATGATTTCTCCCATGTTCTTCTCCTTTATACTATAATTTTTAAGTTTAACACTAGGTAAAAGCAAAGTAAATAGTTTCAAGATTTATATTATTTTAATACTTTTTTTCTAATATAACGCAACCTAAAAATCATGAATAAAGCGGAAAAGAAAATGCCGATAATGAGACCCTGCCAATAACCGAAAGGACCCTGTCTCATGTTCTGGTCAAGTAAAATACCTGTAGGCAGGGAAATACACCAATAGGCCACTAAAGAAGATAAAAACGTTGCTTTAACATCTTTGTAACCTCTAAGGATGCCCTGAATAGGTGCTGCCGTTCCGTCAAAAAACTGAAAAGCAACTGCATAAAGGAGAAATTGGGTTATTAGAGTTACCATCTGCGAATCTGTACTATATAATCCTGCGATCTGTTTTCTGGACACAAAAAGCAATACCGAAAGTCCCAAAGCAGTCATTAAGTTTGCGCAAATGCCTGTAATAGCATAACTGCCGGCGCCTTGGTAGTCTTTAGCTCCTACCCGAACCCCTACAATAATGGTTAAAGCCATGGAAAAGCTCATTGGCACCATATAAAGAAGATTGGATAAGCTCATGGCCGCCTGATGAGCAGCTACGGCATCCGTTCCGTAATTTGCAATAAAGAATGCCACTACACAAAATATACTGGTTTCGCAAAAAATAGCAACGCCCATAGGAATACCAATGGCCAGGTGTTCTTTGATTTTACGGCTATCCAGCTTATACCACTGAAAAAGCTGGAGTGGTTCCATAACCTTTAATCTTCTGATAACCCAGACAAAGGCTATAAAAAGCAGCCAACAGGTCACTGCCGTTCCTGCTCCGGCCCCGGCACCGCCCATGCGAGGCAAACCAAATTTACCAAAAATCATAATATAGTTAAAAAATGTATTGACCGGAAAAGTAAGAAGCACCAGACGCATGGTCAATCTTGTAAAGCCCATGGTATCAACTAAAGAGCGTAAAATAATGGATCCGTAAAGAGGAATAAAACCCACGGACATAGTAACTAAATAATTAACAGCAATAGTGCGCACTTCCGGTGTTATCGTCATTCTGTCCAAAATGTGGGGAAGAAGAATATAACCGCCTGCCATAGTAATAATGCCGAGGCACAGAGCCAGAAACATGCCATGAAATACAGCCTGGCCTATTTCCTGTTTTTTATCTGCCCCTCGCAGTTGAGCCACAATAGGAGTCAGTGCCATAAGAACTCCTGACAACCCTGTAAAAACCGGCATCCAAATATTACCGCCGATGGCCACGCCTGCTAAGTCACTGTTCCCTGCCCTGCCGCTCATAACTATATCAAAAAAGCTCATACCGGAAATAGCCAGCTGTGTTACTAGGATGGGTATCATCACTTGTAAAATCTTTAATATTTTTTGACGAAAATCTGCAACAAAAATCATAATTCACTCCTGGTTAATATATTTCCTCGACTGGGCAATATTATTTGCCCGAAAAGTTCAACTGTTTTCTCTGTGACGTTTTGTGTAATGATACATAAGATAATTAGCCAAAGCATCTTTATCCGGAGTATCCGGTACCGCTTCATTCAGTTCTGCTACAATATTTTCTTCTTCTGAATAATAATAGGCCTTGCCGCCAAAATACCCCAAAGCATAAGGTTTATCCCATGGCAGGCGCAAATCTCTCCCCATAAAATCAGGTGGGGTTATTACCCCCATAAGAGCAAGCAAAGTCGGTGCCAAATCTTCCTGGCTGGCATAATCCTCTGTTGCTAAATCTTTCAGAGGCTCTGGATTGCTGCTGACAAAAATTAAAGGAATGGGAGCCACACTCCGCTTATCAATTTCTTTATCCACCAGAGTTTTATACTCTCCCCCGGAATGAGGATTGTGGTCAGAAGTAATAACGAACAAAGTCCTTTTATCCATAAGTCCCTGTGCTTTTGCTTCCTTAAAAAAGTTTTCCAGTGTTTTATCCACCCAATACATACCACAAACTGTAATAGTTCCCTGGTCTCTGACTTCCGGAGGCATATTTTCATAGGAAATACCATAATAAGGATAAGGCTGATGCATATCTAAAGTTTTAGTTACCAACAATAGTTTGTCATCCTTATGCTCTGCTAAAAGGCGCAGTGTTTCTTTATACATAACATCATTGTGAAAGCCCCAGCCGCTGGCACCGGTATAGCCTTCCGCCGCTAAATCTTCTTTGGCTAAATATTCTTCCATGCCAAATTGTCTGGGATATTCCAGATACTCTTTATTGTAATAACGGCTGGAAGCATTGAGAAAAATTCCTTTGTATCCTGCTCCTTGAGCTGCCCTATACAAAGAGCCCTGGTTCTTGCCCGGCAAATCCTCATCATAAATTACTTGAGATCTAAAAGTAGCATTCAGTCCCTGCGTAGTAGGAACTCCTGTAGAATAGTAGTGACTGAAATGAGGCGTTTTGGCTAATAGTTTATCTAGAAAAGGCGTGGTTCCTGCCGGAATTTTTGGGTTATAAAAATGAAGATATTCCCTATGTACTGACTCCAAAACAAGAAGAACGACTCTATCATATTGAGCTTTGCCCGGTTTTGCATAAATAGGCTGGGGTACAATACCCATTTCTTTCAGAGTTTTCTTATCCTGGTCCGTCAAAACTCTTTCTTTAAAATCTTGAGGATTTTTTACAACTTTATCTGTCTTAAAAAGAGCCCTGCCAACAAAGTTGACATTAACAGGTGTTGCCAGCATATCTCTTGCCGGCCGGCGGCTTTTTTCCATGTCAACTTCTATATCCAGCCCCGACACCTGATCCAAACCCTGATATACAGCCATACTCAGTAGATTATAGGAAAGATTCAATCCCATTCCGAACATTACCACACATAATAAAGACCAGGTGAAATTTGGCTTGCTTCGCCTGGGTTTGCTCACTTTGAATAATAAAATATAAAGGATTATTAGTCCGGCCACCAGGGCAACCTGCCATTTTGCCGTAGTGGAAACAATGCCGATAAAAGCATAATGGTTAAGATTATCGAAAAGAACACTTTCCACATGCATGGAAGTCGTCCAAAAATAAATAGCATCGAAAATCATAATAAGGCAGGTAAGATAATAAATACAAAAATACACTGCCTTCATTGGTTTAGTGGGCCAATGGTGGTAATACATAGCCCCCAGCAACACTATAACTATATTATTAAAAAGACCTGTAAAATAGGCCAATGCAGTCAGAAAGCCTTTATCCATTTCCAAAAAGCTAATTATGAAACAGCCAAACAAAAGATAGCTGACTCCGACAACTACTACCGGTTCATAACGTTTAGCACGGTCCGGTATCCTCTTGCGACGGGAATACAACATTAGAGCTGCCCCTAATAGCAAGGCATCTCTCAAAAAACCGTCTAAAGTATGAAGCCACATTTCTCCAAAAGGAAAAGGCACGATTCCTGCCAGGAAGCTTTCTGCCGTAAAATATTCCAGGGCAAAAGCAATGGTCAGGACTATGATTATAAAAAAGTTCTTCTTTCCTTTATTACTCACTGTTTACCTCTAAGAAATAAAGTTCATTGGTTTCGGCAAGAGACTGATTTCCAGAGGCGATGTAGCCACAGAATCCCCATCCAACTGTGCCGCAAAATTTGATACATTGCATTGGATCTTAACATGCTGAGCAGGAATAATATTCACTGTCTTGTCAATATTCAGCAAATCAGCCGCAATCAGAGCTGTATAACGCAGAAAATCCACAGCCTTTTCTCCTTGGAACAGACATACATAAAGACGTGGTTTAGACAAAGACCCGTCTGTCAAAGAAAATCGTCCTGCATAATAATGGCTCTTAGAAACAATTACAGAACTTGCGTCCCGCCAACAGCCATCATCGTCAATCATTACCCGGAACTTATACTTCCATTTATGCACCAAAAGTTCACTGCCTAAAGCTCTACCGCCTTGTTTCACATAAGCCAGGGAAGACAGATATTTTTTATCCGAAGGACTCACATTATCTACAATCAGGGAATCTACCCCAATTCCTGCTACTGTTAAAAATATTCTGTCATTGGCTTTACCTAGCCAGACAGGAGTAGCAATACCTTTCTGTACTCTGGCTGTCCAATGATAGGCATCAGATTTCTGCATTAGTTCCTTGGCTACCAGATTGACGGTTCCACCCGGATAAACACTAATAAACGGATAATAGTTATTGCGGACAAAACACTCTACAAAAGCACGTAATGTTCCATCCCCACCTACGACAATAACCCATTCTATTTTTTCTTGGCAAATTCTCTGTCCCAACTCCTGTATATCTTCAAATGTTTTAATTTTAATTTTTTCCAGAACTCCTGCCCGGAGTTCATTTCTCAAAACCATATAAATAATTCTGACTCTGGCTCCCGTGTCCTTAAAAATACCCTGAACACCGGAACCCTCATTATAAACAAGGATTATTTTTTTGAAATCCTTGTAATTTGCAATTTTGCGCAGCATATTAATTCATCCTTCTTGCTATCAATAGATCCATTTTTTTCTGGACAAATAATTCCACACAGTGACAATGGCCGAAGCTAAAACTTTGGAAGGCATAATAGGCCAATTTACCACGCCTACAAAGATTCTCATTAAAAGCAGATTCCATACTAAACCCATAGCCGAAACCAAGAGAACCAAGGTGAATTCTTTTTTCTTTTCATATCTGGCACCGCTTTCGAATACCAGCACATTAGTAGCAAAGTAATGGCAGACAGTGGAGCATAAATAGGCCAAAGCTGTGGAAAACAGGTAATTCCAGCCAAACTTCACGGCATAAAGATAGACCAGTCCCCACTCCAGCAGTGCTGCAGAGCCACCTACGAAAAGATATAAAAGCACTTTGATTTTTTCATTGTTTGAATAGTCATAACCCAGAATTTTTTTACTCATATTATTTCATCAGCTGGTAAGCCAAAATTAAAATCACGCCGGGCACACCGAAGAAACCTGCTACCAAAGAAGTAACCACTCCCACGTTAATGTGCAAAGTAGTGAGGCCTGTCACAGAGCTTATCATATTGACAGCCCAAAGCAAAATAACCCCACAAACTCCATTCCACACAAACTGAATAGATAAAGAAAAGAAATTAACTAAAAAGAATAATACACCAACGGCTAACACTGCCGGTATTAAAAACTCCATAAATTTTTCCGCCTTTCTACATATCCCGCCTATTTTCCAAGGCCTTATACAAAGTAACCTCATCAGCATATTCCAGATCCCCACCTACGGGTAAACCATGGGCAATACGGGTAACCTTTACCCCCAGAGGCTTAATTAACTGGGCCAGATAGGCTGCTGTTGCCTCCCCTTCCACATCGGAATTGGTGGCCACAATTACTTCTTTAATAACACCTTTTTGCAGGCGCATGACTAATTCTTTAATCTTTAAACGGTCCGGTCCAATCCCATCTAAAGGAGACAGGACTCCGTGCAGCACATGGTACAGTCCCTTAAATCCTCTGGTTTTTTCCATCGCTGCCACATCTTGGGGTTCTTCTACCACACAGACCAAAGATTTATCACGATCTTCATCCCGGCATATTTCGCATAGGTCTTTATCGCTAAGATTAAAACAACAGGAACAAAGATGAATCTGTTCTTTGGCATTAACTAAGGCATCAGCTAACTCCCGCACATCTTCAGCAGGCATATCAAGAACATGATATGCCAAGCGCAGAGCACTTTTAGAGCCAATACCCGGCAGCTTACGAAGCTGTTCATAAAGTCTGGCCAAAGGTTTTATCATTCGCATAACTTACTTACCTCTTCTTAGCCCAACCCGGGTATTTTCATGCCGCCGGTAACCTTGCTCATTTCCTGCTCGGTCATGGCATCAATTTGTTTTAATCCATCATTAACAGCTGTAAGAATCAAATCCTGAAGCATTTCTACATCTTCCGGGTCAACAGCTTCCGGCTTAATGTTAATGCTGACTAATTCCTTATTTCCATTAACTACGACTTTAACTGCTTCGCCGCCGGCAGAAGCTTCTACCGTGCGAGCTTTTAATTCTTCCTGAAGCTTCATCATATTAGCCTGCATTTTTTGTGCTTTCTTCAACATTCCTTGCATGTTTCCCATGCCCATTCCGCCTTTATACATTGTTCTTTCCTCCATTTTCTTATGCTTTTTCTAGTGAACCCCCAAAGACATCCAATGCTTGTTTTACATCTTTGGGTAATTCTTTTGCTGCAGGGGACTTTTGCGCCGGAGCAGCTTGTCTTGGTTTCGTTGGTGCAACCTTGATCTGAGTTGGTTCCAGACCCGCTTTTTCCACAAATTCCAAAGACAAAGGTTTACCTGTAAGCTCTTTAATAATATCTAACAGCACATTTTTGTAATCAGGTTCTTCCATTCTATCCTTGGAAGTTTCTGTGCTGAAACCTACTGTAAGTTTTTCCGGAGTAAGGGCTAAAACTGTGCCCATTTCCGCATAAGCTAAGATTGTTCTCTTGCGCCGGCTTTTTAGTGCCCGGCAAATTTCACTCCAAAGCTCCACACCGTTAACAGCTGCTATAGCAGGTTTGGGTGTTGCCGCCTCAGTAGTACCGGAGCTAGGCATTTGCCCTTCTGCCGATTTAGCGGTAGACGAAGTCGACTCAAGTTTTTCGTCCGGCTCATCAGGCACCTTTTGTGATGCCTGAGTAACGGTTTCTGTCAATTCATTGTGGGACGGCATAGTTTGGTAGGCAGCTGATACCCCGGATACACCTGCCAAGCGCTTTTCCAGCTGTGCTACCCTAGCCGTCAGAGCCTCCACCGTGTCTCCCTGGATATGGCACAAATCAAAAAGACATAACTCAGCTACAATTCTTTCCCGGGCCGAAAATCTGATTTCTTCCAAAGCCTTATGTATTCTTGAGGTTGCCGCCAAAATTCTTTCGCTAGTATATAAATCTGCAATTGGAGCAAAAGCCTCTGCCGTATCTGTCAAATAAATATCCTCATAGCCTGCCTTAGCCTTAAACAGCAGCAAGGCCCGCAAATATTCAGTCAGTTCAATAAGGATTTGCTTTATATCTTTGCCATCCATGGTAAGCTCGTTGAGGACGCCCAGTGAACCGGATAAATCCTGTTTGCCGATTAAAGTTACCAGCTTACGCAAGCTTTCCCGTCCCACGATGCCCAGGACTTGTCTAACTGTAGTAGCAGTAACTTTTTTGTCCATCACCGCACACTGATCCAATAGGCTCACAGCATCACGCATACCGCCGTCAGCCTGAATCGCCATAAGATGGAGTGCCTCCTCATCAGCGTCTATGCCGCTGCCTTTGGCGACTTTGGCCAAGTGTTTTGCTATATCCTCCACGCTGACCCGATGGAAATCATAACGCTGACAGCGGGAATGAATGGTTGCCGGAATTTTTTGCGGTTCCGTGGTGGCCAAAATAAATACCACATGTTCCGGCGGTTCTTCCAAGGTTTTTAACAGAGCATTGAAAGCATCTGTAGTAATCATATGAACTTCATCGATAATATATACCTTATAACGGCAATTGACGGGAGCAAAAGAAACTCTTTCCCGTAACTGGCGTATTTCATCAATACCACGGTTGGAAGCAGCATCGATTTCAATAACGTCCATAGAGGACCCGGCCGTAATCTGCTTACAATTACTGCATTCATTGCAAGGATGGGCCGTAGGACCCTTTTCACAGTTCAGTGCCTTGGCCAAAATCCTGGCAGTACTGGTTTTACCTGTACCACGAGGACCTGTAAATAAATAGGCATGAGCTATTTTACCCATTTCCAAGGCATTGGTCAATGCTGTCCTTATATGGTCCTGTCCTACTAAACTATCGAAATCCTGTGGCCGCCAAGTGCGGTATAAAGCCACATAAGACATGTCTTGCTCCTTTCTTTGTTACATCCAGTGTTTGCTTTTAAAAGATTTGTAAAGAACAAAGGCAATCAAAGCCATTAATCCCAAGACAAAAGGATAACCCCATTGAGAATTCAACTCCGGCATAAAATGGAAATTCATGCCGTAAACCCCTGCGATAAAAGTCAAGGGCAGAAACACTGTGGAAACCAAAGCCAGAGTTTTCATAATATCGTTGGTGCGATTATTGACATTATCCATGTTCAACTGGATCAAGGTATTAACATTCTCCTCAGCTATGCAGTTTACTTCCTGAAGCTGAAGGACATGATCATTTAAATCCTCATAATAAGGATTAATCTCATCATTAAAGAAATCTTCCCTATCGTCTTTAATCTTTTTAAAGATATTTTTAAAAGGCCAGATTACATGCCTGGCTACAATGACATCATGTTTCAAACCTGACAGAACTTTTCTGTCCAAATAGTCATCTATAGATAAAAGATGTTTCTCGGTTTTTTCTATGGAAGCAACTAACTTTTCCAGCACTTCATAGTAATTATCCACAAAGTTATCCAAAAGGGCATAAAATACATACGTAGCAGTGGTATTAAAGCCTTTTAAGTAAGTTTCCCTTTTGCGAAATCCTCCAAAGCTGTCTCTGGCAGAAGTTTGAAAAGTCACGATAACATTCTTCTGCATAATAAACGTAACGTTTTCTTTATGTATTCTGCTGTCCGCAGAATAGTACAAGCGCCGCAGGTTCAATAAAACTGTATCACCAAGAAAAGCTACTTTGCTGCGCAGTCTGGTATTCATAACGTCAGCTTGAAGCAACGGATGCAGCTTTAAAATATTAAAGATACGTCTTATAGATATCTGTCCTGCATAGCCCTGAACGTCAATCCAAACAGTTGTCTTGTCATCGAAGTTAGGCAGTTCTTCAGGGAGAGAGCCCAGACGTTCCACTTGAACGTCACCTTCTTTGATAACTGATACTATGAACTTAGAAGGTGAGCTGGCATCAATTCCTATAGGCACAACTTTCCCCGGTGCCAAACCCGCCGTAGCAGATATTTTATTAACCGCTTCTTCCATTGGACAAACCACCCCACATTAGATTTACAGTATATTATACCCTTTTTACGTCAAGTAGTACAACTATAATGTGTGAAAAGAATCATTTTTGCTTTCTTGCTGTAAATTAGATATAATAATATTTAAATAGGAGAGAGGAGCATAATTATGAGCAGTAATTCAGGGCTTTTAACTTTTCCCGTAATTTGCCATCGAGAGCTAGAAGCTTTTATCAAAAAACACTCTACAGAATTACATTACGAAAACAAAGATGTTATCTCCGCTCCCGGCGATCCTTTAGGGTATATATTTTATTTAAAAAGCGGCAGGACACGACATATTATTCTAAATAAAGATGGTAACGAAAAAGTCCTCTATACTTTATCCCAAGGCTGGTTTTTCGGTGAAGTTTCCAGTGATTTAGATGTGCATACCAGTCTTTATACCATTGCCGAAAATAGTGTTGTTATTTATAAAATCAATGAAAAAGATTACCACATTTTAGTAGATACATACAAACCCTTCCGGGATGCTATTTTACATAGCTATGCACAAAAACTTCTGATTTTACGATACGCTTTAGAAGATTTAGCTTTTACTTCTTGCAAAGATCGTTTAAAGCGACTATTTTGTTCTGTTGCTGATGCCAGTCACCTTATTGATAATCAATGGTACAATCTAAAAGTAAAATATACCCAGTACGACTTGGGAATCATTGTGGGCGGTGCTCGCGTAACTGTTAGTAAGCTAATTAACGAACTGTACAGCGAAAACGTTTTGCGTTTGATTAATCATAAAATGCAGATTAATAAAGCTGCTTACTCAGAATACGTAAAAGAAATGGAAAAATAAAATACAAAAAAAGCGGAACACAATGTGTTCCGCTTTTTTTATTAAGGACAAGTTAAGGTTTGAGTTTCCGTTAATATTTTTCGTGCTAAGTTTCTCGCTTCTCTTTTACGATAACCATATAATATGGCAAAAAGTACAATTCCTGCCACAGAAGTAATAACATGAGGCGGAATCGTTAAAACAATTGCCACCACATATAGCAGTCTTTCCACCACAGTTATTTTCTTCTCCACATATCCTTGTAAAACAATGGCCAAAGAGTAACAAATAACCATTCCCGATAACCAAGTTAGAAGAGTCTGTAAGTCCCAGTTAAAGGTTATATAATCAGTATTAAAAGCAAAAGCGAAAGGAAGAATAAAACCTGTAATACCTAATTTTACTGCCATCCACCCTACTTTCATGGGATTTTCTTCGGCTATTCCTGCCGCCGCATAGGATGCGACCGCCACAGGCGGTGTAATAGCTGAGATGCAGGCAAAATATAATAAGAATAAGTGTGCTGCCAACACAGGCAAGCCCAGTTTAACCAAAGCCGGAGCAATAGCCGTAGCAACCACTATGTACGCAGCTGTAGTAGGTAAACCCATACCCAGAATAGAACATACCAACAAAGACAAAACTAAACTGGGAGCCAGGGAATTTCCACCCATCATAACTAGGAAGTTGGAAAACTTTAAGCCAAGTCCTGTCAAAGAAAAGATAGCCACAACAATACCTGCAGTGGCACAAGCTCCTACCACGGAACATAAGGCGTGTCCTGCACCGAGACAACCATTTAAAACCTGTTCCTTTGTTAACGGTTCTTTTCTATTAAGTACACCGAAAATTATAATAGAGAAAATCGCAGTAACAGCGGATTTCATAGGAGTGTAGTTCAATCCTAATAAAGTTACCAGCAATACTCCCACCGGGACAAACAATTTCATTCCCTTCAGCAATGACTCTTTTACACTTGGCACTTCACTGGGATCAATACCTTTCAAATTATATTTAACTGCTTCCAAATCCACCATTTTTAGCAGGCAGACATAATACATAACTGCCGGCAAAAAAGCTGCTGCACAAACCTTTGCATAGGAAACACTGGCAATATCTGCCAAAACGAAAGCCGCTGCCCCCATAATGGGTGGCATAATCTGCCCGCCTGTAGAAGCAACAGCTTCTACTGCTCCGGCAAAGGCCTTTTTATAACCGCTGCGTTTCATTAATGGTATAGTAAAAGCCCCTGTACTGACTACATTGGCAACGCAGCTTCCGGAAATCGTACCAAAAAAAGCGCTGGCAATTACTGCCATTTTAGCAGGACCGCCACGTTTTTTCCCTGCCAAAACAATAGCAATGTTCTGGAAAATAACATCTGCCCCAGAAGCATTTAAAAAGGCCGCAAATAACAAAAACAGATAAACATTCGTTGCAGAGGTACCGATAGGTGTACCATACACCCCTCGATCACTAAATATAGCCAAAGCAATGCGTCGCAAAGTATAGCCTCTGTGGCCAAACAAACCAGGTATATAATTACCCAGTAATGCATATAAAATTGCTAAAAGCGCAATTATGGGCAAGGTATTGCCCAAGACTCTACGACCAGCCTCCAATACAATACCTGTAATAATAACCCCCAAAACATACAGTTCTATGGTTAAAACATTATTTTGCATTGTAGAAACGTAGGTTTCAAAGTTAAAAATCACATAGGAACTAACTACTATCGATAAAACAATAAGTACCCAATCAATAATGTGACACCATCTTTGCGTCTTGGGTTGTAAATCCTTACCCTGTCCTAAAGGTTTGTAAAGAAAAATAAGAAGCAAACCTAAAAGTAAGTGACAAGCATAAAATTGAATGCTGGGCAAGGTGAAAATCGTGTAATTACCAACATGAATAAAAACCGCAAGAAGAGAAATCGCTATAATTGCATATCGGCTGAATTTATCATAGGTTATGTTCATTTTCATTGCTCCCCTGTTATGCCTTGTATTCCGGTGGAATTAAGTTCGCCGGAACTTTAATACCCTTTTCTTTTAAATATTTAATGGTTCCCGGATGGAGGGGAACATTATAGTTTAAAATATTTTGAGCCGTGACATATTTTAAGCTCTTGTGAATTTCCAATAAATCAGGATTGTTTTCCAAAATTGTTTTAGTCAAAAGATATACATAATCATCTTGTACATCCTTACCTACTACCAACATATTCCATTCACTAACAGTTTTAACATCTGTAGTTGCACCTTTATAAGAGCCCTTAGGCATTATAGATGCCTTGTAAAACGGGAACATATCAGTCAGTTGTTTTTGTTCCCGGTCTGTTAAACCAATAAAGTCAAGTCCTTTAGATGCTTCCAGCTCTGCAATAGACGGAAAGGGTGGATAAGAAAACAGTACTGCTACATCTACTTGTCCATCAGAAACAACGGAGGCTGTTGCCCCATGTCCATCGTTGAAAATAGATTTAGGTTTAATGTCCATTTTGTTAAAGGCTTTTCTTAAAACGCTATCCATGGCTGCACCCTTAGATCCCAGGCCAACTACCTTGCCATTTAGATCTTGAAGTTTTTTTATATTGCTTGACTGCAAAGCATATATAGTCATATAAGAAGGATACAAGGCTACCATGCCTCTGATTTTATCCAAAGGCTTACCACCGGTCCATTTAGCTCCTGCTGCGCCTTCTGCCAAAGATGAAGTCATGGAAATCCCTATTTCTGCATCACCATTTTGAATCATGGTCAGATTGGCAGTAGAACCCCCTGTTTCTTCTGCTGTAATTGTGAAAAAGTCCCCCAAAGAATTATTAAGAACTGTTGCCAAGCCGCCTCCTACCAGGTAGAAATTTCCTCCGCTAGCGCCTGTTCCTAAAGAATACCGCAGTGGGGATGACGGCTTTTTTATAGTTCCATCTGCATTTCTTGTATTCTTATCTGTTTTATCTCCGCCGCCGCAGCCTGCCGCTGCCAGCACAGCAAATACTATCACTAAAAACATTATTATTTTCTTCACTGTGGTTCCTCCCTATTCTAACGGTACCATAAATATGCGCAAAGAGCGAAAAGCTTTACCTGATTTCAGTCCACCGCCAAAGACATGCCCTCCCGACGTTGCAAAACTGGCATGAATATGCACAAAGAGAGGTGAGTCTTTGTCCGTATATACATCTTTTAAATCAGGGTCCATCATTTCCCTTGGCATTATTTCTCCCGTCATAGAAAGCATTTCTCCTGCACCTGAAACTGGTGTGGATGAAACTTTTAAGGGCAAATGATTTTGAATGGGAGCTGTAAACGCCATGTCAATCACAGAACCAACTGCTCCTGAAACATAGACCTGTTTCCACCCATTGGCCAAGATATAATTTGTGAGACCCTTTTTTATATCCTGTCCTTGGGGAATAATTACTTCCTCCATGTAAAATTGTTCCATTTTCATTAGAGTATTTTCCATAAAATACCTGCTTTTCTACTATTTCACACTATACTTAGCTAAAACGCCCATTTTATCCATCAGTTTTTCTAATTGATTGTATTCTTCTACGGTAATTTCTTGATAAGGCTTTCTTAAATGTCCACCGGGCAGGCCCAAAATCTTTAGTGCTGCCTTGATAACGATAGGATTGGAATATTCATAGAAGGCTTCCAGCAGGGGGAAATACTTGAAGTATTCAGCTCTGCACTCTTCTACCTTTTGGTAACTATCCCAAGGACGAGAATATTTAGCTGCTTCTTCGGGAATAATATTGCCGCCAATATTAGCAGTGCCGGAACCACCTACTGCCAAAGTTGGAATTACAATGGAATAACCGGGAGCATCGCAGCACATAATCTTAACTTTGCCCTGACAAAACCGTTGCACTTGTACCAGCTGATCCACACCACCGCAAGCTTCTTTATCAACTACGAAATTTGCATGTTTATCGGATAATCTTTTAATCGTTGCCGGTTCTACCTGCACGCCCAGACGAGAAGGATTGTTATATATACCGCAGGGAATGCTTACGGCGCTCATGCAAGTATCTAAATGAGTAAAAGCAGCACTTTGCGGGATTAGTACATAGGGAGGAATGGTGAAAACTACACCGTCTGCTCCTTCATTTTCGCAGTATTTGGCAAATTCCACACTAGCCTCAGTAGTAAGCGCCGCTGCGCTAAAAAATACCGGTATGCGTCCTTTGGTCATTTTAATTACTTCTTTGACGATTTGTTTCTTCTCTTCCAAAGTCAGAAGAGTTACTTCTCCTGCAGAACCTAGAATAAAAAGTTGGCTTGTGCCATATTTAATCTGACGATCAATTAAAACCTTAAAACCAGCAAAATCAATCTTGTCATCTTTGGTGAAAGGGGTTGGCATAGCCACCCAAGAACCTTGCAAATTCATCATAAATACCACGTCCTCATCTTTTAATTTTTTCAGAATATTTCTTGAATTAATTGGATTATAGCATTTTATCTTTTTTTGCGAAGCCAGTTTTGACACAATGTAAGATAGGCTACACTGTAATAAAAACAAACAAAAAAAAGGTGGTAACAAAACAAGAATAAAATCTTGTTTTATTACCACTCTTTGCTTATTATCGCCTTTTATTTGCCTGGCGGGCTGTACTGACAGATAACCCCGCGGCACATAAAAGTATCCGCTTATTGCTGCTTCCTTCCGGACCTGACAAGGTTCACGGGCTTTCATTGCGCGGGACCCGCTAGTACAGTCCGCCAGAAAAATAAAATAGCGCTTAATTTAAATGGCGGAGAGTGAGGGATTCGAACCCTCGATACGGTTTCCCGTATACACGCTTTCCAGGCGTGCTCCTTCAACCGCTCGGACAACTCTCCAGGTTGAATTACTTGGTACTGCTGTGAAATTAATTTGCAATGTTTCATGCTTTTTAACACTGCAAGAAATAGTATATCTAAAAACAGGGGTACTTGTCAAGATTATAATTAAAAATTATATAATACACAGTCGGCAGATAATTTGTCAGTCCCTGTCCGCAGGTTGTGAATTTTCTCGCTACTATCGCCGACTAGCTTTCTTACTCTAATCTTTATAAACAAGGAATAACTTATATCTTAAATATTAAACACTTTGCCAGGATTCAGAACATCTTTAGGGTCTAAAGCCTTCTTAATAGCTCGCATCATGCCTAATTCTACAGGGTCGGTGTATTTTTCCAGCTGACGGACCTTTTTAGCACCGATACCATGCTCACCGCTTAAACGCCCGCCTTGAGCATAAATATATTCATAAGCCTTAGCGTGAAAACTGTTTAAACTGTCTTCCCACTCCTTGTCACTTAAATTACCTTTGAGAATCTGAAAATGCAAATTTCCATCCCCTGCATGAGCCAAAGTAAACACACGGAAAGGATAATTGCCGGCCACCTGGCTCAAATGGTCAATAGCCTTGGCAATAGAGCTTTGAGGTACAACAAAATCATCAGATGTGCTTACCGGACTTAAGGCCATAGTTGACTCCAGACAGTTTCTACGCAAGGTCCACACTCTTTCGTTGGCATCCAGCACATCTGTAGCACCATTAGCCATGCACAATTCCTGAAGTTTTTCTATTTTCTTTTCCAGTTCCTCTTCGTCAAAAGTTTCGATGCTGATAATCACATAGCTGCCATCTTCATAATGAGGCATTTTTAGCTCAGAATAGTCGCTGGAAACCCTTACAAAACTATTATCCATGAACTCTACACTAGTAGGATTGAGCCCCGCCCTAACGAGAATCGGCACAATGCCTGTGGCTTTTTGTACATCAGTAAAAATCGCCAGCACATCCATTTTGTAGGGAGCCAGAGGCAAAAGTTTTAAAGTTGCTTTAGTGATAATTCCCAAAGTTCCTTCACTGCCAATGACCAGCTGATCTAAACAATAGCCTGTACTGCATTTTTTCAGGCGAGCTCCCAGATTGGTGATTTCACCTGTTGGGGTCACCACTTCAATAGAATAAACCTGATTGCGGGTAGTACCATAGCGAACTGCTTTATTACCTCCGGCATTAGTGGCAAGATTGCCACCGATGAGACAGTTCTCTGCGCTGCAGGGATCACCAGCATAGAACAAGCCTTGTTCTTTAGCTGCATGTTGTATATCGATAGTCTTTACACCGGCCTGAACAATCATGTACATACCTGCCAAATCTATTTTTTCAATTTTATCCAGACGTTCCATGAGCAGCACAATCCCGCCGTATACGGCAATGGCGCCACAAGAGACACTTGTGCCGCCACTTCTGGGTGTTACGGGAAAGTCAAATTTATTGGCCAGCTGCATTACGGCAGCTACCTCTTCTGTGGAACCGGGACTGACAACTGCTTCCGGCATATGGAAGAATCTCGGATCCGTTTCTTCATCTGTCTGATATCTTTCCCTGGCTGCCAAAGAAGTTAATACATATTTTTCACCCACTATTTTTTCTAGTTCTCCGATTATTTCCGGCGTTATGGGTTGATATTTTTTCATTATTAATCTGCTGCCTTTCCTGCCTTTACTCTGTAAACACATTCCCATCATAATGTTGAATCGTATATTGATAAATATACTTTCTGGGAATTCTGGTGCTCAAGAGACATATCACTTCGTAATTAATGGTTTCCATCCACTCAGCTACTGTATCCAGGGAAATTTCTCCCCCACCGAAAATAATAGCTTCGTCACCGACCTGCACATTGGGAATATCGGTTACATCCACCATCATTTGATCCATACAAACTCGTCCCAAAATAGGTGCCTTGCCTCCCCTGATGGACACATAGCCTGTATTGCTGAGTTTTCTGCTAATACCGTCCGCATAACCCAAAGGTAATGTAGCCAGTTTAGTAGGACGCTTTGTTTCATAAGTGCAGCCATAGCTTATTTTTTCTCCTGCAGGAATATCTTTAATAAAAACTATTTCTGCTTTCAAAGTCATTACAGGCTGCAAATCCATGGATTGCTTAACTTCATGGGAAGGCCACCAGCCGTACAAGGTAATGCCCTGCCGAACCATGTTGAAATGTGCAGCGGGTATTTCGGTGATTCCTGCACTATTATCCAAATGAACAATGGGTATATCAATTTTTTGATCAGCAATATTAGCCAGTGCTGTCTTAAAAGCAGCCAGTTGTTTTTTACTGTAAGTTTTATCTTTCTCATCTGCAGCTGCAAAATGAGAAAAGACTCCTTCCAGATAAACATGAGGAAGTCCTGCAATAGCAGCAGCTAATTCCCCGGCTTCTTCCGGACGGCAGCCAATCCTATTCATACCTGTATCTACAGCAAGATGTACCTTGGCAACTTTATTAGCCTGAAGGGCAGCTGCAGACAATGCCTGTGCACTTTTTAAGTCAAAAACCGCTTGGGTAATATTTTTATCTACCAAGATTTTTTCATGACCCGGTGTCATAGCTCCCAAAATTAAAATAGGTGCCATAATGCCGGCTGCTCTTAATTCAAGTGCCTCTCTGGTCATGGATACTGCCAGATATTCTACACCTGCAGCCAAAGCCGCTGTTGCCACAGGCACAGCGCCATGTCCATAGGCATCTGCTTTTACCACGGCACAAATTTTGGTGCCCGGTTCTATTTTTTTTCTAGTTTCCTGAATATTATGCGCTATGGCTGACAAATCAACTTCTGCCCACACATTTCTTGCTCGCATAAATTACGCCACCTATCTAAAGTAAATTATTGGCGGACGGGGAGGGATTCGAACCCTCGGTGGCTATTAACCACACTTGATTTCGAGTCAAGCACCTTCAACCGCTCGGACACCCGTCCATGAAATATTATTATATCATATCTAACGCTTTCCGTTCAAAAATTCTTTTAGTACTTGTCCACATTCTGCTTCCATAACCCCGGCAGTTACTTCTGCCCTGTGATTAAGATATTTATTTTGTACAATGTTAAACAATGACCCGCAGGCACCTGCCTTACTGTCAGAAGCACCGTACACCAACCGTTTAATTCGTGCATTAAATATGGCTCCTGCACACATAGGGCATGGTTCAAGGGTTACATATAACAGGGCATCATCCAAACGCCACCGTTGTAATCTCCGGCAGGCTTCCTGAATAACCAGGATTTCTGCATGGGCTGTGGCATCCTTATTGCGCTCTCTTCTATTATGATCCATGGCAATAATGGCATCATCCACCACCAGTACCGCCCCAACGGGGATTTCTCCTTCAGCAGCTGCTAAATGCGCTTCTTTTAAAGCAATTTTCATATATTCCTGATCTTTTCCCCCAAGCATCTTAATACAAGCCTCCCTAATTATTAATTACTCATTGCTTTCTATTTTAGAAGTTTCTTCATTCTAATGCAAGTGGTCATTGGTGTACAGTATGTGTATATGGTCTGTAACTTTAGACTCTTGTCTAGTTATTAAACTATTTTTTATAAAATTAGTTCCTTTGATGTGTTGTTTAGTTGCGTACAAGCATGTTAAAATTAGTTTCGGAGAAAGACGGCCTTATTCCCTTAAACAATTACCATTTCCACTCTATTTTTACTACTAAACGACAACGAGGTGATATTATGTCATTAAAAAAGATGGACCGCATTGATTGCCGCATTAATTTGAGCGTAAAAATTTTATCCAAAGAAGTTTGCAAGGACTTGGGAATGTCCTTAACAGAGGCCATTAATATCTTCCTTCATCAGATGATTATTCATCACGGCTTACCTTTTGAGGTCAGAATGTCCGCTGAAGACAGGAAACTATTTGTCTTGCCTGATGAGGAAGATGCAGAAGATGTCATGGTTGAAGAAAAAGAAAAAGTCATACCGATTTGGACAGAAGAAACTCCACATAAAAATCTCCCGATTGAAGCCCCTCTCCTTAACGAAGCCGTAATTGAAGAGGAAGCCTTTAAAGAAGATGCTTTTAAGGAAACTGCCGGCTTGGAAGAAGAACCTGTTTTTGAAGGAAGCTCTGTAGCTAAAGGGATTACTCAGGATGCAGAGGAAGATAATTCTCCTGATCCCGAAGAATTCCTGCAATAATAATAAAAAGGCTTTAACACTATGGCATAACCGCCATTGTGTTAAAGCCTTTTTTGCTATCAGGCTAGAGGCATAGTAAATATAAAGTTGACGCCCTGACCGGGTGAGCTTTCTGTATGTATGGTACCCCCCAACATCTCTACAGCGAACTTTACAATAGACAGTCCTAAGCCGCTTCCTTTTATCTTATGATTATGAGAAGCATCTGCTCTGTAAAATCTGGCAAAAATTTTTTCTTTGTCCTCTTCATTAAGACCTTCCCCGGAATTAAATACGGAAAAAACAGCCATATCTTTTCCCTTCTCCAGAGATATTTTAATTTCTCCGCCCATTGGCGTATATTTTAGAGCGTTTTCCAAAAGATTTATCAAAATTTGCTTCAGCCATTCCTTATTGGTTTTGAGCAAAGGTTTGTCCCCATATTGTATGCTCATATGCAAATTACGAGTAGCTGCCGGCTGGGCAAACTCCATTTGTAATTCTTCTAAAAGTCCTTCTGTTGTTAAGTTTTCAATGACAACATTTTTCCTGTATTCAGCAGAATCAAGTTTGGCTAACTGGAGCAGATCCTTAAGTAAAAGTTGCATTCTATTGCTTTCTTTTACTATAATCTGTAAAAATTTATTCTGTGTTTCTCTATCCATGTTTTCATCTTCAGCCAATGTTTCTGCAAAACCCTTAATAGTGGTTAAAGGCGTAGCTAATTCATGGGAAGCATTGGAAACAAAGGCTGTCTGCCGCTCATAAACTTTCTGCAATAATGTTATATCATGAAAGACCAAGAGTACCCTGCTGGGTTCATTACGATAAGCCACTAATAAAGGTGCCCCAAAAACCTGCAAAACTCTTTGTTCCCCCTGATAAGTTTGCCGCAGCAGAAAACTTCCTGTCTGGTTCTTTGCTAAACGTTCACTCAAGAATTGGCTAAACTGAATATCATGAAAGACATCCCCTTCTTGATAGTGTGCAGTCTGTCCCAATTCAAACATACTGAGGAAACTCTTATTGCCTTCCAGTAAAGCACCTTCTTCGTCAACTAATGCTACGCCATTATCCATGTTGTCCATAATCAGGCTAAGCTTATGCTTTTCCTGGACCTTTTCCAATTGACACTGGTCCATAACTTTGGCTAAATTATTGGCTTCAGCAGTTATAACATCACTGCCGGGAAAAATCCCCCCTTTAGTCATAGGATTTTCTTCTGCAGCAATACTTTTCAGGTAACCCGGTAATTTTTCCAAAGGAGTTAGGATATGGTTCAGCAAATGATGAAAAAGCAATAAAAATACCAGTAAAAATGCCAGAAAAAAATTCGTGCTCTGCCAACGCAGCCTGTCTAATTCTTCTGCGGGAAGAACATTGCCCCCCAGTGCCAAAAGAGACCCTATGGTAAAGGATCCCAAAAGCAACGCCAATATTAAAAATAAGCCTTCCCCTAAAACACGTATTTTTTTATTTAGCATAATATTTCCTTTAAGATTTAATCATTTATTTATTATAGCACACTAGCTTTTTCTGCACAGCTACAAACAGCAAATTAATTACCAAAACTATAAGCAGTAAAAGAGCACTGATTCCGTTGGCAATCTCCACCCTATCTGGGACAAGACCTATACCCAGTACATACCATAAATGTACAGCCAAGGTTTCTCCCCCGGCCATTAAATCCAAATCTCCCAGATGCCGGGAAACAGTAGTTCCTGCCGTAAAAATCAAAATTGCGCTTTCGCCAATGGCTCTTCCTCCTGCCAGCATAATGCCGGTAATAATGCCCCCCATAGCCCCCGGCAAAAGGACTTTGTAAATTGTCTGCCACTTAGTTGCCCCCAAAGCCAGGCTTGCTTCTCTATAACTTTGCGGTACGCTGCGCAGAGCTTCCTCTATAACTCTAACCAAAAGAGGAAGATTTAACAGAGAAAGAGCCAAGGCTCCACCTAAAATGCTAAAACCCATGCCAAGAAAATCCACAAAAACAATCATGCCAAAAAGTCCTAAAACTATAGACGGTACGGTGGATAAACTTTCTGTGGACAAACGGATTATACGAGTAAAACGATTATCATCTGCATATTCTGACAGATAAATTGCTGCGGCTAAAGCCACCACTAAAGACACACTCATAGATAAGAACAAAATGTACATAGTATTAAACAATTGAGGTCCCACACCGCCACCGGCTTCTGTGTCACTAGACATGCCAAAGAGAAAATGCGGGGTAAGAACAGGAAGACCTTTATAGAGCAGATAACCAATAAAAACCAAAAGAATTCCTACTAGCAGGCAACCAATCCCCCATAAAATACCAATTGCTACTTTATTGACTGTTTTAGGGCTCATGCCATTCTCCCCTTTCCTAAACTACGAACCAGTAAAATCAACAACATGGAAATACCCAAAAGGACCAAAGCCATAAAGAACAGAGAATTACCCCATGTAGAGCCAAAAGGTGTATTGCCCATTTCTACTACAATCTCACTTGGCAGGGTGCTGGTCGGAGAAAATAATGATTTAGCCAATTGGGGGGTGTTGCCGATAACCATTTGTACAGCCATAGTCTCTCCAATGGCCCTGGCCATGCCCAAAATAACTGCTGTGACCAGGCCTTGCCAGGCAGAAGGCAAAACTATGTGCCACAAAGTTTGCCAGCGTGTTGCGCCTAAAGCTAAGGACCCTTCTTCCAAAGTCTGTGGTACTGTAGCCAGAGCATCCGCAGAAAGGCTTACTATAGTCGGCAAAATCATAATTGCCAAAATACTGCCGGCTGTAAAAATACCAAAACCTCCTGTCACGCCAAAAAAACCACGAACCCATGGCACAATAACCGTAAGTCCAAAAAATCCATAAACTACAGATGGTATAGCCATATAAATATTAATAGCAGGCTGTAAAATGCTTTTCATGAGAGGGGAAGCGATTTTGCTCAGGAACAAAGCTCCGGCTATACCTAAAGGAGCCCCCAGACAGAGAGCGAAAGTCGTAACAGCCAAGGATCCTACAATGAAACTTAATGCCCCATATTTTCCTGCTTCCGGGTCCCAGTGAGCAGATAGGAAAAATTCCTGAGGTGTTACTTCTTTAAACATAGTTAAACCTTGCTGACTCATAAAAACAATGATTGCTACAATAATAATTGTTAAAAGACAAGCGGCCAGTACAAATACCAGCCGCATTATCTTATCTTTTCTCATTCGTTTCAGATTAAATTCTGACATGAACCCAGCTCCTTATTTCTTCATCTTGGTAATGGGAACAAAGCCATTCTTTTCCGCAAATTTTTCTTGGAAGTCTTTGCTTGTAACATAGTCAATAAAGGCTTTTACAGCACCTTTTGCTTCACCTTTAGTAAACATTCTGCCAAAAGTGTAAACAGGATATTTACCGTCAATTACAGCTTGGATAGAGTATGTCACATTATTAAACTTCAGTGGTTTCACTGTACCGTCTACATAGGCAGCATCTACATAACCGATGGCACCGGGGGTAGTGGCAATGGCACTTCTGACAGCTCCGTTGGAATCTTGGACAACTGCATCATCCGTAAAGCTGGCATTGTTTAAGACTACTTTGGCAATAGTAGCTCTGGACCCGGAAGATTTGGCTCTATGAATTAAAGTGATTTTTTGGTCCTTGCCTCCTACTGCCTTCCAATTTTGAATCTTACCCGTAAGAATATCTACATATTGCTCCTTTGTTAAGTTATCTACGCTTACATCTTTATTTACGATGAAAACAAAAGGAATACCCACCAGCTTGTGTTCAACAAGGCCTTTATCTTTTAGGTCCGCTGCAGCTTCCACGTCGGAATTGCCGATATTGACTGCTCCTGAAGCCACTTGTTTTTGACCGGTGAAAGAACCGCCGCCACTGATATTAATAGTAACTTTGTCATTAATTTTATAAAATTCTTCCTGTCCGGCTTTTAAAAGAGGTAAAAGAGCAGTAGAACCGGAAGCAGTTACTTTACCTGTAACCTTAGCAGGACTTTCGGCTGCCTTAGCCGAATTTTCTTTATTCGGGCCTGCACAGCCGGCCATTACACCTAAACCTAAAACCATGGTAACTGCTAACACACTTTTTTTGCTTAATAATTTCATCATCAATCTTCCTCCAATTTTTGTATTCTTTTCCCTGTAATCAAATAGCCGATCCATTCTGCCAGGTTAGTAGCATGATCGCCGATTCTTTCCAGGCGATGGACAATTTTATTTAACTCAGTTCCCTGAGGAATATTTTGGGGATTATCCAGCATATAGGCCAGAATATCCTGTTTACACTGACGGCAGATTCCATCTACCTTTTCATCCATGGCAATTACTTCCATGGCCAGTTTTAAATCCATATGAACGTAGGCCACCAGTACCTTTCCCACCATATCGGCACTAAGTTTAGCTGCTTTGGGAATATCTATAAGGGGTTTTATTAATTCCTCCCCACTAAGTTTCATGGCAATTTTTGCAATTTTCTTAGCATGGTCACCGATACGTTCTAAATCCGTTGTCATTTTTAAAGCAGTGGACAATATACGCAAATCTTTGGCTATAGGCTGCTGCAAAGCAATAAGTTCCAGCGTTTTATCCTCAATAGTAATCTGCATCTCATCAATGGTTTTGTCGCCATTTACAACCGTTTCTGCAACTTCAGCGTTTTTTGTTTCCAAAGCTTTAATAGACTTTTCCAAAGCCTCTGTAACTAATTTTCCCATACCTATTAATTGACTTTGGACTTCATTTAATTTTTTGTCATATTCTGTGCGCACTTCCATATTAGCCAAACCTCCCGGTAATATAATCTTCTGTTTTTTTATTGCGGGGATTGGTAAACATTTCCTTCGTTTCCCTGCATTCCACCATCTCTCCCAAGAGGAAAAAAGCTGTATAATCAGAAGCTCTGGCTGCCTGCTGCATATTGTGAGTAACCATGATAATGGTGTATTTATTTTTCAGTTCTCCCACTAATTCTTCAATACGCATAGTGGAAATAGGATCCAGTGCCGAGCAAGGTTCGTCCATAAGCAAAATCTCCGGTTCTACTGCCAGCAGTCTGGCTATGCATAATCTCTGCTGCTGCCCGCCGGACAAACCCAAAGCAGAACTGTGCAGCCTGTCTTTGACCTCATCCCATAGTGCTGCACCCCTAAGGCTTTTTTCGATTAAAGCATCCAGGACTTTTTTATTGTTTTCTCCGTGTAATCGCGGTCCATAGGCTACATTATCGTAAATACTCATTTGAAAAGGATTCGGTCGTTGAAAAACCATGCCAACCCGTTTCCGTAAATCTGCCACATCTGTAGCCGGTGCATAAATATCCTTATCTGTTACCACAACTTTTCCGGTAATTCTGACTCCCGCAATTAAATCATTCATACGATTAAGGCTTCTCAAAAAGGTTGATTTTCCGCAGCCGCTGGGGCCGATAAAAGCCATGGCTTTTTGTTTAGGCATATTCAAGCTAATGTTTTTCAAAGCTTGAAAAGCTCCATAATACAGACATAAATTTTCAACTTCAATGGCGTTTTCCATATTTCCTCCTTTTGACAATTCCAACTATACCAAGTAATTGTTATAGTTAAGTTGCGATAATGTTAAGTTTTTGTTAAGTCTAATGAGAACCCTTGAATTTCTCCCCTAAAATTAATAAAATGGTACTAATGTAAAGGAGTGATTAACATTAGTACCATTTTACTTGTTGATGACGAAGAAAATATTAGAATGCTGGTTAAATACAATTTGGAAAAAGCCGGGTTTACCGTAAAAGAGGCTGCCGATGGAGCTGCTGCTTTAGAGCAGGTTCATGTTGCACCTTTTCCCGATTTAATTTTACTGGATCTGATGCTGCCGAAAATCGACGGGCTGGAAGTCGCCAGGCAAATTAAAAGCAATAATAATTCTGCCTCTATTCCTATTATTATGCTTACAGCTAAAAGCACAGAGGTGGACAAAGTTTTAGGTCTGGAAATTGGTGCCGATGACTATATTACCAAGCCTTTCAGTCCCAAAGAATTAGTAGCTAGAGTTAAGGCCGTTCTCCGTCGCTGTCAAAGTGTCAGCGAAGCCAAGGATGTATTAACTATCGGTGCCCTGACAATTGACCCTATAGACTACAGAGCGACTTTAAACGGGGTCATACTTGATTTAACGCCTAAGGAATTTGAACTGCTCTATCTTTTTGTCTTAAACCCCAACCAGGCTCTGAGCAGGGAAACTCTTCTGACCAAAATCTGGGGTTACGAATATTTAGGCGATACACGAACCATAGATGTTCATATGCGTCATCTTCGCTACAAACTGGCGGGGGTACCTTCTGTAGCCGAAGCCTTCGAAACAGTTCGCGGCATTGGCTACAGGTTCAACAACAAAAAATAAAAATGACGGCGGACACTAAAAGTTCGGTCACTCTCCCTACGGCTTACGCCGATCTGTTCGAGTATGACCTCCCGTTTTTAGTGCTCCACCGTCATTTTAAATTCATCAAACTATACACTTCTGGTCTTATAAAGCAGATTCATTTTCATCTCGTAGTAAGCAGGACTCATATCCATATAATGAGTATGAGGATTAGAAAAGCGCTGCTCTTCCTGCCAGATTTCTTCTTTTAATTGTCTCGTCACAAAATTTCTGACCTGAGACAATTTTATGGTAGGCAGGACCCGCTTACCGTTTTTAATAACGGGAACCTGCAGTTCCTTGGCCTTGCAATTTTCAAAGTAGCGAGTCTTCCAAGGTTTAGCCGGATTAATATAACGATAAGGTTTACTTAAATCAACTTTTTCGTCAGCCAAAGCAATTAAATCAGCAATGGCATCACCTTTTTCCCCATAAATACGATAAACTTTCTTCAAGCCCGGGTTAGTGATTTTGCCCACTGTTTCGGAAACCTTAATACGTGGTACAAGAACGCCATTTTCCTCTACAGCAGACAGCTTATACACAGCCCCGAAAACCGGGTCGCTTTTGGCAGTAATCAGTCGCTCACCTACACCAAAGCTGTCAATCTTGCCCCCCTGATTCAACAGGGATGAAATCGTATACTCGTCCAAGCTATTAGAAACTACAATTTTACAATCTTTCAAATCTGCTGCATCCAGCATCTTCCGGACTTTCTTTGAAAAGTAAGCCAAGTCTCCTGAATCCAAACGGACGCCTTTAAGACGTTTGCCCATTGGTTCCAGGATTTCTTTAGCCACTCTTATGGCATTAGGAATGCCGGAATGGATAACATCATATGTATCAACTAAAAGCACCGTAGCATCCGGATAGCATTCCGCATACCTGCGAAAGGCATCAAACTCGTCTTTGTAATACATAACCCAACTGTGAGCCATAGTTCCGTTAATAGGAATGCCAAACATTTGACCTGCCAAGACAGTCGCCGTTCCCACGGCACCGCCAATATAGGAAGCTCTGGCACCGTAAACAGCCGCATCCATGTTATGAGCACGTCTGGCCCCAAAGTCCGAAAAAGCTCTGCCCTTAGCTGCTTTGGCAATTCTGCTGGCCTTAGTGGCAATAAGGGATTGATGATTAATCTGAGCCAGAACCGCTGTCTCTACCAGTTGTGCATCAACAACCGGTGCCACCACAGTCAAAATCGGTTCATGAGGATACATAATAGTTCCTTCCGGAAAAGCGTAAAGGTCTCCGGTAAAGCGGAAATTCTGCAAATACATTAAAAATTCTTCTGAGAACAGGTGTAAATTACGGAAATAAGTAATATCAGCTTCATCGAAATGCATATTTTCGATATACTCAATTACTTGTTCCAAACCGGCAAAGACAGCATAACCGCCCTTGTCAGGATTGTCTCTGTAAAACACATCAAAGACAACCTTTTTTGGCTCTTTCTCATTAGCAAAATAACCATTAGCCATGGTCATTTCATAGAAATCCATCATCATGCTTAGATTTCTCTTGTCAAACTGATTCATTATTCTTCCTCCCAATTTTCCATCTTTTCTTTGGAGTATGAAAAAATCAGCACCCCGAATTTATTGCTGTTAATAATTAATTCTATATCTTATAGCGATAAAAAGCAAATCACCTTGCAAAAAACAGTAACGAGACAGTCTTCAGCATCTGAGAAAGCACAAACAGCATCTGTATTTCTGCCCTTAAAAATAAAAGAAGCTATAACATAATGATAATAGGTCATTATGTTATAGCTTCTTTTAAATTCTGTTCTAAATATTAGCGCCACCCTTTTTCAGGTTCAAATATCTGTCATAGGAGATAATGACGTTTTGTGGTTTGCTGTTTTTCACAACAATAACCACTTGGTCTTCTACTACGATTTCCTTAAAAATCTTCGGTGCCTTCCCTGTGGAGAATTCAGTCACCGTGTGGGTCATAGGAATCAAGATTTCTTTATTTTCTTTTTTCATTCAATTACACCCCCTTATTAAGTAAATTAATCTCCAAATCTTTCTATTAGATATTATACCATTTTTTTATATATTGCAATAGCTAAATAGAAGAAATTTGCGACTTTTTTAACTTTTTTTTATGGAGATAATATAAAAAAGAATGGCCAGTCATAATGACTGACCATTCAAGATAATAATTATTTCAAAACACCTATTTCTTTATAGTACTTAATTGCTCCCGGATGCAAAGGCACACCGGCAATATCTTTTACTGCATCAGCAGGTTTCAAGCCTTTTAAATTCTTTTGGGATTTGCCCAGTTCATCAATGTTTTTCCAGAAAGATTTGGTTAATTGGTAAACCACATCTTCGGATAAATCACCACGGCAGAACATTACCATTTTAATTGCAGAAGTAGTAACAGCTTCTTTCTGGTTGGGATAGGTTCCTGCCGGAATAGTATATTTTACATACCAAGGATATTTTGCTTGTAATTTTTTAATGATTTCATCACTAACACTCAACAAATGACATTGAGCGGTCAAAGCCTGAGAAACCGCAGAGGCAGGAGCACCTGACATAATCCAGGCTCCATCAATTGAACCATTTTGCAGCATATCGGCAGCATCTGTAAAGGTAATATATTCTGCTTTAATGTCATCAGGGAATTTCAAACCGGCAGCAATCAAATGATTAGAGCATTCATTATAAACGCTGGATCCTGCTGAAGCTACGGCAAAATGCTTTCCCTTTAAGTCAGCCATAGACTTGACTCCGGATTTATCCGTCACTACTATCTGATTAGGGTTCATATACAATCCGGCAATAGCTTTAAGCTCTTTGTAAGCATGGCCTTTAAAACTATCGGTACCTTTCAGGCATTGCAGGACATTGCTGCTAATAGCAATGGAAACCTGTGCTTCTCCGTCTGATACCATATTCAAATTAGCTATACCACCGGCACTGGCCTGGCTGGAAGCGGCAACAGTCGGTACTGTTTTATTCCAGTTGTTGGTAATAGCAGCCCCTACTGCATACAATGCCCCTGAAGCTGAAGCTGTAGGGAAACTAATCTTTACTTTTTGTCCGCTGCCTGGTTTAGCGGCAGGTGCAGCCGGCTTTTTCTCCCCACCACAGCCAACTAAGGCTCCCACTAATACAACACCTGTACAAATTGTAGCTAAAATTTTCTTAATACTACTTGTTTTCCTCATCGAAAACAACACCCCTTTCTTCTTCCTTTGATTTTTTATGCTTTCAGCGTAGGTGCGTTAGCCCGACGCCGACTTAAAAACTGGTAAACAATAACTATAATCAAGCAAGCTAAACCCAAAATATCTGTAGCGGCTCCCGGATAGAGCATCGCAGGGGCTGCCAAAATTAGCAGAAAACGTTCCGGAATAGTGCAGCGGCCCAAAAGCCAGCCTTCCAGCCCTGCAACCAAGGCTACCGTTCCCAGGCAAGCAGTAGTTACAGCCAATATAGTTGCAACTGTGGTAGCATGAGGATCTACTCCGATTAAAAGGATAGGATTATTTAAAAAGAAAAAAGGAATAATAAAACCAATCAAACCTAAGCGCACCGCCCAAAGTCCTGTTTTCGTCTGATTGGATCCGGCAATTCCTGCGGCTACATAGGCACTCATGGCTACCGGCGGTGTTATATTGGAAAGGCAAGCATAAATCAGACAAAACATATGAGCACTTATGGGAATGACACCTGCCTTAATCAAAACCGGTACTGCTACCGCCTGCACAATAACGTAAGCAGCCACACCAGGAACCCCCATACCCAATATCGTAGACATAATCATAACCAAGAGGCCTGTTAAATAAATATTGCTGTTATCTATAATCGATAAAATTAAATACCCCATATTAAGACCCATACTAGTCAAAGTCACGGTTCCAATGATTACACCAATAACTACGCAGCAGACACCTACTGAGATAGCACTTTGGGCGCCCTCTACTGTAGCTGCCACGATTTTTTTGGGAGTCATACGGGTTTCCTTACGGAGCCAGCTGGCTGCCAAGGTGGCAAAAATAGAAATAACAGCCGCATATAAAGGCGTATATCCCATAAACATCAGGCCTATTAAAGTTATTAAGGGAATAACCAGATGCCCCTGTTTTTTTAATACTTCCATGGCATTGGGGATATTTTCTTTGGCCAGTCCGGAAAGACCCAGGCGTTTGGCTTCAAAATGCACTGCAAAAAGCAGGCCCAAATAATAGAGGAAAGCCGGTACAATAGCTGCCAGCATAACCTTTGTGTAGCTTAAGTTCAAAAATTCTGCCATAACAAAACCCACAGCGCCCATAATGGGTGGACAGAACTGACCACCTGTAGAGGCTACTGCTTCCACAGCCCCGGCGAATTCTTTCTTATACCCGGTACGTTTCATTAAAGGAATAGTAATTGTGCCGGTTGTGGCCACATTAGCTATAGCTGAGCCGTTAATCATACCCAGCAAAGCAGAAGCTACTACGGCAACCTTGGCAGGTCCACCGGAAGTTTGTCCTACTAAAGTCAAAGAAAAATCATTAATGAATTGGGAGAAACCGCTGTGCTTTAAAAAAGCCCCAAAAACCACAAACAAGAAAATATAAGTAGCGGATACCCCAATACCTGTACCAAGGACCCCTTGTGTCCCCCAGAATTGGGTAATCAGCACTCTCTTCAAGGTAAACCCGTTATGGCCCAACAAACCTGGTAAATAAGCTCCAAACCAGTTATACCCTAAGAATACCAGTGCTAAAATCGCTAAATTGCCTGAAGCCCGCCGTGCTGCCTCAAAGACCATAAGCAAAGCTACCCCGGCAATAACTAATTCATAGGTTTCCACCCGGCCGCCGGTTTGCGCAATACGAGTATAATTTAATATCAGGTAACCAAAAGTCCCTGCTGACAAAAACATACATATAAAGTCCCAAATAGGTGGCAGCTTGCGCAGGCGTTTTTCTTTTTTATAGGTAGGAAATAAAATAAAAGTAAATACTAACAAAAAAATACAGTGAAAAGCCCTGAAATTAATAGCACTAATGGCTCCTACTGTAGAAAAATACAACTGAAACACAGCCCAAAAACATAAAAGAATCACCAGGACTTTACCAAAAGCTCCCGGATATTTGCGCATTCTGGAGTCTGCTTCTTTTTCCTCCAAAAGCTCCTGTGCTTTCAAACGTTCCTTTTCTCCCACTTTAGCAGTAACTTCCTTGTCACTCATTTATAAATTCAGCCAACTTTCTCTTTAATTTGTAATAAAATTAGGTCTATTATAGCATATTTTTCTTTGAGTGACAGTAGATTTTTCTGCAATTTTAAATTTAGGCTCCTTTCCTTGCAAGTTTTTCCTTCATAAGGTAAAATTAATTAACCGTAAAAAAGGAGGCTGTTTTAATGTCAACAGCAATTATTCTGGTTGGTCTTTTATTATTAAGTTATTTTGGTCATAATATGACCATGGTTTATACAATGGTTATTCTTTTGGTTCTTCATTATCTTCTGCCGGCTAAAGTAATGACTTATGTAGCTTCTCACGGAGTGAACTGGGGAATTATTCTATTATCTGTAGCTATGTTGGCTCCTTTAGCCACCGGTGCTATCGGTTTCCCCGATATTGTCAGTACCTTTAAAAGTCCCGAAGGAATCGTCGCTATAGTTGTAGGTATTTTGGTAGCAATTGTGGGAAAAAGCGGTGTAGCTTTTCTGTCTTCTGACCCTCAGGTAGTTGTTGCTTTAACAGTTGGCACAATTATTGGTGTTTTTTTCTTCAAAGGCTTGCCCATGGGACCATTGATTGCCGGCGGCACCACGTATTTTTGCTTAAAGTTCATGCATTTTCTATTGGATATATTAAAATAAGCCAACAGTTTTTCTTATCAATAAAATTTGAGGAGGGAAAAAAATGGTTATTAAACAGAAAGCCATGGCCGGAACCATGGAATCAAGCGATTGTTTGGTCTATGTGGAACCTGCCGCTGATTTGCAGGTTGAAGTCTCATCCGTAGTGATGGTTCAATTCGGAGCAGCCATTAAAAAAGCCACCTTGGATACCTTGGCAGAATTGGGAATTAAGCAAGGTTTTATAAAAATTCAAGACAGAGGTGCTTTGGACTGTGTTGTTAAAGCCAGAGTAGAAACAGCAGTACGCCGCTCTGAGAAAGAGGTGCAAAATGCGTAGAACCATGCTTTTTTTGCCGGGCAATACTCCTAATATCATTATTAATGCTGATGTATTAGGTGCGGACAGCGTTATTTTGGACCTGGAAGATGCCGTATCACCTGATCAGAAAGATGCTGCCCGGATTTTAGTCCGGAATGCCCTTAAATATATGAATTTTGGCAGCTGTGAAATTATTGTACGTATTAATCCCCTATCTTCCGGTATGTGGAAAGAAGATTTAGACGAAATCATTCCTTTGCGTCCTTCTGTTATCATGCCTACTAAGGTTAGTGCTTCCTATGATGTAGAACATATTGCTGCCTATATTACTGAAGTAGAAAAAAAAGCCGCTATTCCTGAAGGCTCAACACAAATTATGCCCTTAATCGAAACAGCACGTGGTGTGGAAAATGCTTTTCACATTGCAGAAGCAGATAAAAGAGTCTGTGCCGTGTTTATCGGTTGTGAAGATTTAACGGCTGATTTGCGCTGTGTCAGGACTAAAACGGGCACAGAAGTTTTCTATGCCCGCAGCAGAGTAGTTTGTGCCGCCCGGGCAGCAGGTATAGAAGCTTACGACACGCCTTTTACAGATATTAACGACAAAGAAGGACTGCGAAAAGATGCAGAATTCGCTAAAGGGTTAGGCTATACAGGGAAAGCCTGTATTTCTCCCCGTCAAGTTGACATTGTCAACGAAGTCTTCTCTCCTTCTGATGCCGACATAGAATATGCCAGACTGGTCTTCAAAGTAATCGCCGAAGCCAAAGCTCAAGGTCGAGGCGCCGTTTCCTTGAAAGGTAAAATGATTGATAAGCCTATTGTTGATAGGGCTGCTTTTGTTCTGGAAATGGCAAAAGCCCTAGGCAAAGGAGGTGCTGACCATGAGTAAATTAGTAAAATCATTGGAAGAAGCAATTAAACTTTGTGGTCTAAAAGACGGCATGACAATTTCTTTTCACCATCATCTGAGAAATGGTGATTTCGTTTTGAATATGGTATTGAAAGAAATTGCCGCTTTAGGGCTCAAGAATATGACCATTAACGCCAGTGCCATTTTTGATATTCATGAACCTTTAATTGACTTAATTAAGCAAAAAGTTGTTACCGGTATTGAAACTGACTATATGGGGCGTACTGTAGGTGAGGCTATTTCCGGCGGTATTTTGGAAAAGCCCGTTATTTTCAGAACCCACGGCGGTCGTCCCGGAGCCATTGATACAGGCAGAACTCCTATTGATGTAGCGTTTGTAGCCGCTTCTCAAGCTGATGACATGGGCAATTGCACCGGTAAATTCGGTAAATCTGCCTGCGGTTCTTTAGGCTATGCCATGAGTGAAGCTGCTCATGCCAAAAAAGTCGTGGTTATTACCGATGAA
>Ga0160425_1000818_pt1 | contig 35053 bp, 16 predicted proteins | sample BioMet8_FD_108193 | JGI IMG/M metagenome (GOLD analysis project Ga0160425, IMG submission 108193) | Microbial communities from bioreactor (seeded with sewage sludge) at Lawrence Berkeley National Lab, California, USA - Biofuel... | ecosystem: Engineered > Bioreactor > Anaerobic > Unclassified ...
ATTTAAGGTGTAATGATGCTCCCCGCCGATTGAATTATAGAGACGGTAGACCGGACTTCCGCTTCGCGGCGCATACCAGCCTGCACCTTCAAAATTCCAGCCGACAGAGACGAGAGAATCCTTTTCGGCTTTATTTGCGGTATAGAAATGCTCTCCGCTGTTCGGACTATAAAGCCGGTACATGATGTCGAAGCCGACGGCGGTTTTTACGGTAAACTGTTTCCCGAATGCTTCAGCGGTCAAAACGGCAACTCCGGCTGAAACACCCGTGATTCTGCCGTTTTCAGTCTCAGCGATTCCAGGGTTGTTTGAAACCCAGGTTACCGGGACACAGCCTGCATAAACAGCATTTTTATCGTATGCGGAATCCGCTTTGATTTTCAGACACGTAATATTTAGCAAAGGCATATCGATGCTGCTGCCGACATTGCTGATCTGAAGAAGATTGGCTGCGTCAGAAGCTTCAGCCGTATTCACCATACTGTTCAGGATGGGAACTGAAATATTCCGGGCGGAATCAGCCGCCGATGTTGCGCGGGTATTCGGTGCCGCTCTGTATCCGAATTCCTGCACCCATAACTTACAGCCTTCCATTATGACGCAGGCTTCTCCGTAAACATTAAAAGCACTGTTGAGCATATTCCTGCGATATCCCTGGCCGCCATATCCTTCATTGGTTTCCTTCCAGGCATCCATCACGGAGTCTACGGAAGTAAATCCGTAGGCGATGTTTTCGCCTGCAGTGCCGATATCAGAAGGGTAAGCAGTAAACAGTCGGTACCGTCCAGGCAGTCGTGACAGTAATTCATCGAGATTTCGGCTGCGCGCTGCATGGCAGCGGCTTCCAGATCATAATCATAAATCAGACCTTAAAGGTTTGAAGCCTGGATTTTATTTGAAGAAGAAGGATCCCAGTACCACGCTTCAATTCCCATACGGAAAGCATTGACCAGGGCGAGTCCCCTTCTGGCTTCTGACTGATTAAAGCCAAAAGAAAGTGTAATGGTTGTGGAAGGATTATCCGCGAGCACGGATGCAGGATTCAAAGTCAGCAGCATTGCCGCTGCCGCAAGTGCAGCAATAAACCTTTTCCAGAATTTCATGACAGCCTCCCTCAATTGATGCAGTTTTATAACTTTCTCATTGCAGCATAATTATCAGCAGGAGAGTTATCGAGAATTCAGTTTTGGTTCAGAATCTTCTTACTTTCACTGATGATGGATTCTGTAATAAGAATCTGCGGATGTATCGAGCTTTATGATGATAGTTATATAGAAAAGAATTGCGAGCAGATGCAGTTTTTTCCATGGACCGGCTCGGCCCGAAAGACCATCTTCTGCGCCTGAACGACGGCGCCGTTGGCTGGTCTTTTATTTATGGGCTCGTGAAGTAGAAATACTCTGAAGACAAGGGCCGTCACTCTTTCGATAGGTGGTCCTCTTTAAGAAACCGTTTATAGCATCTGCATGGATTCAAGAGCACGCTCCGGAAGTTACGCGATATCAAGGTCAACATGGCCTGCCGCTGGTTCCTGAAATCAGCAGGCAGGAATAATAGACTTCGAAATGAAAACTTCCTTTCGGAACAGTCTCTTGCTTTCTTAAATTATGTTGTTTATACTTAAAATAAATAAACACACAGTTAATTCTACAATATTCTTTTGTGCATCACTGCATTCAGCATAGAAACAGAAGAATAGCTAAAGCATGAAAACAGTTCATAGCGGACCTGGCGGAATGGGAATTGTCTGACAGCGGTGAAAATCTAATCTTCAGGAGATACGGTGAGAGAATGAAGCATCGTACTGAAATAGAAAAAGAGAAAATTCCGGGAAGCCGCCTGATTTATATCCTGGTCAATCTTATTCTTGCCATTGTCCTGATGCTGGGGGCGTTTGCTTTCGGACACTCCTATCGGCAGCTCAGGCTGTCCGTACAGGACGAACGGGCTGATTCCGTCAAGCAGCTTGCCTCTTTAATCACCGGCAAGGTTTCCGAACTGCGCAGTATCTATGTAGCAGAAGCAAAACAGCTGGCACTGACAATCAGTCACTCCGGTGCCGGGAGTCTTGCAGATATTTCTTATCTTTGCGATGACGGAAAAATGATGGCATTGGTCGGAGAAGACGGTAACTATACGGCTCTGGACGGCACTTCTCTGGTAATAAACGATCCTGAAATTCTGGCGAAGCTTCTTGCCGGGTCAGGTTCGGATACTTCTTTTGCCACTGTAGAAACAAAAGGCGATTACTGGCTTTTTTCTGCCCCGATGGAGAATATCCGCATTGGCGGCGTTTCCTATATCGGCGTAGTTCTCGCCGTCAGCGCCGAGACTTATGCCGACGCGGCAACAATAACGCTTTATGATCATCTCGGTGAAAGCCTTGTAGTGGCGGAAGACGGCACCATCAAACTGCGTCCGTCCGATTCTGCCGCCAAAACATCTTTCGGCGGTTACAATCTGCTGAAAATCCTGGAACGCAGCAGTATGACACAGGAACAGCAGGCTTCACTGAGAAATGCACTGGCCAATCTTCAGGAATATGATGTGACTTTTGAGCTTGACGACGTGACATGGATTATTCACAGCATTCCCTCTGACGGGGGACGTAATATCGTGGTAGCGGTGCCTGTTTCACTGACTGCCCAGAGTACTTACCGCGGCATGTCCGAATCGCTGATTTATGCTGCTTTTGTACTGGCCGTTCTTGCCGCCCTGTTCCTCTGCAATTTTGCCTTTGTGCTGCGGAAAAATCAGCAGATTCAGCTGGAAACCGCACGCGCAAAATCCAAGAGTGATTTCCTGGACAAGATGTCCCACGATATCCGCACTCCGCTCAATGCGATTGTCGGGATGCATGAACTGGCTCTTCAGTCCATAGACAATCAGGATGTCGTGCGTGACTGCCTGACTAAGGCAAAAAAATCCGATGAATATCTGGTTTCCGTCATCAATGACGTACTGGATATGAGCCGCATCGAGTCCGGACGGATGGTACTTGCAAGCCGCCGGTTCAGTCTGACGGACCTGCTGGAAAATGTGATACAGATTGAATCATCGGCGGCTGATGAAAAAGGACTGATACTGAAGCTGGAAACAGGTTCCCCGATAGAAACGGATTTCATCGGTGACGGGCAGAGACTTAGCCAGTGTCTGATGAATCTTGTAAATAATGCAGTGAAATTTACTCCCTCCGGCGGACATGTCACCGTATTCTGTACGGCGGATGCGGCTGCAGATGCAGGAAAACGTTCCTCTGTCAGCATCTCCGTAAAAGATGACGGCGTCGGGATGAGCGAGGAGTTCATGCAGAAGCTTTTCAAGCCTTTCGAACAGGAAAACAGTTCGATGGTCAGTACAACGGCCGGAAGCGGACTTGGCCTTTCAATCGTATATGAATTGGTGACACTGATGGGCGGAACGGTTATGGCTGTCAGTCAAAAGGGAAAGGGCAGTACCTTTACAATCAGGATTTCTCTGGAGACCGCAGAAAAGGCTGAAAAGGCTCCTGCGGTTTCTGATGCGGAACTTCGCGAAAAAATGCGGGGACGGCATGTTCTTCTGGTCGAAGACAATGCCATCAACCGCCAGATTCTGTCATTGCTTCTCAGGAACCTTGCTCTTTACGTGGAGGAAGCTGAAAACGGTAAAATTGCGATCGAGAAGTACATTTCCTCGGGTCCGGGAACCTATTCACTGATTTTTATGGATATCATGATGCCTGTCATGGGCGGACTCGAAGCGGCTGCTGCCATCCGGAAATCTGAACGTCCGGATGCTGAAACCGTTCCCATTATAGCACTGTCTGCCAATGCTTTTGAAGAAGATGCGAAGAAATCCATAGATGCCGGGATGCAGATGCATCTTGCCAAACCGGTGGATATTGAAGAACTGAAAAATGTTCTGGTGAAATATTTGGTCTGAGGGGGACTTGCCATGAAAAAATATGCTATTCCGGCGGCACTGTGTGCTGTCCTGATGACTTTATCGGCCTGCGGCGCTGTGAATTCTTATACGCCTTCCGATGATATCATCAGCTATACGCCCGTTGATTCTTCTAAAACCGTGATTACCGTAGGCAAATATGCCGTTGCCGATACGGACGGCCTGGAATCGCTTTTGGAAGCCAGGTTCCCCGGTGTCGATTTCGTTTTTACGGAACCGGATGCCGGTGACAATGACATTGCCTACATGAAGCTGATGTCCGATGGCGGCAAGCTGGAGGATATACAGTTCTGTGCGCATGTCATCGGGAATGATAATGACTTCCTGTATGATCTGTCCGGTGAGAATTTTACCGGGGCATTCAATCTTTCGTCCCTGGATTCCATGAGCGTGGACGGAAAACTCTATCAGGTTCCGGTTTCCAATACCGTTATGGGTATTTCCTACAACAAGTCGCTGTTTGAACGCAATGGCTGGACAGTTCCGGATGATCTGAATGAATTCTATGCACTTTGCGATACCATTCAGGCTGCCGGTATCCGTCCCTTTGTTCCCTGCCTGAAGTATTTTACCGTGGATGAGAGCGTGGCGTTCTGCTTAAGTTATGATGAAGTATTTTCAAGTGCCAAAAACCAGGTAGCCTACCATGACTTTTACAATGGAAACGGCTCCTGCAAAGGCCTTCTGGAGCCGTCTTTTCAGGCGGTTAAGAATCTGTATGACAAAGGTTATATCAATGAAGATGATTTCTCATCCAGTGTTACCGAGCTTCGTCAGGAGCTGTATGCCGGTAAGATCGCTATGCTGCCCAGCAATGTAAGCATCCTTGCCTTTGTCCGGGACGAGAAACCGGCTGATGAAATCGGTTTTATCGGCTACCCCACGAAAACGCCGGGACAGCGCTGGATGCAGATGGCTCCGGGAAACCTGCTGTCGGTCTCTGCCGTATCCATGGCGGACCCTGCGAAGAAAAAGATCATACTTGATGTGCTGGACTATCTGACGACCGATGAGGGACAGAATGCTTTGCTGAACTGTTTTCCCGGTGTAAGCAGTCTGAAAAAATATACGCAGGATGCAGATACGATTTCTGAGGAAGCCAGTGAATGCATCAGGAACGGCCGCATTTTCTTCGCTGATTACTATGCGTCCAATGCGTTTGTCCCTACCTGGAAGAAATATGTCTCAGGGCAGATGACGCTGGAGGACTTCATTGCAGCAAATGATGAAGCAAAACCGGCCGACTATCTGGGTGCACTGAACGAGGCGCCGATCGGCAGGGCAGAGGGCGACTTCACCGTTCTGGATACCAGTCTCTATATCGCCGATACCATGCGCGAAGCTGCCGGTTCAGACATCGCGCTTATCCTGAACAGCAGTTTTTACACCGGCAACCTGGCACGCATCTTCAAGGGCGATATCCTGCTGCCAAGCCGTTTTGTGCTGAAGGGAGTGGGATCAAAAGATTATCTGACAACATACGCTGTTACAGGTGCTAATCTTAAGAAACTCATGGAACATCCCATCATCAAAGATGAGGAAGTCAATGCCCTGTATGCCTGCTCAGGATTGAAAATTCAGTACGCTCCCTGGGCTCCTGCTGATGCCAACGTAAAGAAACTTACGCTGGCCGACGGTTCGCCGATTGATGATGGCGCGACATATAGCGTCGCCGCCTGGGCGGGTTCCATAGATGCGCGGTACATTTCCGCAACAATCAGGGAATTCCCGGAAGCCGGAATGAACAAAGATCTGATAACAGCAGCAATCAAAAAGGCAGGAACCATCGCGCCGGCACACGACGGACGTGTCACGCTGATCTGGAAATGATGAGAAATGAATGGTCTGTCCATTCGGAAGATCTGAAATAGCAAATATTTACGGAGTGTTTTGATTCATTGATACTTTGAGGGCTGTTCGGCAGATTGTCGGTCAGGAGAATGGATGAAAAGAAAGTCGCTGATAATCCGTAATATGCTTATCATCATGTCTATGATTTCCTATGTCCTTTTCTTTGCCTTTTCTCAGAGAGATAATTCCATTCAGATAGATAAAAATGCATTTTTAAATACAATGGAAGTCATGAAACAGGTCTCTTCCAATTATTTGTATTCCAATCAGAATATCTGCAATAACTGGGCTGCATATATTGACTCCGGTACATTTACCATGAAGGAGGCAATGACTCAGGTTTCCCGCATGAACTCCGATAATAAAAATTCCATCCAGTTTCTTTCAGCGGATACTTTGACAGGTATATCTTCAGCTTCAAAAATTACGGATAATAATGACTTTTCAGTTTCCTATGAAAGCGGGTATCAAACTCTTCCTGATGAGCTTCGCGGCTTTATTCAGCCGGCATCTGATGCTTCAAAACTTCATGTAACCAGGAGCTTTACGAATCCCGTCAATGGTGAATTTGTAGTTGCATTTGTCAGTCCGGTTTCATTGGCCGATGATTCCGGAAAAAACTTCCAGGGACTTCTCCTTTATTTGAAATCACTTGATCAGATTAAATCGAACTGGGTATTTCCGGTAGGTTATAAAAACGCAGAAATTGCCATGATGGATGAGGATGGTAATTATATTATTCGTTCAGATTCTATGAAAGGTGCCAATTTCTACGAATTTATCCGTTCCTACAATAGTCTTTCATATCCGGAAAGCGATGCAGTCCGTGATGCGGTAAATGAAAATACAGGCGGCGGTTTTGATTACCTTGATTCTGTCGGAAGAGAGACTTATTTCACCTATGTTCATATGCAGGAAGGCAGCTGGATCCTGATCGGCGCCATTCCGCTCGCCGATATGAATATTGCTGAATTTCCGTGGATGCTGGTCCTGGTACTCTTTGCCGGTTTCCTGATCCTGATTTTTATAAATGGAGCCAGTTTCATACGGCTCAACAGGAAGCTGGCCGTAAGTCTGAAAGACGCCGAGCAGGCAAGCAAGGCGAAAACTGACTTTCTGTCATCGATGTCCCATGATATACGCACACCGATGAATGCGATCGTCGGCATGACGGCTATTGCCAAGCGCAGCGTTGATGAACCGGAGGAGGTTATGAATTCCCTGAATAAGATTGATCTGGCAAGCAGGCATCTGCTTACACTGATTAATGATATTCTCGATATTTCCAGAGTGGAAAGCGGGAAGCTGCGTCTGAATCCGGAGAAATTCGCACTTCCGGAAGCAATGCAGAATCTTATCAGTATCATGTATCCGGATATCCGGGAGAAGAATCTTGTCTTTAACGTATACATAGAAAATATCATTGCGGAGAAGCTGATTGCCGATGAGCTGCGAATAAGCCAGATATGGATCAACATTCTGTCCAATGCCATAAAGTATACGGATGCAGGCGGAAAAGTATCTGTTCTCCTGCGTGAGGAAGCAGCAGAGGATAATAAAATCAGTCTCATCTATCAGGTATCGGATAATGGTATCGGTATGTCACAGGATTTCATTAATACGATATTTGATGTGTTTACACGCGCGACAGATTCCCGAATTAATGAAATACAGGGGACCGGTCTCGGCATGACCATTACAAAGCGTATGACGGATCTGATGGGCGGCAGCATCAAGGTAAAAAGCGAACTGGGAAAAGGCTCTGTCTTTACTGTGACAATTCCGCTTGAGCGTGCCAGAGAGGCTGAAGCTGATACAAAGCTTCCGCCGTTTTTGATTCTGGTTTCAGACAGCAATCCGACAATTCTGAATGAAACCGCAGCGGTGCTAAGAGAAATGGGGGCTGTGGCAGAAACAGCCGGTTCATTTAAAAATGTCATTTCCAAAATTCGGGAGAAACAGGAAACAGCATTGTCGTTCGATGCGATTATCGTAAATGAGAATCTCATTGATGGCCCGGATCTGAAAAATATCAGAATTCTGAGGGAAGCGGTGGGGAAAGAAGCAAAAATCCTGCTTGCCTCTTATGAGTATTCCAGCCTGTCTGATGAACAAATCGGGGCAGGTATTGACGGACGTGCTGTTATGCCGTTTTTTAAATCCGTACTTAAGAACGCCTTGAATTCGTTTGTCCAGGGGAAATCGGAAGACATGTCAAACTCCGTGAAAGAAATCTATTCCGGCATAAATATCCTCATTGCAGAGGACAATGACCTGAACTGGGAAATTATCAGCAGGCTGCTTTCATTCTACGGAATCAATTCCTTCCGTGCAAAAAACGGAAAGGAGTGCATGGATATGCTTGCTGAAGCCGATAAGGACCGGTATCTCCTGATCCTTATGGATATTCAGATGCCTGTGCTGAACGGATATGAGGCTGCAGAAAAAATCCGCGCTATGCAGGATACCGGCAAGGCATCAGTTCCGATCTTTGCCATGACCGCAGATGCATTTCAGGAGGATGTGGAAAGATGCAGAAAAGCAGGTATGAATGGACATATAGCAAAGCCTATCAATATCAATATGGTTCTGAAGGTCATAGATCAGTACAGATGGTAGGCAAAATTGAAGGAGGTTACTATGCCAGGTAAAGAACATTGGAAAGCCGCAGTCCGCATGATTGCATGTCTTTTGACGTCTGCGCTTATTATCGGAATATTAGCCGGCTGCAGTGCAACCGGTAAGATTGCTTCAGACAAAGAATCAGAAACTTTTATACCGGCCCTGGATACCGGCATCGAAGCAACCGTAGATATTGTCGGCCTGCTTGAAAATTTTGAGTCGCTGGAGTCTGTCATTAAAGATTTCAATAAGATCTATCCGAAGGCAGTTATCAATTATTCGAAAATGGATGATTATAAAAATACTCTTCCTGTCAAAGCACTCAGTGATAACCCGCCGGAAATCTTTATGTCCTATCGAGGCTATTTTATGGATAATCAGCAGATCGTGAATAATATGCTCGATATGTCTGATATGAAGCTGGATACTGGTATCTTTAGTGAAAAGGTTGCGGAGTCATGCATGTATGAAGGAAAAATGCTGCGTATTCCTTTGATGCTGAATTATCAGGGAATGGCAGTCAACACTTCATTGCTTGAAAAGGAAGGTCTCACAATCCCAACGACTTATCAGGAATTCACAAGTGTGTGTGATGCGCTGATCAGCAAGGGGTATATACCGATCCAGGGTTATCCGGAGATGGTTTATACAGATCTTTTATATAATGAATGGGGAATCCGTCTTGCACGCAGTAAGGATGGAGCGGCTATTCTGGATGCATTGAATAGGGGCAGCGAGGGATGCGGTGAGTATCTGAAATCCGATTTTGCCGTTCTTGATGATTACAGGCAGAAGGGTTATTATAACGATGCTGTTAATCAGACAATAGCCGACAACTATGACAAATCCATCCTGCATTTCTTTGAAGGGAATACTCCGTTTCTCGTCTGCAGCACGGAAACAATGAGCGGAATGAAAAAGAGGGAAACCAAATCGGAAGCATTTACTAAAAATCCATTTGCTTATGAATTCTGTATTCTTCCGGTAACAGATTACGGCAGAACGGCACTTGTATCCTTATGGGATACTTTTTCCATTCTAAAAAACAGTGATCAGACTGATCTTGCAAAGGAGTTTATAAGATTCCTCACATCTAAGAAAGAATTGAATCAAATGGCACAGATAAAAGGGCTTCCGACAGCCATTGACGGCGGAAATGATGATCAGCGATTTACAAGTTTAAGTTCGATTCCGGAAGAAGATAAAATGTATGTGAATGAAATCGGACTTTCCACTGCCGTTTCGAATGCTTATAAAAAATATGCATCTCTGGTAGCTGAGGAAAAATGCAGCGTGGATGAAGCTGTTTCAGGTTTTCCGCAGGAAATCAGAAATAGCAATTGATAACAAGGATTCACTGTCTGAGGAGGCGTGTCTGAAGTGGAGGGCTGCGGAGAAATGGAAATGACAGAAGAACAGCTGCGATATCTTGTGGAGAAAACACCCGGAAACAAAGCAATCTATCAGATTACAGGAGATCGTGTCGTCACGCTGTATGTGTCCCCTTCACTGGATTCTATTGTCGGAAGGGACAAGGATGGCTCCAGGAGCACGGAAGGACGTGATATTGCGGATATTGTCATGCCTGATGATCTGCCCGGTCTTATTGAGGCAATCAGGGAGTGCGTCCGTACCGGAAAGCAGATGAATCATGACTGGCGGATTCTCCATTCCGAGCAGGGGTTCCTTTGGGTTCACGGCCGTGCCTGCTGCTGCGGTGAACGGGACGGCTGTCCTGTGCTGTACGTCAGCTATGGGAACGGAATCGACGAAGCAGATATCTATAAAGACGTCGTTGACAATTCTGCGACAATGGCATATGTCTGCGACTGCAAAAGCCATGAGATCCTGTACGCGAACAAGGCGGCGCGGGAATATGCAGGCTATTCGGGGGAAAGCATTCTGTCCGGCCAAAAATGCTATGCTATGCTTCAGGGCAAGGATGTCCCGTGTGAAAAATGTTTTATGAAAGCAGTCAGGAGCGGTGAGATACTGAGCAGGGACCGGTTCAACACTATGCGCGGAACCTGGGAGCATCTTACAGGAAAATACATCCGCTGGTGCGGTCGGGATGCCTATATTCAGTATATTACCGATATTACTGAAATTGTTGAAGGCCAGAATAAGCTGAAGGAAATGGTGAACCTTCACAGTCTGCAGCTGAAAGCGACACAGATACTCAATGAGCAGGGTGATATCGATTACAGGATCAATACTGCTCTGAAGTTCATGCAGCAGTATTATGAGGCAGACCGCACGTATATTTTCATGATCGATGAAGGCGGAAAGACGATTACCAATACATATGAATGCTGCCGCGGCGGAATCGAACCTGAGATTCAGATCCTTCAGCACGGTGATATTCATTATATCGACCGCTGGCTGGAGACTTTTGAAAGGCATGAGGTTTTCATCCAAAGGGATATTGAGAAGATCCGCGAAAGCAATCCATATGAATATGGCATCCTGGTACAGCAGGGGATACATTCCTATATAGAAGCGCCGATTATTGTTAAAGGAGAAATGATCGGTTTCATCGGAGCGGACAATCCGCCTGATGAGAAATTCCAGTATTCCCCGGATCTTCTTCTTTCCTTTGCGTATTCCGTCGGCAGCGCCATTTCCAGGGATGTAAATGAGAAAAAGACACTGACGGATATGCAGCGATATATGTCAGCGGTGGAAGGTGCCGGTTTCCGTGTCTGGATCTACCACATCCGTGAGCACCGGGTCTGCGGCACCGGGAAAGGACCGTACCTTCCCGGTCTTGAGGAGGTTATGGAGGATATCCCCGGCTGCATGATTCCTCTCTGTGCTCCGGAAGACCGTGAAAAATTTTTGGATATGTATCGGAGGATGGAGCAGGGTGAAAGGGAAGTCAGTGCGGATGTATGGATCCGCACTGCACCGGAGATGCCCCTGCGCCTGCAGAGGATAATTTATTCAGTAGCAGACACGGACGGCGTAAGTCCGACACTGGCCTACGGCATTGGGTATGATATCACGGAGCAGGCGCAGCAGCGTGAACGGTTCCGGAAAATGACACAGGTCATGCTTTCAGCAAATCCGGGAGCCATTGGATCCTATCGTCTGAATCTTACGCAGAACAGCTTCCTCGGCGGAAATTCCTCTTCAGCCTTTGTAGAAAAGGCATTTACCGCTGATACGGCTGACGGATTTTTTAAAAAGGTTTCTTCATTGATGGTCAGCCCGGATAAACGGGAGGAATACCAGCGGGAATTCAACCGTAAAAATCTGATTCTGGCAGCACAGGAAGGCAAGACAATCCTGTCCACTGAGTATCAGAACATGGCGGAAAACAGTGAAGTGATATGGGTGCGGGCATTCTTCACCCTTCTGAAAAATCCGGATACGGGGGATACGGAATGCATTACCAATGCGTATGACATCACGAGGGAAGTTCTGAATAAAAGGATTTTTCATCTCATCAGCGACCTTGAATACGATTATGTAGCGCTGCTTCATGTAAGGACGGCAAAGTTTGAATTCCTGAATCTGAGCAGCCGCCTCCTTCCGAAATACCACATGTCCCTGAAAAACCCGGCCGGACTGTTTGATTATTCAGCAATCCGCCAGTTTGCGATATCTACCTTTATTGCGGAGGAAGACCGGAATCTATATCTGGAAAAAAGTACAATCGAGGCCATTACGGATGATCTCAACGCAAAACAGAGCTGCGAGATCACAGTCCGCGGTCATTACACAGGCCATCCGGATGAATTCATGTACCGCAAGATACAGCACTACTATCTGGATGAAAGCAGGGATACCGTGCTGCTGATTCAGCTGGACGTAACGGATATTGTCCTGCAGCAGCAGGAGCAGACAGAACTTGCTAAAAAGGAGACACAGCGCGTAGAGGACATCATCGACTCCGTTGGGACGGGCATCTGCGTTTTTCGCATGCCGGATGCAGATCACCTGCTGGGCGAATTCGTAAACCTGCAGATGTTCAGGATGCTTGGCCTTGTGCCGCCTGAAGGTCCGGAGGCACGTGCATCGATGCTGTGCGATCCTATGGTCAGTGCATACATGAAAAATGCTTTCCTTGCTGTCTGTCCTGAAGATTATGAAAGGGTGAAGAAAGCCTTCCATGACGGTTTTCATTCCAGCAGTTTTGATGTCGGAAGCTACCGGCTGATCAGGAAGGACGGAAGTACAATCTGGATCAGTCAGAACGCCATCCTGAGCGAGGTACGTCCGGACTGCCGGGTTTTCTATGCGAGCTATCATGTAGTGGAGCGCGAGGTGGAACTTCAGTCCAAACTTGAAAGCCAGCTGCAAAGCGAAAAACTCCTGCGAGTTCAGGCCAATGCCGCCAATGCCGCAAAGTCGGATTTCCTCTCCCGCATGAGCCACGATATCCGTACGCCGCTTAACGGCATCATCGGCATGACCTATCTGACCCGTCAGATGGAGCTTCCGGAGAAAGCACAGGAAAACCTTCAGAAGATTGATATTTCATCAAAATTCCTGCTTGGCCTGATCAACGACATCCTTGACATGTCCAAGGCGGAAAGCGGAAAGATTGAAATTCATCCGGAACCTTATCCGCCGGAGGAATTCTATTCCTATATGCAGTCCGTCATCATGCCGCTCGTGGAAGAAAAAGAACAGACCATCGACTGCCGGATGCGGATGCCGGAGGAGGTCGTGCCGATGCAGGACAAGCTCCGGATGAACCAGATTATCTTTAATATTCTGAGCAATGCAGTAAAATTCACACCGGAAGGCGGAAAAATCCGGTATACGGCCGTCGGGGAAATGAACCCGGACGGAAGCATGCATCAGCATATTGAAATCAGTGATAACGGCATCGGTATGAGTGAAGAATTCCAGCAGACCCTGTTCAATCCATTCACTCAGGAAAACCGGAATGACAATTCCGCACAGAGGGGAACCGGCCTGGGGATGGCGATCACGAAACAGCTCGTCGAGAGAATGGGCGGGAACATTCGCGTGGAAAGCAGTATAGGAAAAGGAACAACATTTTTCCTGGAGTTTCCTTCGGAAGCTGTATGCAGGATATGCACTCAAGACAGTTCCTCTTCCGAAAAAGAGGGACACGGCCATCAGGGGACGCTTACGGTGCTTGCAGGAAAGCATATCCTCCTGTGCGAAGATCATCCTCTCAATCAGGAAATCGCCAAGGCACTGCTGGCAGACCGGCAGGTTATCGTTTCAACGGCTGAAGACGGAAAAATAGCCGTTGAAAAATATCGTGATTCTCTGCCGAACTATTATGATGCCGTTCTGATGGACATCCGCATGCCGGTCATGGACGGCTATGAAGCAACAGAAAAGATCCGTGCTATGGGCCGTGAAGATGCCAGAACCGTACCGATTATCGCCATGACGGCAGACGCTTTTGCCGATGATGTGCAGAAGTGCTTTGATGCAGGCATGAACGGCCATATTGCCAAGCCGATCGATCCGGAGATTCTCTACAAAACATTATCGGAAATGCTTGTACAGTAAAACATCATTTATTTCATCGAAGAAATGACAGCATCTTCCAGGCTGCCGGTCACGGCTGCCGTGCCGCCGATGACGTAGACGGAATCCGCGTTTCCGATGAGGGATGACTGATCGTCATTCAGGACAGTACCATTTCCTTTGACTAATAATGTTGACCCGCCGGTCATGCCGGATAAAGGTGCACTGGTCAGGGCATCCGGATAGTTTTCGCCGGACGAGACCGTAAAGAGCGGGACGGTACCCGGGCAGAAAGCATTGATGACAGCCTTGGAAGTGGCATAGCGGTCTGCACCGGCAATCCGGCAGATGCTTATGCCGGCAAGCTGTTCTTCTGTTTTATCGGACACCGCAGCATTGCCTCCGATAATGCAAATGGATTCAAAACTCCGCGCCAGCTTCAGCGTATCAGCCGACAGCGTGCCGTCCTGCTGTGTCAGCAGAATCGGTGTTTTCTGCGAATAGGCATAGGAGGAAATGGAAAGGGCATCGGCAAAGTCTTTGCCGGAAGCAATAATGCAGACATCGGAAGAAACCGATGCCATGATTCTTTTTTCAATCTCCTCGGCCGTTTTGGTACGGTCAGCGCCGTATACGCGCTGAATTTTCTTTTCATCAATGCCGCTGCGGATCAGATCTGTCCGGACATTATCCGAAAGAGCAGATGTGCCGCCGATTATATAGACTTTCGAAGCTTTTAGAAACGAAATCAGTGATGCGGTCCGGGCGGTCAGCCGGTTCGGCTCCGTCAGCAGGACAGGACATCCGTACATGCCGGCCAGGGCAGATGCCGCAAGAGCATCCGGCCAGTTTTCCCCGGAAGCCAGGACGACGGTATCGCATCCGTCCGGGAAACCTTTTTTGACGTTTTCGGTCATCGTGTCGTAGCGGTCCGGTCCGTAAAGCCGCTCTTCAGCCAGACTTCCGATGACAAAAGTGCGGATGGAAGAGGAAGAGAACCCGGCCCGTTTCGCTGCGGCGCTGTAGCTTCCGTTCAGTTTCCCCATTTTTCCGGAATCATCCAGATACCAGGCTGTAATCTTGCTGCCGTCAGCTCCTGCAGAAAGGGTATAGGGAGTACTGACGGAAACGGTTCCGCTCCCGCAGGATAGAATCGCCGTATCGCCTGAAGACATGCTGAAGCGGATCAGCTTGCGCGTGCTGATAACGGAGATTGCTCCGACTGCCTGAGCATAGGATTTCTGCTGTACAGCTGAAAGAGCGGCTGCGCTGATTTCAGCAAAGGATACTTTCAGATCGTTTCCGCCGGCGATGGCATCCAGTGCCGGCTCATCAATCGTGACGGTTCCGTCGGACAGAAGGAGAGTCATCCCCAAAGGATTCCGTGAATTCTTCACGGAACTGATCAATGAGGAGGAAATGACAGCGGTTTCTGCCTGTACGGAGGTGAAATCGATTTTCACATTGCCGGTATCCTTAACGGATGACACAATAGCGGAAATCTGTTCAGAAGAGGGACTGACGGCTGTGACATGACCGGACTGAACCGCATCAAACTGCGTATTTCCGATGGAAGAGGAGGCCGGAACCGTAAAAGGCGCTGAAGCCCTGTTGGTGACGGTCATTGTCCCTTCTGAAGCCAGTGCACTGTCAAATTCATATCCTTCAGGAGCACTTGCCGTCCACCTGAACGGATTGGATTTTCCATCCGTGCTGTCATAAGACCCGACGGCTTCCCAGTGAACCGGAAGCAGCTGCGTATCACCGTTCTGATCCGTTCCGCACAGAGTTTCATCAAGAGTCTGAATGACATCGCCGGCTGTCCGGCAGAGTTCCCTGAGTTCGCGGTCAGCCGGCGGAGTCAGGGATACGATTTTTTCTTTGGATGTTTTCACCGTCAGCGGCTGTGAGACAGCGGAATCTTCATGATTCACGTCACCGGGGATAAAGGTGTATATTTTATATTCCGTGTAAGTTGAAAGGCCGGTAAAGGTTCCGGAATCCTGCCATCTTGCGGCTTCGTAAGGACCCTGGCACCGGTACTGCTGACCGCTGACAGCACGGACGGCAAGACTGTCGTATGACGAAGAGAGGAGCACAGGGGCAGAAGGGGTATTCTGCGCGGCTTTTTTGATTTCAAAAACGCTGGTTTCGCACCCGGCATACTGATCGTTTTCAAATTTGACCGTCAGGAAATAGAAACCGGCACCGGTCGGAGCCTGACCGGACTGGTAAGTGGACTGACCATGTACACCGTCATACTGCATGGTCAGCGGGCTGCACTGCGCAGTGACATCTTTTCCGCCTTCAGCCGTTATGACGGAAATGGAGCCGGTATAGCCGGCATGAGGATTTCCGTCATAAACAGCATCTTCATTTTCGTAACGGAAGATGACAGGCGTTTTTTTGCCGTAATTGGTAAACAGGACGGAAACATTGAAATCTTCGTAATTTGAAGAGGCGATTTTTACGGAGAAGGTATCTGTACGGGCTTCGGCGGAAGTACTATTCTTACTGGTATAATGCAGAAGCTTTCCGTTGGCAGAATCAGCCGAAACAGAATCCATAACCTGATTGGATGCTGTAAGTTCGACACCTGAAACGGAAGCATCGTCCGGAACTCCCGTTCCGTCAAAAATATCAGAAAGGGAAAGTGTGCCCGATGTGACGGAATCAGCCGGAATAATGACTGTCTTCGACAGGGCAAGCGGATATTTTGCCTTTCGGATCGTAAACGTGATGATGTTGGAAGAAATGGTTTCCGCGCCGGTTCCGTCATGGCCGGTCAGCCTGAAATGATAGGTTCCGGCCGGTGCTGTCGAAGTAAAAGTGACGGTACGGCTGTCATCATGATATTCCAGGTCGGATCCGGCTGCCTTTGTATCGGCTTTCCCGGTTTCCGTACACCACTGCGGAAGCGCGCCCGTCAGTGAATCACGGAAGTTCTGAAGCGTTACGGTAAAAGTCTTTGTATCATGATCCCCATAGACTTCGTCTGTTCCGTCTATGTTTGAAGCAGGCGACAGCTTGATGGATGGAGCTGCGGCCGGTACGGCAGGCTTATTGATGACCAGGATGGTGCCGGTTGTAACCAGACCGCTGGTGAAGGTATAACCGGCAGGAGCATCAGCGGACCAATGGAAGGAATTGGTTTTTCCGTCGGTACTGTCATAGCTGCCGATGACCGACCAGTGAACGGTCAGGCGCTGCGCATGTCCGTCTTCGTCTTTTCCGTCAATGGAAGATTCGAGCACTCCGATGACATCCGCTGCAGATTCACAGAAATCCTTCAGGGTCCGGTTTTCGGGAGGTACGAGGGATACGATCTCCTCATTTGCGGTTCTTACAGTCAGCGGTTCGGAGAGAAGAGAATCATTGTGGTTTGCGTCGCCCGGAAGATAGGTATAAATCTTATATTCCGTATCAGTGGAAAGCTGCGCGAAAGAACCGGAATCCTGCCAGTCGGTATTTCCGTCGGGACCCTGGCACATGTATTTCTGGCCGCTGACGGTACTGACCGAAATGGAGTCTCTTGAAAAAGACTGGAGAGCCGGTGCAGGCGGAGCTGCCTGGTCAGCTTTCTGAATCGTAAAAATATCGGTCTCGTTCCCGAGGTAGGTATTGTCTTCAAAACGGAAGGTCACAAAGTAATAACCCGCATCCACCGGCGCCCGATCTGTCAGAGGATAGATCGCTTTGCCGCTGATGCCGGTATACCGGATATCGAGTTGACTGCCTGTTCCGGTTACATCTGTTTTTGTATCGGCCGTAAGGACGCGGACGGAGCCTGTGTAGCCGGAGTGGGGGGTTCCGTCGTAGACGGCATCTTCCGGTATGAAATCAAATGTGACCGGAAGCTGGTCATGTGTCGTAAAAATGACGGAAGCGGAGAAATCCTCATAATCGGCAGACTGGATTTTTACAGAATAGGTGTCTGAAAGCGCGGCCGCGGATGAATTGCTGGTGTACTGAAGTCCGCTGCCGTCGGAAGAGACGGATACGGAACTCATGACATTCTGAGAATCTGTCCTTTCCGCCGAAACGGCGGATGCTCCTTCGGGAAGGTCATCGCTGCTGAAAATGTCAGCCAGGGAAAGGCTGCCGGTAACGGTACGGAGTGAGGGTATCGAAACCGTTTTTGCAACAGCAAGCGGATACACAGCTTTTGTTATTGTAAAGGAAACGACATTGGATGAAAGGATATCCGGACCGGACCCGTCACGGCCGGTCACTTTCAAATGGTAAATGCCGACAGAAGCGGTCGGTGTGAAGGTGACTGTATGGCTGCTTTCCTGATATTCCAGATTGCTGCCGGCTCCGGAAGAGGACGGTTCACCTGCTTCCGTGCACCACTGCGGGACTGCATCCGTCAGGCTACCGGTGAAACTCTGAAGGGTTACAGTGAAGGATTTCGGATCATCGGATCCATAGGCTTCGGAAGTATTATTTCCGTCTTCTGCAGGCATCAGTTTGATTGACGGGCTCATGCTGAGGCCGACTGTGAGAGCTTTTGTCTCCTTCGGCTGCACTTCGGACTCCATAAAAAACAGATTGGAAGCATCTTCAGAACTGTATGCGGCATGAATGGAATCGACCGGCGTGCTGTCATAAGCGCTGCTTCCCATCAGGGATGCTGAGGCTGCTACGGAACGCGTCGAATTATCGGAGATATCAGTAAGGGAGAGGGCACTGCTGTATCCGGCTGCATATAGCGAACCGCCCGTAAAAGAATGGAGTGTGCCGCCGAATGAACGGGATTCCGGATCTGTGCCGCGAATTTTTCCCGCCCGGATCGTCAGAGAGCCTCCGCTGATATCAATCAGGCCGAAACGGACTCCGGCTGACAGGGCGTAGGGCCCGCCTGCATACCCCGATGTCAGGCTGACAGCCCCATTGTTAACCTGTAAGGATCCGTATAAAGCAGAAGTGTAGGAACGCTCGCTTAACCAAATTTCAGCTGCATCTCCTGACTTCAGACTGACGGTCGGATGATTCTCTGCATCGCCGATACGGAGGGTCTCTCCGCTGAGGAAAACTGCATAGGAATGCAGCTCTTCAAAGAGCGGAATCCATTGACCGTAAGCTTTGATCGATTCGGCGGAAAGAGTCCCGCTGCCGAGGATGTTCAGGTCACCGGGACTGTAAATGGCATAGCTTCTTAAGTCAGTGGCGGATTCGCTGGAGAAAGTCCCCAGGCCTCCGATAATCGTGTTTTCCGTACCGTCGGCAATCCGCAGAGTCGATCCGGCCGGCAGCGAAAGAGCAGCGAAATCGACAGCTTTTCCGGATCTGGAGCCGGTGCTGCTGCAGTCAATATGGACACCGGAAAGCGTAAGCGTGTATTTCCGGGAAGAGAGGTCGTACTGCCAGAGCCAGCCCTGTGCTGCGGATTCTGCACTGACATAATTATAAACGTCTGAGGTTCCGGAAGCAGTCCATCCTTTCGCGGAATTAAAGAGAGTTTCGGTCAGGTTCAGCGGGGACAGACGTACGGATGAATCGGCATGTACAGTCAGGGTCGTTCCCGGCAAAGACAGGATCATGCAGACTGCAAGAAGGATGGACAGGGATCGGTTTCGGATGGTTGCTTTCATTTTCGCCTCCTGATCTGCTGCAGGGCATAGCCGCATGTTCATATTATATGAACGCTTAAAAAATTATAGCACTTTGGAATGCACGTGTGAATCTTGAATGCGTTCCATCAGATCAGACAGATATTCCCAGCGGTCTATTTTTTCGCTGAGATTTTGGTTCAGCTTTTCCTGTTCGGCTGCAAGTTCCGTAAGCTTTTCATAGTCGGAGCTGTTCTCCGATGTCTCTTTCTCGATCTCTTTAAGCCTTCTTTCCAGACCGTCGATTTCCGATTCGATGTTTTCCCAGTCCTGCTGTTCTTTATACGTGAACTTCAGCTTCCGCGGATGGCCTTCGGCTTTTTCTGCACGCGTGCCTTTTGCATTTTCGGAAGCCCTGACGGGATGTTCCGGCTCTTCCGGATGGCGCCGCAGAACTTCAACCTGATAGTCTGTGAAGCCGCCCTCATACTGGGAAATGAGACCGTTCCCCTCAAAAGCAAAAATCCGGTTCACGACACGGTCGAGAAAATAGCGGTCGTGGGAGACGGCGACGACGATACCGCTGAAATGATCCAGATAATCTTCCAGGATTGTCATAGTCCGGATGTCGAGGTCGTTGGTCGGCTCGTCGAGCAGCAGGACATTGGGGTTGGACATCAGAATCCTCAGCAGGTAAAGCCTGCGCTTTTCTCCGCCGGAAAGATTGCTGACCGGCATGAACTGCTGCGACGGGGGAAAAAGGAAACGTTCGAGCATTGCGCCGGCGCTGATCAGTCCGTCCGAAGTGCGCAGGTATTCGGCGATGGAGCGGACGGAGTCTATCACACGTTCGTCTTCTTTCAGTTTTTCATTTTCCTGAGAGAAATAGCCGATGCGGACGGTCTGCCCCACGGTAATGGTTCCGCTGTCCGGTTTCTCCCAGCCGGCAATCAGCTTCATCAGGGTTGTTTTCCCGGCACCGTTCGGACCGATGATTCCGATACGGTCGTTGCGCAGGAAAAAATAGGTGAAGTCCCGGATCAGGGGTTCATTTTCACGGTAAGCCTTGCTGAGATTTTCGATTTCGATGGTCGTCCGGCCCAGACGTGCGGAAACAGAAGAAAGGACGAGTTCCTGTTCCTCTTCCGGACCATGCAGGGAGGAGAGCTTTTCATAACGCTGAATCCTGCCCTTCTGTTTGGTCGTGCGCGCCCGGGCACCGCGGCGGATCCACTGGAGTTCCTTGCGGAGGATATTCTGCCGGGTGGCTTCCTGAGCCTTCAGGATGTCCATGCGTTCAGCCTTCAGTTCCAGATAGCCTTCATAATTGGCCTTGTAGCTGTAGATCTTTCCTCCGTCCACTTCCGCAATCCGGTTGCAGACCTGATCCAGAAAGTAGCGGTCATGGGTAACCATGAGGAGCGTGCCGCGGAAAGACTTCAGATAATCCTCCAGCCATTCTGACATTTCTCCGTCCAGATGGTTTGTCGGTTCGTCAAGAATCAGCAGGTCCGCTGTTGAAAGGAGACAGCTGACCAGGGCAGCCCTTTTTTTCTGTCCGCCGGAGAGAGTTTTTGTTTTCTGCGTGAGATTGTAAATGCCGAGCCGGTTCAGCAGTTTCCTGGCCTCTGTTTCCATTTCGGAAATGTGAGGATGTCCTTCATTTTCCTGCAGAATAGCTTCCAGCAGCCCGGATTCCGGATTGAATTCAGGATTCTGGGGAAGAAAGCGGATTTCAAGGTTCCGTCTCCGTACGGCGTTTCCGGTGTCCGGTTCTTCCAGTCCGGCGGCAATTTTCAGAAGCGTCGACTTCCCGGTTCCGTTGATGCCGATGACAGCAACTTTCTCGCCTTCAAGAAGAGAAAAATCCGTATCGTTAAACAGCATCCGCTCCGTGTAGGTTTTGCTGAAGTGTTCTATTGAAAGAAGTGTATTTGGCATGATCCTCACCGATTCTGTAAAAGGCCTGCTGCAGCCGGACGGAAAATACCGGTGGGGCAGACTGTTTTTATTTATTATAATGCATCGGAAGAATCTGTCAAAACAGCAGGGAGGAATCCGCCGGAAACCGGAAAATCTCATTCAGAAGAACTTGCGCACCTCCATGTCTCTGGGGTAAGATAGAAGCTAAAAGAATACGTTTACGAATCAATGATCAAGAGGGGAACAGCGGATGCAGGATTGTTCAAATGACGCGGCAATGGAACTGGATGCCTTGAATGAAATTCCTTCCGGCGTCGGTATTTTTGATGTCAGGGACTCCGTGATTGAGATGAAATTTCTCAATGACGGCTTTTATCGGATGATCGGTGCTCGGCGTGAAGACCGTACCCGCTTTTTCAGCAAGGGCACCATCAATTCAGTTCACCCGGATGACCGCTCCGGAATGCTGAAAGAAGTAAGGGATTCCATTGCGGAGAAGCGGCGGTTTGAATACCGTTTCCGCAATCTGAACGGAGCCGGGGAATACATGTGGATCGGCATCCGGGCCAGGCACCGGAAACTGGACAAATCAACGGAGCGTTTCTTTGCGTCTTATTACAACGTTGACAAGTACGTCAGCGAAGCCAGCAGGCTGGAAGCATACAGCAGCAATCTGGACGATATCCTCGGGAATATCCCCGGAGGAGTTGCCGTGTTTTCGCAGGACAGCGGGGAAGTCCGCATCGAATATGCCAATGCCGGTTTTTACAGGCTGCATCACGGCAGCAGGGAATACTGGAGCACCAAGAGTCAAAATCCGGTGGAATGGCTCCTGCCGGAAGACAGGGAAATCTTCTGGAATCAGTTCCGGGAGGTCAGCGAAGGACGTCAGAAAATGGGGGATGCTTCCTACCGGGTTACCGGCGAAGACGGCTGCATCCATTGGGTCAACAACCAGTTCTGTTTTGCTTATGTGAGGAATGGACAATCATTTTTCTACGCCTCTTTCACCGATCTGGACGAGCTGAAGAAAGCGGAACAGGCCCATAATGAAGCAAGAAGAATGTATGAAGCGGCAGTTGAAGACACCAATCTTGTCGTCTGGGAATACGATATTCTGAACCGCCGGATCATAATGGCCGAGAACGAATTCACCCGGTATGACTACCGGAAATTCGGCCTGCCGAAGATCACGGAAAATGCACCGGATTCACTGGTGCCCTACATAGACGATTCCAGCACCGGCGTTTTTCTGGAAATGTACCGGAAAGTCGAAGAAGGGGAGCCGAGCGCATCCTGCGAAGTATGGTACAAGCTGAAGCCGGGCACGGAACCGCGCTGCGAGCGCATTTCCTATACGACGGTTTTTGATGATGCCGGAAAACCGGTCAAGGCTTACGGAATCGGACGGAACATCACGAGACGTAAAATGGAACAGGCGGAATACGACCGTCTGCGGGCACAGCTCACCGGGAATCTGACGGATGTCCTTGGAAGCTTCCAGCTCAATCTTTCCAAAAATCATTATATCAGCGGATACAGTCCCTATCCGGAAATCGTAAAATCGCTGCAGAGGGAAACGGCGGATGAACATTTTGCGGCGACAGCAGAAACCATTATAGATCAGCGAATCCGGGATTATGTCCTGAAGGAATACCGCTGTGCTTATCTGACAGAGCTTTTCCGGAACGGAAAACAGCAGATGGAATTGACTTATCCGCTCAGAAGCATCAAGGGCGGAGTGATCTGGATCCATTCGATACTGCATATGATGCAGAATCCAAGCACGGGAGATGTCGAGGGAATCACTTATTCAAAAGACTGCACGGAGCAGAAGAGAACCAGCGAAATCGTGAGCAGGCTGTCAAGCACCGGATGCGATTATATCGGCGTGCTGGATGTTGCCGGAGATTCGTTCGGGATGCATACCGTGAACTGGAACTGCACGGCGCTTCCGGCCGGGAAGAAAGCGCCCTATGAAACTCTCCGTAAAAAGCTTTCGGACAGATTTATTTCTTCGGAAAAACGCGGAGCCTTTCTGGATGCCAGCCGCCTGGATGCGCTGGAGGAAGGACTGAAGGAGAAGACTCAGTATGTGATTGCCTACGATTATCTGGATTCAGAAGCTGATGGGCTGCTGCTGAAAAAACAGATTGTCTTCAGCTGGCTGGATGAAAACAAAAGTGAGATCCTCTGTGTTCAGCAGGATGTCACGGAAGCCTACCGGAAGGAACAGGAACAGATTCTGGCACTGGAAAAGGCGAAGAATGAAGCAGATGCGGCGAATGATGCGAAATCGGCATTTTTATCCGGAATGAGCCATGACCTGCGAACGCCTCTGAACGGAGTCCTCAGTTTTACTTCTTTTGCCCTGCAGGAAAAAGACCCGGAAAAGAAGCAGGATTATCTTCGCAAAATCGATACTTCAGGGAAACTGCTGCGGGATCTGATCAACGATACGCTGGAACTTTCGCGCATCGAGAGCGGGAAATTCAGGCTTGACACGGAGGCAGTCATGCCTCATGACTTGATTCCGGCTGTCACGACAGCCCTGAAGCCGACTGCCGAACTGAAGCACATCCGGTTTGAAACTGATTTTGAAACAGATCCTTCCGTACCGCTCTGGTGCGACCGGATGAAGATTCAGAAGATTGCGCTGAATCTGATCTCAAACGCCATCAAGTATACGCCGGAAGGCGGGAGCGTGAAAGTCGGCGTAAAATCAGAAACAGCAGACGACGGGTTCATTTCCTATATCCTGACAGTGGAAGACACGGGAATCGGGATGAGCAGGGAATTCATGGACAGAATGTATGAGCCGTTTGCACAGGAGAAGCGGTCCGATTCCGTCCGGGAAATCGGGACGGGACTGGGTCTTTCAATTGTCAAGCGTTATGTGGACCTGATGGGGGGCAGTATCGAAGCGGAAAGCCTGGTGCATCAGGGCACGCGCATCAGGGTCCGTATACCGGTCAGTACCGGGAAAACCGGACAGGCCGGAGACAGGCAGGAACAGCACGGAGTGCGGTCCATGTCAGGAAAACACGTTCTTCTGTGTGAAGACAACCATATGAATACGGAGATTGCCGTCATGCTTCTGAAGGACAGGGGAGTTACAGCGGAGACGGCGGAAAACGGCAGGGCCGGTCTTGAAAAATTCAAGGCTTCGGAAGCAGGGTCTTTGGATGCCGTTCTGATGGATATCCGCATGCCGGTTATGGACGGATACGAAGCCGCCCGGCAGATCCGCCGGCTGCCGAGGGAGGATGCTGCATCGGTTCCTATTATTGCCATGACGGCGGACGCCTTTGAGGAAAGTATTCAGGAAGCGAAAGAGGCTGGCATGAATGCCTATGTGACAAAACCGATCGATCCTCAGATCTTTTACCAGACGCTTTCCAAATATCTGTGCTGAAAGGTATAATAGCAGAAAACAGAAGAAAAGAAGGCGACTGTCATGCTGCATTTTGAAAGTGATTATCTGGAAGGAGCTCACCCGGAAATACTGAAGCGCCTGTCGGAAACGAATATGGAACAGACTCCGGGATACGGTTCGGATTCTTTCTGCCGGTCGGCAGAAGAGAAGATCCTTGCTGCCTGCGGATGTCCGGGCGGGGAAGTCTTTTTCATGGAAGGCGGAACACAGACCAATGAGACAGTAATATCCGCCTGCCTGCGTTCCTATGAAGGCGTCATCGCATCTCCGACCGCGCATATTGCGACGCATGAAGCCGGTGCCGTGGAGCACGGAGGACACAAGGTGCTTGTCTGCACCCGGCAGGAGAAAGACGGTCCGGTTTCCGCGGATGACAAAATTTCTGCGGAGGACATTGACAGACTCTGCAGCCTGTTTGAGGAAGATGCGAATCACGAACACGAAGTGTATCCGGGAATGGTCTACCTTTCCCATCCAACAGAATACGGAACCTTATATCAGAAGGAGGAACTCCGGGCAATTCATGATGTCTGCAGGAAAAGGCATCTCTTTTTGTATCTCGACGGAGCAAGACTCGGTTATGCACTTGCCTCGCCGGAAAACAATCTGACGCTTAAGGAAATCGCTTTGCTTACCGATGCCTTCTATATCGGAGGAACAAAGGTCGGGGCACTTTTCGGGGAAGCGCTGGTCTTTCCGGAAAAGGGGCGCATTCCGCATTTCTATACGATCACCAAACAGCATGGCGCCATGATGGCCAAGGGACGGATCCTCGGGATTCAGTTCGATGTGCTGTTTACGGACGGCCTGTACGAAAAGATTTCCCGGAATGCCATCCGGACGGCCATGAAGCTCAAGTCGGGACTGGCGGAGAAAGGGTATGAGTTCTACATAGATTCGCCGACGAATCAGCAGATGATTGTGGTTACGGAGGAACAGGCAGGAAGGCTGAAGCAGAAAGCCGTTTTCGGGTTCATGCAGGCCCTGGACGATGAACGGATTGTCATCCGCTTCTGTACCAGCTGGGCAACAAAAGAAGAAGCAGTCGATGAACTGCTTGCCCTGCTTCCTCAGCAGGAAGTCCTGGATATCACAGATGCCGACGGGAATCCGACCGGCAGAACCGTAACGCGCAGCGAAGCACACCGGAAAGGAATCCGCCACAGGACCTCCCATGTATGGCTGTACCGCTATCAGGACGGAAAGCTGCAGCTGCTTCTGCAGAAGCGCTCGCAGGACAAGGAATCGTGTCCGGGATGCTATGACATTTCCAGTGCCGGACATATTCCGGCCGGCGACGGATTTTCGGAATCCGCGCTGCGGGAACTGAAGGAAGAACTGGGAATCGAAGCATCGGAAGACATGCTTGCAGTCATCGGGCAGAGCGTCTTCGAGTTTGAACAGGATGTGCACGGAAAGCATTTCCACGACGTTCAGGTGAGCAGGGTCTTCCTGATGCCGTATGAAAAAAACGCGGAAGAAATCGCGTTCCAGAAGTCGGAAATCGAAGAAGTCCGCTGGATGGATTTTGAGGATGTCCTGGAAATGATCCGGATCGGCAGGCCGGACAGCTGTGTCCTGCCGGAAGAAATGGAAATGATACGCCGGGTCCTGCCGGAAACAGGAAAATCATAAAACTTCAATCTGAGGGAGACAGCATGAGAAAAGAAAAAATCAGCAGTGCAGTACGTCTTACAGCTTTAATTCTTGTCGCTTCCGTTGGGATGATGCTTACCGCCTGTGCGGGCAGCAGTGTATCTTCCGCTGCGGGCTCCCAGTCATCCTCTTCATCGACATCCTATTCAGGGGCTCCGAAGGCAAACTCGGTCTGGATGGACAGCCGTACGAAATACCGCTCTGATGACCAGGTGAATCATCTGATCTTTGTTCAGTGCCAGGAGAATTCCAGCGATGCCCATGTGCAGGTTTATGAAAAAGACAGGGCGCAGAATAACGCCTGGACCATTACTCTGGAGTGCGAGGCATACATCGGAAGAAAAGGCTATGCTGTCGATAAGAAGGAAGGCGACTCGGCGGTACCGGTCGGGGACTTCGGCGTGACGACGGCTTTCGGAATCAAGGCCAATCCCGGGACGCAGCTCGACTGGCTCGATGTGACGGATGACCTTTGGTGCCCGGATGCCGATGTGGCGGATTACAATAAAATCGTGAGCAGCAAAAACGGCGGAACGGCAGAAGGAGAACATCTCATCGAGTATTCTCCGGAGTACAATTATGCCATGTTCCTTGATTACAACAAGGAAGGCGTTTACGGAAAAGGTTCAGCGATTTTCTTCCACTGCATGGGGCCGAAGCAGTACACCGGAGGATGCGTGGCGGTGAAAGAAGAGAACATGAAATATATTCTCAGTGTTTTCGGGAAGAATGACCGCGTTATTATTGCACCGTATGAGGCGGAGTAAAGGATGCGGACTTACGCCATGAGAACTTCCTCTGTTTCCTGAAACTGCCTGCGAGTTCAAGGATTTTTCACGGTTTTTCCATAAATCGACCATGCTTTCCGGGTATTCTCGAAATATACCAAATACGAGAACTTCCCAGTGAAAGGGGGTCATTCCTATGAGAAAACCGACAGCTATTCTGACAGCGATTTCAATGGCAGTCATACTGACCGTGACAGTGGCAGGATGCTCATCCGCATCTTCTGTTTCCGGTACCGCAGCATCCTCTTCGGCTGCAGCACAGACCTCGGAAGACAGCTCCGCGGTGACGGCGGATTCTTCTTCCGCAGAAACGGCATCTGAGGACACAGCAGAGGATACGGCAGCCGCATCGGTCACTTCTGCGGGAACAGGAACAGTTGTTTCCGATACACTCATCGATACGTCAGATCTATTTTCAGAGAGAGATCTTGAACAGAGTGCGGATACGACGGATGCGGTATCCTATACCGCAGAGAGCGGTTCGGATATCACAATTACAGAAGCGGGCGTCTATATTATCAGCGGGACAGCGACGGACTGCTCCATCATCGTGGACTGTGCAGATGAAGACGCCAAAGTCCAGATTGTTCTTGACGGAGTAAGCATTACCAATACGGACACGCCGGTTATCTATGTGAAAGCGGCAGATAAATGCTTCGTGACGACGACCGACAGTACGAACACTCTGTCCGTGACAGGGACCTTTACATCTGACGGCGAGACCAATACGGATGCCGTGATTTTCTCCAAGGCAGACCTGGTCCTGAACGGCGTCGGAACTCTGAATATCAGTTCCACAGGAAACGGCATTACATCGAAAGATGACCTGAAGGTGACCGGAGGGACCTACAGCATTGAGTGCACGAAGAATGGGCTTGAAGGAAAAGATTCCATTGCTGTCTGCGGCGGAAGCTTTACCATTAATTCAGGAGCGGACGGACTTCACAGCGAAAACAGCGATGACAGCACGCTGGGCAGCATCTACATCTCCGGCGGCACTTTTGACATCACTTCAGGCGACGACGGCATTCACGGAACGACAGCGATTGTAATCGACGGAGGTGAATTCAGCATCGATGCCGTAGAAGGAATCGAGGCCACGTATATCCAGATCAATGACGGAACCATTTCTATCAATGCTTCGGATGACGGAATCAATGCATCAGCCAAGAGCACGGCTTATGATGTTGTTGTCGAACTGAACGGAGGAACCATCAGCATCGTGATGGGAAGCGGCGATACCGATGCGGTCGATGCCAACGGAAGCATTTACGTCAACGGCGGGAACATCACGATTACAGGCAATTCCTCCTTCGACTACGATACGACCGGAGAACTGAACGGCGGCACGGTCATCGTCAACGGAGAGCAGATTACGGAAATGCCTGCCCAGATGATGGGCGGCGGGATGGCCGGCGGAATGGGCAAAGGCAGCCGAGGATGACAGGCGGAATCCCGAAAAGGGTGAGCAGAAAGAAACAGCAGGAAAGAACGGCGGAGAGGAAGTTCCGCCGTTCTTTTTTTGTGCAAAGACGGACACAGGTGATGAAGAGAGGCAGTTTTCCGAATTTTTAGGGACCTTAATTGAAAGAAACAATTGACGGAACGATTCGCGGTAATGATAATTGAATATGTACATGGAGGATTCATTCAAACTGCCTGACAGCGGAATGAGGGGTAGCTGGATTGAGAAATCAGGAAGAACCTTCGAAAACAAAGGAGCAGTCAATGAGAAGAATAACAGCTGCTGTTTTCCTGCTGGTCCTGTGTCTTTTCCAGTTTCTGCCGCAGCCTGCAGAAGCATCATCTTCAGAAGATATGCCGACTATGAAGGTCGGTGTCATGAATGATTCCATTTATGCCTATCAGGATGCGCAGGGTGTCTGGCGGGGCTTCGATGTCGAATGCATGATCAACATCGCCCAGCGTGGAGGATTCCGTGTGGAATTCATTGATTCTTCCAAGGATTCCGACTTCATGGGAAATCTTGGCAACGGCACCTATGATATCGTGGCAGACGCCGTGAAGACAGAGGAGCGTGAAGCCGGGTATCTGTTCACGGATACGGCAATCGGCAGCTCGAACAGTACTCTTGCCGTCAGGTCAGACGACGAAGAATGGGATTACGGAAATCTGGACCAGATTTCGAAGATGCGTATTGGTGTCCTGCCTTATCTTGCAAATGATCAGGAATTCCGTATCTGGTGCAGACAGCATAAGCTGACTCCGGAAATTCGTGAATATGCGTCCATGGATGAGATGACGGCGGCACTGGAAAGCGGAGAAATTGACGGGGAAGTCTATCTGACGCTGGGGGCAGGCGATGCTTCTTCTGTCCGTACCATCCTGAGATTTCTGCCGGAATCATTTTACTACGCGTTCCGGAAGGATGACACGGAACTGAAAAACAAAGTGGATTCGGCGATTTCCAGAATCCTTGCGGAAAACCCGGATTATCTGATGAACCTGAAGAACAAGTATGAGAACCAGTTCGGAATGAATATCCTTCCGCTGTCTGCGGCGGAAAAGGAGTACGTCCTGCAGCATCCGGAAATGCGCGTTGCCGTACTGAAAAATGATGAGCCATACTATAAAGTCAGTGCTGACGGGACAGCCGGAGGAATCCTGCCGGACTATTTCCGTCTGGCAGCAGACTACAGCGGCCTGTCGTTCAGCTATACGGCATATGATACGCAGGATCAGGCAATTGCCGCACTGAAAAACGGAGAAGTCGATGCCATAGGCGTTTTCAGCAGCGGAATGGTATCTTCGTATCAGAGCGGTGTGGTGCTGACGGCGGCTTATTCTATCAGCGGCAACGTGCTGATCATGAAGGCGGAGACCAATGCCTCGGCAATCAGGAAAGTTGCCATAAAAAAGAGATCATCTGCCGTTACGGAAGGAGGTTTTGCCAAGTACTACCGGGATGTCGAAATCACGGGATATGAGAATGCTTCCGATTGCATGGCAGCGCTCAGCAGCGGGAAGGAAGATGCCGCGCTGCTGGGCATGACCAGTTCCACATGGCTGCTGAACCAGACGAATGCGACAGCTTACAGCGTCATTCCTCTTTCCGGCGTGAACACGGAGATGTGCACGGCACTTCGTCCGGGCCAGGAAACACTTTGCTCCATACTGAACAAAAGTATTGCTGCGACCAGGAACAGTTACAGCGGGATCGTGACGAATGATACGCTGCAGGAAAAGAGTCTCCGCACGACGGTTTCCAGAATCCCTCCGACGATCCTTTCAATCGTGGTATGCGTGCTTCTGATCCTGATCATCGGCCTGGTCTGGGCGCTGATTCTGCTGCGCCGCAGGCAGATGGAGAGGACGGCCGTTCAGGCTGCCCGCGCGGAAACGCAGCTTCAGAAAGTACAGGTGGAAGCCATGCGGGAAAATGCCGAGCAGAGGAATGCGTTCTTTTCCAACATCAGCCACGACATGAGGACTCCGCTGAATGCCGTGACCGGTTTTATCCGTCTTGCCAGGAAGAAGGATATCACTCCGGAGATGCGGGAAATGTACCTTGATAAGGCCGATTCCTCCAGCCGTCTTCTTCTCGATCTGATCAACGACACGCTGATTATTTCCAAAAGCAGCAGCGGCAAGATGGAACTGCATCTTCAGCCGTGCCGTACTTCGGAGATGACGGAAGCTGTCGCGACCCCGATCAGGGATGCAGCTGCCGAAAAAAAGATTCATTTCACGGCGGATGTCTCTGCGATGCCGGATGAAATGATTATGGCTGACCGGCTGAATATTGAAAAGATTTTCCTGAACCTTCTTTCGAATGCCGTCCAGTATACGCCTGCCGGCGGCAAAGTCCGGTACACGGTTGTTCTTGACAGACAGGAGGGAAGAAAGCGATACTATACGATAAAAGTGAAGGACAGCGGAATCGGCATTGATGAAGAATTCCTGCCGCATGTTTTCGAAGCATTTTCCCAGGAGAAGCGGCATGGCTACGAATCTGTCGGAACGGGTCTCGGACTTTCCATCGTAAAACAGCTGGTCGACCTGATGGGCGGCTCGATCGAGATACAGAGCAGGAAGAACGAAGGCACGGAGTTTACGGTTCATCTTCATTTCGAGACGGCAGAAAATTCTGATGCGGCAGATGAAGATGAAGTTTCCTTCCCGGAGGATGCCCTGAAAGGACAGAAGATCCTGATCTGCGAGGACAATGCTCTGAACAGGGAAATCGCGGAAGCGCTTCTTCACGACAGGGGCATCGAGACGTCGGAAGCCGAAAACGGAAAAGCCGGACTGAAACTTTTCAGCGAAAGTGCCGAAGGTGAATTTGATGCAATCCTGATGGATGTACGGATGCCTGTCATGGGAGGAATCGATGCTGCCGCGGCAATCCGGAAACTGAACCGGAAAGACGCTAAGACCGTGCCGATCATCGCTATGACAGCCGATGCCTTTGCGGAAGACGTGCAGAAATGTATGGATGCCGGAATGAACGGATATCTTTCGAAACCGGTCGATCCGGAAAAGCTGTATCGGATGATTCTGAAAACAGAAGGACAGAAGACTACTTGAAAGCAGCAGAAGAAAACAGAATAATTTTTGAATCCATGCCGGTGCCGAAGGCACTGATGACGCTGGCGGTACCGACGGTTATCTCACAGCTGATCCTGCTTCTGTATAATCTGGCAGATACGTATTTTATCGGCCGCACGGGCAACCCGTATATGGTTGCCGCTGCGTCGCTTATCTTTCCTGTCTATAATATTTCCATTGCCTTTGCGAATCTTTTCGGCACGGGAGGAGGCAGTCTGATTTCCCGGCTCCTCGGCCTGCGGAAGGATGAGGAGGCAAGGAAAGTGTGTGCTTTCAGTTTCTACTGCGCCATTGCGGCAGCTGTTCTTTTTTCGGCAGCTGTGTTCCTTTTCATGAATCCGATCCTGACGGCGCTGGGAGCCAGTTCCAATACATTTGAATACGCAAGGCAGTATGCCTTCTTCACCATTGTTGTCGGCGGGATACCGACAATCCTGACGATTTCGATGTCCATGCTCATGCGTTCCGTCGGCTGTGCGAAAGAAGCCGGATTCGGGACCAGCCTGGGCTGTCTGCTGAACATCGGACTGGATCCGCTGTTTATGTTTGTCATTCTGCCGAAGGGAATGGAGGTTGCCGGAGCTGCTTCTGCGACGATGCTGTCGAACGTCATTTCCATGTGCTACTTCCTGATTAAGTTCATGAAGTACCGCAGGGCTACTGTGCTGACGCTGAGCGTCAGGGAAGGTATGCCGGACGCCGGCTCCCTGAAATCAATTTTTGCGGTCGGCGTGCCATCTGCACTGACGACTTTCCTTTATGATGCGACGAACATTGTCATTGACAGGCTGTCAGCCCTGCACGGCGATGTGGCGGTCGCGGCCATAGGAATCGTACTGAAAGCGGAGAGAGTGCCGCTGAATACGGGAGTGGGCATCTGCCAGGCGATGATGCCGCTTGCCGGATATAATTATTCTTCGGGCAATTACCGGCGGATGCGTTCCGTCCTGAATTTTTCCCGTCTGTACGGCGCCGCCGTATCGGTCATCTGCATCATCCTGTATGAGATTTTTGCCGTTCCGATTATGGGCATCTTTATCAGCAATGCAGAAACGGTCGCCCTGGGAACCGATTTCCTCCGCGTCAGATGCCTGGCTTCCATAACGATGTTCCTCTGCTTCAACTTCGTATTTTTCTTTGAAGCGCTCGGCATGGGAAAAATATCCCTTTTCCTTGCCGTTATCCGTCAGATCGTGTTCAATATCCCGCTGCTTTTTCTTCTGAATTCGATATTCGGAATGTACGGAATCATCTGGACTCAGCTGATCGCCGATGCCTGTACGGCAGTCGTTTCATTTTGGGTTTACAGCCGTGTCAGCAGAAAAATCCTGCGTCCTTTGGAGATGAAGCAGGCTGATCAATGAACCTGTTTCCGATTGATTTGAAGAGAGGGTTCTGTTGAATTGTGCGTTTCCGCGTATTATAATATTCCTATGGAAAAATGGATAAGCGCTGTCAATACAACTTTTACCGATCCGGTCATCGCCATCGGCATCATGCTGGCGCTTCTTGTCTTTGCGGCTGTTTTGTTCATCCTGTCTGCGGCGGATACACGCCGGAAGTTTCAAAAACAGCTGAATCAGAAAGATGAAGAAAAAAAGAAGATTGAAGAAGATCTCGGCCGTGCGGAGAAGGATTCTGAGATGTATGCGAAAATCGTCAATGAATCCGGCGCGGCTGTCTATGTCTGCAATGACAGCACCTTTGAACTGATCTATATGAGCGACTTTATGCATGAGCTCTTTCCGGATGCCTCCGGCAGCTATGAAGGAAAGAAATGCTACGAGTTCCTGATGGGGCGTTATACGCCCTGCCCGTTCTGCCGCCTGCCGCAGCTGAAGGAAGATTCCCTGACTTCCAGGGAATACTGCGATGAAGGAAAAAAGACCTGCTATCATTTCAGCGGAAAGAGAATCAGCTGGGACGGGACTCCTGCCATCATCAATTATGTGCGTGACGATACCGTGCCGTACAGGGCTCGCCAGCGGATGGAGGAGAATTATCACAACCAGATTACGCTGATGTCGGACGTCAGCCCGCAGGCGGTGGGAACGTACCGGATCAACCTGACGAGAAATACTTTCATGGAAAACTTCGGGGCTTCATCGGAGGAATTTGATGTCCGGAAGATCCGTACGGCAGATGAACTCTTTGAGTTTGCCTATGAACACTGTGCGACACGCGGAGATGAGGAAGAGCTGAGTGCCGTCTTTGAAAGAGGAAGGCTGCTGCAGTCCTTCAGCGAAGGAGTCACGAAGCTCTCCGTTGACCATGGATATTATATGAAGGCGGACAGGCCGACCTGGATCACGTCTGCCATCTCAATGGCACAGAACCCGAGCAGCGGGGACGTGGAGGCCATTGTCTATACCGTGGATATCCGGAAAGAAAAAATGATGGAATCCATGCTGAAAACAGTCGCAGACAGTGACTACGATTTTATTTCGCTCGTTGATCTTACAGATGGTTCCTATCAGGAAGCGTTCGGAAAGCATATGCCCGGACTGCTTCGCGACAGCATGAGACGCAGCTATGCCGATGCGGTTGAAAGAAATATCCGTGAAAACGGTGCGGATGTCGACGTGGAGGAAGTCATTGAAAAGCTATCGCTTGGCAGGGTGAAGGAGGAACTTGCCTCCAAGAGAAGGTACAATGTCTATTACATGGAATATGACCGTTCCGGGAACCGGCGGAATAAGCTGATTTCCTTCATGTACATTGACCGTACCGGGAGCCTGGTCTGCGTGATGGGCAGCGATGTGACGGAAGAGTATGAAAATGACCGCCGCGCCAGGCTGAAATACGATGCGGCCCTGGAAGCTTCCCGACGCCTCGCCAATGCTCCGATGCAGATTCTGACTTCAACAGGCGATTATCATTTTGAAGGGAAGAAGATTCTGCTGGTGGAAGATCATCCGCTGAATTACCGGATCGCGGAGAACCTCCTGACAAAAGTCGGATGCACGGTATTCGGAGCCGCCAACGGTCAGGAGGCACTGGATGCCTTTTTAAAGAATCCGTCGGTCTTTGATCTGATCCTGATGGATATCCGCATGCCGGTCATGGACGGTTTTACAGCGGTGCAGAAAATCCGGATGTCAGGGGGGACAGGCGCCGAACAGATTCCGATTATTGCCATGACCGCCAATGCTTTTGAAGAGGATATCAACAAGAGCAAAGCGGCAGGAATGAACAGCCATCTGGCCAAGCCGATCGATCCGCAGAAGCTTTACGAAACACTTTCGGAATACCTG
>Ga0160425_1000819_pt1 | contig 35043 bp, 32 predicted proteins | sample BioMet8_FD_108193 | JGI IMG/M metagenome (GOLD analysis project Ga0160425, IMG submission 108193) | Microbial communities from bioreactor (seeded with sewage sludge) at Lawrence Berkeley National Lab, California, USA - Biofuel... | ecosystem: Engineered > Bioreactor > Anaerobic > Unclassified ...
CTGCTTGTTGGCTTTCTGGGCGAGCCTGAGGACAACCTGGTTGAGTTCGTCGTTGCAAAACCGGATGCTTGTCGGGAGGCTGCCGTACGTCCGGTGGAAGACAAAGACCGGGAGATCGCCGCCATTGCAGCTGATGTCTTCGAGCGCCGGGTCCTGCATGAGCGGTTCGAGCGGGCCGAATCCCGAGAGGTTGCGGCGCAAAAAGTACGACAGGATATCCAGCCGCTTGTCTGCAATGCCCGGGTAGAATTCGCGGATGACCGGGTCGGTGATGTCGCGGCCGAGCGTTTTTGCCGGGGGGTGATCCGGGTCATCGTAGACGATTACCCGGCGCAGCCGGGCGTAGGTCTCCTGCAGGACGACCTGCTCCCGGCCGGAGAGGACCGGTTCTACGACTGTATAGGTGAAGCCCAGGTCTCCCCGGCGGACGATCTTGACATACACATAGGGAGCTTCGATCCAGTACTCGCCGAGCGTCCCGGGGGTTTTCGTTTCCGGGATGGGGATGTCGGACGCCGGGGCGTGTACCTGCCCGGCGTGTCGCTCCGGAGCGGCGGCAGGGGGCTGTTCCGGTGCCTGCGGGGCCGTAACACAACCGGGGCCGGGGTCACTGAACCGGCACCGGAGGGCCAGAATCGTGAGGACAACGAGGGCGAGCGAGACCGCACCGGACAGAGCAATAACGGCGACGGGGATGTAGGCAAAGAGTGCGATGTAGCCGGTCGCTGCCGCCGCCATACCGGATCCTGCGATCAGCAGATCGCCGGTGAGCGTCCGACTGCCCATCCGGGGGGGGATGGTGCGAAGCCTTGCGGACAGCCCGGCCGAACCAGAAACCGGTGCTGTCCTTTCATGTTCCGCATCCGTAGTGCCGGAACGGGACCGGCACCGGAGTGCGGCCGAGGTAAGGTACAGGAATGCGACCGAGACTGCGCCGGAGACCGCGATTGCAGGGATTGGGATTGCGACAAAGAGCGCGATATACCCGGTCACGAATGTGGCACTGACCGATGCCGCAATAAGCAGATTGCCCCGCACCGTGCGATCTCCCATAGACCCCGGCAGGCTGCAAATCCGGGCATACAGGTTTTTTTCGGACAAAACCGGTGCCGGCCCGTGTTCTCTTACCGGGCACGGTTCCCCGGGTTCGGGAATACGTTTTTGGGATGCCGGAATACCGAACCGGTTGCAGCACCCGTTGAAAAACTCCCGGGCCCGGGCGGGAAACGTACGGACGTTCATACGCCCGGCCACCACGGGCCCGGTCTGCCGATCGGGGCTATCGTGGCCTGCCCTGCAGGGGCAGCGGTCGGCACCGGGGTCGGGTCTCCGCTTGCAAGCGAGAGGGTGATGTCAAGGTAGTTACCGGTGATGGTGATGAGATATTCACCGGCCCCGTAGATGGTAATCGACCGGTCGGTGGTATTCGAACTGAACTCCCGTGCATACCCGTCCTGTGCAACAATCTTATGCGTCCGGTTATCGTTCACGGTGATCGTGCAGTACGGCCGGTTCACCGTAGCTCCCAGAGTGCCCCGACAGGAATCCGGATCGTTGAGGCAGTCGACCTTCGGGCTGATGGTAAAGTAGATCAAAAAGGGTCCTTTTGTGACGTTGACCCCGAGCCCTACGGGTGCCCCGCCAAGCGTATACGTATGGGTAAACGAGGGCGTTACGTAACGTGATGTGAGGCCGGTCTGGTTGATCCGCGTTCCGTGCGGGATTGGATATATATCTGGAGTAACATCGGGTGCGGCATTGTACACTTCCATACCGGATTCTGCCGTTGCTGTCGGTACGGGAGATACTGGCCGAACCGGTATGCCGGTTGTGACCGCACCACTGGCAGAACCGGGCGGGCTGTTTGGTACTGCCGGCGTTTCATTCCCCGGGTCAAGCGATTGCTGGACCAGCCGCACGCAGCCGCAGGTGCCGGCCATGAGCAGAAATACCAGAAGGAGGGCCGGTACGATAGTGTTCATTTCTTTGTAATGTGCCTTCGGACGGCGTCCCGATTGGATCCGTTTCATCCCTCTTCCCCACGATTTGCTGGCCTGTGTTGCCCTGAATCGTATACCTTTCAACCACAAAAAATTATTTGTTTTAATTCAAGAAAATATGATCAGTTAAAATAGCATTAAAACAAGTACATTTGTTAGTCGTTGCCGGATCAATTTCTTTCCACGTATCAGTACAACACATCCACAAGCGGGGAGGGGATCGACCGGTAACGGAGCAGAGGTGGAATTTCAGATGCAGTTTACAAAAGCAAACGAGCAGGCAGTGTCGCCCGTCGTCGGTGTGATGCTGATGCTTGTCGTGACGATTATTATTGCAGCAGTGGTCTCCGCATTTGCGGGGGGACTGGCAGCTGGAAAGGAAAAAGCACCACAGGCCTCTTTTGAGACTCACATCAAGCTGACAGGAGGAATGAGCGGTGGGCCTTCAATGATCATGAAACACCTTGGTGGCGATCCAATCAATACAAGAAATATCAAGTTAGTGACAAGCTGGTCGAATGCGTCGGGGATCTACCATGTTCAAAGTACAACGGCCCCAAAGTATGTGAATGATACAGAAGAGTACTATCCCTCTTCCTCAGCATATTCGCATTACAACCTTACCTCAATGAATACGCACACTTCGTCCTATACCTACAACGAGCCGTACCTTGTCGTTGCGGGACAGTATCCTGCCAGTGGAGATGTCACCAATGACACAGCGCTCTGGTTTGGCAATTACATCATGCATGCAGGCGATGTAATCAAAGCAGATACTAATCTAGACACGGGTGTATACGGGAACACATGGACTGACAAACAGATCATCAAGGATGTCAAACTGCTCACACAGAATGATATTGTTAACGTTCAGTTAATCGATTTGAATTCTGGTACGACCATCTATGACAAGGATGTCAACGTGGAGGCATGAGTATGCAGCTGGATGTAAGAAATGAAGCAGCAGTATCACCGGTTGTCGGTGTCATGCTCATGCTCGTGGTGACCATCATCATCGCCGCAGTTGTCTCCGCGTTTGCCGGCGGACTCGGACAGGGTTCGGCAAAAGCTCCGCAGGTCAGTATTGGTGCCGAAGCCCACAATGCCAGTTATATCCTCATTGATTTCAAAGGTGGTGACACCATCAATGGTGGTGCGATCACAGTAAAAACCTTCATCCCTATGGGTGATAACAAGGACATGAGTTATAAGGTCAACCTTACCAAGGCAATCTACCTGACCACCAATGAGAATGTCGGGAATTGCAGCAGCGGTTATGGGTGTTCATGGAAGACCATCCAGCCGGGCGACAGAATCAGGATAAATTGGGAAGACGCATTTGCTGAATCCTCTTGGTATCCCGGAACATATCTGGCCCCAAGTGTAGGTGAACCGGTGAACATTGAGATCTATGATACATCTTCGGGTAAACAGATTGCAACCACACAGGTCAATGTAATGCCATAACCGAAATTAAAGAAACCACATCTTTACAATGTAAGGAGGGAACTTGTCTCTCCTTCGCATTTTATTAATTAAAGGTAATTATCAATAATTAGTCCCCAAAACAATAGGAATCAGGTCGAAAAATTTCCATTTTTAGTCGTTATGAATTTCACAATTGATATTTCGGGGTTGTCGGAGAGGATTTTCTCCTCTCTCCCTTAAGATAGTCCCCGCCCAACGCGGCGCCTCGTTGGGCCGCGTGGCGGGCAGGTGGTTGAATACGGATGATGATATCCATTGCCAGCTGGAGGTATGTTTTATTTTTGGGGGCTGATATTTTACAATCACCTAATTAAAATAAAAGGTGATGACAAAACCATGCCATAATTTTTAGGAGGCCAACCGACAAAACGCGAGAGGCGGCATTCCCCGTTTTAGGCTGCTGCCGAAAATCGTACGGAGATTTATATCCGGCCAAAATATTCAGGATACAGAATCGTGAACCGTTGTTTTTACGAATGCAATGGGATAAATAACGTAAATATATGAGAGGCGGATTACTCCGACAACCCTAATCAACGCTTCAGGCTGTGAAAACCCGATGCTCCCGACAAAAGATTCTGACCTCCTTAACCCGGGTGTCCGGGATTATGATTCATCGGTGTATACGTACGATGCCGGGAGGTCAAGGATTGACTCGGAAAAAACAGGGGAAGACAGAATGAACCTTGGGGATGCTATTTTAAAAGCACGTGAAAAATACCGGTATTGCTCTGCCATGAATCCGCGGATCTCCCCGAATCCGGAAATGAGTGCCCGGTTAAAAAAACAAAATTGCCCAGGCGGGGATGCAGACCGGCACCGAGTATAGCAGAACGATACCGGTTCTTCGCGGTCTCCCGGGGTCCCCCCAAGTGGTACTCAGTTTGGTTTTTTTTTCGCAGTTCCCGCGAGAAAATTTTCAATGGCTCTCTCACTTGTCTTCAGGAATACTCAAATCGTGGATCTTGTACTCAAGCGGGGTGTTTTCCAGCCGTTTGATAAAATTCGGGAACTCCTCGTCAGCAATTACAATCGCGCAGGTGATCCCGTGGTACGCAGCGTCGATGACTCCTTCGCATGCCCCATAGAAAATGTCCGGGGTCCGGCCAATGGATTTCAGCGCAACCGATGCTTCGAGGCCGACCGCCGCGGTCAACCCTACCGTTGCAGCGACTTTTTTAAGCTCGTTCTTTTTGACACTGCGCGAGCCACCCCGCTGGACACGGGGCACTTTGCAGATGTGGATGATCCCTTCGTGGTGCTCGATGATCCCGTTCACATCGCATATCCCCACATCCTCCTTCTTCTTTGCATCGGCATAGACCGTTGCCGTTGCCGACATTGGTTTCTTTCCCGCATAGAGGATCCCGTTTTTCATGAACAGGCCGACCGTATCGCCTTTTTTGAGGTCATCGGCAGCAAGTGCAGTCCATACCGATATGTGCTGGATGACGTTGCGCTTGATGTGCCGGATATAGAACTCCAGTGAGGCTGCATTTTCCATGACCCAGGCAATGCCGGTCTTGGTCACCACGTAATTGCTCCGTCCGCTCATGGACACCATGCCTTCATCGACCAGGTCCCGTATGTATTCGGAGACCGCCTGCGGCGTTACGCCGATTTTTTCCGCGATTTCCTGCTGGCGTATGGCCGGCTGGTGTTCTGCAATTTCCACGAGGATCTGGAAACGGGAGATATCTCCTTTGTTTCGCAGGAGAAATGCGAAGGGATCTTTTGGTTCCTGAGTCAAACGGTATCAGCTCCCGGATTTTCCGGCTTTAAGGAAAATTATGCAAAACGTAAGATGATTATTGTTTTGGCGGAGCCTGAACTTTTTGTTAATTCGTTCTCCTGCCGGTGTGAAAACAACGAACGGAACGTGGACGGGTCTGGCATCGGAAACTGCAGGAACCTGACGAGGATAAAAAGAGATTTCTAAAAAAAAATGCTGTTCCGGAATATCCTAGAACTCCCGGCCCCTTCGATCAGGTCCCGGTCCTCATCGGGGATGATCGTCAACCGGTTGCGGGAGGGGGTGTGCCGGGATTTCCGGGAATAGTCAGATCGTGAATAACATAGTCCACTTTTGCATTCGCCACATGCCAGAGGATATCCGTAAACTGGTCGTCAACAACGACAATCGTGCAGTCGATCCCGTATCGCGCTGCATCGATAACCCCGGCCCGGGCGGCAAAATAGAGATCCGGTTTCCGGCCTATGGAATTCAGCGCCACCCATGATTCGAGCCCGACAGCTCCCACCATTTTGGTTTTTTCGGTAATTTCTTTTAAGGCATCTCTCCGGACGTTCCGCGAACCGGCGTTTTTAATCCCGGGGATTTTGCAAATATGGATAACACCGGTATGGTGTTCGATGATCCCGTTAAGGTTTGAAATTCCCACATCGAAACCCGCACGTACATCTGCCATTACCTGCCCGGTGGCGGATGCCGCTCTCCGGGTTGCGCACAAAAACCCGTCACGCATGAGAATGCCCACGTTTTCACCGGCAAAGAGATCCTCATCGGCTATAGCAGTCCAGACAGAAACCTCGTGGATGAGATCGTGCCGGATGTGGTGGGAATAGGCATCAAGGGCCTTTGCCTTCTCAAGCATCCATTCGATCCCGGTATGGGTTACTTCATAGCTTCCCCGGCCGTTTGCCATAACAAGCCCGCGCTCAGCCAGGTCCCGGATATAATCCGAGATTGCCTGAGGGGTCAGCCCGAGCGTCCTGCCGATCTCCTGCTGGCGTACTGCCGGCTGGTGCTCGACAATCTCCACAAGGACCTGCAAACGCGAAATGTCACGTTTGTTCCGCAGAATAAATGTCGGGGAATCTTTAACGCCGCATGTCAAACTCATCTGTCCTGGATAATATCATTAATATTTACAATATATCAAACTAACTTGGGATAAATAAAATTTATTTGTTTTAACCCGGTATTTGTTATGCCAGGGGCCCGTTTGCGAGTTCATGAGATGGATGAAGGAGGTGAGACTTCGGAACAGTACGTGATCCGGTGAAAAAATCCATCACGTGTATTACTATGTTTCACCGGTTACCGAACCTGAAAAAAATCTACGGTACCGCAATCATTCCGGAACTGATGATCCGGGACGACCGGGTATCGATGATTTCGTACGTGAGGTAATCCCGGGAGCCGATCCGGAACGAATCCGCTGAATCACTGTTTTGCCAGGTCCAAGTCCCGTCACTCTTTACCGAATCGGCATACAGGATGAACCTGTCCCCGACCCCGACTTTTGTACGGTCAGATCCAAGAGCTGCGATATATGTGGTTATTCCCGTGCCCGAAGGAATCTGACTGTTCCTGATGACCGTCCGGTCCCGGGAGGATGAGCGGTTGCCAAGGGCGATCTCGATCTCGTTGAGGTTTACCGGGTCGCCGCTGAGATGGTCGAAGATCACGTAATGCTGATCCGGATCGGAGGGAAACGATCCAACGATATTTGCCCGTATCGTATCCGAACCAATATCAAGAGAAAAACCACCGGCAAAAGCAGCAATGATCCCGGCGACGATGATGGTGATGGCGAGGATCAGCATCACCCCAAAGACTTCGGAGACCGCACCCGTACGGGCGAATGTACCGGAATTCATGATCAGTCCCCGAGAAGGGTTTCTGTTTTCAGGATTACAATCCCGCTGGGCCGGTGGACAATGTCGATCTCGACCGGGGTTTTATTGGCAGCCAGCCGGCCAAGTTCCAGTTCATCGACACCAAGGAACTCCGCTGTACCGGCACGATTCCAGGTTCCCGCCGTTGTCCCGGATTTCCAGATCGCAGATCCGAATTCTTCTGAAGGGCTAACGGAGGATTGAGACTCGTATACGATCGGCAGACACACCGGTGTCCCTTCAATAGTGACGCGATCTGCATCCGGATCCTGCACATGCTTGACAACCGTTCCGTTGGTGGTTTTTACCCAGGTAACAATTTCCAAGTCTTGTGTCCGGAGCGTATCCCCTCCCCGGTGCTCGAAGAGCAGGTTGAAATTTTCTCCATCGCCATCGCTTGTCACGACAAGGGTCGCCTGCGGGCTTTTCTTTAAATCCCCGGTCGAACCGCCCACGAATGCAGAGAGCGTCGCTGCTATGATAATGGTGACCGTGATCATCAGCATGACGCCGATCACCGGTGAAACGGCATGCTCTGTCGGGTTGTTGTTTTGGAACAGGATGGATCCCTTCCAGTAGTATGTCGCAACAGACAAACTTAACTTTTGTTATAACAATATTACTTTATTTGTTCCAAGAAAAATTACCATTTTCCCCGGCATTCTTACGGGCATAGATCAGGTAACGGAAAAACACCATGAGAAATCATATACACGGATTCAGGAAAAAACAGGATCGAAACGAAGCACTTTCACCGGTAATAGGGGAAATGCTGATGATTGTCCTTGCGATCCTGCTTGTCTCGCTCTTTTCCGTATCCCTTGCCGGCCTCCTTCCCGCAGGAAGGGACTATTCGATCGATATTTCCCATAACGAAAGTGCGGACGGGACAATCTGGCTCTGGCACAAAGGGGGAGACTGGGTTGAAAAATCCGGGCTTACCGTCATGATCATCTCGGGAAAAACCACGACAACCATTTCCTCAGCCAATTCGAGTTTCCACCTCTGTTCGGAAGATAGCACCTGCAACAGCAAAACATTCAACCTCGGGGATCACATCCGAATAGATGGCATGACCCTCAAACCCGGGGACACCATCCGGCTCGTGAGTACGCGCAATGTGATCTTTTCCGGGACGGCAGACCCGGAATAATGAGTGCCTCAGAGGGGTTTCTGTAGTATTCGAAAATTGTGAAAATACACTTTGTAAAAGGGGATTTTCCTGGGGGGATATTCCCGTCAGAGGAACACAGGAGGCGTGGTAGCCGTCGGGTGCACCATGGGATATGCCCGCAACAGGCATCTTTTTCCTGCACCTGACCATAAGATCTGACACCAGGGTCACACGAACTTCTGTGCAGAGAATGTGATCCTGCCGGCAGATCCTGAATTCGGTTACCACGCTAGTACTAAAAAAATGGATGCTGGACGAATGACCTGCTCTGTTCTCGTAGCGCTTCGGTTTTTTGTCTAGATATAGCCGGCCACCACCATCACACCCATGAATCCGATGACAAGCCCCGTAATAACCTCGCCAAACTTTTCAAAGAACTCGAACCTGATTACCTGAAGTCCTTTGAGACAGGCCGCCACCAGGAAGAGGATCGTTGCAATTGTTGCAACAAAGAAAACAAGGATTGTCCAGGCTACTGCATCCATGCCCATTTCACCGGCACGCAGCGCCAGCGGCATGAGAAGGATGCACGGGGTAAGAGCAATGATTGCCACCAGGCCATAGCCCGCCTCAAGCTTTGTTCCATTCCCCCTGTCATGATCCTGGCCGTGATGCTGGTCGTGGTCGTCGTGATCGTGAGGATGGTCATGATCGCGATCATGGGTGTGAGGGTGGTCGTGATGATCATGATCGTGGTCATGGTAATCATCGTCATCGTTATCATGGTCATGCGTAGGGTAGTACTGACGGCCATACGCATAACCGCAGTGAGCGTGGACATGCATCAGCTTTTCAGCTTCCCGGGTATCGATGTGGAAAAGTCTGTTGACAACGGGAATGCCGTGATGCGAATGTCCGCCTTTCAGGTATGCGTAGATGGCAAACCCCAAGCCAAAGATAATCAGCGCCCAGCCGGTAACAACCTCGGCAACCGTTGCGAAGTTTTGGGCAAGGGCGGCCCCTGCCCAGATCGCAACGATGCTGATGATGGCAGAGGTGCCCACATGGCCGATGCCGGCAATACTGGCAAAGGTAAGAGTCTTCGGAATGCCCCAGTTCCTGGTGCGGCCGAGCATAACAAAGCCAAACCAGTGATCCGGGGAGATGGAATGGGTGGCGGCCACGATAATTGTAGTGAGAAGCAACCCAACCAAAGCGTCATTGAACATAGGTATCATTTCCTTTTTGTGTGCAGGTGTAGTGGCAGACAAAACCACTACCCTGCTTTAATTAATTCAAATCAGATTGTCCATTTCAATCTGCCGTTTCCATTTATGCGCTTTTCCCGTCGATCACACACATTTACAGACAAGTATAATTTCCTCGAAGTGAGGCTCCCAAAATGATCATTCTATGTGCGCAATGGAACCGCCCATAAGATTTCCTGATTTTTTTTCACGGATTTGAAGAACCGCGCACCAGCTCTTTTTACAAGCTCCGTAGGCGCGACATCTTCGGATCGACCCCACAATCCCTGCAACAGAATGATTAAACGCTCCCGCTCTTCCACAAAACCAGACACTCCCAAAAAGAGGACTGATGGGCCGGTACGATCCCTTGAGGTAAACGATAATTAAAAAAAAGTACCGAAAGGAGGAGTAGCCCCCACCAATTATTTCATGAAGGGCAACCGCTGCGCATAAAAGATCGGTGAGGAAAAATCCCCGGGATATTCGGGAGAGGCCGCTTTTTAGCAGACTTGTTTTTTTAGTGGTTCCCTGAATTATTCCTGCAGATAGGGAGGAGTGGCAGGGATCAAAAAGCGGGGTGCATGCCCCTGACACCTTTTTGCCCAAGTATACTTTTGTGGATCAGCTACGGTTCGTATCATCGTTTCCCGGGGTATCTTCCGTAAGGGAGTTCGCGGGGAACGGGACGACCGCGAGGGTATTCTCACTCTCCTCGCCGTATTCTGCGATCCGTCGGCCGATTCTCGGGACCATCTCGTGGATAGTTAAAATAAGCGTGGACTCACCGATCAGCGCCCGGAGAATGCACTTGTCGATCACGCCGTAGGTGAAATCAAGCGGGAAGGATTCGCCGGACGCGAGGTCTTTTGCCCGGGTGCCCATAGCGCCCCTCCGGCTGTCCGGGTGGGATGCAATCCATGTCCGAATTGCAGGAACCGGTACCTCGTCCACGTTGCAGACCGTGATGGTGCCGTACTCGTGCGGTTGCTTCTCGTGCCGGGAACTGTACTCGAAACACCTGATCAGCTGGAGGGTGGTTCTCGGCACCTTGTTTGCGACAATCATCTTCCGGGCGGCAAGTTCGGTAAAGATCTCGATGATGGAAGGAGCTCGGAGGCTCGTCGTTGCAAGCAGGTCGTGCCGGGTAAAGATCTCCTGAGGCGGACCCTGACAGATCACCGATCCCCGGTTTACCAAAATTACATCGTCTGCCCAGAGGTGGGCGAGCTCGACATCGTGGGTGGAGATGATCACGGTCTTTCCCCGGGCATTGAGTTCGTCCAGGAGTTCCATGATATCTGCCGCCCCGGCCGGATCGAGGGAGCTGGTGGGTTCGTCAAGGACAAGGATATCCGGGTCCATGGCAAGGATACCTGCGATAGCGACCCGTTTTTTCTCGCCACCCGAGAGATGATGGGGCACCCTGCGGTCAAAACCGGTAAGGCCGACCTGGGAGAGGGCACCCTTTACCGCCTCGCGGATCTTTACCTCATCGTAATCGAGGTTTGTCGGCCCGAACGCCACATCCTGCCAGACGGTCGGGGCAAGGAGCTGCCGGTCGGGATCTTGGAAAACAAACCCGATCCTGCGCCGGATCTCGCGCAGATCTCCCCGTGAGTATGAAAGAGGTTTTTTAAAAAACCGTATTTCGCCCGAGGTCGGCCGGAGCATTCCGTTGAACATCAGAAGGAGGGTTGATTCCCGGCGCCGTTGGCCCCTAAAATGGCAACTTTTTTTCCGGTCCGGATCGTAAATGAGATCCCCTTAAGGGCCTCCCCGGCACCCGGGTAGGAGTATCGTACATTGTCAGCTTCGAGAATGGTATCCATCATAGTGGCATCACGACTGCATGGGTAATGATAGCAACAAGCCCGGTGATCAACAGGCAGAGGTAGAGAATAACCGGCACAAGCGATCGCATCCGTACCGGCTCCGGTTCATCAAGGACGGGCATCTTTCCGCTGTAACAGCGGGCGTCCATCGCATGGATCAGATCTTCCCCGGCTTCCCAGCTGGATATAAAGAGCATCCCGCAGAGCGTTGCAAACGAATGCACGCTCTCCTTTGGCTTATGGTAGCCAAGCCGCATTACCTGCGCCTGCCAGATTTCGCGGGTCTGGGCATAGAAGATGAAGATAAACCGGTACATGATCATCATCAGGTCAATAAGCTCGGCCGGCACCCGGCAGCGTTTCATGACATTAAAGAGATCCGGCATGGGTGTGGTAAGCGCGATGAAGAAGAGTGCAGTTATGCACCCGAAGACCCGGCAGAGGATGAGCCATGACTGGTGGATGGCGTTGTCTGTGATCGTAAGGTGGAGCCACGAAACCGGGCTGAATTGCCAGACGACCGTGCCGCCACCGAGCATGAAGAGGAGGACAACGATGCTGCATGCGACAAAGATCGCCGGTGCAAGCAAAAGTTCGCCGTACACCCGCGCAGGGATCCGGGCCGGAAATAAAAGGACAATGGTCAGTACGATTCCCGAGAACAGTGGTATAGCTGGCGCGGGCGAGACAAGACAAATAAGGAGAGTCCCCAGGCCAAGAAGAATCTTGGTTCCAGGGTGGACGTGCCGAAACGCATTATTCTGCGCTGCGTCGTCCAGAAGTTCTTCAAGCATTTGCGATCAGGCGCTTGCCGGACGCTTCTTCTGGCCCAGCCAGTACCCGATTACAAGACCGACAATGACTCCGCCGAACGTAGCCTGGAGGGCAAAGAGGGTCGATTCAATCTCGCCGCTTGGAGGTTCGTACTGCGGGATCAACGGCGTGAAGGAATCCACGGGTTTCCCTGTCAGTTCCGCGATCTTTTCGGACCCGACATCATCGGACCCAGAGAACTCGTGGCCGGACTGGCTGCTGACGTACATGAAAAGGACCACGAATGCTATCAGGCCGACGAGTGTCAATAACTCCAGCTTTCTGTGTTCGAACATGGTTCACACCTTTTTTTGGGCTGCATCGGATGTGCCGAGCGCCTTGGCGATCTGTTTTTGGGAAAATACACCGAGTCTCTCAATCAGGTCCGGTTTGAGCTGCAGGATGTACTTGAAGACCAGTGCAAGGACAAGGCCTTCGATGATAGAGAGGGGCACCTGGGTGATTGCAAAGATTGCAAAGAATGCGGTAAACGATGCAGCAACGCCGCCGACGGCTGCCGGGTAGGCGACAGCCAGCTCAAACGACGTGATGACATAGGTGACGATATCTGCCACAGCTGCAACGCAGAAAACTGTGACAAAGATGTTGACCGTGGTGTTCTTGAGCAGTTTGTACACCAGGTACCCGACAATCGGTCCACCGATGGCCATCGAGACCATGTTTGCCCCGAGCGTCGAGAGGCCCCCGTGGGCCAGAAGAAGTGCCTGGAAGAGCAGAACGACAAAGCCGATCAGCGCAGTAATATACGGCTTGAAACACATGACCGAGAGCCCGGTCCCGGTCGGGTGGGAACAGCTGCCGGTCACCGAGGGCAGCTTGAGTGCGGACAGGATGAAGATGAACGCACCGCACACGCCAAGGAGCGGAAGATATTCACGATCTTGTTTGAGCAGTTTTCTGAGTTCGAGCACGCCCATGACAAGGAACGGTGTGGCGATGAGCCACCACACCAGGCACCACTGCCATGGCAGGAATCCTTCCATAATATGCATGGTTATAACTCAATTTTGCTTGTTTAAAATAAATAAATATTGTTTTTTTGGCGTTGATTTATGGTCCAAACGTAAGGGGAAATCTTTTCCAAGAAAGTTCCCAACCGACAGCAATTTTTTAATAACATCCGGTAAGGATGTTCAACATAAAAAACTGGATCCGGTTAGCGGACACATTCAGGAAAGTCCGGGATACGGGTACTTGTTTCTTTTTACACCAAGGATGCCATGGGGAACACTTTATTATGAGGATCCCTACAATACCCGAAATGAGCATACACCCATGTGTGTCACATAAAAACAAAACCCCTCACCCTCGCATACCGCCCGGCAAACGGGCGCCGGACCCACCGTCGGGGAAGAGCGCCATGCAACCCCCGGTAAAGACGCCGGTTCATGACGCCGCCGCCAACGTTACCGAGCCCGATGGAGATGCAGTCTTTCCGCTCTTGATCAACTGGCCGTCCTTATAGACTTCGACAACGAGATCGTTACTGGTCGTATCATCCTTGGAAAAAACAGCACTGACGGAACCGGTACCCGCGGAATCGTCGATCTTGTAGATTTTATCTCCGTCACCTTTCACCGCCCAGATCGCAGGTGCAGCCCCGTACGTTCCCTCCCAGCTGCCGGTGCCCGAGACATGGACGTACGTCCCGGTAGTTGGAATGGAAACTGAAGATGACAAAGCAGATGCGGTTGCCGTGGATGCGGACTTTGAATCCTGTGTCCCGGTTTCCTGCGTTCCGCTGCTTTTCGTTGAAACAGGTTCCACCAGGCTGCTGCCGGAATTTCCTGTGCTGCCAAGGGTTTCCCCGGAGACAACAGACCCCGAGAGTGACTTTACCGAACCGTTATCCCCTCCAAAAAGCCCGTTCCCGGGAATGATTCCTGCAAGTACTGCAATCATGATGCCGGTAATAACGAAAAGTACGGCAACCGTTGCAACCTGCCGGACCGGGAATTGCGATGCCTTGTGAGCGGGAACCGGCCCAGGTACGGGACCCATACCCCACGCGCCGGGGGGGTATGGGGAAACCGGTGCTGTCGGGCTCTGCATCGCGGGATACCCGGGGGCTGCCGGCGCCACCGGTACGCCCCACCGGGCGGCAAGTGCCGCAGGATCTTCCCGGGGCGGATCCCACGGGGACTGCACGACCTCGTTGTTCGGCGGGATCACCGTCGCCCCGCAACGGTTGCAGTACTTTGCACCGTACGGGACGCGGTTGCCGCAGGCCATGCAGAAGAACGATGCCATGCCGGCAGGCGGCTGCGGTGGCGTCGGTACGGGTTCCGGCGGGGATACCGGTGCAGAAGGGGCAACCGCGCCGGGCCGGACGGTCTGCACGATGACGCCGACCACGGTATTTCCCACGGGGGGCAGCCGGGCGGCAAGCACCTCTGGCTCCCGGACCGGTACTGCGGGTGCGGTCTGCTGACCTTCAAGATCCACCGGATCGGGTGCGGCCGGTGCAGGTGCGGATCTCCGGCAGGCGCGGGAGATCTCCTTCACCCACCGGTCCCGCTCCCCGGTGCGGAGGAAACCGGCCTGCCCGACAAACGTGATAAACAGCCGCCGCACCTCGCTCCCGGCAGGGCGGGAGAGGACACAAAGCACCGGCTCTCCGCTGCGGGTCTCCCCGGCTTCCGCTCCAACGATTGCACGAAGGGGCAGGTCCCGGTCCGGGACCACAGAATTGTACGGATCGCTCATGATGATCCGCTCCGTGGTCAGCAGCGCGGTAAGCCGAAGGGACTTGACGTACACATCCGGGGATCGGACGATTACGGTCTCTCCCATGTGCAGTACGGGTTGTCTCATGGGATCACTATTTCACGAGGTTTTAATCGGTTATGCAAGGACCCTGAAAAAATTACGAATTTCTGAGCACAAACTCGCCGTTCTGGATTGCCTTGCCGCTGGTCTTGTCGATGATCATGTACGAGACGTGGGCATTATATGGGAGCGTAAATGCCGCTGCTGCACCATCGGGCCTGTATGAAAACTGCGAGTTACTGTTCGTATCAGCGGTCAGGGTAAACCTGTCGCTGGCCGTGATATAACCATCAGAACTGCCCCCAACCTCCGTGAGATAGTTCAGGTCGGAATGCCCGGTCATCTTGTCTGCATTGGAGAGCGTGAGGGCTTGCCCGTTGTACTGAAGCTGGACGAGGATCTCGTTCAGGGCGAGTTCGTCACCGCCGGTCTGCTGGAAGGTGACCGTGCCATTGCCACTTGTATCCACACCCTGGACAATAAACACGGCATTCGGAGTTTTCTTTTGATCGGAACCCATACCTCCGGCAAAAGCCGCAACAATCGCTGCGATGATAATCGTAACGACAATCATCAGCATCACACCAATTACCGGCGAGACTGCGGATTCATTGTTTTGCATGCGGCTCATCGTACGCTCACATCCTTCTCAAAGATCGTTTTCTGGCTGTTCGTATCCACCAGTTTGATATTGAACGAGTCCCCGATGCTGACATCGGAGGGAGCAACACCGAGTATGGCACTAAAACCTGCAGCATTCCCGGTGGTGATAACCTGGCCGGCATTCCAGACATAGTTGCCATACGAAATATTCGTTAACGAGTCGGCAACCGTTAGGGACCCCTCTCTGGGATCAGCAAGATAGGGAACTGTCACGGTTACAGTATTTCCTTCAGAATTCACGATAGATACCGAACTGCCGGATGTCCGGGCTTGCTTCGGATTGCCATTCGCATCCTTGTAACTCACGATGATCCGGGTATCCGCCGTATTGATGGGATCGCCGGAGAGATGGGTCATCGTAAGGGTTGTATTTCCTGCATCGCTTTTCACAATACTACACTGGATCGAGGCCACCGGTGCGGTGGACTGACCGCCGCTCAGGTCACCGGCAAAGGCAGAGACGATAGCGGCAATGATGATCGTAACGACGATCATCAGCATTACGCCAATCACTGGCGAGACTGCGGAATCATTGTGCTTCATTTTTTCGTTCACCTCATAATTTACAAAAATATTAGCTCACATCCATCTCCATTCATCAGGTTTTGGGGAACTCGAATGTTGAATGGGCAAGCGTAATCCCGGACGGCGAGTGGCTCAACCACCATTCGGTTTCGCCACCTTCAGTGTTGATAGCAATCGTGGCACCAATATCACCATCCGCTCGTAATGAGGCCAGGGACCATATCCCATAATCCGCCGTATTAGAATTCGTAAGTGGCTGCAGATCCACCAGGAACATAAACTGATCGCCCGGCCGGATGATTGTATCCTCGGGGCCGGTCTCATTAACCTTGATGAAGTACCGGCAGTCCGTAGAACCTGCACTGTTGGTACGGGCCTTGTTGTAATCAGATTCTGAGGTTATTTGTACATTCTGTGCCGACGAACCCGATGCTGTAACAGCTGCGAGAACATCTGCATAGGTGGGGCGCGAAGAAGTGTAATCCACACCGCAGTACCGCTTCGTATCCGTACCATAGACCGTAGAGGCAAGATTGAAATACCGTACGGTAAACTCCAGATCTTTCAGGTCGATAGGATCTCCCCCTTTATCTGTGAAGAGGAGCCCATTCGCGTTGCTACCTGTATTCCCGTTGAAGCCTACCTGGTGAGGGACGATCTCATCGTACTCTGGGTCGGTATAGGCAGCTGATACCAAAGAGGGATTAATAGTAACACAGCTCTGGGCCGCTTCACACGCATCTTGATGTGCATAATAATAGTCATTGCAGAAATCACTGTAATCAGAATAACAATCTACACTCCCATCACTTGCCGGATGATAAACTGCATCATGGTGCGTTGTCGTCGTCCATGTGGCGCCCACAAAGCCGGCATCCACGTTGTATAGTGTCTTTGCTTCCAGCGCTACCGAGGGTCCTGCCCGTTTGGTCAGATCCGTATTTGCGGCAAACGCGGAGACTACTGCCGCGATGATGATCGTCACAACTATCATCAGCATCACTCCAATAACCGGGGAGACTGCACGCTCATTCTGTTTCATAGGTCAATTTTCCCTCCCGATATGGTCTGCTGGCTGGTCCTATCGATAAGAGCAAATGAACAGATCGTCGTATTTTTCAGGTAGAACTTGGAGGGGGTCTCCCAGCCGAGAACACCCTCTCCATTGCCCCCGTTATCTGCGTACAGCATGAACTGGTTCCCGTTATTGAGCTGGTAATCCGGATCCATATTAAGTCGGGTTCTCCCTCCGACTTTGAAAATATGCGGATAGCCGTACGGGGTGAGGTCACTCCCCGTCTTCCCGAAGTGTATCGATTCATCGCCACAGGCAAGGACTACATCCACGTAGTTAAGATCGATATAATCCCCCCCTTCGTGGGTAAAGAGGATCCCGGTGCTGTTTCCGTTGGGATCAACTCCCCAGACATCATTCCAAGGCAGAACCCGCGCCGAGAAAACCGCAGTCGGCGCTTTCTTGTCGGAACCGGAAAAGCCCCCGGCAAATGCGGAAACAAGTGCCGCAATGATGATCGTCACAACTATCATCAGCATAACACCGATCACCGGAGAGACCGCATACTCATTTTTCAACGCTGAACTCATTCGACCCTCACCACCTGGTGGCAGATAATTTCATTGGTCGGTGTGTGTACGATATCCATTTCAAACATATCCCCAGCGGAAAGTTTTGAGACGGCTGCATAATTTACCGATGTAATCACCCCGTTGCCAAGAACGGCAGGTAATGAATATATCCCTTGAGCCATGTACACCTCTCCGGGATGGATAATGTTCCCGGTTTGCCCCCAGTAATCGTGTTGACCGTTGGGTAAATCCCACTGTAATCCCTTTGTAGTGCCTCCAGAATATTCATTTTTTAGGACCGTCCCATCGCTCTGGGTCACGTACGTGACCAGTTTCAGGTCTTTTGTGGGGATGGGCTCTCCGCTCTTCATCATGACGGTGAGCATGGGGCCTCCATTCAGATAGTTGTACGAAGTTCCACCAACGGTAAAAGTTCCGTCAGCTGTTGCCTTCTCATCGTCCAGATGCGAATAGTATCGGATCTCGAACTGCGCGACCGGCACCTTCTTCTGGTCCCCGACAAGTCCACCGGCAAACGCGGAAACGACCGCAGCGATGATGATTGTCACCACAATCATCAGCATCACTCCGATTACAGGAGAGACACCCGATTCCTTTCCCTCCTCTCTGTTCATGCGGTCACCACATCCTTGTGGAGTACAAGCTCGTTCGTGGGAAGATACACGATATCCACAGATACGGGGGTTCCCGGGTAAAACGGTGTGCCCGATCCGAGAATTTTTGCTGTTGACGCGGCATCAACCGTTGCAAGGATATCCCCGGTTCTCCAGGTTACATTCCCAAAATCACCGATGCCGGAGCCCGGACATTCGCCATTCACAAGCCTGCAGGGATAGGAGGGTGTGGTAATATTCCCCGCGCTTCCATCCACACTATTCCGCACATCTGATGAAGTGGAAATGCCATATTCTGTCCATTGCGTTACAATCCGCAAATCCTTTGTAGGAATGGGATCTCCACCCTTATGCACAAACAGCATCTGGGCATAATACGAACCCGAAGCATCTTTCTCAGTCTGGATCTGCACATCGAGTTGCGCTGACGGGGTCTTTTTTTGCGATTCAGCAAACCCCCCCGCAAACGCAGAGACGACCGCAGCGATGATGATCGTCACCACGATCATCAGCATCACTCCAATAACCGGGGAGACTGCATCGGTTTTCGATTTTCGTTTCACTTTTCTCTGCACAATCATAGCCTCATCTCTTTAGGGATCACTCCACCAGGCAATAACAAGCATACTTTATTTTAAACAAATAAGCTTGTTTCCTGAGGACATATGTCACGGGTATATTTATTGGTGCCGATATCACCCCGCAGGCAAGACAGCGATTTGCCCGATATTAATTCGGGCAGAAATGAATCGTGAACCGTTACCGGGCTCCCGGGGACTCCGCCAAAAATGTACCCGCAAAGTTTCAATATCGAAAACTTTCAGGATCTGTTGATGAGACCCGGCCATTATTACTAGGCTAGGGGATCTGATACATCACCTCATCCCAATAACAAAAAGGCAGGTTAAACAATATGAAAAAGAGAGAGAGGATTAGGGGTTTACCACCGGTAAAGATAACCATTGTTTCCGATAGTATAGATCTTCCCGTTTGCAATAGCTGCTGTTGCGCCGCCACCCAGCAAATATTGTGAAGCGACTGTTCCGTTTGCAGCATAGAGCATGTAGGTTTGGTTGTAACAATAATCAGGGAGCGCATTATTGCCGGTCTCGTGTCCGGCAAAGACATACCCATTGGCAACTGAGGCAGAGTCTGTCCAGCCTCCCGCTCCGATACTGGTGTTGCTCCATACAAGAGTACCGTAATTGGCGTTGTAGGCACGGACACCTGGCGGTGCAGAGCCATAATCTCCTCCGTTCCAGCCGCCGGTGATATACACAACACCATTAGCTACTGCGGGAGTTGCATCGGTCCGCTCTGTCATATTGCTCCATACCAGAGCACCGGTGTTCTTGTTATAGGCATACAGGGTTCCATCCCCTCCGAAATTGTACGAGGCCACATAAACGTTATTGTTGTCAAATGTAGCGGAACCACAGAAATTCTCTCCCTGGATGCTCTGTACACTCCAGCTTTCATTACCGGAGGAGTCTACCTTATACAGATAACCACGCGAACCGGTTCCATTGACACCGCTGTAGGTATATGCCGTGACATAGACCGAGCCATCAGTGGCATCATAGGCTGGTGACCCTTGCGCATATTCGAAGGGATACTGACTCACCTTCGTATTATTGAACACCCAGTTCAGAGCACCGGTGTTTTTGTTGAGACTGAAGTAGTCGCCCCAGTCACTCAGGTATACATTTCCTCCGCCAATGCTCGGACCGCCATTCATGTTCACATCAAATCCTGTGAAGTTCCAGACTTCGTTACCAGACATATCAATGGCAAAGTGCTGGTAATCAGATGAGACATACACATACGTGCCATCGGTTGCCGGGGAAGAGTATGAACCGTAGTGAACGATGCGCGGGAGCGTGTGATTCCACAGGATCGCGCCGGTCGATTCATCAAGGCATGTCAGGTTGATTGTGGTAAGACCGTTCGGTTCATCAAATCCCGCATAACCCGTCAGGATAAAGACTTTCCCATTTGCAATAATCGGATTCATCGTGCCGATAGCTTTGAGATTCTTACTCCACGAGGGTCTTGATGACAGTGATGAAGGCGTTGTTGAAGAAGTCATCCCAATATGTGCGGCATTATAATGGAACTGCGGCCAATCAGTTGAACTCGGTGTGGTTGTAGTCGTGATCTTGGTCAGAGTATTTGCAGCCGCGCTTTTTGTTGTTGTCGCGGCCGGGTTCACATACGTAGTACCAGCGTTGGCCGGTGCCGTACCGGTCGTGATTGCGCTCGGGTTGTAATACGCAATGAACTGCCCATTGTGCGGGTAGTCCGTCGCAGCGACAGCAGGCACCATCACTGCGAGCAGCAGGCATGCAGCAGCAAGTGCTACAAGCGCTTTGTTTAATTTAATCCCAGGTTTCATGGTTTGTTTCCTGCTCGTGGAAGGATATTTTCACAAGTATATATCCGGCCATAAGCAAGCTAACTTGATCAAACTCAAGTTACATTAAGTTATCTTTTTAGATCGCTGCCGAATTAATAATCATGATCGCTGCCGGAAAGTACGGGATCAGACTCTGGAAAATTCTGGAAAAAATCTGGGCCCGGCATTTTCATGAAACATTAAAAATATCCAGGCTTTTTAAAATAGGGAGGATGCAATATCCGGTTAAGATTATTTCCAGATGATTGCGGAACCGGTGCGGGCACGGAATTCCGCCCGGCACGATAGCAGATGAACCTATGAACGGGGAGAAGAAAATTAAAACTCTGATGACCTCACTTCATGAGGAATAAACGTGTTTCCCCGGTAATTTTTCTATAATCCCTGGTAGTTTCTCCCGGGAATCATCGGGTTTTTATGTACTTGTCCGCCCACAAAACAACCCGCTCTGCCATTGCTACCGCTTCCCGGTATTCTTCCTCGCTGACCGGTCCATCGAGCCCGGGATATCGTGTCTGTGCAGCATACATCGTGAGTTTTGAGGCGGCCCGTATCTCTTTTGGAATAACGATGTCGGATTGTTCAAGAGACGAGAGGAGCTGCGCGATATCATGAATATACGGGAATACAAGTTTTTTCGAGAGGTATACGGATTTAATTGCTTTCTCAGTAGCCTGCTGCGCCGGGAAACAAAGATCTTCCCGGTATATTTCTGAAGAATGTTGTTTTGCGAGGGCCAGACTGCTTTTTGCAGGGTTCCGCCATTCAGCCGGGTTATCGGGCGGCAGCTTTTTTCGCATCATAAATCACAAGCCCATCCCGCATTGCAGGATTGATCGCCCGCCACCGGTACAACAGGATACCAAAACCGTCCAAAAGTATTCATGTTTACAATGCTTACCGTATGATCATGACTGCGGTGAAGCGGATCCCCGTAACAGAACCGGTCTGGAAGGATCTCTCCGAGATGCGGTCGGCCGGCCAGACCTATGCGGAGCTCCTCTCCGATATGATCGAGGAACGCAAAAAGAGGCGGCTCGAAGAAGATGTAGCGGTGTGGGAAAGCCTGCCGGATTCCGAATATGTGCCCTTGTCGGAGATTAAGGATTGAAGTATGAAGTAAAAATCCGGAACAGGGTATCGGAGGAGGTCAATCGTCTTCCCGAGAAATCCCGACGGATAATCAAAGCGGCTTTAGAACGGCTGGAAGAGAATCCTTATCCGGGGACAAAGGGGGATAAAGAAAGAATAACGCTGCGTGGGGGGAGGATCATTTACCGGCTCCATATCTCTCACACATATACCGCATATTACAGTATTTTACAAGAGAGTCAGGTTGTCAGGGTGAACGATATTTTTTCTACGGAGCAGGCACATAAAAAATATGGATATTTCTGATTGTTTGAGGCCGGGGACCCTTTGGAGGAGGTCTCCACAAGCCGGAGGACTTCTGTTTTGCAAGGGCAAGGCTGCTTTTTGCACGGTTCAGCCACTCTGCCGGATTATCAGGCTGCAATCTTTTTCGCGTCATAGATTACAATACCTTCACGTAATGCAGGGTTGATTACCAGGTAGGGCGATTCACGGTATTTTTCAACCTGCTCCGGTGAAACAACAATGAGATCCACGGCATGGCCGATGCCATAAAGCCGCATATAGATATCCGAAGCAATATCCCGGGAACGGGCAGCACCTTTTTTTATTACCAGAAGATCGATATCGCTGTGGGGCCCCATTTCGCCACGAGCAGCGGAGCCAAACAGAATGATCCGGTCCGGATTCGCCACCTCAACTATCCTCGAAATGAGTTCTTTCAGGATTTTTTTTGGAACGGTCTTCTTTTGCATTAAATCCCCCGGGTTGTGTTTTATCAGGAGCACAGGGGTATACTTACTATATCTGCTTGCCGTCGCCACATAAAAATCCTGTTGCTTCCATGATCCTTTAGTGAATTCACGTGCATTCTTCGCGATAAGAAAAAGAGCGAGAAGGTGCCCATCGTCACGTGACATAGACCGACTCCAGGATATCGGGAATGATTTTTTTCCGGAGGTACTTCCGGTTTTCCTCAACCGCTTGCACCGTGATATCTCTCTCCTGAACCCACCCCACCCCAAACCAGTAAGGGAGTACCTCCCAGATCTCCACAATCCAGGCTCCGTTTTCCCGGTTTTTCCCCTAAAACAAGTCAGTTTCGCGAAAATCCAAGTCGGTTTTTCAGGAGGGCGTATAAAGATCACGCCGGACACTGGCCGTCCGCGACCAAGCGTATTTGGGCCGGTTTGGGCGGCGGAAAGAATAGGGGGTCGCCCCTCTGCACAGGGCAAAAACAGGGCCGGTCGTAATACACCGGTGACTGTATAAACGCGTGAATACGAAGAAAATAATTACCGTCGGAAAAACAGCCCCTCCCTCCGGACCACACCCATAGGAAAGCCGGAATCAGGCATGCTGCGGAGGTTCCTGAACAAAACGGTTCGCATCGGTAAATGGATCCGGCCCGGTGAACCCGGCAAGAGTTGCCTCGTCCATCCTGGCAACCCGGGTCCGGTAATCCCGGCAGGAGGTCACGTAAACAGCCAGTTCGTCCGGGGCGGTCTTTGCAATAAGTTCGCGAAGCAGGTACGGGCTGTGCGTCGCAAGAACATACTGGTTGGCCGTGTCGTTTGCAATCATCTCCCCGAGCGCCCGGACCTGCGAGGGATACATGTGCGCCTCGGGCTCCTCAAGGACAATGGTCGCATCGTGGTTGGACCTGATGGCAGCAGAATAGAAGATGCTACGGGCGAGCGTATCGGAAACCGTCTGGCACGGGAAGGACCCCTCAGACCCCGATCCGGACCGTGAATACTCAAAGGTCTTTTTTATCGGGTGGGGCACAAGTTTCTGCCCGACCGTTCCAAACAATGCATCAGGTAAATCGCCGACCCGGCTGCTGCCCATGACAAGAGTAAGCAGGTTCCGTCCATCAGGAGGGCTTAACGAATCCCCGACAACACCGGAGAAATAGCTGATCCTCTTAAACCGGTAAAATTTTACCGGCTCGTAATGCATATTGTCGGGCAGTGCGGAAAACACGGTAAGAGTCCCGCTGGAATCAAGTGTCCCGGCCGGCTTTCCCACAAACGGGATCCTGTTTGGGGAGAGACTGAATACATCCCCGAGACCAAACCGGAAGAATGTGAGGGAAAACGCCGGGTTGGCACGGGAGATCGTAAGGCACTGCCAGTTCCTGCCGGGTTCCTCAATAACAATCTCGACAGGCTTGCGGACACAGTTATCGGAGAACAAATTTGTAAGGTTCTGGAACCGGACAAACTCCTTTAAGGACGCAACCGGTTCAGCAGTCTTAAGCTGCCCGCACCACGAGAGTACTCCCAGTGCCTCAAGGATATTGGACTTCCCGGTGTCGGGTTCCCCGATAAGGATATTCACGCGGTCGAGCGGGAGGTCCAGTTCCTTTACCGATTTAAAATTTCGCAGCCGAAGCCTTTTGAGCATACCAAGAACGCCTCTTTATGGGGAAATACCGGCCGCATGCGAAGATACCCGCACGATACGGGAAAAATCCGGATGAACTGTCCGGATCCGTAACCGGGATCCTTTGCGGTATTTTCTGATAACATCAGGGGAATGGTGCACGCAAATACCGGTTCCCGTTTCGTTCCCAGAGCCGGGCGGCCAGAAGGACCCGGCGTACATTAAACAAGTAATATTGTTATAACACAAATTATTTTAAGTTTCTTGTTTCGGGACCCGTCAATACCAAAAAAGAATCACGGGACATACACCGAAATCCTGACAACGGTAAGGACAATGGTCACCGGGTGATCTGCGTCCCCGGGAATCGTCAGAGTGCCTGCATCCACCCCGCCAAGCGAAGAGTACGTGCTCTTTATCGTGCTCATCTGCTGCTGTATGGCAGACTCCAGGGACGAATGAAACGGGTTTGTGGCATCTTCTGCCCCGATCGAGACCGTGAGATCGCTGCCCGCATTGGTAAAGGTGCTTTTTGTCACCGTTGAATTGATCCGCAGAACAGCCGCCCCGTTCCCGCTCGTCTCCCCTTTTTCACCGGCAACCTCGCTTGGCCCGATCGTTACTGCGGTAATATCCAGTTCGTTCGGATAATTTGGGCTGGTCGCATTAGATTTTGCCGTAATATCCAGGAATTTCTGTGCATACCCCCCAATCCGCTTTTCCCGGGCATCCTCCATGGTATAGTACGAAAGCGGCGTCTCGCGTTTCCCCTTAGTTGTATTGATATAGCCGTACTGCCAGGAATATCCCTGGCTTTCCCAGTACGAATACGAGGGAACGTAGGACACATTGACGATAGAACCGGTAAACTGCTTCAGCGTCCCGCTACTGTTGGAAACAGTAATCGAATACAAAATTTCAGAATCCCCTATGACGAGCATCCCGCTCGACTTTTCCGGGTTGAGGAGAATGTCCCCGCCGCCAAGCCGGATCGTCTCCCCGTATGAGGCATCCTTTTTTTCCGACAGCACATGATCCATATCGTTGTCAAAGCGCATGAACGCCTCCTTCACGCTTGTTGTCTGTTCGATCTCCACCTGCTGCTTGAGCGCCGGCAGGTAGGTCGTTGCGTACAGCGATAAAAACGTCACGATAACCGCCAGGAGAAGCATCAGCGCCACGACCGATGCCACTCCCGCTTCCCGCCCGCTCTTCTCTCCGTTCATCCCGGATATCCCGTTCGTTTCTTCAAAGGACATAGACATACACCACGATTGATGCAAGAAGGAAAACGATCGTATGCTTCAGGCCGGCGAGGATGTTGTTCGATGTCAACTGGCCGGCCATGAGCCCCGAAAACCCGCCGATAATGATCGCGACCCGGAACATGTCCCGGACATTTCCCGAGATATCGAACTTTACGTTCATCTTCACGAAACTCGCAATGAACGCATCGTTGAGCTGGTACGAACAGTACAGATAGATACCAAACGAGAGATAGATCACCGCGAGGTAGACAAACGAGACATTGAACCGTTTTGATTTCATCTTGAGATAATGGTCGAGATCGCTGATCGCGATCGTTAAGATCTCGCGCAGCTGGTCGGTGATCTCGCTTGCCTTTACAATCAGCGAGATCGCCCTTTTTACCGAGACAAGCCCGATCCGTTCTTCGAGGCGGATGAGCGCGCTCGATGTACTTGCACCCCACTTGATATCCTCGGAAACGATCTTGAGCTCCGAGGAGAGTACCCCCAGCTTGCTCGTGGAGACGATACCGATAGCGCTCTGGAGGGTCATGCCGACATCCTTCATGTCCGCAATATCCCGCAAAAATTCCGGCATCTGCTCCTCGACCTTGTTCACATAATACCTCCGCGCCTCGTACGCCACCATGAGCGGGAAGATCATTACGATCACGATCACGCAGATGAACACTTCGAGCGTATTTTCCGGGAAAACAACGGCAAACTGTTTGGTAAAGTAGAATAAAAAGACCACAAGGGCAAGTATCATCCCGATCAAAAGCCCGACCGAATAATCCGAGATAAAATACCGGAACGGGTGCCGGAGGATATCCTCCATTTTGAGACGCTGTTTGCGCTCCTCGAGTTTTTTAATAAATTCCGGGTCGAAGTCCTTCTCCTCTTTTGGTTCGAGGATCTCATCGGTGAACTCCGTCTCCTTGACCTCCCCGTGCGAGATCTCCAGGTTGTCCGGGGGCAGGAGCACGTACAGGATAAAAATAAAAATAATCGCCCCCAGCGGAAGGCCGATATACATCAGGGGCATGATGCCGGCCATCTGCCCGGTATGGCCGGACAAATTCTGCGCCACGAGCATGATGATGATCGCAACGGGGCCGGCAACAAAGACGGTCACGTACACCTCGGCGAGCATCTCCATGATCTGGAGGGTCGCCTCCAGTTCCTGCTTGGCGAGTTCCCGGTAACTGTCGGACCGTGAATCGAAAAAGTCCTTCATGTTCCCACCCGTGCGGTAGACAAGCGCCAGGTCGTTTAAGAGATCGGCAAGGTTTTCCGATGGCGTGATCTCCTGGAGTTTGCGCATCGCGGTCAGAAGGTCTTCCCCGAAAACCTCCACATCCCGCACGATCATCCCGCATTCACGCGAGACCTCCCCATAGAGCGGCTCGGCCTCGTACACGTTCTTAAAGAGGGTGTACAGGGTGACCGTTGTGGAAAGGGCCTCCATGTAGGTGATGGCATACGGGAGATCGATATCGATCCGGGTCTTCCTGCCCCGGGCGACAAGGGCCGGGTAATAGAGGACACCAAAAAATACTGCCGGCACAACGATGCAGAATACGAGGACAAGCGTGACAGAGAACGGAAGGAACGGGATAAGGTTGATCTCTATGCCAAACGCTACCAGCAAAAGACCGAGCAGCGAGTACACAAAACCGGCCAGCAGGGTAAGGACGATCGTGTACTGGAGATAAACCGCGGTACTGATCGGAAAGTGCGCTCCCTTAAGCGACCGGTTCAGACGCTTGACATCAATAAGGGATCCTAGTGCGGCATCGATCTGCATGTTTCCGATTTCTTCCTGAGTTCGTTGATGAAATGGGAGATCTCGCCGACCCGGAGGATCTTCTTTTCTACCATCCGTTCGAGAAGTTTTTTCCGGATCCGGATCTGCGAGGCAAGGTCTTCTTTCGACCATCCGTGGCTGTACGCGATGCCGGAGAGGACTTTTGACGTGTCAAACCTGCGTTCGAACCGGTCGGTCCGTGCATCCCATTCGAACAGGGGGGTCCAGCGGATATCTCCCCCGTCCACGATCATCTCGTTTAACGAGAGGCAGCGCCGGAACCCCACGCCGTCCTTGTGCTGGAGGCCCTGGATCAGCATGAGATCGAGGGCACCGAACATCACCGGGGGAACGTTGATCGGGTCGTGGGTCAGCCGGTTGATCGCTTCCGTGACGCCGCCTGCGTGCAGCGTGGAAAACGTTGTGTGGCCGGTGTTCATGGCCTGGAAAAGGGTCTGGGCTTCCGCTCCCCTGACTTCGCCAACAATGATATACTCCGGCCGCTGCCGAAGCGCGGTCTTTAGGAGCATGAACATATCGACATCCCCCGCTTCGAGATTTTTGCCGCCTTCCCGTGTCCGCATCGGCAGCCAGTTCCGGTGGGGAAGCTGGATCTCGCGGGTATCCTCGATAGAGACGATCTTCGAAGTCTGGGGAATGAAAAACGAGATCGCGTTCATCGTAGAGGTCTTGCCGCTTGCCGTTCCCCCGACAACGATCATGCTCTTGTTGTTCTCGACAAGGAGCCAGATGTAGGCCATGAGATCGGCATCGTAGGTTTTGTTCGCGATCAGATCGACCGGAGTCATCGGGTCGGCCTTGAACTTGCGGATGGTAAACGAACTGCCCTTTGAGGAAATGATATCGGTATAGGTGATCTGGGCCCGGGCCCCTCCAGGGAGGGCTGCATCCACGAGCGGGGATGTCAGGGACATCTGTTTGTCGGCTTTCTGGGCGATCTTGAGCACGTACTTGTTGAGCTCCTCGTTGTCGAACGTGGTGTTCGATTCGAGGTTGGCAAACCTGCGGTGGTAGATGAAGATGGGAATGCCTGCCCCGTTGCAGGTGATATCCTCGATTGCCTCGTCGTACATAAACGGGTCGAGTTTCCCGTACCCGGTAAAATTCCTCTTGAGATAGTACACGAGAATTCCCAGCCGGCTTTCCGTGATCCCCGGGTCGAACTCCCGGATGATCTCTTCGACTTCTTTCTCGTCGAGCCGGGCCTCTTTTTGTTTGGCGGGCGAATCGTAGATCAGCACGGTCCGGAGGCGCTCATAGGTCTCTTCGAGAACAATGAGTTCTTTTTCTGTCACCTTCGGCTCCACGATATCGTAGCGGGGGTTCATCTCCCAGTCCAGCGTTATGTTTACGTACGAGAACGGGGGAACCAGCCAGTACCGGTCCAGTATCCGGCTTTCATCAATCTCCTCCAATGGCGGCAGCGGCGGAAGGTCCGGCTGTTGGGCAAAGTCCGGGATAATCCGGTCGATGAGTTCGTCTTCTGAAAACGTGCCGGTCCCGGGGACCCGGGTATCGGGTGGTGCATCTTCCCCGATTCGGAGCAGTTTTTTTGTGAATTCTGTAAAGGAGGCATTTTCTGTTTTTTCCTCTGCAGCAGGTTTCCGGGACGGGTGAAGATCTCCCGATCCTGTCCCGGCCTTTTGTTGCCGGTCGTCCTTTTTAAAAAGGGTATTTTTCAGGAATGAAAACGGGTTTCCCTGCTCTTTGGCACTGCCTGAAATCTCCGGAGGAGTGCGGGGAGACTTTTCTTCCTCTGACTTGTCGTTATCGCCCAATCTCTGCAGGAACCGGGAAAGTTTTTCCATGACTGCCTCCGTTATGCGCTATTCGGGTTTTTCCCGTTCATCTGGATGGAAACATCGGCCTTGCAGTTCCTGACAAAGACTGCGATATAGAAGCTCCCGGCTTGGTAATAATTGCGGTACTTGATGGTGTTCTGCCCGGTCTCGTACCCGTACGAGAACGTATCGAAGAGGGATGCCGTATTGGTTGCAGGATCCACTTTGTACACGGCAAACCGCATATCGCTGAAAGTAGAAAGGTCAGGAACGTCCTGGTCGGGAGGATTGGTGGGTACCGCACTGTACCGTATCCGCCATGCAGTTGCCGGCGCAACAAAGATCTCGTTTTCCCGGGTGTAGAGGTACTGGTTCTCGATCACATTGTAATTGAGCACGTCGAGGTACCATTTCTGGTCGTAGTACCAGTTCGACCGGTCGTACCAGACATCGTGCCAGTACTCATCCTTGGCCTGCTCGTTCTGCGGCCCGACATCATCGATATCTCCCGAGGCGACCGGAATACGGAGTTCATCGGTGATCGACCGGGCATCGGTAAAATTGACCGTGGTTCCGGTGGCGTTGCCGGAAGCAAGCGGGGCCGGGGAACGTAAGGAAGGCTGGAGATTACTGGTCATCCGGTCGTCGCGGTAAATCCGGATCGAGTTCTTGTCATTAATGAGGGTGGTGACAAGGGATGGCGTGGTCTTTGCAAGCGCCCCGGGAATCGTGCCGGGAAGATTTGCGGGATCTGCGGTGTCGATATAGCTGAAATATTCGTAATCAATCCACGATGCATTGTCCAGGATGAAATGATCCGGGACCGCATCCGTCGGGGGGGCAAAATCCTTTGCATACGCCATAGTCCCGGTCCGGATATCGTACTCTGCGATCCCGGCGGAAACGGTGCGGTTTTCAGAGTAGTAAATGGTGGTGTTTCCCCGGAAAATCCCGTCCGCCGGACGGAATGAAGCCTGGTTCATTACCGTATACTGGCCGGGAACGAGCTCGCAGGAGACCGTGCCGATATACGTGGCCTCTTCCGAATAGTACTTTATCCCCGGGACGCTCTCGTTGCTGCGGATTGCGATCCCCTCGTACGGGTAGATGAAATAGCCCCGGTCGTACTGACGCGGATATACGAGCAGTGCCACCGGATATCCCATGGATTTTAAGATCGATCCTGCAAAGATCGTTACATCGTCCCGGCTCCCGGACTCATCGTAAAATGTCATGTAGGGATATTTGTACGAAGAGGCCTGAGGCAGGTTCTGGAAAGTCCCGACACTGTTGTAGTGCTGAATGAAGGTGACAAGATTTGCAATCGTGTCGTAGTCTCCCCAACCGCGGCTCTGCGATTCATTGAGGAAGTATGCAGCAAGGCTCTGCGTGAGCCCGTCGTCACCAGTTGTTACCATGTAACGGCCGAGCCATTCACCGAGTACTGTGTCATTGGGGGAGCTGCCGATTCCGGCAGGCGCCTTGCGTTTCAGAGCGGAATAGGTACTGTTCGAAACTGTTCGTGAATAGGTGAATGTCTCATTTTTGAAAACCCACGTTACCGTAACTTTTTTTTCCTCATCTGATTCCCCGGAGGAGGCGGTTGAAGCATTGACTCCCCGGACATTTTCTTGGGACGAAACGGTGGAATGCTCATCGGGACTAGTTCCTGTATTCCCAGTCTCTTCGACAGAGTTGCCAGGCAGGGCATTTTTATTCTCGGATCCAAAAATACCCATCACCTTGAGGCCGATAAGGACACCAGTGATGATCATCCCGGCTACGAGCACGATAATAAGCTTGTTGAGGAACTGCTGGTTGAGCGTAAGGTTCATGGGATCACCGCCAGGGCCTCCGGGAAATCACTACACCTGATGCCACCGCTGCAAAACCGGCAATGATACTAAAACCCGGACTTTTTGTCGTGGGAACCGTGGTGACGGTACGGGCCACACCGGCAGTTCGTGTCGCTGCTGCGGTCCGCACTGCCGTTGGCTGTACCGTGGAAACCGTAGAGCTGCCGCCAGAAGTGAACTCCGACCCGACAGCTGGCGAGGCAATACCGTTTTTCTTCCGGTATCCCTGTTCGTGGAGCACAAACGAAAACGTGGTTGAGTATTTGATGTCCTCGCAGCTGACAACTGCAATATACTCGCCGGGTTTCATGGTCGATGTTATCTCAGCGGGAATATCGAACGAGACTCCCCGTTTCGTTGCCCCGGGTGCAAGTGATGAGATACTCCCGTCACCGCTGTAAATCCTGTACGTGCTCTGGGTCTTTCCCGCGTAATACATATCGGAACTATAGACCCAGAACGTGAGCTGGTCGGCAGGATGGCTGATCTGGTTGTACGGATAATCAACCGACTCTTCCAAGTTTGTCTTCCCGGTTATGGGGATCTCGTCCCCCACTTCATAGTTGAGGACCGGATCGACTGTCACGAGAGGATCTTCAACAGAGAAGTGATCCTTGAGCAGGCTGTCGTCAATCTTGGACTGGTTGAGCAGCTTGAGCATTGCCGTCAGTGCATCGCTCGTCTGCGTGAGATCCACACTCTGGCCGGTCGATGCCAGGATGGTGTCAAACGCGCCGGTGTAATCTGCGCCCTGTCGGGGATACAGGTCAAATGCATTGTTGTACATGGGGTGCTGGTAGACCACGAAATAATCCCCGTCATCAAGGTTATACGAAAAATTCCTGCCAAGATTGAGACCAGAGTATCCCGGGTAATCAGCCCCGCCTTTGACCAGGGCATCCAGTTCCTCAGCACTCGGGGTTGATCCATCGATTTTGAGGAGCGGGAACTGGGTAATCCCGGTATACCGGAAATTCGTCCCGAAAATATACCACCGGATCCTCCCGTAGTATCCCGTTTTGTTCGGACTGCCGCGTGCTGTCCAGAGCGATTCGATATAATCTCCTTTTGCAAAAAAACCCGGGGCCTCATCGGGGTACTTGGCATTGATCGAAGGCGTTGCAAGATCGATATCGGTATAATCCTGCGCATTCCCGACAGCAAGAGTCCTGTTAGAATATCCTGTAGGCGTGATAACCCCAAACAACCGGTATGTTCCCGATGCGATGCTGGTCTTCACGGTATCCCAGGTAAAATAATTGTCCGTAGTGGAATCGACCGGCAGGACATCGAAGGTATCTTCATCGCCATCGACAACGCAGACCCAGGGCTGGCTTGGTTTGACACCGTTGGGACAGGTGTTTGGCCCGGTCATGAAAAAATACACCGTATCGACTTCGCTGCCAACCGTCAGGGGAACGATGATCGTATCGCCTATCGTGAAAAATTCATTGAGCTTAAGATCGGGATTATTTAATTGTACCGATGTCGTGGTATTCGTGCTGCCACCGCCCACGCCGAGTTGGGCAGTGACCGTTCGGGTCGGATTATCCGATTCATACACTTTTGTGTAATAGGACCGGTATGTGCTCGAATAGTCCCCGCTGATGCTTGGGACATGGAGGGTAACGTTGACCACACCGCCCGGGCCAGGATGAACCGTGACATTATACTGGCTGGTATAGATGTCGTACGTTCCTGTCGATGAAAAATAAGGTGCTCCGTCAAGAGATGTGTCGACAACAGCGGTATACCAGGTGTACGGTTTCCCGTAGATCCTCAGGGTCACATCCTGCCCCATCTGCGTGCTCGACGGGGAAAAATTTGCGGCGAGCGTGAATTTTTTAACTCTGAATGAGAGTGTGTTTGTAGGAAAATCACTTGTTGTACCGAGCTGGGTCTGGAACTTCATGGTAAACGCAGATGCGAGATCACTGTCTGCGATATTCTGATCCTGCATGCTGAATGCAAGGGTGTCGTTATTAACCGTGGGATTCTCGATAAGATTGGAAAGGGAAACCGTATCTCCCGCAGCGTTTATCACATTCGACAATGTCCGGCTCTGGGTAGTGAGTTCGTATTTGTACCAAGGTCCGGCAAAATTGCCGGCATTGAGGTTGGTACTCTTGAGTTTGAACTGGACATCCATATCGTACGGGATCGTGGTCAGGGGATCATCGGTCGAAGGAGGAGTCACATCGGTGTAGGCCGGCCGGATCTGGATATCGCCGATTGTGGCATAGGCAAGGATAACAGATGAGTTCCCCCAGCTCCCATCAGTGCCGTTATACGGGTAAAGATACCCGGTATACCCGAATGCATCTATGGGATTGACGAGTACTGTATTGACCAATGCCTGGGGGTAGATCGGGTTCCCGCCGGAGTCTTTTGCAGCCATTGCTGTTGGAAGAAAACCACTTGAGGTATAAAACACTGAAAAATTCAGAGACTGTTCGTAATAAAACACAGTATCCCCGGGACTGATCCCGGCATTTTCCCCTTCAGCGGTGGAGTACCGGGCGGATACGGTCGTACAGCAGGCATACAGTATGATCAAAACCACTGCCACAAACACTTTCAGGATTATTTTTCTGCCTGTGCGGGACACCACGCAATCCGCCCTGTTTTCCGATTATGTCTGTTCGTGCACAAACTTAAAATAAATTGTTATATAGTAATTTTACTTGATTCTGGTAAGAATATTGCAGAGAGAAAATGTCGGGGTTTCGATACATGCCGGAATTATCCAGAGTCAAACCGGCCGGCCCGGCAGGTTGTTGACATGTTTGAAGACAAGGGATTATTCGGGAAATACAGACAACCGCTCGGAAGGAAGGTCTGTTTTTACCAGTACGATATCCCGGTCGTTGTTGTCGTTAGCCATGACACCAAATACGGGAAAAACAACAGCTCGGCCCTTCCCGTTTTCCGGGAGGCTCGGGATCTCGCTTGGCGACTGTTTGGAGGATTCGGTTTTGTATGAGGAAATTCCCCCTCTGGCGGGGTTCCCTAGAAAACAACCGTTGCCTCGCGCCATGCAGGACGGAAACGATAAAGAAAAGATCATTAATCTTCCATTACAACGGACACGATCATGATGAAACACGCGTATTTCTTCGCCATTATTCTCATCGCCGGGCTCTGCCTCGCGGCAGCCCCGGTACTTTCTGCATCGCCAGCCAATACCACCGCTTCTCAGGCCCGGACGGTCACCGACGATTACGGCACAACGGTCACGATAGCCGGGACACCGGAACGGATCGTCTCGCTCGCCCCGACAAACACCGAGATCCTCTTTTCCCTCGGCCTCGGCGACCGGGTGGTGGGCGTGACCGATTACTGTAATTACCCGCCCGAAGCGACCACAAAGCCGAAGATCGGCGGCTTCAGCACGGTAAGCGTGGAAAAAGTCGCCGCACAGATCCCAGACCTTGTTGTCGCTTCCCAGGGGAACGGCGCGGAACTGGTCGATCACCTGCGAAAACTCAACATGACCGTGATTGCGACGAACCCGACGAATGTGACGGGAATCTTAAACGACATCACGCTCATTGGAAATGCCGCAGGTGCCAAAGACAACGCCTCGGCCCTCGTCGCTTCGCTTGAAGCACGCATCAGTGCCACCAAAGCAAATGCCTCGATTCTTGCAGTGCATCCGAAGGTCGCCCACATCATCTGGAACGATCCCATCTACGTGAGCGGGAACGGGACATTTCAGGACGAACTGATCGCAATGGCCGGTGGAACGAACGCATTCCCGGATAAATCCGGTTATGCAACGGTCGGCACCGAGGAGTTCATCGCGGCGAACCCGGACATTCTGATCGTAAACTCCGGCACCGGCATGGGAGGCAGCGAAGATTCCGTTGCACAGTACTTCGAGAACGAGACCCGGTTTGCCAATGTCGCGGCCATAAAAAACCACCATGTCTACGTGATCGATTCGGATACGGTGGACCGGGCCGGGCCAAGAATCGTCGATGCTCTTGAGATCATCGCAGCCGATATCCGGGAGTCTGAAGGCACAACATCAGCCGCCACACCGACACCAAAATCACCGGGCTTTGGCATTGTCGCAGCCCTTGGCGCGGGTGCA
>Ga0160425_1000839_pt1 | contig 34453 bp, 32 predicted proteins | sample BioMet8_FD_108193 | JGI IMG/M metagenome (GOLD analysis project Ga0160425, IMG submission 108193) | Microbial communities from bioreactor (seeded with sewage sludge) at Lawrence Berkeley National Lab, California, USA - Biofuel... | ecosystem: Engineered > Bioreactor > Anaerobic > Unclassified ...
CGGGCGCGCCACTTTTTTACCTCTGTCGGCCATTCAGGGGGAAGAACTGCGGGAAGGACAGCTGTCCGGTGAATACGGCTTTGTGGGGATCGCCTCCGACCTTGTGACATATGACAAAAAATATGCGGATATTTTCAGCAATCTGCTGGGACGCACCGTGATCGTGGAGGATCTGGACTGCGGCATTGCCATGGCCCGGAAATACCGGAACCGGTTCCGTATTGTGACGCTGGACGGTCAGGTGATCAACCGGGGCGGCTCCATGACCGGCGGCAGCGTGAACCAGAAGTCCGGCGTGCTGTCCCGGGCCAACGAGCTCTCCCGTCTGCAGGAGAGTCTGGGAGGCATGGAACAGAAACTGGCGCAGGCGGAAAAGGAGCAGGAGGAGGCCCACCGGGAGCTGCAGCGCGCCCAGTACGAACTGGAAACAGCCCAGGGCCAGCAAAGGCAGGCGGAGGATGCCGTCTTGAAGCTGGAGGGCCAGCAGGACCACTACGGGATATTACTCACGGCCCTGCAAACCAACTGCGGCACATTGGAAAAAGAACTGGCAGCGATTGAAGGCCGCCGCCGGGAGAACAGGGACAAGACGTCGGCGCTGCAGGACACCCTGCAGGCGCAGGAGGCCGAGGCGGAGGAACTGCGCCGTCAGGCCGAGGAGAAAGCCGCGGGCCAGTCCGACCTGCTGGCGGAGGCCGGCCGTCTGTCCGACGGGATCTCCGGCAAGAAGTCGGAACTGGCGGCCCTGGCGGCGGAGAAAGAAACCACAGTGCGCCGCAGGAGCGATCTGCAGCAGCTGCGCGCGGATATGCTGCTGGACGAGAAAAGCCGCCGGGAACTGGCGGACAGCTTCCGCCAGGCCAACGAAACGGCCGGGCAGGAGATCGCCTCCCACGAAAAACAGATGGAAGAACTGCGCGGCAAAGTCCGGCAGCACCGCGAACGCCTTGCGGCGCTGTCCGAAGGCAAGCTGCAGCTGGAGGCCCGGCGCAGCGCCAAGGATAAGGAGAGCCGCGCCTGCAACGATGATCTGCTGCGGGCCGAGCGGGGCGTTTCCCAGCTGGAGCAGAAGATCAGCGCCGCCGCCATGGAGGAAAAGCAGATCCTTGACAAGCTCTGGGAGCACTATGAGCTCAGCCACGCCGCCGCCATGGAGCAGCGGGTGGAGCTGGAGAGCATTCCCAAGGCCACCCGCCGCATTGCCGAGCTGAACCGGGAGATCAAGAGCCTGGGGACGCCCAACATCGGCGCCATTGAGGAATTCGAGCGGGTGAACACCCGCTATACCTATCTCTCCGAGCAGCGCACCGACGTGGAAAAGGCACGGGAGGAACTCACAGGCGTCATCGAGCAGATCACCCGCCAGATGACGGAGATCTTTGCCCAGCAGTTTGATATTCTCAACGCGAGCTTTCAGGAAACTTTTGCAGAGCTGTTCGGCGGCGGAAAGGCCCATCTGGAGCTGGAGGACAGGGACGACATCCTCAACTGCGGCATCGAGATCAAGGTGCAGCCGCCGGGCAAGCAGCTCAAGACGCTTACGCTGCTCTCCGGCGGAGAAAAGGCGTTTGTGGCCATTGCGCTGTATTTTGCCATTTTGAAGGTACACCCCACGCCGTTTTGCGTCATGGACGAGATCGAAGCGGCGCTGGATGAATCCAATGTCACCCGCTACGCCAGGTACATGCGGCGCATCGCGGGCAAGACCCAGTTCATCGTCATCACCCACCGCCGCGGTACCATGGAGGAGGCGGACGTGCTGTACGGTGTGACCATGCAGGAGCGGGGCGTGTCACGTATTCTGACCATCAACCTCAACGACATGGCCAAGGAACTGAAGATCGAGTAAAAAGGAGCCGATTATGGGTATTTTCAGCAAGATCAAAAATGCGTGGTTCAGCGCCATTATCTGGGATACCATCGACGACAGCTTTTATGACGAGCTGACGGATTCCCTGATCATGGCGGACGTGGGCACCACTGCGGCCATCGCCGCCGTGCAGGAGCTGAGGGATGTGGTCTATCGCAGCCGCATCCAGGATGGAGAAGGGGTAAAGGCGGCGCTGCGGGAGATCTTGATCCGCCAGCTCACCGTGGGAGATCCGGCGCTGCAATTGAACACCCGGCCCAGCGTGGCGCTGATCATCGGCGTCAACGGGGTGGGCAAGACCACGTCTATCGGAAAGCTGGGCCATCAGCTCGGGGAGCAGGGGAAAAAGGTGCTGTTCTGCGCGGGAGATACCTTCCGGGCGGCGGCCGCCGACCAGCTGGAGATTTGGGCCGAGCGCGCGCAGGCGGATCTGGTGCGCCAGCATGAGGGCGCCGATCCCGGCGCCGTCCTGTTCGACGCCCTGCAGGCCGCCAAGGCCCGGGGCACCGACGTGGTGCTGTGCGACACGGCGGGCAGGCTTCACAACAAGCAGAATCTGATGAACGAGCTGGCCAAGCTCAGCAAGATCATTGACCGGGAAGTCCCCGGTGCCGATCGGGAAACGCTGCTGGTGCTGGACGCCACCACGGGACAGAACGGCCTCATCCAGGCCCGCCAGTTCAAGGAAACGGCGGGTCTTACCGGCATCATCCTCACCAAGCTGGACGGAACGGCCAAGGGCGGCATCGTCGTCGCCATCGCAAAGGAATTGCAGGTGCCGGTGAAGTTCGTGGGTCTGGGCGAGGGGATCGACGACCTCAAACCCTTTGACGCCAGGGAATTTGTGGAAGCACTGATTTGAAAGAGCGCGGCGGGGCGCACAGTCCCCCGCGGCAGACTGTAGAGAAACGAGGTTTTCTTATGAACCGGATCGACGGAAGAAAATGGGACGAACTGCGGCCGGTGACCATCACCACCGATTTTGTAAAATTTGCGGAGGGCAGCGTCCTCATCGAGTGCGGCGACACCAAGGTGCTGTGCTGTGCTTCGGTGGAGGAGCGGACGCCGCCCCATGTGGCGGAGGGCTGCGGCTGGGTCACCGCCGAATACGCCATGCTGCCCCGTGCCAACCGGGAGCGCAGCCGCCGCGACATCGACAAGCTGAAGCTGTCGGGCCGCAGCGCGGAGATCCAGCGGCTGATCGGAAGATCCCTGCGCGCGGCGGTGGACATGAACCTTTTGGGAGAGCGCACCGTCACCGTTGACTGCGACGTGCTCCAGGGCGACGGCGGCACCCGCACGGCCTCTGTGACCGGCGGCTTCATCGCCATGGCGCTGGCCTGCCGGAAGCTGGTGGAAGCGGGCGTGATCGCCCGGATGCCGGTGAAGCACTATGTATCGGGGATCTCCGCCGGCATCGTGGACAACTGCCCCCTGCTGGACCTGCGCTACGCCGAGGACAGCCGGGCCATGGTGGATCTCAACTGTATCATGAACGAGCGGGATGAGCTCATTGAAATTCAAGGCACCGGCGAGGGACGCGCCTTCACCCTGGAGGAACAGCGGAAGCTGGTGGAGCTGTGCGCCAAGGGCAACCGGGAGCTGATCGCCCGCCAGAAAACCGTTTTGGGGGACATTTGACATGAAATTCGTATTGGCTTCTCATAATAAAGGAAAGCTGGCCGAGATGCAGACCATTCTGGGCGCGCTGGGCGTGGAAGTGGTGATGGAAAGCGATCTGGGCCTTGCTGTGGAGGTGGAGGAAACCGGCGAAACCTTTGCCGAAAACGCCATGCTCAAGGCAAAGGCGGTGATGGAGGCCTCCGGCCTGCCCGCCATCGCGGACGACTCCGGCCTTTGCGTGGATGCTCTCAACGGGGCGCCCGGCGTCTACTCCGCCCGCTACGGCGGATTGAACACCGACCAGGAGCGCTATGCGCTGCTGCTGCAGAATCTGCGGGGCACCATGAGCCGCGCCGCCCATTTCCACACCGCCGTCGTCTGCTGCTTCCCCAACGGCGATACCCTGGAAGCGGCGGGGGACTGTTACGGCACCATCGCCTACGCTCCCATGGGGACGGAGGGCTTCGGCTATGACCCGGTCTTTTTCGTGCCGGAACTGCGCAAGACCTTCGGTCAGCTGACGGCGGAGGAGAAAAACGCCATTTCCCACCGGGGCCGCGCCCTGCGTGTTTTTGCAGAGGAACTGGAAACCTATTTAAAACAGAATTGAGGAACAACTTTATATGGAACTGACAAGCAAGCAAAGAGCCCAGCTGCGGGCGCTGGCGGTGAACGAGGACACCGTTCTCCATGTGGGCAAGGACGGGATCGGCGAGAATCTGATCCAGCAGGCCAACGATGCGCTTCAGGCCCGGGAGCTGGTGAAGGGCAAGGTGCTGGAAAGCGCGCCCTGCACGGCGCGGGAAGCGGCGGAGGCTCTTTCGGTGCCCACCCGCAGCGAAGTGGTGCAGGTCATCGGCAACAAATTCGTCCTCTTCCGCTATCAGCACGACAAGACCAAACGGAAGATCGAACTGGTGAAAACCCGTCAAAAGGCGGAATAAGAAAAGAAGGATCACATGCGAGTTGGAATCTATGGCGGCACCTTTAACCCACCCCATTGGGGACATCTGACGGCGGCGGCCGCGGCGTTCCGGGCCCTGCGGTTGGATTTGCTGCTGGTGCTGCCGGCGGCGCTTCCGCCCCACAAGAGCCTGCCGGAGGGCAGCGCGTCGGTGAAAGACCGGCTGGAGATGGCGCGTCTGGCCGTGGACTATCTGGGATTGAAGGACCAGGCGAAGGTGCTGGATCTGGAGGCCGGCCGGAAGGGCAAAAGCTATACCAGCGATACGCTGCGTGAGCTGAAAAAGCAGTACCCGGACGATGAGCTCTGGCTTCTGATGGGAACGGATATGTTCTTTTCCCTGCCCGCCTGGCACGAGGCGGAAACCGTACTGCGCCTTGCGCATGTGGCGGTGTTCGGCCGGGAGAAAGAGGATACCGAGGCGACGTTCGGGGCCCAGCAGGAGGCCCTGCGGGCGCAATACGGCGCGAAAACGGCTGTGGTCATCAATCCCGACGTGATCGAGATCTCTTCCACAGAGCTGCGGGCGGCTCTTGGCCGGGGAGAAGGGCAGCGGTATCTGCCCGACGCCGTGTACGGCTATATTCAGCTTCACGGTCTGTACGGCACGCAGACCGACCTTGCGCATCTGACGCCGGATACGCTGCGTCCCATTGCGCTGAGCTATCTCAAGCACAAGCGCATCCGCCATGTGCTGGGGACGGAGGAAGAAGCCGTGCGTCTGGCCCGCCGCTATGGAGTGAATGAAACGGCGGCGCGTCTGGCGGCGCTGCTGCACGACTGTACCAAGAAGCTGACCATGGAAGAGCAGCTCGCACTGTGCGAAGCATACGCCGTCCCGCTGGACGAACTGGAGCAGAAGGCGCTGAAGCTGCTCCATGCCAAGACCGGCGCGGAGGTGGCGCGTCACGTGTTCAGTATGCCGGAGGAGATCTGCCAGGCCATCCGCTGGCACACCACCGGAAAAGCGGACATGACCACGCTGGAAAAAATCATTTACCTGGCGGATTACATCGAGCCCACACGGGATTTTCCCGGCGTGGAGGAGCTGCGCCGTCTTTGCTATGAGGATCTGGACAGGGGACTGCTGCTGGGCCTGACCATGACGGTACAGGAGATGGAGGCCGAGGGGAACCCCATTCATGATCAGACCACCGCGGCCAGGGACTGGCTTTTGCGGCATCCGTAAAGAAGAAAGGATTGAAGGAATGAAAACACCCAAAGAAATGGCTCTGCTGGCGGCCCGTGCCCTGGCGGATAAAAAGGGAAAAGAGATCCGCGTGATGGAGATCGCGGATCTGACCACACTGGCGGACTATTTTGTCATCGCCACCGGTACGTCCAATACGCAGATCAACGCGCTGGTGGACAGCGTGGAAAAAGTGGTGGCCGAGGAAGCGGGCGAGCAGCCTCTGCACCGGGAGGGTTACCGGGGCGGCACCTGGGTGCTGCTGGACTACGGCTGCATCGCCATCCATGTGTTCAACGCCGAGGCGCGGGAGTTTTACGGCCTGGAGCGTTTATGGCGCGACGGCAAGGAAGTGGACATCAGCGCCGTTTTAGAAGAAAAATAAAGGGAATTTCTTGACAAACCGGCGGCAAGCCGCTACAATAATACCCAGCAAAGACAAGGATGGGGAGAAAGGCAAAAGAACCTGCCACAAGAGAGCCGGCGTTTGGTGCGAGTCGGCGGAGGTCTTTTGCGTATCACTGGCCCCGGAGTTTTCCGCCTGAAAGCGCAGTAAGGCGGGACGGTACGCACCGTTATGGGCGGCGCCTCTTATTGGAGAGGCCACAGAGGGTCGTTGGGGCAACCGGCGGCCGCATCAGGGTGGTATCGCGTTCATCGCCCCTGACCGTTACGGTCGGGGGCGTTTTTTATTTCGTTTACAAGAATGTCTGATAAAGGAGAAGCATCATGAAATACGATTTTGCAGCCATTGAAAAGAAATGGCAGGAGAACTGGGAACGGACGAAGCCTTACGCCGCCGTCACCGGCGACACCACGCGCAGGAAGTTTTACGGCCTGATCGAATTTCCCTATCCCTCCGGACAGGGTCTGCATGTGGGCCATCCCCGTCCCTTTACCGCCATGGACGTCATCACCCGCAAAAGACGCATGGAAGGGTACAACGTGCTGTTCCCCATCGGCTTTGACGCCTTCGGCCTGCCCACGGAAAACTATGCCATCAAAAACCACATCCATCCCGCCGTCGTCACCAAAAACAACATCGCCAACTTCACCGCTCAGCTGAAGATGCTGGGGTACGGCTTCGACTGGGATCGCTGTGTGGACACCTCCAGCCCGGAGTATTACAAGTGGACCCAGTGGATCTTCCTGCAGCTCTATAAGCACGACATGGCCTACAAGGCCACCATGAGCGTCAACTGGTGCACCAGCTGCAAGGTGGTGCTGGCCAACGAAGAAGTGGTGGAGGGCGTGTGCGAGCGCTGCGGCGCGCCGGTGATCCAGAAGGAAAAGAGCCAGTGGATGCTGCGCATCACCAGGTACGCCGACCGCCTGATCGACGATCTGGACGATCTGGATTATATCGAGCGTGTGAAGATCCAGCAAAAGAACTGGATCGGCCGCTCCTACGGTACCGAGGTGGATTTCACCGCCACCAACGGCGACAAGCTGACAGTCTACACCACCCGCTGCGACACGCTGTTCGGCGTGACGTATATGGTGCTGTCCCCGGAGCATGAGTACCTGAAGAAGTGGAAGGATCAGATCCAAAACTGGGACGAGGTCGCGCAGTATATGGACGCGGCGGCCCGCAAGTCCGATCTGGAACGCACGGAGCTGAGCAAGGACAAGACCGGTATCCGCCTGCAGGGCATCGAGGCCGTCAATCCGGCCAACGGAAAGCATGTCCCCATTTTTGTGTCCGACTACGTTCTCATCTCCTACGGCACCGGCATCGTCATGGGCGTGCCCGGCCACGATCAGCGCGACTGGGACTTCGCCACCAAGTTCGGCCTGCCCATCATCGAAGTGGTCAAGGGCGGCGACGTGACCAAGGAAGCCTTTACCCTCAAGGATGACACCGGCATCATGGTCAACTCCGGTTTTCTTGACGGCCTCACTGTGAAGGAAGCCATCCCCACCATGAAAAAGTGGGTGGAAGAGCAGGGCATCGGCCGCCCCAAGACCAACTACAAGCTGCGTGACTGGGTGTTCTCCCGTCAGCGCTACTGGGGCGAGCCCATCCCCATGGTGAACTGCGAAAAGTGCGGCTGGGTGCCGCTGCCGGAGGATCAGCTGCCGCTGGTGCTGCCCAAGGTGGAATCCTATGAACCCACGGACGACGGCGAATCCCCCCTTGCCAAGATGACCGACTGGGTCAACACCACCTGCCCCTGCTGCGGCGGCCCGGCCAAGCGGGAAACGGACACCATGCCCAACTGGGCGGGCTCTTCCTGGTATTACCTGCGGTATATGGACCCCCACAACGATCATGCGCTGGCCTCCAGGGAGGCCATGGAGTACTGGTCGCCTGTAGACTGGTACAACGGCGGCATGGAGCATACCACGCTGCACCTGCTGTACTCCCGTTTCTGGCACAAGTTCCTCTATGACATCGGCGTGGCGCCCACCAAGGAGCCCTATCAAAAACGTACCAGCCACGGTATGATCCTGGGCGAAGGCGGCGAAAAGATGTCCAAGTCCCGCGGCAACGTGGTGAACCCCAACGACATTGTGACGCAGTACGGCGCCGACACCATGCGCCTGCATATCATGTTTATCGGCGACTTTGAGAAATCCGTATCCTGGTCCAACGAAGCGGTCAAAGGCTCCAAGCGGTTTTTGGATCGCTGCTGGAATCTGATGGACATGGCAACGGAGGAAACGGCTGTTTCCGCCGGGAACGAATCCATCGTCCACAAGACCATCCGCAAGGTGGGCTCCGACATTGACGAGCTGAAGATGAATACCGCCATCGCGGCACTGATGACCATGGTCAACGAGTTCTACGCCAACGGCCTCAGCCGCGGCGATCTGGAAGTGCTGCTGCTGCTGCTCAGCCCCTTCGCGCCCCACATGGTGGAAGAGATGTGGGAACTGATGGGTTTTGCCAGGAAGTACGGCAAGATGGCCATGCAGATGGATTGGCCCGTCTATGACGAGGCCAAGACGGTGGACGCTCAGGTGGAGATGGCTGTCCAGATCGGCGGTAAGCTGAAGGGCACCGTGACACTCCCGGCCGACAGCGATGAAGCCGCGGTGGTGGCGGCCGCCATGGAGCTGGATAAAGTGAAAAAGGCCACCGAAGGGATGCAGGTCGTCAAGACGATCCTGGTGAAGAACAAACTGGTGAACCTGATCGTCCGGCCCGCCCGTTAAAAGGAACCGGAGCGCGGCTGTCCGGCGCAGCCGCGCTCCGTCGGTTTTTCTTAAGAAAGGCAAAAAGCGGGAGCCATCACATAAAAAGGCTCGATTCTTGTGAATTCTCTGTGAATTCGGAGCGGACAGGGCCATTTTTCAGAAAAGATCGCTTGACAAGAGTAGAGAAAGACAGTATAATGCTTTCTGTTAAGTCATGAACTATGGCTCTTAAAGAGTATCCTGGATTGAGCCGGATACATCGGAGGGAGGGAAATATAAATGTCCGAAGTACATGTTAAAGAAGGCGAATCTTTGGATAGCGCTCTGAAGAGATTCAAGAGAAGCTGTGCAAAGGCTGGCGTTCTGGCTGAAGTGCGCAAAAGAGAGTGCTACGAAAGCCCCAGTGTGAAGCGCCGCAAGAAGTCCGAGGCCGCTCGCAAGAACAGAAACAAGAGATTTTATTGATCTCGTCAGGGACCTGAGCCATCGGCTCAGGTCCCTGTTTTTTTCGGGTACAGGGCGCCCAGCAGGTTTTCCACCTCCGGCATCATAAAAAAGCCGGTGCGGATCCCCAGCGCCTGCCCCGCCTGTACCTTTCGCCGCAGCGTGTCGGCGTCGTCGTAGAGCACGAAGTGGCACTGTCCGCCGGACTGATAGGTAAAGTACCGGGCGCAGAGGTCGGTGGAAAAGAAGGTGCAGTTGCCCTGCTTTTGCAAAAGAGCGTCCAGTGCCTGGGGAGAAAGCGGCGTTCCTTCGCCGCTGGGCGAGGGCAGAGGAAAGTCCATGGCCAGCTTTTCCAGATCCAGCGCCAGGCGGTGCGCGCCGTAATTCTGCGCCGCCTCCTCCAGCCGCTGCTGCAGGGTGCCGCCGGAGAGCGCGGTGCAGATCAGAACGAAAGCGCTGACAGTGCGCGTGCCGTAATTTTCCGGGACGAACAGGCTCCGCCGGTTCATCCGCAGCAGCACCTCCAGCTGTTCGAGCAGGGCGGTACGATCGGGGGAAGGGGGTCGTTCAAAATCTGCCAGGACCCCTGCAAAACTGTGGCGGGCACATTCCCGCAGGATCTCCCGACAGAGCCGGTGGGTGTCGGGAACGGCGGGGCACTGTCCGTCGCCCAGTACCATCAATCCGCCGTGGAGCGTTTGCGGCAGCGGCCGCGCGGTGAGCGCGCCGGCATCGTCGATCCGATAGGCCGCATGGGCAAGATTCGCGGTATATTTCCGGGCGTCGTGAAGCTGCTCCGGTGCTGCGGCCAGATAGAGCTGCAAAGGAATCCCCCCTTGTTTTCATCCCCTGAACATGATAGACTGAGAAAAAAGAACCGCTTCGGCGGTCGGTCATCTGAATGAACCATATGAAGGAACCAAAGAACTTATGAGTTTTTCACTGATTCCCCGGCGGGTCTATCCCGCTTACCGCGATGTGGCGCCGACGGAACTGCAGGCGCTGGGTATACGGCTGCTGCTGAGCGATCTGGACTTTACGCTGGCGCCCAAGTCGGTGTCCCACGCCGATGAAGCGGTGCTTTCATGGATCAGCTCCATGAGGCGGGCCGGCGTGGACGTGATGATCCTGTCCAACAACCGCAGTCCCGCCCGGGTGGAAGCTTTCTGCGCCGAACTGGGGATTCCCTATGTGGGACACGCGGGAAAACCGTCCGTCCGGGGTTTCCGGGAGGCGATGGCCAAGGCGGGGGTCACGTCCCGGGAAACGGCCATGCTGGGCGACAAGCTCCTGACGGATGTGCTGGGCGCCAACCGCAGCGGCGTTCTGTCGCTGATGGTGGAGCCGGCGGGCGGTCCTGTGACGTTTTGGCAGAAGGTGCTGCACGCGGCGCAGAGCCCGTTTAAAAGGGCCTGCATCAGAAGAAATAAAGAAAGAAAAGAGATGTAGTGTTTTGAATCATTTTAAGAAAATTCAGGAAGCGCTGCAGAAGAGCCCCCTGGACGCCATACTCCTGACGGGCGAGGCCAACCGTTTTTATGCCTCCGGTTTCCATTCCACCGGCAGTGACGGTGTGGCGCTGGTCACGCGCACGGAGAATTACTATTTCACCGATTCCCGCTATATTGAAGCCGCGGAGCAAAAGGTCAGCGACGCGGCCATTGCCATGACGGAGGCCGGCCGGAGCTATGTGTCGCTCATCAATGAAGTGATTGACCGCTGTGGAGTGAAGACACTTGGCTTTGAAGATAAGACCATGACGGTGTCGGACTTTGAGCTTTACCGCGCAAAGCTCGGCGCGGAGCTGAAGCCGGCGTCGGAGCTGATGGAAGCGCAGCGCTGCAGCAAGGACGAGGAGGAGATTGAGTGCCTCATCAGCGCGCAGCGCATTGCGGAGCGGGCGCTCAGGCAGTTGCTCACAGAACTGAAGCCCGGCCTTACGGAGAAGGAAGTGGCCGCGCGTCTGCAGTATCTGATGCTGTCCTGCGGTGCGGAGAAGATGTCCTTTGATCCCATTGTGGCCAGCGGTCCCAACAGCAGCATGCCGCATGCGGTACCCTCTGACCGGGTGCTGCAGCCGGGCGACTTCGTCACCATGGACTTCGGCTGTATCTATCGGGGGTACTGTTCCGACATGACCCGGACGGTGGCGCTTGGCAGCGTGACGGAGGAAATGAAAAAGGTCTATGAAACGGTGCTGCGGGCGCAGGAAGCCGGAATCGCCGCGGCCCGTGCCGGCCGCACGGGCAAAGAGGTGGACGGCGCCGCCCGCCGGGTGATTGCCGACGCCGGCTACGGCGCTTATTTCGGCCACAGCTTCGGCCACAGCGTGGGCGTGGAGATCCACGAAAATCCCAATGCGTCGCCTGCCAACGGGCAGCCGCTGCCGGTTGGCGCCGCGATCTCGGCGGAGCCGGGGATTTATCTGCCGGGCCGGTTCGGCGTGCGGATCGAGGATGTGCTGATCCTCGGAAAGGACGGCTGCCGCGATATTACGGAGGCGGACAAGGCGCTTTTGGTGCTTTGAGGGAAAATTCTCCGCAAAACAGGGGAAATTTGCGGCAAAACCCTTGCCAAAAAGGCAACAGTATTGTAAAATAAAAAAGCCATTTTCGGCGATACTATGAATTCGAGGAAATACTCCCGTAGAAGGATATTTTCTCATATATGGGAGGATAATAATATGGCGACAATTACCGCTGGTGAATTCAGAAACGGTAAGACTTTTGAGATGGACGGCAAAGTGATGCAGGTCATCGAGTTCCAGCATGTGAAGCCGGGCAAGGGCGCGGCCTTCGTGCGTACCAAGATGAAGAACGTGGTGACCGGCGGCGTGACCGAAACCTCTTTCAACCCCACTGCAAAATTTGAAGAAGCGTTCATTGAGCGCAAGGACATGGCATACAGCTATGCCGACGGCGACCTGTACTACTTCATGGATCAGGAAACCTTTGACATGGTGCCTCTGAACAAGGACATTCTGGGCGATGCGTTCCGTTTCATCACCGAGAACACCGTCTGCAAGGTACTGAGCTACAAGGGCTCCGTGTTCGGCCTGGAGTGCCCCAACTTCATGGATCTGGAAGTCATTAAAACGGAGCCGGGTCTGGCCGGCAACACGGCGACCAATACCCTGAAGCCCGCCACGGTGGAAACCGGCGCCGAGATCAAGGTGCCTCTGTTCATCAACGAGGGCGATAAAGTGACGATCGATACCCGCACCGGCGAATATCTGGGCCGGGCCAAGTAAGTAACAAACATTGAGGGCGTACGTGGAAAGGAGATTGACCATGGAAATTACCGAAAAAGTGGCGTATCTGAAAGGCCTTACCGAGGGGCTGTCTTTGGATGCGGAAACCAAAGAGGGCAAGCTGCTTCTGGCGATCGTGGATGTGCTGGACAGCATGGCGTCCGAGTTTGAAGATATGGAGTCCGAGCTGAGCGATATGGAAGACGGTCTGGACGCTGTCAGCGACGATCTGTCCGATGTGGAAGAGGCTCTGTTTGAGGACGAAGAAGACGAGGACGACGACGAAGACGAAGAGGATGACGACGAAGATTACTTTGAAACCACCTGCCCCGTCTGCGAAGAGAATATCGTTTTTGACGAGAGCGTTCTGGATTCCGGGGAGATTGTCTGCCCCAACTGCGGTGAAAAGCTGGAGTTTGATCTCAGCGATCTGGCCAACGCTTCCCAGGAGGAAGAGGACGACGACAAAGAGTAAGGTCCGGCCTTCTCAGATTCTCAAAAAGCGGCATGATCTTGGATCATGCCGCTTTTCCTGACTCGTTTTTCGCTGCGTTTTGCGTCCCGCAGACAAAAATGAACGGCGCTCTGACGTTCTTTTTGTCTGTTTTTTGAAAGAAAATGAATTGACAGGCGGCAGTTCATCCATTAAAATAAAACGTCAGAAGCATGAGTGAAGAGAGGGGAGTCCGCTATGGAACTGCTGCTGACGGGAGATTTTGCCTGCAAAGACGGAGCGTTTGGTCCGTCTGCTCTTTCCGTTTCCAAAAGGCCTGCTGTTCTGACTTCTCTCCTGTTTTTCTGCGATGGTTTTTCCGCAGTACAAGTGGATCATTGTTTGGTTTAACCAGATTTCGTTGATGTTCATCTTCAGAAATCTGGTTTTTTTATGAACAAGCGGTTCCCGCCTCAGGGCGGAATGTGTACAAAAGACCTGCCGGCCGTGTAAAAACGACGGGCGCTTTATATATCAGCGGACGGATCGGCAAAGCCATCGCTGCGCCGGCCGATCAGAAAGGATGAATAATATGAGTATGGAACGTGAAATTGCACATGATCTCCTGGCCATCGGCGCGGTATTTCTGCGCCCGGACGATCCCTTTGTGTGGGCATCCGGCATACACAGCCCGATCTACTGCGACAACCGCCTGATCCTCACCGCGCCGCAGGTGCGCACTGCTGTGGAAAACGGACTGGCGGAGATGATTGCCCGGTACTATCCGGACGCGGAGGTGCTGATGGGCACGGCCACTGCCGGCATTGCCCATGCGGCTCTCTGCGGTCAGATCATGGGCCTGCCCATGGGCTACGTGCGCTCCGGACATAAGGATCACGGCCGCGGCAATCAAATCGAAGGCCGTCTGGAGCCGGGTGCGAAGGTCGTGGTGGTCGAGGATCTGATTTCCACCGCAGGCAGCTGCATCGAGGTGGTGAACGTGCTGCGGGAAGCCGGCGCCGAAGTGCTGGGCGTGGCCTCCATTTTCACCTACGGTATGCAAAAGGGCCTTGACCGCCTGGCGGCGGCCGGCGTCGTCAATCACAGCCTTTCCAATTTTGACGCGGTTTGCGAGGTGGCGGCCGAAGAAGGGAAGATCCGTCAGGAGGACATCGTGCGGCTGAAGAAATTCCGGGCCAATCCGTCGGATGAAAGCTGGATGGGTCGATAAGGCGATTTGCTTCGTGCACTGAAACAGACAAAAAGAGGGCGGCATCCGGTTTTTCCCGGATGCCGCTCTTTGATTCGTCTTTTTGCTGCCCGGCGGAAAAAGATGGCCTGCTTTTCCCGCCTGCCGGTTGTGAAACGGGCGTCGTTTTGATAAAATGATAAAAACGTTTGTGTGAAAAGGAGAATTGCCATGAAAAGACACCGCCTGATAAAAGGTGCGGCGTTTTTACTGCTGCTTCTTTTGCTGACAGCCTTCCTTTACCGGCTGAACATTCTCCCGCACCGCAGTTACGACAATGCGCACTTCGGTATTGCGGACTACCGCAGCGCCGCGGACTGTGACGGTGACGGCGTGGACGATCAGACGGATCTGCTGGCGGGCGTCCGCCGGTATATCGCCGCAAGACCGGTCTACAAGAGCAAATACTATGCCGGCGGCTATCCGGACGATCAGTACGGCGTCTGCACGGACGTGGTGGCGCAGGGCTGTCTGGCAGCCGGCTACGACCTGATGACGCTGGTAAACAGGGACGTTACGGCGGATCCTGCCGCCTATGGGATCGCCACGCCGGACGCCAATATCGACTTTCGCCGCGTGGAAAATCTCCATGTCTATTTTCAGCGCCACGCCATCGCGCTGACCACCGACCTTCGGGCCGCGGAGCAGTGGCAGGGCGGCGACATCGTGGTATTCCGGCACCACATCGGCATTGTGTCCGACCGGCGGAACAAAGACGGCGTTCCGTTCCTGATCCACCACGGCAGCCCCTGGCAGTTACGCTACGAGGAAGACACGCTGGCCGTGCGAAACGACATTGTGGCGCACTATCGCCTCACATGACCGAGAGTCCCGCGCCGACGGCTCCGGCAAAGACCGCGTGCGGCGGCACCAGAAAGCGGTAGGGATAGACGCTTTGAAAAAGCGCCCATATGTCGGCGGACTGAGGCAGCGCGGTGAGGCCGCCGGTCAGAAGAATGGTGTGTGTGGCAGCGCTCTGGCAGGCGAGAATGGCCATGGTGCCGATGCTCTGCAGCACCAGATTGATCAGACCCAGCGCTGCGTCGGCGGGAGAAGCGTCGGCCGCCAGGCGGCCGAAATTGGAGGCTGTCAGTTCCGGCGGCAGCGTGGCCACGCTGGAAAGGGCCATGTCGCCCATCTGCAGATCCACCTTTGCCAGAGAACCGTTTGCTGCCAGCGCACAGAGCTGCTCTGTCTTTTCACTGCCGGTGAGAAGCCGCCCCAGCCCCGCCAGCGTACCGCCGCCCACGCCGGAGCCGCCCAGATGGCGCACGGCGCCGTCTTTTCCCGCATAGAGGAAGGCGGTACCGGTGCCCATGCTGACGACGACGCCTTCGGATTGCCCGGCAAGAGCCAGTGCACCGCGGGAGATACTGTGAAATTCTTCTACTTTACAGGTATTGATACCCAGTAGATTCCCTGAGAGGTAGGAGGCACCGACGCCTGTCAGGGCAATGGAATCGACCGGTGCGGCCGTGTCGGCGATACAGTGTTCCGCTTGCCGGGCAACAGCGTCGAAGGTGCGTTCCGGCGGCAGCAGGCAGGAGAAAAGAACGGTGCCGTCCGGGTTTAGAAGGACGGCTTTGGTGGCAGAGCCGCCCAGATCCATGGCAAGAATCATGAGGCAATTCCTCGCATTTCCTGAATTTGGCTCCTTTATCATAGAAGGCAAAGCGTTGAAAGTCAACGAAAATGGTGAAAATGATTGCACAACGGGGAAAAGGAAGGTATAATAGCAGTCACAGCATATGCAAATAATGGAACGTTTGAGGTGTCGGAAAATGAGAACAGAGGAAAAGCTGAACATGACCATGCTCTGCGACTTCTATGAGCTGACCATGGGCAACGGCTACTTTCAGAAAGGTTACAAAGACCGTATTACCTATTTTGACGTATTTTTTCGGAGGGTGCCGGACAGCGGAGGGTTTGCCATTGCCGCCGGTCTGGAGCAGCTGATCGACTATATCGAAAATCTGCATTTCTCCCCTGACGATATTGCGTATCTGCGGGGCCGGAAGATGTTCTGCGAAGAGTTCCTGACGTATCTGTCGCATTTTAAATTTTCGGGTGATATTTACGCGGTGCCGGAAGGCACGCCGGTCTTTCCGCGTGAGCCGCTGGTGATCGTGCGTGCGCCGGCCATTGAAGCGCAGCTGATCGAAACCTTTACGCTTCTGACCATCAACCACCAGAGCCTGATTGCCACCAAGGCCAACCGCATTACCAGGGCGGCCCGCGGGCGGACGGTGCTGGAATTCGGTTCCCGCCGGGCGCAGGGTGCCGACGCGGCCATCATCGGCGCGCGGGCGGCCTATATCGGCGGCGTGGCCGGCACGGCCTGCACCATTTCCGACCAGATCTACGGCGTCCCCGCCGGCGGTACCATGGCGCACGCCTGGGTGCAGATGTTCGACTCGGAATACGAAGCGTTTAAGGCGTACTGTGAGGTATATCCCACCAACGCTGTTTTGCTGGTGGACACCTACAACACGCTGAAATCGGGTGTTCCCAATGCCATTCGCGCCTTTAACGAGGTCCTCAGGCCCCAGGGCATCACCAAATGCGGCATTCGTCTGGACTCCGGCGACATGGCGTACCTCACCCAGAAGGCGCGGAAGATGCTTGATGACGCAGGTTGGCCGGAGTGCAAGATCTCTGTTTCCAATTCGCTGGACGAGTATCTGATCCAGGATTTGTTCCTGCAGGACGCCAAGATTGACATGTTCGGCGTCGGTGAGCGTATGATCACCGCGCGAAGCGAGCCGGTGTTCGGCGGTGTGTATAAGCTGGCCGCCGTGGAAACCCCGGACGGGGAGATCATTCCCAAGATCAAGGTCAGTGAAAATGTGGAGAAGATCACCATTCCCCACTTCAAGAAGGTGTATCGCCTTTACGGCAAGGATACCGGAAAGGCCATCGCGGATTATATCACCGTTCATGACGAAAAAGTGGACGAGAACCACACGCTGCAGATTTTCGATCCTCAGGCCACATGGAAGAAAAAGACGGTCTATCATTTTACGGCGCGGGAGCTGCTGGTGCCTGTTTTCCTGAACGGAGAATGCGTGTATCGGAAGCCGGGCCTGACAGAGATTCAGGAGTATTGCCGCCGCGAGGTGGATACACTGTGGGAAGAGGTCAAACGCTTTGACAACCCCCACACCTATTATGTGGACTTGTCCCAGAAGCTATGGGAGATCCAGCACGATCTGCTTCAGAAAAATAACTGAGCGGCAGGGTGGTCCGGCGTAAGGCGGATCACCCTGTGTTGCTTCGCAGACGAAATCCTTCGGGAAGGAGTGAACAGATGAAAAAAAGGCATGTTCAGCAAAAGACAGAGCGGCGCATTTCCGCGGCGATGCGGCTGGCGTTGGTGGCAATTTTACTTTTGGCGCAGATCGCACTGGTGGTTTTGCTCAGCACAGTGCTGCACCAGCGGATGGCCATCGCCTATACGGCGCTGGAGCTGGCCGCGTTGGTTTCCGCTATCGCCATCTATAACCGGCAGGGCAGCGATACCTATAAAATGGTATGGATTCTGCTGATCCTGGCGGTGCCGGTGGTGGGGTTGATCCTTTACTGGCTGTGGAACGGCAATCGGCAGAGCAAGCGTCTTGACCTGAAAAAGATCCCCTATCCCAGGGAATCCGACGCGATGAAAGAACGCAGCCGCTCCAATCTGGAGCAGCTGCGTCGGGAAAGCTCCACCTGGGCCAAGCTGGCGGCCATGCTGGCCGGACGCGATTTTGAGCTGTACCGGGGCACGCGTGCCTGCTATCTGCCCACCGGCGAGGCCTACCTGGAGGATATGCTGGAGAAAATGGGGCAGGCCGAGCATTTCATCTTTCTGGAGTACTTCATTTTGGCGGAGGGCAGGATCTGGGACCGGCTCCTGAAGATCTTCCGCGAAAAGAGCGGACAGGGCGTGGAGATCAAGATCATGTTCGACGACTTCGGCAGCATGATGCGTATGCCGCAGGAGGCCATCGAGGAAGCCCGCCGCGCAGGCGTGGAAATTCGCATATTCAACCCGGTCCATCATTATGTCAACCGGATTTATTTCAACTACCGGGATCACCGCAAGATTGCGGTGATCGACGGGGACATTGCCTATACGGGCGGCGCGAATATCGCGGATGAATACGCCAATCTGATCGAGCGGTTCGGCTACTGGAAGGACTGCGGCATTCGTCTGGAGGGCGAGGGTGCCTGGGGGCTGACCAAGGAGTTCCTCTATATGTGGGAACGGATGGGCGGCATGTTTCCGGAAGAGCACGACTATTACCGTCCGCACCGGGAAGTGCCTGATACGGTGGGCTTCTGCCAGCCCATGACGGATGGGCCCGACAACAATCCGGTGGCTACGGCGGAGGACATGTTCCTGCAGTTGATCGCGCTGGGGCGCCGGACAGTGTACATCACCACGCCGTATCTGGCCATAGACGAGCCCATGATGCGGGTGCTGTGTCTGGTGGGCGACAGCGGGGTAGACGTGCGCGTGATGATGCCGGGAATTCCCGACCATCGGTTTGCCTATCTGGTGGCGGAGTGCTATTTCGGGGAACTGCTGGAACACGGCGTGCGTGTCTACACCTATGAACCGGGGCTGCTCCACGGCAAGTCGGTGATGGTGGACGGCGAGGTGGCCTTTGTAGGATCTGTGAATATGGATTTCCGCAGCTTCCAGCTCCATTTTGAGTGCGGCACCATGCTCTACCATATGCCGGCGGTGGAGCAGCTGCTTTCGGATATGCAGAACATTATGGAAAAGAGCCATCAGCTGACCTATGAGGAGTGGAAAAACCGTGTCTGGTACCGGAAGGTGCTGGGCGTTGTGCTGAAGCTGTTTGCCATGTGGATGTAAAACAGCAAGGAGAGATGACCGTGAGGGTACCGGATGAGCGGGCCTGCCTTTCGCGCCGGGGCGGCCGTGGACCGGACAGGGGCGAAAGCAGGGACGGGTAGTGGTCTGCGGATCGAGTGTTGAGGTGGTTCACCGCGGACAAGGGGTTCTTTCTGCCTTTTGACAGAAAACTGAAAATTTTGCGCGGACACCGTCCGCGATCAGTAACAGGAGGATGTGCCATGTATTATGAAGTCGCAAAGGAGATCTTTGACAAACTGCCCACCGCCTGCTTCGGCGCTGTCGCCGTGCGAGGCCTCGACAACACGAAACCCATTCCGGAGCTGGAGGCCATGCTCCAGGAAAACATCAAGGTCTGCGAGGCTTATTTTGAGGACAAGAAGCCCAAGGAAACGCCGGATATTCTGCCCTATCGGGAGGCTTTCCGGGCGCTGGACATCAATCCCAACAAATATCTGTGCTCCATTGAGGCGCTGCTGACCCGCATTGCCAAAAAGAAGGGCTTTCCTTCCATCAATGCGGCGGTGGATCTGGGCAACGCCATCTCCATCAAATACCACCTGCCCATCGGCGCCCACGATCTGGACACCATGGAGAAGGGGCTGGACGTGCGTCTGGCGCAGCCGGGCGACACGTTTGTGGCCTTTGGTGCCACGGAGGAGGAAATCCCCGATCCCGGCGAAGCCATCTATGTGTCCGGCCACCAGGTGCGTACCCGCCGCTGGACGTGGCGGCAGAGCGAGGTGGGCAAGATCACGGAGTCGACCCGTGCGATCCTGTTTCCCATCGACGGCTTTTCCGATGTGAACGAGCCGGAGGTGCGCAGGGCCGCGGAGGAATTTGTGACGCTGCTGAAGCGGTATTTCGGCTGCGAGGCGGAAACCGGCTTTGTGGATGCGGCGCATCCCCGCTTCACCTTCTTCGAAAACTGAACGATCGGCATTGAAAAAATAAGCGTCGTGAGCTTTTACAGGCTCATGACGCTTATTTTCAGGTTTTCTGTTTATTTCCGGCGGTGACCGGGCAGATAGAAGCCGTAAAAAAGACCGCAGACGCCGCCGATGATATGGGTCAGATGGGAAACATTGTCGGCGGCTTTCAGTCCGTCGGTGATCTCTCCGCCCAGATAGAGGACCACCACCAGGATCATGGTCAGAGGGATGCCGCCCCGTCCCATATCGGTGAAGGAGGAGAGGACGATCATCATAAAAACGATGCCGCTGGCGCCCAACAGAGCTGTGCCGGGAAAGAAGATGAACTGCACCAGACCCGTGAGGAAGGCGGTGACCACGATGGCGATGAGAATGGGCCGGCTGCCGTACTTTTCCTCCAGTCCCGGTCCCACCAGTAGCAAAAGCAGCATGTTGCCTATGTAATGGGCGTAGCCGGTGTGCCCCAGCACATGCCCGAAGAAGCGAAAATAGGTGAGAGGGTCGGTCAGCGGCGCGCGGTAGACGCTGAACAGAAGCGTGGTGCTGCGCCCGTCGGTGAGCTGACCCAGAAAGAGCGTCAGCAATGAGAGCAGCGCGAAGCTCAGCACCACGGGTGCGTTGTAGCGGATCACGAGTTTTTTCAATGAAGTTCCCTCTTTCCAAATCGGATGAAATTTATTATAATACAAACAGAAGAAAAAGTAAATGTGAGCCGCTGCGGCGGACGGGGAGAACGTATGAAAAAAGCTGTGAAAGTGCTTGTTTGGGTGTTGCTCGGCGTGGCGGCGGTGGCGGTCGCCTACTGTGCCTATGTGCTGATCGCTTATCACCGCATTCCGGACAATCAGGTATTGGAGATCCGCAACAACCAGACCGCCGCCGCCCGGACAGGCAAGGACTATCAGATCGTGTCCTACAACATCGGTTTCGGGGCTTACGAGGCTGACTACAGCTTTTTTATGGACGGCGGTACGCAATCCTGGGCCTGGTCCAAAGAGCGGCTGACGGCCAATATGGAACACATCGGCGGCGTGCTGGCGGGGGAGAAGGCCGACTTCTACTTTGTGGAAGAAGTGGATACGAATTCCACCCGTTCGTACCATGTGGACGAGAGCGCCGATCTGGTGAACTGTCTGCCGTCTTACGCCTCCGTGTGGGCGCAGAATTTTGACTCGCCCTTTTTGTTTTATCCTCTCACGCAGCCTCACGGCCGGTCAGTGGCGGGTATTATGACCTTTTCCAACCTGCAGATGACGTCCTCGCTGCGGCGCAGCCTCCCGGTGGAGCAGAGCCTGATGAAGCTGGTGGACCTGGACCGGTGCTACAGCGTGACTCGCGTGGGTGTGGAGGGCGGAAAGGAACTGGTGCTGTTTGCACTGCACCTCTCCGCGTACAGCAGTGACGGCAGTATTGCCGTGGAGCAGCTCAGACAGCTGCTGGCAGACGTGCAGACCGAGCGGGACAAGGGAAACTATGTGATCTGCGGCGGCGACTTCAACAAGGATCTCCTGGGTAACTCCGCCGAGATATTCGGCGTCAACGGCGACGCCTACACCTGGGCGCAGCCGTTCCCCACAGAGCTGCTGGAGGGCACGGGCATGACGCTGGTGGCGCCCTATGATCCCAACAATCCCGTACCCAGCTGCCGCAACGCGGACGCTCCCTATCACGACGGCCAGTTTGTCCTGACCATTGACGGTTTTCTGGTGTCGGACAATGTGGAAGTCAAAGAATCCCACGTCATCGATACCGGTTTTGCCTATTCAGACCACAATCCGGTCCATATGACTTTTTCGCTGAAACCGTGAGAAAGTTGACATAAGGCGGCAAATCCGTTTTGCAGCGCCGCCCCGGTCTTTTGCCGGGGCGGCGCTCTTTTGCTGCCCGGTTTTCCACAGGATAATCTGCTTTTAATACATATCGGAGAAAATAGCGGTTGACGGTCAGAAAAACGCTGTTATAATAGAATCATTCGATATTCTTTTGAAAAAATATCGAATGATACGGAAGGAGAGTTATTGATGAAAAAATGGAACTGGTGGGTCATTGGCAGCGGCGTGGCGGTGGGCATCGCCGCGCTGATTCTGACGGCCTGCGGCAATCCGGCCAATATGGGCTTTTGCATTGCCTGTTTTCTGCGTGACACGGCGGGCGCGCTGGGGCTGCATACGGCGGCAAAGGTGCAGTATATCCGCCCGGAGATCATCGGACTGGTGCTGGGAGCGTTTTTCATGACGCTTGCCGCCAAAGAGTTCAGAGTGCGGGCCGGTTCTTCGCCGGCGACCCGGTTTGTACTGGGCGTTTTTGTCATGATCGGCGCGCTGGTCTTTCTGGGCTGTCCGCTGCGGATGGTGCTGCGCCTGGGCGGCGGCGACCTGACGGCGGTGGCCGGGCTGGTGGGCTTTGTCGCGGGTATCGCCATTGGGACGGCATGGCTGAAAAAGGGCTTCACATTGGGCCGCGCTTATGAGGTGCGCCGGGCGGAAGGCTTTGTGATGCCTGCCGTGATGGTGCTGCTGCTTCTTGCGCTGATTGCCGCGCCCTCCTTCATCCACTTTTCTGCGGAAGGCCCCGGCGCCAAACACGCCGCCATTGCCGTTTCTCTGCTGGCGGCGCTGGTAACAGGCGCGCTTTGCCAGAAGAGCCGGCTGTGTATGGCGGGCGGAATCCGGGACGCATTTTTGATGAAGGATTTCACGCTTTTGTCCGGTTTTCTGGCGATCTGGGTCACCGTGACCGTGGGCAACCTGCTGCTGGGCAATTACCATCTGGGCGTCAACACGGCTTCGTTCATCCAGGCGGTTTCGCACAATGACTATCTGTGGTCTTGTCTTGGCATGATCCTGGTTGGCTGGGGCTCCGTTATGCTCGGCGGCTGTCCGCTGCGCCAGCTGATCTTGGCGGGCGGCGGCAACGCCGACTCCGCTCTGACGGTGATCGGCATGATCGTGGGTGCGGCGTTTGCACATAACTTTGGACTGGCCGGCAATGCGGCCGCTGTCAAAGACGGCGTTCTCTCGGCAGGCGGCGTCGGTCTGGCCGGAAAGATCGCGGTGCTGGCGGGCTTTGCCGTGTGCCTGATCGTGGCTGTGACGCATCTGCCCAAGGGAAAGGAGGCGCAGGCATGATTGATGCAAGAGGGTATTCCTGCCCGATCCCCGTTCTGATGGTTCAAAAAGCGGCGCAGCAGGATGGAAGTGCCGCGCTGGAGGTATTGGTGGACGATCTGTGCGCGGTGGAGAACATCACGCGTTTTGCCGGCAACAACGGCTATACCGTCGCGAGGGCGGATGCGGACGGCGATTATCACCTGACGCTGACGAAAAAATAAGAAACGGCAGAGCAGCTTGAAAAAAGGCTGCTCTGCTTTTCTTGTGTGAAAAGCGCAGCTTGCGCTCTTTACGGCGCCGGCGGCGGTTTCGGGCGCGAGGAATTTTCTGGAGGGCGTCAGCGGTCGGCAGCGGTTCATCGGGGCCGTGCCCTTTCACTATTACGCACTTCTGACCATCTTTATGCCGACGGCACAAACCCTTTTCAGAATGGATGTTGGCTTCATGCGCCGCCGCAGGGAGAATACCGCCGGGGCGATTTCCGGATACCGCCGGAATGCCGACAGCATCACAAGCGGGCCCGTCGGGAATGACAGAGTCGCAGACCTGACCGTCCCGCGGCGGCAGCGACCTTTGTCCATTATCTGTTGACGAGCTGCCCTCCAAATCTGCCGATGCACCTGCTGCTTGTTTTCGGCGCCGGCTCGTCACGCTGCCGGCTGTCCGCTTGCCGACGCCGAAAGGAGCGGTTGGCCGGCATGGAAAAAAGGCGCGCTCCCGGCGTTAGGGAGGGCACCTTTTTTTCGTGAGAAGAAAAGCGTGAAAATCCATCGTGGACATACGACGCCTGCAGTAGTATAATAAATCTGTTCGGCAGCACGCGAAGAGGAAGGGGCCGCCAAAGCGGACGAGCCGCACGCCCCGACAAAAAGGCAAGAGGAGTCCTGTTTTATTACGGAACATTTTTGCACAAAAAAGTTCCGCAATTCACATTTATCATGCGAACTGCGGAACATTCTGGTGGAGATAACGAGGCTCGAACTCGTGACCTCATGACTGCCAGTCATGCGCTCTCCCAGCTGAGCTATACCCCCGGAACGAGTGTTAGTATACCATAGGGATGCGAAATATGTCAATCCCTAATTTCATAAATTTCAGGAGTTTCTATGACAGACTATTTTTCATTGATCCTGCCGGAAGACGATATCCGGGCCATCAGCAGCATCGGTCTTGCCCATTTGGGGGATGCGGTGTATGAGCTGCTGATCCGTACCTGGCTGTGCGCCCATGGGAAGGCGACGGGCAAGGGGCTGCACCGCGCCACGGTGGCGTTGGTGTGTGCGCCGAAGCAGGCCGAACTGACGGAGAAGATTCTGCCCCTGCTTTCCCAGGAGGAGGCCGCTGTGTTTCGCCGCGGCCGCAACGCCCAGGTTCACAGTATTCCCCAACACGCCAGCCGGGACGAGTACCAGCGGGCCACCGCACTGGAAGCACTGTTTGGGTATTTGTATCTGAGCGGCCAGCGCGAACGGATCAACGAATTGTTTTGCCGGATGATGGAGGAAAACTGATGCCGATGGATGCCGTTTGCCTGCGGGCGGTGATACAGGAGGTGGCCGGACAGGCCACGGGTGCCCGCATTGAAAAGATCCAGCAGCCGGCCCGGGACCAGATCGTTCTTCTTTTGCGCGGTTCCCGGCGCCTGCTGCTTTGCGCGGGGTCCAATCAGCCGAGAATGCACATGACCTCGCTGCTGCGCGACAATCCCAGCCAGCCGCCCATGTTCTGTATGCTGCTGCGAAAGCACCTTACCGGGGGGCGGATCGTTTCCGTTACCCAGCCGGGTATAGAGCGAATTGCGGAAATCACCGTGGAGGTGCTCGACGAAATGGGAGAGCCGGGCACCTGCCGGCTGGTACTGGAGGCCATGGGCCGCTGCGCCAATCTCATTCTGACAGGGACGGACGGTCGCATCATCGACTGTCTGCGCCGTGTGGATCTGGAATCCTCGCAGAGCCGTCAGCTGCTGCCCGGACTCTATTATCACCTGCCTCCCGATCAGGGAAAGCTGGATCCCGTGCAGGTGGATGAGGCAGCTTTTATGGAGATGCTCGACCGGGCCGGGGAGGAAGCGGCGCTGGATCAGTGGCTGCTGGACACCTTTGCCGGCTTCTCACCTCTGACGTCAAGGGAGATCGTCAGCCGCGCCTGCGGCGTCACAGACCGCCGGAAGTGCTGGCTGACGGCACCGGAGCGCGAACGGCTGGGGCAGTCCTATGCTTTGGTGCGGGAAAGGGCGATGGGGCGGGGCTGCGTTCCCACGCTGCTTTTGCGTGACGGCCGCCCCGCGGACTATTCCTATCTGCCCATCGAGCAGTACGGCAGCGCTATGGACCAGGTGACATACAGCTCTTTTTCAGAGATGCTGGATGTTTTTTACGCCCAGCGGGAGCAGGCAGACCGCGTGCGCCAGCGGGGGCAGGATCTGCGGCGCACGGCGTCCAACGCCTGCGACCGGCTGCGCCGGAAGCTGGCGGCCCAGGAGAAGGAATACGCCGCCACACAGAACCGGGATGCGCTGCGGCTCAGCGGTGAACTGATCACCGCCAATCTGTACCGCATGGAAAAGGGGCAGACCCGTCTGAGGGCGGAAAACTATTATGAAGAGGGCTGTCCCGCGGTGGAGATCCGCCTCGAAGCGCTTCTGACGCCTCAGCAGAATGCCGCCAAGTATTTCAAGCAGTATAACAAGGCAAAAACCGCGGAGATCATGCTTGCCGAACAGATGGAAAAGGGCCGGCGGGAGCTGGCTTATCTGGAAAGCGTGCTGGAGGAGATCCGGGAGGCGGAGTCAGAGCAGGATTTCAACGATATTCGCACGGAATTGCAGGAGCAGGGCTATCTGCGTGCCGACCGCAGGACGAAAGGCGGCTTTCAGCGGGCCTCCCGCCCCCGGGAATACCGTTCCCATGCCGGGCTGCGCATTCTGGTGGGCCGCAACAACCGGCAGAACGACCGTCTGACCACCAGAGATGCGGGCAAGGGTGACTGGTGGTTCCACGTCCAGAAAGCCCACGGTTCTCACGTTATCCTCTGCACGGAAAACGCGCCCCCGGACGAGGACAGCATCCGCGCCGCGGCGCTGCTGGCCGCCTGGTTCTCCCAGTCGCGGGAAGGGCAGAACGTACCGGTGGACTACACGATGGTGAAAAATGTGAAAAAGCCCGCCGGCGCCGCTCCCGGCATGGTGATCTACACCACCTGCCGCACGCTGTATGTAACGCCGGAGGAAAAACTGATCCGGGAATCGACCGTGCCGCAGTAAAGACTGTCAACGGCCGCAAAACGGCTGCCGCATCCGATGCGGCAGCCGTTTTGCCCATAGCGGTCCTTACGAAGGGGATGACGGATCCTCCCGGAAAAGCAGTGTAATGCCCCAAAGCCCTGCGATCCCCACGATCGAGTAGATCACGCGGCTCAAAACGGCCATCTGACCGCCGCACAGGAACGCGACGCAGTCAAACCCGAACAGGCCCACGGAGCCCCAGTTCAGAGCGCCAATGATTATCAGGATCAGAGCGACTTTATCCAAAATTTTCACATGCTTACCTCCATTTGTCACAGTGTGTATTCCTATTTTTTCCCACGGCCTGCTGTTCTATACGAACAAAAATATTTTTTGCCTCTCAAAAATATTTTGGAAAATGTAAGCCGTTTGCATTGAAAAGCCCGCCTTGTTTATTGTATAATAAAAACAGTGATCCATGCATCCCGCGGGGATAATGATTTAATGTACTTGAGGAGGATGACCATGAACAAAAAGTTTGAAAAACTTGGCTTTTATCCTGCGGACGTTCTGCTGCCCCGTAATTGTGACATGAATAAATGGGCTGTGGTGGCCTGCGATCAGTTTACCTCGGAGCCGGCATATTGGGAAGCGGTGGAGAAGCAGGTGGGCGAGGCCCCGTCAACGCTGCGTCTGATTCTGCCGGAAGCCATGCTCAAGGACCCCCATGTGGATGATCATATTGCCAGGATCAATGCGTCTATGGAACAGTATTTGAAGGACGATCTTTTTGAAACGCTGAAGGATTCTCTTCTTTATGTTGAGCGGCAGCAGTCGGACGGCCAGATCCGCCACGGCCTGATCGGCATGGTGGATCTGGATGCCTACGATTTCACGCCCGGCTCCGGCGCCCTGATCCGTGCCACTGAGGGCACGGTGCTGGACCGGATCCCGCCCCGGGCCCGTGTGCGCCGCAACGCGCCCATTGAGCTGCCTCATGTGATGCTGCTCATTGACAACCCGGAAGCGACGGTGATCGAGCCGCTGACCGCGGCTGCTTCGGGCATGAAGAAGCTCTATGACTTTGACCTGATGCAAAACGGCGGCCATATCAGGGGTTATCAGCTTTCCGAAGCCCAGATGGACGCTGTGGCCGATGCGTTGGAAGGCCTGTGCTCTCAGGACGCCATGCGCACGAAGTACGGCGTATCCGGCGCGGCGCCGCTGCTGTTCGCCGTGGGCGACGGCAATCATTCGCTGGCCACGGCCAAAGCCTGCTATGAAGAGCAGAAGAAGGGCCTGACCGAGGCGGAGTGGAAGAAGCTGCCCGCGCGCTATGCGCTGGTGGAGGTGGTCAACAACCATGATGACGCTCTGAAGTTCGAGCCGATCCACCGGGTGGTGTTCGGCGTGAAGCCGGAGCATTTGCTCTCGGAGCTGAAAAAATTCTATCCCGATGCCTATGAGGGTGAGGGAGAGGGGCATTGTTTCGCGTATTATCATGCCGGCGGCAGCGGCCATATCACCGTTCCGCATCCCGCCATGCAGCTGTGTGTTGGTTCCGTGCAGGCGTTCCTGGATGCATACCTGAAGGAATTCGGCGGCGAGGTGGACTATATCCACGGCGATGAAGTAGTGGAGGAGCTTGGCCGGAAGCCCGGCAATATCGGCATCAAGCTGCCCGCCATGGGGAAAGAACAACTGTTCAAGACGGTCATGGCCGACGGCGTGCTGCCGCGCAAGACCTTCTCCATGGGTCATGCGCAGGACAAACGCTATTACATCGAGGCGCGCAAAATTCGATAACACTGGAAATTTTGTTCAATCAGGTGTATAATAGAGCCGCTGAAAAGCGGCTCTATTCTTAAACAGGCACATTTCGGGCACGTTTCGCATGCCGTGTGCCATTGTCCCAAGGGCAATTTACTCTTTTCCCGGCGCCATTTGCACCGGAAGACAGGCAAATTTTGTCCGTGAGGGAGAACCGGGAGTCCTGCGATGCCGGCCGGCCCGGCGCGGAGGCTTCGGAGAAGCTGTTTTCCGCTGTTCGGAACATTTTTTATACGGCTGCCGAAGAGCAGCTTCACTCTGTTGAAAAATGAGGAAATGATGATGCTGACATATTGGTGGACCGCCTTTTTGATCCCCCTGGTGATGGTGCTGCTGGGGCTGCTCTTTTCCCGCTTTCCGCCCAAAAAGATCAACGGCTTGGTCGGCTACCGGACGTCGCGCTCCATGAAAAGCCAGGAGGCGTGGGATTTTGCCAATGCCATGGCGGCCCGGCTGATGTGGCAGACCGGCCTTGCCTACGGTACGCTGGCCTTCCTGCTGATGTGGAGTTTTCGCAGAATGCCCGCCAACGGACAAGGTATTTTTTCCATGGTGTTTGAACTGATCGAGGTGGCGGGGGTCATTTTGCTGCTTGTACCGGTGGAACGTGCCCTGAAAGAAAATTTTGACGGGAATGGAGCCCCCAGGAACAAGGACTAAGGAGGAAGAAATGGCAATCATAGAAGAGCAGGCACCGGCAAAGCTGAACCTGACACTGGACATTCGGGACAAGCGTCCCGACGGATACCACAACCTGATTTCCGTGATGCAGAGCGCCGCGCTGTACGACACGGTGACGCTGGAAACGGGCGGGGCAGCGGGTATCACGGTTTCCACCAACTGGGAAACGCTGCCGGGCGATGCGGACAATCTGGCATGCCGTGCGGCCGACGTGTTTTTTCATAAGACGGGGACGGTTTGCGAGGGACTGTCCATTACGCTTTTCAAGCGCATTCCCATGGGCGCGGGTCTGGGCGGCGGCAGCAGTGACGCGGCGGCTGTTCTGCGGGGCCTTCGGAAACTGTACTGTCCGGAATTGCCCATGCGGCAGCTGCAGAGAATGTCCGCCGAAATCGGCAGCGACGTGCCCTTTTGCGTCCGCGGTGAAACGGCGCTGGTGCGGGGCAGAGGCGATGAGATGATCCGTCTGCCCAAGCTGCCGCTGTGCTGGTTTGTGATCTGCAAACCCGACTTTTCTTTTTCCACAGCGGAGATGTTCCAAAGGATCGACGGGTTGAAAAGAGAGAAGCTTTCCGATTCCAGCGGACTGGCGAAAGCGCTGGAGTACCAGGATATGCGGGAGATCAGCGAACGGCTTTTCAACGGATTTGAGCAGGCGCTCCCATCGGACAGCCCCATTTTTGCCATCAAGAAGCGCTTGCTGGACGCAGGTGCCAGAGGCGCCTGCATGACAGGCTCCGGTTCCGCGGTCTTTGGTCTTTTTACGGAGAAAGAAACGGCGGAAAAGGCGTATGAAGCGCTGAGTTCCGATGATTGCCGGGTATTTTTGGCTGAGAGTGTATAAAAACGCACAGCACCGTCCACAATGTAGGTAACTTCTGCATATGGACGGTGTTTTTTATGCTGAAACGTTGGAAAATCATAGAATTGTCCCTGCTTTTTGGGCTGGCCCTGACTCTTTTATGGGGTGTCTGGTCTTTGCGGACACAGGACGATCTGGGGCGGAAGATGATCCGTCTGCACGTCATTGCCAATTCCGACACGGAAGAAGATCAGACGCTGAAGCTGCAGGTGCGGGACCGGGTGCTGGCCTCAGCCGCCGGGATTTTGGAACAGGCCGCCGACTGCGGGGAGGCGCAGACTCTTTTACAGCAGGCGCTGCCGGAGATGCAGGCGGAGGCTGCCGCCGAGATCCGGAGCCGTGGATACGACTATGCGGTGACGGCGTCTGTCGGGGGCGCGGAATTTCCCACCAAGGTATACGACGGCTTTTCGCTGCCTGCCGGCCGCTACACCGCACTGCGCGTGGTGATTGGCGAAGGAAAGGGGCACAACTGGTGGTGCGTTGTGTATCCGCCGCTTTGCACTGCCGCTGCCGCCGAGTTGGAGGAAACTGCCGTTTCCGACGGAATGGAGGAAGAAGATCTGGAGTTGATGACGGGCGAAAACGACCGCTATGTGCTGAAGTTCCGTTCGGTGGAGCTGTGGGAGCAGCTGCGCCAGTGGATAGAAAGCAGACGGGCGTGAACGCCTGATGTTTTCACAGCGCTTTTTGAACAGTTTGGGGAGTCTGCACGGGCAGGCTCCCTTTTCCGTTGCATTGGCGCAAGAAAAAAGCTATAATCGGAGCAGGATAAGGGAAGATTTCGGGACAGGTGCTGTGGTAGACTTTTCCCGTGAAAGGGGCGTGACGTATGCTTTCCATATGGGTAGGCCGGGCAGGCAGCGGAAAATCCGATCTGGTGCTGCAGGCCGTCAACGAAAATCGCCGCCGTCGGCCGCAGCTGCTGCTGGTGCCGGAACATACCTCCCACGCGGCGGAGGTGGATCTGTGCCTGGCCTGCGGCGATACGGCGTCCGCCAATGCGGAAGTGCTGAGCTTTCGCAATCTTGCCACCCGCGTGATGGCACAGACCGGAGGTCTGGCGGATTTTACGCTGGATGGCGGCGGGAAAATACTGACAATGGCTCTCACTTTACAGGAGCTGCAAAGCAAGCTGAAGGTGTTTGGACGCCCTTCGCAAAAAGCGGCGTTTCTCCAGCAGCTGGTGGACCTGGCGGAGGAATTTTCTTCCTATGAGATCGCGCCGGAAAAGCTCTATGCGCAGACGGAGGGCATGGACGGCGTCATGGGGGACAAGCTGCGGGATCTGGCACTGATCTATGGCGCCTATGACGGAAAACTGCACTCGCCGGGACAGGATGCCCGGGGCTGGCTGCAAAAATTGCGGGACAAGCTGCCTTCTTCCGGCTATGCCGTGGGCAAGGATGTCTATGTAGACGGTTTTTCCTATTTTACGGCGCTGGAAGAGGACATTTTGGGCATTCTTCTGGAGCAGGCGCGCTCTGTCACGGTGACGCTGCTGGGAGAGCGCGGCGGCGGCGACCTGTTTCAAAACGCCCTGCGTCAGCGGGAGCGGCTGCTGCGCCTGGCACAGCAGAAGGGAAGCAAGTCAATGCTGCTGTTTCTGGAGCGAGAGCCGGATGAAGCGCCGCTTTCCCATCTGGAAACGCATTTTTTCGGCACACAGGTGCCATGGACGGAGCCGACGGACGCGGTGGCGCTGTATCAGGCCGGCACGGCCTATGACGAGGCGGAGTATGCGGCCTCGCAGATTTTGGCGCTGGTGCGCACCGGCGCCTGTCGTTTCCGCGATATTGCCGTGACGGCCCGGAACATGGACGTATACGGGCCGATCCTGGAAAATGTTCTGGAGCGCTATGAGGTACCGGCTTATCTGAGCCGCCGCAGCGATATTCTGCAAAAGCCCACGCTGACGCTGCTGCTGAGTGCAATGGATGCCGTGACAGGCGGCTTTGAGTACGAGGATGTTTTCCGCTATCTCAAGACGGGTCTCTCCGGCGTCACAAAAGAAGAATGCGATCTGCTGGAAAACTATGTGATTCTCTGGCAGATCCGGGGGAATATGTGGCTGCGGGACACGGACTGGACGGCCAACCCCGACGGTTATGGGATGGAGCTGACTGAGGAGCGCGCTGCGCGTCTTGCGGAGATCAACCGGATCCGCGCCAAGGTGCGCTCACCGCTGCTCTATCTGTCAGAGAGCATGAATGGCAGCAGTTCCGCAAGAGATAAAGCAGAAGCACTTTACACATTTGCTCAGCGTGCCGGCGTGCCTGAGGCGCTTGCGGAAAAGACGAAAAGTCTGATGGAGGACGGAAAAGTACAGCTGGCAGACGAATATGGCCAGGTGTGGCGTATTTTTTGCGGGGTGCTGGATCAGTTCGCGGAGATTCTGGGCGACAGGGAAACGGACGGCGAAACCTTCGCCCGCCTGCTGCGTCTGGTGCTGTCCCAGTACAGCGTGGGCACCATTCCGGCCACTCTGGATCAGGTGAAGGTCAGTGAGATCACCCGCAACGACCGGCACCGTGTCAGGTATCTCTTTTTGCTCGGTGCCAACGACAATGTGCTGCCCAGCGTGACAGACGCCGGCGGCCTTCTGAGCCGGGAAGAGCGGCAGGCTCTGCAGCAGCGGGAAATATGCCTGTCGGATGCCACCTTTGACCAGCTGGATCAGGAGCTGCAGAATATTTACGCCTGTCTGGCTCAGCCCACAGAGCGCCTGACGGTGAGCTGGCCCGTGACGGATCTCTCCGGCGGAGAACTGCGGCCGTCATTTGTCGTGGAGCGGCTGCGCCGTTTGTTTCCGGCCATGAAAGAGCAGCGGGAGGACGGTTCTTACCGTTACGCCGCCCGCATTCCGGCGCTGGAGAGCGCGGGCGCACATCCGGGCGGCGCGGCCTGGCGGTATTTTGAGAAAAAAGGGGACTGTGCCGCCGCACTGGCAGCCATGCGCCGCGCCGCGGCCATGGAGCGGGGCAAGCTGTCGCCCCAGGCAGTACAGGCGCTTTACGGCAGAGAGATCCGGATGTCCGCCTCCCGGATGAATCAGGTAAAAACCTGCCACTTCGGCTATTTCATGGAGTACGGCCTCAAGGCGAAGGAACGCCGGGCGGCGGGCTTTGAAGCGCCCGAGATCGGTACCTTTCTCCACTATCTGCTGGAAAACGTGACCCGGGACGTGATGGCGCGGGGCGGCTACGGCGCCGTGGAGAAAAAAGACATCAGGAAACTGGTGGATCTGTACGTAAAGCGGTATATGGACACGCAGATCGACCATTATCAGGAGAAGAGCGCGCGTTTTCGCTATCTTTTCCGGCGACTGCAGAGTTCGGCGGAGAACATGATCGAAAACGTGGCCGCGGAACTGGCGGAGTCGGATTTTGTTCCCATGGCCTTTGAACTGGAGTTCAGCGACAACGGTCCGCTGCCTGCCATCACGATCCGGGAAGCTGACACCACGCTGTCGGTGAGCGGCAAGGTGGACCGTGTGGACGGCTGGCTTCATGACGGCAAGCTCTATCTGCGCGTGGTGGACTATAAAACGGGAAAGAAGGCATTTGATCTGTCCGAGGTGCGTCAGGGACTGGGCATTCAGATGCTGCTGTATCTCTTTACCCTGCAGGACGAAGGCAGACGCTATTTCGGAAGACCCGTGGAGCCGGCGGGGGTTCTGTATCTGCCGGCGCGGGATGTGATTCTGCGGCAGAGCCGCACTGTCAGCGAAGAGAAGCTGCAGCAGGAGTTTTCGCGGGAGCTGCGCCGCAGCGGCATGGTGCTTTCGTCGCCGGAGGTGCTGCAAGCTATGGAACACAGCGCTTTGGAGAAGCCCTGCTATCTGCCCCTGCGTGTGGACAGAGAAGGACGGATCAGCGGCGGCCTTGCCTCTGCCCAGCAGTGGGGAAAGCTCAGCCGGTACATGGACTCTCTGCTGCACCAGATTGCCCGGGAGATGGGCCAGGGCAACATTGACGCCGATCCCTTCTGCCGCACGCCCGCGGACAGTGCCTGCACCTACTGTCCTTTTGTTTCGGCCTGCGGTTTTGAGGACGGCCGCGGACAGGACCGTCTGCGTTATTTGAAAAAAGTAGAGCCTGAGGAATTTTGGCAGGAAGTGGATCGGAAAAACGGGGAAGGAGGAGAGGCGTAGATGGCAGAAGTGACACTGACGGCGGCTCAGCAGGCCGCTGTAGACAACCGGGGCGGCAGTCTGCTGGTATCCGCCGCCGCCGGTTCCGGCAAAACCAAGGTACTGGTGGAGCGCCTTTTTTCCTATGTGCGGGACGAGCACTGTCAGGTAGACGATTTTCTCATCATCACCTATACCAAGGCGGCGGCCGCGGAACTGCGGGGCAAGATTGCGCAGGAACTGTCGCGTCAGGTGGCGGCGCATCCGGAGGACGCTCATCTGCGCCGTCAGATGTTCCGTGTCTATCAGGCGGACATCAAGACGGTGGACGCTTTTTGCGCCGGTTTGCTGCGGGAAAATATCCATTTGCTGCCCTCGGCGGGACTGACGCCGGATTTCCGCGTGGCCGACCAGCAGGAAACAGCGACGCTGGAAGCGCGTGTGCTGGAGCGCGTGCTGGAGCAGTTTTACAGCGGGATAGAATCGGATTTTCGGGCGCAGATGCTGGCGGAAACGCTGGGTGCCGGCCGCAATGACCAGGCGCTGGAGGGCCTGGTGCTGGAGCTGTACCGGAAGGTGCAGAGCCATGTGCATCCGCTGCAGTGGCTGACGGGCCAGCGCCGGCAGTGGGAGGAGATCCCGGAGAATCTGGA
>Ga0160425_1000848_pt1 | contig 34178 bp, 34 predicted proteins | sample BioMet8_FD_108193 | JGI IMG/M metagenome (GOLD analysis project Ga0160425, IMG submission 108193) | Microbial communities from bioreactor (seeded with sewage sludge) at Lawrence Berkeley National Lab, California, USA - Biofuel... | ecosystem: Engineered > Bioreactor > Anaerobic > Unclassified ...
GAAGAGCGCCCGGCTGCGCCGAGCTTTATTTTGCGCCAATAAGCGCAAAACACGTCTCATGCAAAATCCAACGCGCTTCGCGCTATAAAAAGGTTGATCAACCTTTTTAATGGATTTTAGTATGATTATAAATTATCGCCTTTTCTTTTCTGCATATGATACGCGACTTTCAAAAGCTGTTTTTCCGGCGTGAATTTACCGAAAAAGCGGGCAAGCTTCATGGTGGTTCCCGGAACAATCACAAGCTTCTTTTGGAACATCTTTGTAATTGCGTATTCGGCGACGTAACGGCTTTCGAGGCCTTTGACACTGAATTTAACATCGGCTACCGAATCGAATTCCGTGTGAACCGGCCCCGGGCACAGCGCAGAAATATGCACGCTGCTCCCCGCGCGGCGAAGCTCTTCGTAAATTGCTTCCGTCAGTCTTAAAACATACGCTTTGGAAGCGTAGTAGCTCGCAAGCAACGGCCCCGGCTGAAAGGCGGCGGAGGAAGCGACGTTTAAAATATAGCCCGAATTCCTCGCTTTAAAATCCTTCAAAAACAGCTTGGTTAAAATATGTACCGCCGTAATATTGGTATCGATCATCGCCAGCTCTTTTTGAAGGTCGGATGTGTCAAATGCGCCAAAAACGCCCAGCCCCGCGTTGTTAATCAGGACGTCGATATTCTCGTCCTTTACCTGCTCATACAGATTGATGCACGCCGTTCTGTCAGACAAATCGGCAGCTACAATTTTCACATTGGTTTTCAATTTCTTTTTGACCTGCTCCAGCCTGTCCACCCGGCGCGCGACCAAAATTAAATCGTAGCCCTTTGCACTCAGAATTTCAGCCATATCCCGGCCAATACCCGAACTTGCCCCTGTAATTAATGCTTTCATCATATTCTCCTATCGCTTTAAAAGCTAACAAACATACTTTTTATATTACTTTCATCTTACTTTATAGGAAAAAAAATTGCAAGATAAAAGCGCCGAAAAAATGTTCATACATTGATGTTGTTAATTAGAAATATCTGTGATATACTACAGCTAATGTAGCACAAAATTTAAGGAAAGAAATGAATTATATGACAAATTTTATTTATTCAATACCAACTAAAATATATTTTGGCAAGGGCCAAATTTCACACCTCGGCGAGGCAGTCGGGGCGTACGGTCACCGTGCGCTGCTGGTTTACGGCGGCGGGAGCATCAAAAAAATGGGCCTGTACTCCACCGTAATTGATCTTTTAAAAAAGAGTTCAATTGAGGTGACGGAGCTTTCCGGCGTGGAGCCGAACCCGAAAATTGAGTCTGTCCGCGCGGGGGTTACACTCTGCCGCGAAAATCAGATTGACGTTGTCCTTGCGGTGGGCGGCGGCAGCAGCATTGACTGCGCCAAAGTGGTTGCGGCGGGTGCCTGCTACGACGGCGACGCATGGGACTTAGTAATACACCCCGAAAAAATCAAGGACGTTTTGCCGGTTATTTCGGTGCTTACCCTTGCTGCGACCGGTTCGGAAATGGACGCGTTCGCCGTGATTTCCGACATGGAGAAGAACGATAAATTCGGTACGGCAAGCGAGGGAATGAAGCCGAAGGCTTCCATACTTGACCCCGAGTACACCTACACCGTTTCAAAACAGCAGACGGCGGCGGGTACGGCCGACATTATGAGCCATACTTTTGAAAACTACTTTACCAATGTAAAGGGCGCGTTTATACAAGCGCGGTTCAGCGAAAGCTTGCTGAAAACCTGCATCAAATACGGCAAAATTGCAGTTGAAGACCCGACAAATTACGAGGCGAGGTCAAACCTGATGTGGGCTTCCAGTCTTGCAATCAACGGGCTTTTACCGAACGGCGCGGAAGTCGCGTGGTCTGTACATCCGATGGAGCACGAACTCAGCGCGTTTTATGACATTACCCACGGAATCGGCCTTGCTATTTTAACCCCCAACTGGATGAAGCATGTGCTGAACGAAAAAACCGTCGGCCAGTTTGCGGAGTACGGTGTGAACGTGTGGGGCATTGACCCAACGCTTGACCAGTTTGAAATTGCAAATCAGGCAATTCAAAATACCAGGAACTATTTTAACGCGCTTGGCATTCCGTCCACACTTCGTGAAGTCGGAATCGGTGAAGAAAAGCTTGAAATCATGGCCAAAAAAGCGGCTTCCATGGGTTTGGAATATGCCTTTGTTCCGCTCAGCGCAGACGATGTGCTGGCAATCTACAAAGCGTCGCTTTAATTCATTTCATACGCAATACAGCTTAATATAAAAAGGTCACCAAACCGGGTTTGCGGCTTGGTGACCTTTTTCTTTGAACAGAAAAGAGCTGTATTCTTTGTTATAAATCTGTGGCGCTAATCGTGATTGCATATGTTTTAGCGCGGGTGGAAATCTCGTATCCTCCACCAGATTTCTTAACGGATACAATATCATCATCCACCGGAACATTCGTTTTTTCGACGATAGTCAATATACCTGTTTGACTGATTCTTCGCGAGGTTGATCCCTTTTCTACATTAAAAGTTCCACCGTTCATGCTTACCACCGAAGCGGATACAGCGGGCAGATAGGTAACCGGCAGAGCAAACGATTCTATGCTTACCAGTTCATTTTTTGCCGTGTCCCACACATATTTCACTTCAGTTTTGATGTGAACCTCTTGGCTGTAGTTGCTGCCTTTTATGGAGTCTGCCGGTTTATCAATCGTTTTATATCTTAATTCTTGGTGTGAGGATTGTGAACCCATGCTTGCTGTTTCTTCTTTCTCTAAAGTATCAGCTTGTTCATAGGTCATTTTATTTTTTAGCGCAAGGCTTGCAACAAATCTTTCTCTTGTATCTTTTTTATAGTCGTCAAGGTGGATGGTACCCTCATCCTTGTTGTTGATTTCATTGTTTCCAAAATTATAACGGAAACCAATGATACCTGCAAACAGTAACACAGCTATCAATAAAATGCTGATTCCAATTTTCTTTTTCATAATCACACTCCCTTTTATATTGCTTATTATAATTATTATAGTGAAATATATAAGAATTTGCAAGAGAATTATAAAAATAACCAGGCAGCAAGCAATTTTGCATGATTTACCCATATAAAACCGCTGATCGCCGCAGTGTAGGGCGATGCCGAAAAATTTTATTTTCCCCTCGTATCAAAAACGATCTGAACCGGTGAAAAATGGGAATTTAGGAAAATACTTATAATAAAAGCATAAAACAATTGACATTATATGGAAAAAACTGTATAATATATATAATTAATGAAAGCGGTTTCAAAACGTTTTCAGAAGCAATCAGAGAAAAAATAATAGGAGGATTAGAAATGTCAAACAAACGAAAATCAAACTCCAATGGTGCGGCTCGTTTCAAAAAAAGGTCAATCGCATTATCCATGATCCTTGCTATGGCAATCCTGTTTACTTCAGTATTATCCGTTTCGGCGGCGGCAAGTACCGGTGACACCACGATCAATGTTGTGGAAATTACGGACACCCACGGAAATATTTACACAACGAACAATGGGAAAGATCAGTATAAGATGGCCTACCTTGCCAACACATTCAACGCTTTGCGTACGCCCGGAAAAAATGATTTGGTAGTGCTGAGCGGCGGCGATATGTTTCAGGGCACCGCAATTTCCAATCTGCTCAAAGGGGCTCCTTTAGTCGAGGCGATGAGTGCCATGAAATTTGACGCGATGGCGTTGGGCAATCATGAGTTTGACTGGGGTGTTGACCAGTTGGTACAAGGCGGAAAACTAAAAAACACCACAATTCCAGTTCTTGCCTGCAATGTTTATGACAAAGCGACCGGAAAGCTCTCTAGTATTGTTTCCCCTTATACGATTGTAGAAAAAGAGGGAAAAAGGATTGCAGTTATCGGTGCGGTTGATAATATCGACTATCCGTCATCCATTTTGAAGTCCCTGATTGCGTCCTATGAGTTCAAAGACGCCGCAACGATGATTAACCAATACGCAAAAGAAATTATCGACGGTGAAAAGGCGGATGCCGTTATTGTTCTTGCTCATATCGGGGCAGCTTATGATCAGAAAACCCAAAAAAATGTCGGCAACCTTGTTGACGTAACTGAAAAGTTAGATCCGAAATACGTCAACGCGGTCTTTGGCGGACATTCCCACCAAATCGTTACCGGCACTGCCTCCAATGGGATTCCTTACGGAGAAGGCTACAAAGAGGGCAGAGGATATGTGTCTATGCAGATGACCTTTAAGGCCGACGGTACCGTTTCAGCCGGGACAATGACCTACAACAGCATTTTGGACGCGGATCTTTATAAACCGGCGGATGGAACAAATCCTGCTTTGGATACAGCGGTTACTGCAATTACCGACAAGGCAATTGCAGAGGTAAAGCCTGTTTTAAGTGAAATACTCGCCACTACGCCAACCGATTTAACCAGAACCATGAGCACGAAGCCATATGGCGATTCTGCTTTGGGTAATTGGGTAACCGATGTGCTCAGGAGCGACACCAAGGCGGATTTTGCCTTTAATAATAACGGAGGTATTCGTGCCGATATACAAAAGGGAAATATAACAATGGGCGATATGTATTCCATTATGCCTTTTGACAATACTTTAGTTACGGTAAAAATGACCGGGGCACAGGTAGTTAAGCTTTTGGAGCAGGGAATACAGGACGACAAGGGAAAGGGAATGCAGATTTCCGGCCTGACCTTTCAGTATGATAATTCCAAACCAAGCCTGTCACGCGTCTTCAATGTGAAGGATTCCAAAGGAAATCCGATTGATTTGAAGAAGACATATACGGTTGGCACCAATAACTTTATGGGTACCGGCGGAGATAATTTTGACGTTTTTAATGAATCAAATGTAAAAAAATCATATGTGGATACTTATATCGTCGCACGGGATTCGCTTGTTGCGGCGGCAAAAAAAGCGAAAGTAATTCATGCAAGTATCGACAACAGAATTTCACAGGGAGCAAAGACCAGTGCGGCGGCGATTTCGGCTAATCCGCAGACTGCCGCAAATCCGGCGACCGGCTCAGAAAACAATACCGTTGTTTTAATGAACTTTGCACTGCTTTCGGCAGCAGCGTTTTTGATTGCTCAAAAACGTAAGACAGCACAAAAACAATAAACATAATTCATTTAGAAAACGGAGCACATTAGATTATCTAATGTGCTCCGTTTTTGAGTGCGGTGAAGTGTGCCCGGCTGCTCTCAATATCACAGATTCAAAAACCGTTCAAGATAGCTTTTAAATGCCGTTGGGATAGTATATTGTTCCATCAGCTTCGCACGGCTGGCCCATATAATATCACCGGTCTCCGCAGCTTCCGCGGCGGTCACAAGGTAGCCTGTCATGTGCCATTCGATATGCGTAAAAATATGCTTTGCCTTGGGAAGCCGTTTGAGTTGTAAAGGAGAAATGCCCTGCGTTTTCAACAATTCCTCGGCTTGTTGTGGAGAAAGTGCACCCGAAGTGTTCGGAAATTCCCAAAGTCCCGCTAAAAGACCTTTGTCCGGCCTTTTTACAATCGCCGCTTTCCCGCCGTGGATGATGAGAAAGACCGTTTTCTCTTCAATCTTCCGCTGCTTTTTTGCTGTTTTAACAGGCAGCTCCTCTGCAATTCCCTGTGCGCGGGCGGCGCATATCGCACTGAGGGGGCAGACTTCACATTTTGGCGGAGAATTTGGCAGGCATACGATTGCGCCCAGTTCCATAAGGGATTGGGTGAAATCTCCGGCGTGTTCTGCCGGATAAATTGCTTCTAATTGGCTGGCGATGTCGTTCTTGACCACAGTTTCACTCACATTTGCAGTGCTTGCGGTTACGCGCGCGATGACCCGCAGCACATTGCCGTCCACAGCGGGAACAGGCTTGCCGTAGGCAATGGACGCAATTGCCCCCGCGGTATATGTGCCGATTCCGGGCAGCCGAAGCAGTTCCTCCGGGGTATTGGGCAGAATGCCGCCGTAGCTTTCCATGACTTCACACGCCGCCTTGTGCAGATTCCGAACACGGCTGTAATAACCGAGTCCTTCCCAAAGTTTTAAAAGCTGTTCTTCCGGTGCGTCCGCGAGCGCCTGAATGCTCGGAAGTTCGGCGGTGAACCGTTCAAAATATGCTTTCACAGCCTCCACACGGGTTTGCTGAAGCATAATTTCCGAAACCCAGACACGGTAGGGGGTTGGTTCGTCGCGCCAAGGTAAAACGCGTGCTTGCACGGCATACCATGCGAGCAGAGGCTGTACAATTTGTTGCAGTTGATTTTCCATATTTACTTCCTGTTATTTTTATATAAGAGATTTAACGGCTGTTTATGCCGCCGGATACCGGTTCAGATTTTTTCGTTTCAACGAATATCCCAAATAATATATCACCGCCATGAGAATGAAAGCCAATATGCAGGTTCCCCAAAACGCGTGATGGGGAATGAAGAATCCGATTTTGACTGATAAGGGAATCATCGGCAAATAAAAATTTTGCGTAGCAGTTCCAATCCCGTTGAGAAAGAATCGGTGCAGAATAACACCCTGGAATACATTGAGAAGCAGGACGAGAGCTGCAAAACCGTTGCCGATTAAGAAGGATTCCCGTGAAGATTTGGTAAGCCTGACGGAAAAATATCCGATCAAAAACCAATAGACTAAGAATAAAATGCTGATCATGAAGGGAACGCCGCCAGCCCAATTAAATTTTTGCAGTGCGTAACTAAGCCAATATCCGACTGCCAAGGGAGAAACTGCAAAAAGTACCAAAACAAATCGTTTCATATCGTTTTTGCTCCTTTTGTATATTGACGAAAACATCTTTTCGCCCTGCTTATTTCTCTTTAATTGTGCCGTTGCGGTAGGCTTGCAGAAGGGCGGTCAGCTCTTCAATCTGCCGGTTCAGTTCAGCGCCGTTGTCGGTGTCCGCAACGGTCACACGCTTTTTAATGGCTTCCACAACCATGACCGTTGGAGAGTTTTCACAGACAGTGCAGCCCGCTTGCAGCGGCTTGTGTTCTGCCAGTGCCAGATAGCGCGAGTTGGCAATAAAGGTGTAGCCGCCGATACCGGTTTGCGACTGGTAGGCCTTTGAAATACCGCCGTCAATCATGAATAAAAGGCCGTCGGCTTTCACAGGGTTTTCACCCTCTTTGACCGGAACATGGCCGTTGATAATATGGGACGATTTGGCGCTCAGGCCGAACTCATGCAAAATCATTTCACAGGTTTTGCGGTGTTCCATGAAGGTGTAGTACGGATTCATTTCCTCATGGTGCGTTGCGGGGTCGTCGATGAAATAGCGCTCAAACGCAGCGAGCTTCGTCTTGCCGAACAGCGGCGATTTTGCACCGCACCACAGATACCACATAAAATCGCGGGAGGCTTCCTGTTCCGCAGAGCCGTAGGGAGCAAAATAAGCGCTGCGTGCAACACGGTCAAGGTATTCAAAGTACTCGCGTCCGGCGTGAGTTTCTCCGTTTAAAACAATCTGATCAAGGCTGCCGTCTTCGGTCAGCGGAATACAGCCGTGGTAAAGCAAAGTAGAGTTGATGCGCAAATACATGCTGCCATGGGAGTATAAAAAACGAATATGGTTTTCCAGTCGCTCACTGTGGCGGAACGACGAGGCAATGGTCTTCATCAGTTCCGTTTCCGCGTGGGTCAGCGCAAGCGGATCTTGAGGATTAACAGTGGGGAAGAGCGTGTCGCACAGCGGATATTCCTTTCCGTCATACCGTACCGTTCCTTTTGAAAAATCAATTTTATCCAGCAGAATCCGATCATCCATGTGGTACTCGGGGTGCTTTTGGATGAGCTGCCCTTCTACCTTGAATTGTATAATCGCCATGGCTTTATGCATTTTTGCGGCGAGAGGAATATCGACGGGGTCATATTGATTTTCGTCCAGAATATGGGGAATAAATACTTCGCACGGGTCGTCACGGTAGGTTTGCGCGGCAAAAACGGAAAGCGCGCGCAGGTTAATCCCGTAACCGTCCTCCAGTAAGTCAAAATTGTTGTAGCTGATGCCCAAACGAATGACATTCGCAATACACGCCCAGTTTCCGGCCGCCGCGCCCATCCACGAAATATCGTGGTTTCCCCACTGGATATCGACGTCATGGCAGCTGATCAGCGCGTCCATAATCGCGTCTGCCCGCGGCCCACGGTCAAAAATATCACCGATAATATGTAATTTATCAATTAGCAGCTGCTGAATCAAGTGACACAGCGCGGTAATGAATTCCTCACTCATACGCGTTGCAACAATTGTTTTAATAATTTCACTGTGATAGTGCGGCTTGTTGCTTGCGCCGTCGGCGTGCAGCAGTTCATCCATGATATACGCGAAGCTTTCGGGCAGTTTTTTGCGAACCTTGGAACGCGTATACTTCGAGGCGGCTTCCTTGCAGACCTCAACCAGCCGGTAAATTGTGATGCGGCACCAGTCGTCAAAAACGGTTTCGCGCTGCTTTGCCACCGAAAATTCGGTTTCCGGGTAATAAATCAGCTTGGAAAGCGCGGCTCGCTCCCCTTCGGGCAGCGATTGCTCAAACAGCTCGTCAACCTTTTTCCTCACCACGCCCGAGGCGCTTTTCAGCTGATAGAGAAAAGCCTCGTGCTCACCGTGTAAATCACTGAAAAAATATTCAGTGCCCTTTGGCAGGCTTAAAATTGCCTTGAGGTTAATAATTTCGGATGCGGCTGCCTGTGCGTTCGGGTAATCCTTAGACAGCAGCTTTAAATACCGCTCGTCAATCATGAAATTGCCTCCTCATTTTTACTTTGCGGTGGTGAACCTTTATGGATAAATTACCATTTTGTCAAAGCATTCAGCAAGGCATGGGAATGATAAGATACCCCGTATTCTCACAATTTCTAATCCTGATTTTTGTGTAATTTGACACTATTATATATAGGATAATATAATTCAGATGTAAAATCAATCGAAAGCGGTAAATTAAAAATGAAAAAGTTTTGCGGCGGCTGCGGTTTAGGCGTCAGTTTGGAATTGCCCTCCTGTGGTTTGCTTTGATTGCGGCACTTCTTTTTTTGTAGGAGGGAACACAAATGGTACATATTTGATGTTTTTGACAAATCCGAATAAATATTGCATTGCAAATAGATAAAAATCTGATATAATAAAAGAGATTATTTACCAAATTTTACAAATTATTGCGCTTGTTTTTGTGAAAGAAGGATTGCCATGAGAATTCGAAAATATTTGACTACGATATTGGCAGTCTTTTCAATTCTTCCGATTGTTTTGATAATGGTATTCAGTGTTGAATTTTTTCGCAGAAACTCGGCCGAGCTTCTTCAAACAAATGTAAGGAATGTTGCGGAACAGGCAGTTGAAAATGTAGACCAGTTTTTCAGCCAAAGAAAAATGGCGCTGGAGGTTGCCTCCGATCTGCCACAGGTAAAACAGCTTTTGGCTTGCTCCAATTTGAACGGTGCGGCAAAAGACCAGACTTTGTACAGAAACAATGCGATTGAATTATTCAAGACGATGACAGCAAAGCAGACCATCAAAGGGGAGGGCAACCCCCAGGGGAATTATGTAAGAAGGTCGAGCCTGATTAATCAGCGGGGAATTGTCATTGCGTCCGACGACAGCAGCTTAATGGGCCGGGCATCGTTTGTCAAAATGGATATGCGTACGATTCCTGCCTATGGAATGTATATTTCCGATATTATACAAAATCAGAATTTTATGAACGGACAAAAGTATTTTGTAATTGCCGTTCCGGTTTATATGGATGGCGTTTACCAGGGCTTTATACAGTCATCCATTGACATGTATTATTTTAATACCGTGATCAGCCACGGTTTTATGGAAACCGGGAGTACGGTTATTATCGACAGTAAAGGGAACCTTGCGGGCGGCAAGAATACAAGCTTTGTTTCGAACACCGGAAAAATTCAAATTGACAACGATTTTTACAATCAGAACCTGAAAAAAATTGATTTGGATAACAAACCGAATGGGGTTATCAGTTTCAGGGTAAACGGAAATGAAAGGTTTGGCTACTATTCAAGGGTGGCGGGAAAGGACTGGCTCATTCTCAGTACCATTGAACAGGCGGAGCTGCTCAGCCCGCTCTATAAGATTTTCAGCTTTTACATGGGTGCGCTGATCATTTTGTCAGCAGCACTGATATATATTGCTTTCCTGGCGGCCAGACGATTTTTAAACCCAATCAGGGATATGTCCGCCGCGTTCGCAAGGGTGGAAAAAGGCGACTACCTTGCGCGGCTGCCTTTGGGCTACAAGGGCGAGTTTGCGGATATGGCGTCTTCCTTTAATCATTTGATTAAGAAAATCAAGGAAGATACCGACGGGTTAAAGCTGAGCGAGGCACGCTACGCGCTGATGATGGAAGAAACCAATCAAATTGTTTTTGAATGGGATATTCCCAATAGACATATTTACCGCACTGCCCAATGGACCAATAAATTCGGCTTTTCAACAGAAGCATTAAGACCAGGCTCAAATGTTCCTAATTTTGATCAGGTTCACAGGGACGACCAAAGAGCGCTTGCGGATTTCTTCAGAAAAATTCTTGAGGGCGGTCAGTCAAAACCTATTGATGTGCGGATCAAAACCATTCAGGGCACTTATATTTGGTGCACAATCAACATGAAAGTCCTTTATGATGAAAATGATCAGCCTTACCGCGCGATCGGCTTAATCAGCGACACCGATATGCATCGGAAAATGATAGAAAAATTGGAAAGCAAATCGAGGACGGATTTACTGACGCAGCTTTACAATAAAATGACGACCGAGTCCATGATTGAGGAATCTTTGAAAGCTTCACCGGCCGGGCAGCACCATGGATTTGTAATTGTAGACATTGATAATTTCAAACGAATTAACGATACCTTAGGGCATATTTACGGTGATGTGGCATTGAAACGGGTTTCAACAAACCTGAAATGCCTTTTCCGCCTTACGGACATCGTCGGAAGGGTGGGCGGCGACGAATTTATGATACTGATCAAGGATATTAGCAATGAAGAGCTCAACCAAAAGCTTTTAGATATCTGTGCAGCGTTTAACAATGCGTATACCGGGGAAAAACATCAATATAAAATTTCGGTCAGTGTGGGCGCGGCAATTTACCCAGACGACGGAACGACTTTGACGGAGCTTTACCGAAAGGCAGATGCAGCAATGTATAGTGCAAAAAGATCAGGTAAGGATAAGAGCTGCCTGTATTCCGAGAGTACATTGAGCTATATGCGGTAAAAGTACAAAGAATAAAACGCTGCTTGCAAAACAAAAAAATTTACATGGAATAATTTAAATAAATATGATATGATAAAAAAAACAGTTCAAGGGAAGTGATCTGTATGTCATCGATGACAAAAAAAGCGCTTGCCGCATCGTTAAAAAAACTGATGATGAAAACATCGCTTGAAAAAATCACCGTCAAGGATGTTGTAGCGGATTGCGGTGTAAACAGGCAAACTTTCTATAACCATTTTCAGGATATTTACGATTTGCTCGGCTGGATTTACCGCACTGAAGCCGTGGACGGAATCCGTGACTATAAAACTTATGACACTTGGCAGCAGGGATACCTCAGGATGTTCGAGTATGTTTCAGAGAACAAAACTTTTTGCCTCAATACTTTTTACTCGCTCGGCCGCGAGCATCTTGACCGTTTCTTGCACGAGGTTACCTATGACCTGATGATGGGCGTTATCAACGAAATTGCCGAGGGGACAAAAGTAACGGAAGAGGAAAAGAATTTTATTGCAAACTTCTACACCAGCGCGTTTATCGGGCTGATGACCCTTTGGATACAGGACGGCATGAAGGAAGATCCAAAACGGATTGTTGACGACCTGAACAAGCTGATTGAAGGCGATATTGCGCGCGCAATCCAGAAGTACACCCAGTGAGTTCATGTATTATTCATTTTTTAGACACCATAAGCCCCGTGTATAAAGTTTATACACGGGGCTTTCTCTGTCTATGGATTAAGGGTCAAAAAGTCGTTATATTATAGTCACGCTAATACAAATTCACATCAAATTTATATGGAGGCAAATCATGAAAAAAGAGTACGGGAATAAACAGGTTTATTTTGTAGGAGGCGGCCTTGCTTCGTTGGCCGGCGCAGCTTATCTTGTCAGGGATTGTGACTTTAAGGGCGAGAACATACATGTTTTAGAGGGAATGAAAATTCTCGGCGGCAGCAACGACGGCGCGGGGGACCCGCAAAACGGGTTCGTTTGCCGCGGCGGCAGAATGCTGAACGAGGAAACCTACGAAAACGTTTGGGAACTGTTTTCGACAATTCCGTCCCTTGAAAAGGCGGGCATGAGCGTAACGGACGAAATCCTTGAATTTGACCACGCGCACCCCACGCACGCCAACGCAAGACTGATTGACAAAGACGGAAAAATCCTCGACGTCATGTCCATGGGCTTTGATAATGCAGACCGCATGGCAATGGGAAAGCTAATGATAACCCCGGAGGATCAGCTCGACAACCTGCGTATTTGTGACTGGTTCGGCCAAACACCGCATTTCTTTGAAACAAACTTCTGGTACATGTGGCAGACTACATTCGCTTTTCAAAAATGGTCAAGCCTGTTTGAGTTCAGGCGCTATATGCAGCGCATGATCTTTGAATTTTCACGGATTCAAACACTTGAGGGCGTTACGAGAACAACATACAACCAGTATGAATCAATGATTCTGCCTTTAAAAGCATATCTTGACAAGGCGCACGTTGACTTCAGCCTCAAAATTACGGTTACCGACCTTGACTTTGAAGAAGGCGACGACATTACCGTCACCGCGATTCATTACAACAGCGCAGAAGGCAATGGTGTGATTCAGCTGCATGACGGCGATATCTGCATCGTCACCAATGGCTGCATAACTGATAACGCAACAATCGGCGATTTGCACAAGGCTGCTCCGCTCCAGTCCGAAAAGCCGATGTCCGGTGAGCTTTGGGGCAAAATTGCCGCGAAGAAAGCGGGACTTGGCAATCCGCAGCCGTTCTTTGGCAACGCAGAGGAAACCAACTGGGAAAGCTTCACCGTTACCTTAAAGGGCGACAAATTATTAAAGATGATTGAAAAGTACTCCCGCAACGTGCCGGGCAGCGGCGCATTGATGACCTTTAAGGATTCCAGCTGGCTGATGTCCATTGTGGTTGCAGCGCAGCCGCACTTTAAAGCCCAGCCGAAGGATCAGACAATCTTCTGGGGCTACGGCCTTTACACCGACAAAGTCGGCGACTATGTGAAAAAGCCAATGCGTGAATGCACCGGCGAGGAAATGCTGCTTGAACTGCTTCACCATCTGCATTTTGATGATGAAATCGACAGTATCATGAAGGATGTTGTCAATGTTATTCCTGCAATGATGCCGTACATTGACGCTCTTTTCCAGCCGCGTGCCATGGCAGACCGCCCGAAGGTTGTTCCGGAGGGCTCGACAAACCTCGCGTTTATCAGCCAGTTTGTGGAAATTCCGGAGGATATGGTATTTACCGAGGAATATTCCGTTCGCGCCGCACGAATCGCGGTTTACACCCTGCTTGGGCTGGACAAAAAGATTTGCCCGGTTACCCCTCACAGGTACGATGTACGCACTTTGCTGAAAGCACTTAACACCGCTTACAGGTAATCAGCCGTACGTTAGACGCAGCAACTTTTAGGAGGATAAATTTCATGGATGGAAATTATAATATTACGATGACGTCCCCGCTTGGTCCGCAAAAGGGCAGCATTGGATTTCACGAGGATGACGGAAAGCTGAACGGCTCCCTGAATATTATGGGCGGAGAAAATCCGTTCACCGGAGGCAAGGTCAACGGCAGTAACTTTGAATTTGCCGGTACCCTGAAAAAGGGATTCAGCAAATTTGACTACACCGCAAGGGGTACTGTGAGCGGCGATGATCTTAAAGCGACCGCAATTACAAAATTCGGAATTTTACAAATCACCGGGGTTCGCGCGTAAGCGTAACAGCAGAATTATAAAAAGGGCAGTTAAGCGATCGCTTAACTGCCCTTTTGAGTCTTTGGATTAATAAACGGGAGGGTTGGCCGGGTCAACATACGGTGCGGGGGCGATCAGCCCCAGCTCGGCCGGGTTGACCTGATTGGTCTGAATCGCACGATCACGCAGGAAAATGTAAAGTTCGGCAAGCGTTGCCTGAAAGTACGGATTGACAAACAGGATGCCGACGCCAAGGCAGAGTGAACCGAGCAGAAACCAGCCGATAAAAGAAAGGTAAAGCACAAAAATCGAACCCTTTTCGCCGTTTGTCATGATACGGCTGATTTCGCGTGCCCTACTGCCGGGTATCGACGGATTATCCGCGAGGATGAAAGGAACCAAGGAGTATTCGAGTCCTTTTATGATTCCCGGAATAATGAACAGAAGAGTCCACAAACCAATGAACAAGGTCTGTGACAAACATTGCGCCCACGCCATTAAAGTAATTTTGCCTGAAACCGCTGAATGTCGTTTCAAACTGTGTTACACCAAAATGGTTTTGTACGAAGAAACGAGCCATTCCAATCACAATCGGAAACGCCACAAAGATGGAATACACGATCCCAATCATCGCAAGTAAATTGATCAGCCCGCTTTGTGCCATTAAGGCCTCAAAGTTCACGTTTGGGTCGCGCACCATTTGCTGATAACTAAAATTGTACCTCCATGTAAACATGGAGTACCCGCCGGTAAGAATCATTGCCACAAGGCTTGCGGCAAACGCAGTCCAATAGCGGCCGCGAAGCGCTAATTTTGCATTTGATTTTAAAATTGCTCTATCCCACATAAACAATATCCCCTTTACTGAATAAAAATAATCCGCTGTCTTGCAATTTACACAGCAATACAATTGATAACCCGTTGATACCATCAGCCGCAAAACCGAAATACAGTATAACAGTATTATATATCAAATCGAATATTCTGTATAGCCGTGAAATTATAAAACAGCGGAAATATGAGCCATATTTAGATGTATATGCGTTACAGCGATGAATTAGTCAATCGGGTCGTTATTCCACGCGTACATCTTGCGCAGTTCCTTGCCGACTTCTTCAAGCTGGTGCTCCGCACCGATGCGGCGGCATGCGTTGAAGTGGGAACGGCCGTTTTTGTTTTCGGCAATCCACTTGGAAGCAAAGGTACCGTCCTGAATTTCGGAAAGAATTTTCTTCATTTCCTTTTTCGTGTCCTCGGTAACAAGGCGTTTGCCGGTTTCGTAGTCTCCGAACTCGGCTGTGTCGGAAATGGAGTAACGCATGAGGGAGAAGCCGCCTCTGTAGATCAAATCGACAATCAGCTTCATTTCATGGATGCACTCGAAGTATGCGTTTTCCGGTGCGTAGCCCGCTTCGACCAAAGTTTCAAAGCCTGCCTGCATTAAGGCGGTTACGCCGCCGCAGAGCACAGCCTGCTCGCCGAACAGGTCGGTTTCGGTTTCAATCTTAAAGGTAGTTTCCATAATAGCGGCTCTTGCAGCGCCGAGGCCTGCGCCATAAGCAAGGCCAATATCTGTTGCGTGGCCGGAAACATCCTGTTCCACAGCGATTAAGCACGGAACACCCTTGCCGGCGACGTACTCGCTGCGAACGGTGTGGCCGGGGCCTTTTGGCGCAATCATGAATACATCGACATCCTTCGGCGGCTTGATTTGACCGAAATGAATGTTAAAGCCGTGTGCGAACGCCAAAGCTTTTCCCTCTGTAAGGTAAGGAGCAATATCTTGTTTGTACATATCAGCCTGACGTTCATCAGGAATCAGAATCATAATAATGTCCGCCGCTTTGGTGGCCTCCGGCACAGACATAACCTTTAAACCGGCCGCTTCCGCTTTTGCTTTGCTGCTGCTGCCTTCGTACAGACCGACAATCACGTTTACACCGCTGTCGTGAAGATTCAGAGCATGAGCGTGTCCCTGGCTGCCGTAGCCGATAATAGCGACGGTTTTACCTTTGAGCAAATTGATATCACAATCTGCCTGATAATAGATTTTTGGCATTTTGAATTCCTCCTTGCCTTACGGCAAAATATTAACTAAACACCTAAGCGGCGGATAGCTGCTTAAGAGATTGGTTGGCTTTCATCACGGATCTGCTTGCGGGTGGTTGTGGCGCCCTTCTCAATTGCGAGGGTACCGGCGCGAACAATTTCCTTTAAACCGTACGGCTTTAAAAGGCTGATAAGCGTTTGAGTGCGCTCGCCGCTGTCTGTAAACTGAATAGTCAGTGAGGTGGTTGCTACATCGACAATCTGCGCATGCATCAGTTCTGCAATTTTCATAATTTCAGCGCGCTGCTTTGTGTTGCAGCTGACCTTAATCAGAGAAAGCTCGCAGCTGATGAACTGCTCCGGCTGGAGCACCTTTACCTTGATGACGGGAATCAGTTTGTTCAGCTGCTTTTCCACCTGCTCAACAATATATTCATCACCGTTGACCACAATTGTGATGCGGGAAATGGCGGAGTCCTCGGTAATACCGACGGCGAGACTGTCAATATTGAAGCCCCGGCGGGAAAACAGGCCGGAAACCTTGGAAAGGACGCCCGGCTGATTTTCAACTAAAATAGAAAGGGTGTATTTCATTTTATTACCCCCTATATTGTCGGCGCGTCGGGATTGACCCGGCACACCAGTATAAACGCTTTGTCGGATGCGAACATTTCTTTTGCGAGCTGTTCGGCTTCCGAATTCGAGGTTGCCAACGCGGAGCGGATGCCATAGGCTTCGGCGATCTTAATAAAATCGGGATTGCCGCCAAGGGTAGTCATCGCACGGCGGCCGCCGTAGGCCTTATCCTGAATTTCCCGAACCATGCCCAAACGGTCATTCTGCATCAGGATAATCTTCACATTAACTTCGTTCTGGCAAAGGGTTCCCAGTTCGCACATCGCCATTTGAAACGAGCCGTCGCCACAGATACACAGAACCTGACGACTTGGCTTTGCCAGCTTTGCGCCGATTGCCGCGGGCAGCGCATAGCCCATTGTGCCAAGCCCTCCGGAGGTAAGGAAACGCCCCTCTTTTACATTGAAATTGCGAACCGCCCAAATTTGATTTTGCCCCACGTCCGCGACCAGAATCGCGTTCTCGTCCATCATGGCGGAGAGTGAGCGCATAAAGGAGCGCGGCTCGACAAAGCCCGTGCTGTTGTCCGGTTCTCCGCTGGGTGTGTACTCCGACTTATACCGAAGTACGGTTTCAATCCACTCGCTTGGAACAACGTCGGCTGCCTGCGCGGCTAATTCCTGCAGGACAAGACGGATATCTCCCACAATCGGAATATGAGCGATCATATTTTTGCCGATTTCAGCGGGGTCTATATCAATATGTATAATTTTCGCTTTTTCCGCCATTTGCTCGGGTGCGAAAATCGCCCGGTCGCCGACCCTTGCGCCGCACAGGATGATCAAATCGGCGTCTCCCATGGCGCGGTTGGCGTTGCGGTGGCCGTGCATTCCGATCATGCCGAGGTAAAGGTCACTGTCCATCGGCACTACGCCGATGCCCATCATCGTGGAAACAACGGGAATCCCGCTGTTTTGCGCGAATGCGACCAGTTCGTCGCGTGCGCCCGAAAGAACAACACCGCCGCCGCAGCAAATAATCGGGCGTTTCGCCTCGCTGATTGCGGCAATGGCTTTTTTAATCTGTAACGCATGACCCACTGTGCGCGGTTTGTAGCCAATAATATTGGCTTTTGCGGGATAAACAAACTCCGGAATAGAGCTCGTCTGAATGTCGCTCGGAACGTCGATTAAAACCGGACCGGGGCGGCCTGTTGTTGCAATATGAAACGCTTCTTTAAAAATGCGCGGCAAATCTGCGGCGCTCTTTACTAAATAGGAATGTTTGGTAAACGGTTCGCACGCACCGGTGATGTCCGCTTCCTGAAATACATCCCTGCCGAGCAGCTCGGAGCTGACCTGGCCGGTAATGGCAATCAGCGGAATAGAATCCATGTAAGCCGTTGCAATGCCGGTAATGAGGTTGGTTGCACCCGGGCCGCTTGTTGCAATGCATACTCCCGGTTTGCCGCTCGCCCGCGCATAACCGCTGGCTTCGTGCGCCGCATTCTGTTCCTCACGAACAAGAATCTGACGGATCGACGAGCGGTACAGATAATCGAGGAAAGGGCAGATTGCTGCACCGGGGTAGCCGAACGCGATCTCAACATTTTCACTTTTTAGGCATTCCACCATAATTTCTGCTCCGCTTATCAAAACAGTCACCTCTTTATCAGTTATTTACAATAACGATTTTTTGAATAAATATATTTTTTTCCTGCAAATCAAGTGCTTTCAAATGATATTCTTAATATTATATTATTTTTGATTCCATCAGTCAATATGTTTTAACGAACTAAACTGTTAAATTATCGAATAGAATCGTTTTTTTTCGTTTCCGCCAGGGTGTTATTGCTGGCAATGGTAAGCCCTGCTTTCATTGGCGCAAGAAGAAAACCGATCACAATGCCGACAAAAGTGCAGGCAATGGCCAGCAGGGAAATTTCTCTTTTAGACATGAATTGTTCCTCATTTCTGTTTTTTATTTGTAAAATATTTGTAAAGCAAAATGCCTGTAACGCTTAACACACCGGTGACGACAAAGATGGTTACGGCTTGTGAGTAATCGCCGCTGCCGAGCGCATGGCCGCCGAAAGAGCAGGCAATGATTGCCGGAGCGCGCGCAAGTGTTGAAACAACTAGGAATTTGCTGAAGTTTTGCGGAACAAGGCCGGCTGAAAAAACAAACATGCGTTTTGGCATTCCGGGAATCAGAAAAATAAAGAAAGTGAGGGCGGTACGCATTTTTTCATCGCGGAAATACCGTACTTTCTTTTGCTGCGCCGGCGTGAAAAACAAATCGAGCAGCTTGCGCCCGAACATCTTTGTAACATAAAAGATCGCTGTGGTCGAAAGCATGGTGGCGGCAATGGTGAGGATGCTGCCCTGTACCCGGCCGAACGCGTACCCGCCTGCAACGGTGGTCAGTTCCAGCGGGATGGGCAGGAAGCCCTGTAAAATCTGAATACCCAAAAAAGCCACGCGGCCTAAAGCGCCCTGTTCCCTGATAAAGCGGCCAAACCGGTCAGGATTGGTCGTAATTGTAAAAAGCGGGCGGCAGAGAAAAAGCGTGAGCAGCACAAACGCTGCAAGAGCCGCGAGGAGAATGACCGCGCCCAAAAGCTTGTCGCGCAAGGAAGTTCCTGCGTGTTCCGGCAGGTCGGCGGCGGTGATTTCCGGCGGTTGTGCAGGCTTTTTCTTTTTCGATTTTGTACGCAGAATTTTCATACGGTATGCTCCATTTGCTGATCGTCATCATGTGATTTATCTGCAGTCTAACGCAGAACTTCTGCAAGATATAAAGTAGTAACAGTATAGCATATTCTATGAGGCAAAACAATTTTCATGTTGGCAACTAAGAAATATAATCGCGACAGTACTGCCCCACTTCAGAAAAGAACAAGAGGCACGGATTACAGCGGTTCCGTAATCCGTGCCTCTTGTGTATTATTGCAGATGAAAGATGAATTACGCATTTTTGGGGACACGGTGATCCACACGGTCGAGCACCCGGATTAGGATGACCGCAACCACAGCGGTAATCACTATTTCGGGGAGCATATAGCTGCCGTTGTAGGTTAAGGAGTAAATCCAGACCGGGGTGCCCGCCGGCGCGTAAGCGCCCCAAATGAGGATACCGGACAAAAAGCTGCAGATAAACCGCAGAAAGGTAACGGCTACCGAACCCACGGCAACACTGACAGCTCTGTTTTTGAACGGCTTGCCAAAGAAAGAAGCGGTTCCCAAAACGGTGAACGCAAGAACATAATCAAGCGCAATGACAGCGACGAATGCCCCGAAAGTGTTGGTCGGCGGCGCGTTGAATTTAATCAGCATTTGCAGCAGGCTGTGTGCAAACGCGGTGGAAATGCCCCAGTTCAGGCCATGGCGGTAAGACACCAGCACCAGCGGAACCATGCTTGCACAGGTGACTGCGCCGCCCTGCGGCAGCTCGAAAATCTTGAACATGCTCAGTACGGTTGACATTGCAATCATCAAGGCACATTCAACAAGAATGACGGTCGTGTTCTTTTTCATAATTACCCTCCAGATAGATTTATATTTGAACTGAAAATAAAAAATACCTGAAGTAAAATAAAAAACGCCCTGTGATGCCACAGAGCGTTAAAAATCATCTTTCCTACGCTGGCATTATCCAGATCAGGTTTAAGGGACATAAACGTCAATTCGTTTCATCTCAGCCGAGGTTACTCAGCGCCCCTGTATATTCAGTTCAATTATCAGCATACCGTATGGAACTCAATTTGTCAAGGAAACCTTGTCGAAATGGATACTGTTTTTGCAAAATATGCCGATCAATCCTGCAAAAGCAAATTTTTCAGTTCGGTGAAGTCGTGGGCAAAGACCTTTCCGCCCTCCGCTTCCATTTCCGCCTGTGTGCCAAAGCCGTACAGCACGCCGATAAAGCTGGTTCCGGCCTCACGTGCGCCAACGGCGTCGAAATGGGTATCGCCGATCATCACGGTGCGGCTTGCCGAAACACGGCAGTCGCGCAGGGCGGAGTTAATTAGGATGCTCTTTTGGCCGCTGTGCTCCGATTCATCGGGCGCGGCAACGTAGGTGAAATACGGGGAAAGTTTAAAGTATTCCAATACACGGTACGTGATGTCGTCCGGTTTTGAGGTTGCCACCCCAAGGGTCGCGCCCGCGTCCTTCAAAGCATCCAGCAGTTCAAAAACATGAGGGTACGGAAGATTTTTAAACGCTCCGGAAACATTATAGGTTTCGCGGTAATATTCCACGGCCTGATTTGCCTGTTCGTCGGTCATGCCGCAAAAATTGACAAAGCTGTACCACAGCGGCGGGCCGATAAACCGGCGAAGTTCCTCCGGTTCGGGAATCGGAAACTTCATCCGAAGAAGGGTCTCCTTCACCGAACCGAAAATTCCGGGTGCGGAATCCGTGAGTGTGCCGTCCAAATCAAACAGGATTAAATCATAAATCGGTTTCATTTTTTATACCCGCCTTTAACTATTTTTTCTTGCCTCGGCCTTTGCGGCGAAACTTTCTTTTTTCACGCTGACCCTTTCGTGCGTTCCGGTTGCGATTAATCCGGCGTTGTCGTACGCCTGCAGCTGAAAACGGTAAACCCTGCCCTGTACTTCCGTCAGCTCCGCGGTAACGCTCACCTTGCAGCCGAGCGCGGTGGGGCAGAGGTGTTCAACGGTGATGACCGAACCCACAGTGGTGTAAATATCCTCAAGGTCGGTTTGGGCGAGCGCCGCCGCCGTACCTTCGAAAAAGGCGGCAATCATCGGGGTGGCAAGAACGCGTACGCTGCCGCTGCCGACATTCGTCGCAAGCATCTCTTCGGTCACAGTGTATTCACGGGTCAATTTTGCCTCTTTCATTGTAATTCCCTCCTGTATCATGATATAATAATAAAATAGGCGGTCATCGGTAGGAGCCTGACGATAGAAATATCTACCGTTATTATAACATACTCTCCGCCATTTATAAATCCTAAATCAGGAATCCGGAAGGTGAAACAATGCCTAAAAGCGAAAACGCGCTGATTGAACGGCGGCGCATCTATTTAATGGATGAGCTGCGCGGCTTTGCGGTGTTCTGCATGGTGTTTTACCATGGGTTTTACACGCTCGCTTATCTTTACAATCTAAAAGCAGGCATGATTCTGCTGAATTTTTTTATGCCTGCGGAGCCTTACTTTGCGGGAATGTTCATGTTGATTGCGGGGATATCGTCGGATTTGTCCCACTCCAATTTAAAGCGCGGGTTCAAGCTGCTCGGGGTTGCGCTGGTGGTAACGCTGGTCACATGGTTCATTGTGCCGCAGGAAGTCATTACGTTCGGAATCCTGCACTTTCTTTCCGTGTGCATGATTTTGTACGGCCTTTTAAAGCCGGTTTCCGACCGGTTCCGCTTTTCGTGGGCGGCGGTCGCGGCCTGTGCGGTGCTGTTTATCGGCACGATGGGAATTTCAAAAGGCTACCTTGGCTTTTCCCCGCAATTGGGATTACAGCTGCCGGATTCACTGTATCAAACCAACTATCTCGCGCCGTTCGGAATCTACAGCTATACATTTTTAAGCGCGGATTATTTTCCGTTGTTCCCGTGGATTTTTGTTTTTGCGGCGGGCACCTTTCTTGGCAAAATAGCGGCGGCTGACAAGTTCCCCGCGTTTACCTACCAGTCCCGCGTACCTTTTTTTTCATGGATCGGGCGGCATGCGCTCATCCTGTATATTGTGCATCAGCCGGTCATTTACGGCGTATGCTATGTAGTCGAACTGATTATTAATCTATTTAGAAGATAAAATAAATTCTCGGAGGAATACCATGGATTTTGTTTCAACAATCTCACACCAATTTAATTTGCAGCAATGGCAGGTGCAGAAGGTCATTGAGCTGATAGACGAGGGGAACACCATCCCGTTTATCGCGCGTTATCGCAAGGAAGCGCACGGCTCGCTGGACGACCAGGTGCTTCGTGAAATTTCGGAACGGCTCGAGTACCTGCGCGCGCTCGAAAAGCGACGCGGCGAAGTGACCGAACTGATTACCGCCGCCGACTGTATGACCGACGAGGTTGGCGCCGCGCTGAATGCCGCCGTGACGCTGTCGGAAATTGACGATATTTACCGCCCGTTCCGGCCTAAGCGCAAAACCCGCGCGTCCGTCGCCAAAGAAAAGGGGCTTGAACCGCTTGCAAACGCGATTTACGAACAGAAAAGGGAGTCTGCGTATCCGATTGATATGGCTGAAAGCTACATCAATGCGGAATTAGGGGTGGAAACCGCCGAGGACGCGCTCGCGGGCGCGCTCGATATCATTGCCGAACGTATTTCCGATGATGCGGGAATCCGCAAGCGCCTGCGCGTGGTTGCCATGGCGCAGGGCGAGGTTGTTTCCAAGGCCGCAAAGCCGGACGAGGACTCTGTTTACGCTCAATATTATGATTTTCGGCAGGCTGTCAACAAAATCGCAGGGCACCGTGTGCTGGCGATTGACCGCGGCGAGCGTGAAGAATTTTTGAAAGTAAGCGTTGAACTTGACCGCTCAAAAGGCTTGAATATTATCTATTCCGTCTGTGTGAAAGAAAACAGTCCCTGCACCGAAGCGGTGCGGCAGGCGGGGGAAGACGCTTATGACCGCTTGATTTTCCCGGCGATTGAGCGTGAAATTCGCAGCACCCTGACCGACGAGGCCGACGAAGGGGCAATTAAAATGTTCTCCGTAAACCTGCGCCAGCTGTTGATGCAGCCGCCGGTCAAAAGCCGTGTCGCCATGGGCCTTGACCCAGGGTACCGCACCGGCTGCAAGGTTGCCGTGGTTGACCCGACGGGACTTGTGCTTGACACCGGGGTGATCTACCCCACGCACTCACAGGCAAAGGTGGAGGAAGCCAAAGAATTTATTACAAAATTAATTCTGAAACATAAAGTAGAAGTGATCGCAATCGGCAACGGCACGGCTTCAAAAGAAACCGAAATGTTTGCCGCAGAGGTCATCGGAAAAATAAATACGGGCGTTGCGTATATGATTGTCAGCGAGGCGGGCGCTTCGGTCTACTCCGCGAGCAAGCTTGCGGCACAGGAATTTCCGGAATTTGACGTTACACTGCGCAGCGCGGTTTCCATTGCGCGTCGCTTACAGGACCCGCTGGCCGAGCTGGTCAAAATCGACCCCAAAGCCATCGGCGTGGGTCAGTATCAGCATGATATGCCGAAAAAGCGGCTGGACGAGGCGCTCGGCGGCGTGGTTGAGGACTGTGTGAACACCGTGGGCGTGGACTTGAATACGGCTTCTCCGTCATTGCTTGAAAAAATCGCGGGAATTTCCGCGGCGGTTTCTAAAAATATTGTTTCGTACCGCGAAGAAAACGGCGCGTTCCATTCGCGCAGCGAGCTGAAAAAAGTTCCGAAGCTGGGGCCAAAGGCGTTTGAGCAGTGCGCGGGATTTCTGCGCGTGAGCGAGAGTAAAAATATTTTGGATAACACCGCCGTTCACCCCGAATCGTATGACGCGGCAAAAGCGCTGCTCGCACTGTGCGACTACGATATGAACAGCCTGAAAAAGAACCAAATCAGTGATTTAAGGACAAAAATAACGGAAATTGGTGAGCAGACAGCCGCTCAAAAGCTTGGTATCGGCGTGCCGACACTCGAGGATATCGTTACCGAGCTGCTGCGCCCCGGCCGTGACCCCCGCGACGAGCTGCCGCCCCCGATGCTGCGTACCGACGTACTGAGCATGGAGGACTTGAAGCCCGGTATGGAGCTGGACGGTACCGTCCGCAACGTCATCGACTTCGGTGCGTTTGTGGATATCGGCGTGCATCAGGACGGGCTGGTTCATATTTCCCAGATATGCGATAAGTTCATCAAGCATCCGGGCGAAGTATTGAAGGTCGGCGATGTGGTGAAGGTGCGTGTCCTATCCATTGATACCGCGAAAAAACGGATTTCGCTGACAATGAAAGAAGAACCAAAGGCATAAAATTGCGGATTTTGCACCCCTTGCAACAGGGAAGATAACCGTTTATAATAATGTTATCAATAACGATATAAAGAGGGAAATGGAATATGAAGCTTGGTATTGTAGGCTTGCCGAATGTTGGCAAGAGTACCCTTTTCAATGCGATTACAAACGCGGGCGCACAGTCCGCAAACTACCCGTTCTGCACCATTGAACCCAACGTGGGCGTAGTTGCGGTTCCGGACAAAAGGCTGGACAAGCTGGCCGAGATGTATCACCCCGAAAAGTACACCCCCGCGAGCATTGAGTTTGTCGATATTGCCGGACTGGTGCGCGGCGCAAGCAAAGGGGAGGGACTGGGTAACAAGTTCCTTGCCAATATCCGCGAGGTGGACGCAATTGTTCACGTGGTGCGCTGTTTTGTCAACGACGATATCATCCATGTTGAGGGAAGCATCGACCCGAAGAGGGACATTGAAACCATCAACGTCGAGCTGATTTTGTCGGATATGGAAGTGCTTGACCGCCGCATTGACAGAACGCAGAAGATGATTAAGGCCGATAAAAAATATCAGGCCGAATACGATTTTTTCGTGCGCGTAAAAGAGGCTCTGAACGAAGGTAAACCCGCGCGCAGCGTGGAATGCACCGAGGATGAGGCCGCACTTTTAGGCTCCGTTTCCCTTTTGACCAATAAACCCATTATCTACGCCGCCAACATGAGCGAGGACGACTTTAAGGGCGGGATTGATAAGAATGCGTATTATCATATTGTAAAGGAAATCGCCGATAGCGAGCACGCGGGCGTTTTGCCGATTTGTGCCGAGATTGAGGCGGAAATCAGTGGAATGGATCTTGAGGAAAAGGAACTGTTTTTATCCGATATGGGTTTAACAGAGTCTGGCCTGGACAGGCTGATTAACGCCTGTTACAGCCTTTTGGGCTTGATTTCCTACTTGACCGCCGGTCAGCCGGAGGTTCGCGCGTGGACGATTACTAAAGGGACAAAGGCTCCGCAGGCCGCAGGTAAAATTCACACCGACTTCGAGCGTGGCTTTATTCGCGCGGAGGTTGTTTCGTTTAACGACCTGATGGCATGCGGCACTATGGCCGCCGCGAAGGAAAAAGGTTTGGTTCGTTCCGAGGGCAAGGAATACGTCATGCAGGACGGGGATATTGTATTGTTCCGGTTCAACGTATAGCCCGCTTTTATAATCATTGTCAATTAGCCGCAGGATATGTTAGGTATCCCTGCGGCTTTTTTAAAATTCGTAAATTTATAATAAACATTATAAATATGATGATAAACGTTAAATAATAATTGACAAACATGAATCTCGATGTTATAGTATGGTCAAAGTACAAAGGAGGTTTATGTCATGAATCAAAATAGCGCAAAAACCCAGAAAGTCAGTAGGATTGTTCTCGTGATAGTAAGAATTGTGCAGGCAATTCTAATACTATCGGTTGTTATGTCGATTGTCATGTGGATACTTCCGAGCGGAAGCTTTATGCCCCGCATCGACAAGAGAGGGGATTATCTCAGTACGGTGCTCCTGAACTCGGTGACGGCAGCAATTGTTTTTGCTGCTCTTTGTGCCATTTCCGGTCTGCTGCAGTCGCTCAAATCGAACTCTACGCCCTTCACAAAAGAAAATGTCAAGAGATTGAAAATGATATCAGTTTTGCTCGTTGTAATCGAACCGGTACAAATGATTTTTGGCAGTATTGGGAATGCCCTGCGCCCATTAACAGCAAACGGAGAAAAAGTGATGTCGGTTACTTCAATGGGCGGAATGGTAATTGTTTTGGGTCTGATTGTCTTTTGCCTGTCACTTGTTTTTGAGCATGGAGTTGAATTACAGAAGCAGTCGGATGAAACATTATAGGGGGAAGATAGAGCTTATGGCGATTATTTTAAGACTTGACAGGGTAATGGCTGACAGAAAGATTTCGCTGAATGATTTAGCTGAAAAAGTGGGGATAGCCAATGTGAATCTGTCAAAGATCAAAACAGGAAAGGTCAGCGCGATTCGATTTTCCACCTTGAATGCCATTTGCGACATTTTGGATTGTCAGCCGGGGGATATACTTGAATTCAGAAAAAGCGATTCCAGCAGTGAAAAAATGGAAGATTAATTTTCCCATATTACACTAAGTGGCTTGAAATACTCCTTCGACCGATGTATAACGATATTAGTTATAGACAGAATATTGTAAATGAAAATAGTAAAGGAGCCTATGTCATTCATGACATAGGCTCCTTTACTTAAACTCTGCCCAACTGCGATTATATCGTTTCGCAGCCTGATTTATTCTCCAGTTAACTCTCCATGATCTGTTGAAGAACATCTTTCAATATCTTTTTAGCATTTCTGCGATGCTGCTGACACGGAAGAATCTTCTTTTCATTTTTGTTCCGATTTTGAATCCGCTTCAACAGGAGTAAACCTGTTATTGTTGAATTATAAATCATACATCTCAAATTGGATGTTGAATTCAAGTTTTGAGAAAGGCTCGATTGTTCGAATCGTTCCGTTTTCACGTTCTTTTTGACGGCCGTTAATATGGTTGTTGCTCGGTTCTATTCCTAAAACATAGTCGCCGCTGCGCATTGATTTCCATTGAATTAAGAAGGGTAAGTTTTTTTGCTCATATCTTATGGAGGCACCCATTCCAAGCCGACTGTTTTCGATGCGAAAAGTGACGAAACCATTCTCGTCCGCCTTTATATTCCGAGAAAAGAGATGCTCATTAAAATTATTCTGCGGAACCGTCATTTTCAAGTTCTCGTCAATTCCTGCTTCTGCATCCTCAGTAAGTGAAGCAACAATATTTTCAGGAAAAATTAATTTTACATCTTCGTCCAAAAATGGAAAACCAAAATTAAAATGATACAGTATCATAATCTTTGCTTCTTCAGATGCGTCGTTTTCGAGTACATCATGAATCTCGAACTTGCTTTGGCCGAGTTTTGATGTTATTTTACGCGTAAAGATCAGATTTTCATGAAAGAGTGCACCCTCTCGCATTACTCCGCCAAGCTCCATGATATAGTCATCATGGTTCCAATAACATTTTGAATAGGAATTTTCGGCAGGCGTTAGTCCAATCCAGCCATGGGTTGGGTAGTGCCGTCCTTCTTCATCACAACCGTCCCCTACGTTCTGCAACCCGCAGGTAGCCATCATTCCACCTGTAAAATACCTTCCAAATTCACTGTCCGATGGGTATCCGTATTGCGGTGATACAATACCGGGTTTAGCAAGATACGATATGTTGATTCCGCGGTAGCTTAAAGATGACAGGTCGAGGCATCTCCCTGATAAAACCGTAAAAACAAGCCCCGAACCGGTCTTCACAGTATAACTCTCCATCCCGTCGGATTTTCCATCGGCAAAACGTGACTTGGTAATGCCTGCGATCTGGTTTATATTGGACGAATACCGTACCAAATCCTCTTTTGAATATTCTTTTCCTAAAAGCCTTATCATGATTTCACCGCCATTTTATATTTTTAAATTAATCTTTATATATTACAATGGCTACTCCTAAGCGCCTATGAAACTTTCGCAGATAAATCATCAGACATACGATCAAGCGGTTTCCTGATTTTAAACGCTAAACCCGTCTCATGCGAAATCCAACGCGCTTCGCGCTATAAAAACGTGATTTTATGTTTTTAATGTATGTTAGTATAGCACTCTGCAAGCAAGTCGGAGCGTTTTTTAAAAATTTCGTATAATTCCTTATAGAGATTTGCACTTTTTTGATCAGGAAAATATTCGGTTTCTTCCTGTTTGAGACGCAGATACCCGTCGTAGGTGTCCGGAAACAGATTAGCTCCGCAGCCTGCAAGAATAGCGGCACCCACACATGCAATATCTGCTACCTGGGGTACTTTTATCGGCTTCCCCATGATGTCCACAACCATCTGCCTCCATACACTGCTTCTTGTAGCTCCGCCAAGCATTTTAAGATTTGTAAAATCTTTGTTTGCCGGGTCGAATAATTCCAGATTCCGCTTTGTCTGAAACACGACGCTTTCCATGACTGCACGAGCCACATCGTATCGGTCGTTGCTCAAATCCAGACCCATGATGGTTGCTTTGCTCAGCGTATCGTAATTCGGGATTGAAGTGCCGTTAAAAAAAGGATAAAATGTAACTCCGTTTGCGCCCGGTCGCTTTTTTTCAACAAAAGAATCAATCTGCTGGTACGATTCGAGCTCCGCTTCACCGTCTTTTACGATGTATTTTCCAAAGTTGTCTCTAAACCATTTCAGGCTGCTTCCTCCATTATCCAAAGACCCGATTGAGCCCCATTTGCCGCTGACCGTGTGTACACTTTGTGCCAGATGTGTTTGGGAATCAAACATCGGTTTGTCTGAAACTCTGAGTGTGACCCATGCGGTACCTGTAGCAAGCAACACATCCCCGGTATTCACTGCACCCGCGCCCAAAGCCACGCAATATTGGTCATGCCCGCCACTCACCACTTGTACATCTTTGGACAGTCCAAGCTCCTCTGCGGCTTTGGCGGTCAGTTTGCCAATCATTTTGCCCGATGAGATGATTTGAGGGAGTTTCTCTTTGGTAATGCCGGCAAGTTCCATGATGGTACTGTCCCAGTCCATCCGGCTAAGATTGATAAGCTGCGTAATTCCGGCATTTGACGGATCAATGAAAGCGCTGCCTGTCAGCTTCATGTTGACAAAATCGATGGTTGACAAAAACTTATCTGTTCGGCTGAACAGTTCCTGCTCATTTTCCATCATCCAGCGTATTTGAACCGCATTAAGTCCCAGTGACAATTCCCAGCCGGTTGTGAGGTAAAAGTAATCCTCTGAAGTGTTTTTACGGAAGTATTCACACTGTTTTTCGCCTCTTTTATCAATCCAGACAAATGCGCGCCTCAAAGGCACACCGTTTCCGTCTACCGGAACCATACTGCCGCCTTGACTGGAAAGCCCAATGGACACGACCGACCTTCTCACCGTATCATCAGCGGTACATTCCCTGACAGTTGAAACAACTGCCTTCCACCAATCATCCGCTTCCTGCTCGGAGTACTTAGGTTTGCTGTTATAGGTAGGATAGCCCTGATATGCCGAAGATATGATGTTGCCTTTTACATCAACTACCATACTTTTTGTGCCCGTTGTTCCAACATCAATTCCAATCATCAATTCATTCAAGTTCACACACTCCCCGGTTCCTTGTTTGTACATCTCAGCAATACAAATTCACAAAAGCACAGAAGTGCCTTGTATTTGTCTGTTTTGAACCTCTGTAAAAGCTGCGCAGCAAATTCTTGAAATTTCCTGCGCAGCTTTTAAAAATATTATTGACTTTTATTTTGAAAGCAGCTCTTTGGGATCGTAGTATTCCATTCCAAGATCGCTTGCTACAGGCTTACAGGTTATTTTTCCATCATAAGTGTTAAGACCCTTTAATAACGCGCAGTCCTCCAGCAGTGCTTCCTTCACTCCATGATTGACCATTTTAAGCAGATAAGGAAGTGTTGCCGCTTCAAGAGCAAATGTCGATGTTCTTGGCACAGCGCCAGGCATATTTGCGACAGAGTAATGGATGACCCCGTATTTCTCATAACTTGGGTTATCATGCGTGGTAACCCGGTCAATTGTTTCGATTGAACCACCCTGATCAATGGCAACGTCAACAATGACAGCACCCTTCTTCATTGTTTTTACCATATATTCTTTAACAATCTTCGGGGTCTTTGCGCCTGCCACCAGAACCGCGCCAATCAGAAGATCTGCGTTCTTTACGGCTGCGGCAACATTGTATTCGTTGCATGCAAGCGTGGTGACCTTTCCGCCGAATATATCATCAAGGTAAGCAAGGCGGCTTGCGCTAATATCCAGCACGGTAACTCTTGCACCAAGTCCCAATGCTGTTTTAGCTGCATTGGTACCGACGATTCCGCCGCCGACCACCACAACTTCAGCCGGTGCTACACCGGGGACGCCGCTCACGAGTACGCCCATGCCCTTGTTGTATTTTAACAGGAGGCTCGAGCCGACAAGAGATGCCATCCTGCCCGCAACTTCACTCATCGGGGTGAGAAGCGGAAGTTGGCCGTTACTAAGCTGTACTGTCTCAAAGGCAACACCGCAGACTTTTTTGCGCAGCAGTGCATCCGTAAGGGAACGGTTCGGCGCAAGGTGAAGATAGGTATAGAGTGTTTGTCCCTCTTTAAAGAGCTCGTATTCCGATTCAAGCGGTTCTTTTACTTTTACAATGATGTCAGAATCAGAGAAAAGTTTTTTCTTGTCCGTGCAAATCTCGGCACCGGCTTCGACATACTGTTGATCTTCAAAGCCGCTTCCTTCTCCGGCAGACTTTTCAACGATTACCTTGTGTCCGCTTTTTACCAGCACACTTACTCCGCCCGGTGTAAGCCCGACCCTGTTTTCATTGTTTTTGATTTCTTTTGGTAAACCGATAATCATACTGTTTTCCTCCATGTACTTTTTATAATATTATAAAAATAATATTTCTTATCAATTGATTTTTACCCATTGGTTCAAATCATCCGACTCATATGCTTTTTCCATCACATACTGAACATAAGCTGCCTCTGTAAAAGAAGGGCTTGCCTTTTTATTCTCATAAACACAGTCAAGAAAATGATACAGACTATGCACATGCGCCCTTGTCCACCCGATTGCAAATTTCGAGCTTGGAAAATCTCCCCCGGGTTTGCGGAATCTTTGCACGCACTCAATCTTGGTATACCCTTTCACACCGCCCAAGGGTTCGTCCGGTACGGTGTTGTCATAAAATTCGAGCCAGTTCGGGTCCATCAGGTTGGCTCTGAGCGCTCCTTTATCGCCGTGGATTTCAAACCGCATTTCGTCGTTGACGCCGGTGGAAATTTTGGATGCTTCAATGGTTCCGGTACTGTCGTTTTTCATCTTTGCAATCAGGAAAGCAGCGTCATCCGCCTCAATGTCAATCATTTTTCCGGTGCGGTCAGGCCGCTGTTTGTAAATTACTTCCGTGTCAGCGATGACTGAGGAATATTCACCGAGCAAATAATACATCAGGTCTATCACATGAGAGCCAAGGTCAAACAGCACACCACCGCCGCCAAATTTTTTATCTTGCTTCCATCCGATCGGCTTGTTGGGATCAACGGAACCTGAGTGAAGATAATTTGCCCTAAAAGATAAAATTTTCCCCAGTTTGCCTTCCTCAATCATTTCTTTCGCACGCATGGTAACCGGATAACTTCTGTACTGAAGCGCCATCTGTGTAATCACATTGGACGAATCCGCCAAATTTGCGATTTCCTTTGCATCTTCATAACTGGTGGCTAAGGGTTTATCACAATAAATATGTTTCCCGGCCTTTAAAGCTTTGAGAATACCTTCTTTGTGGTACAGGTTTGGGGTGCAGATATCTATAATATCAATTTCCGGATTGTTAAATATTTCATCGGGGTTATCAGTGGCATACTCGAATCCAAGGGTTTCTTTTGCATTAATCGCAGTGGAAAGCACCGCATCGCAAATGCCCACCAATTTTATTTTAAAGGGCAAATTGCTGTAATATAGAGGAATTGTTTTGTATCCGTAGGTATGCATTTTCCCCATAAAGCCAAAACCGACAATGCCTATTTTAAATTCACGCATTTCAATGCCTTCCTTATATTGTTTTGAGTGCAGAATCCATTTTGTCCACCAAATAATCTATCATCTTTTTTGTTGCAATGATTGGTGGCTTTGTGAGTGCGGCGGGGGGGCACGACTTTTTGTATGTCTGAGAGCTGACATCGATGCACTGATTATTTAAGCTTGATGTAAATTTATGCACATCCTCCGGGTCGTGAAAAAATATGCTGAGTAAATAGCCCCGTCCACCAACGTTATCAATCACTTTAGGATATTTTTCAGCAAGCGCCCTCACTTTATGTTGATAATAAGTCCCTGCTTCACGTAAAGCTTCTTCATTTGCCTGAGCAAATTCCATGGTAATCAGGTAGGAAAGCGATGCAAGTTCTTCTTGCCCGTTTGTTACAAGCGCACCAAACTGTGAGAGATTATCCATTTCATAAGTGCCGATAATCTTTGATGCCGCATACTGTCCGCCCGGGAACCCCTTGCCGATTACAACAAAATCCGGATTCAAGTCATATTCCCTAAAAAGATACATGCCGGGATACCACATGCACGACTGTATTTCGTCGCACATTGTTGGAGTATCGTTTGCGTGGCACAATTCATATACTTTGGACAAATACTCTTTTTCAAGCTTAATCGCGCCATAATTCATCAGAATGATTTCGTGGATAAAGCCTGCTGCCTTATATGGAGGCTTGTTGAATTGCTCAAATTTAATTTCAAAGTCATCGAAGTCATTGATTTTTACCGGGCAAACTTTGAACAATCCGTCGGCTTCCATTTTTGAGTATAAATCAGGCCAGAGGCCCCGCAACATCTGCGCGAAAACAGTGGTGCCATGATAGTTCGCGCCGCTTCCGTTCTCTTTGTCCTGCATTACGAAAAACACTGGCGTCCTGTCGCTATATTTGGGCTTTTCCTCAATTCCCTCAACTTTATAAAACCGGGAAAGCATCATTTTGATTCCAGCTTCACAGGAGAGGCTCCCGGTTTCCAGATTAATCACCCGGTTGAGAACATGAGGCTCCCGCGAATCAATTATCTTGTCAACCTCCGCGTCATTTCCTGCTGCTACACCATTAACCGTACGTACCAGTTCTCTTTCCAAAAGCCGCGTGATATACCCTCTTGTGTTATTATGAGTGGCGTTTGTAATTCCCAGCGCCCTTGCATTGTCAATCAGCTTGTACCCGGGGAAATTATGGCCAAGCGGCGCATGATAATGTTCGCTTTTACCCATAAGATATAAGCGCCCGTCCTGACCAAGCCTAAGGTAGCCAAGACCTGTTAAAGGGCTGGCATGAATCGCTGTTGCATTGCGAAATGATTTGGTCGGCGCTCCCGGAAATTCGTGTGACATACCGGATATAATCGGTTTTCCCACTTTATCCAAAAGCGAATCCATCCTGGTTACAAAATCATCAGGAAAAAACTCTACTTCAGCATCCACCAAACCCTGCGCAATCGTTCTTTCCATACCCAACAGGGCAACGGCTCCATCAACGACGGCTTCGATATATTCTTCACCTAACAACTGTTTTAATGATTTACTAATTGAATTCATAATACCACCCTTTAAAATATGCTCTGCATATTAAATTTTCCCTTAACACGATTTTAAATACTTTTGACATCCCATCCCATGATTTTGCCAAAACGCATGATATCATCACCGACATCGCCGTAAATGAGCGCGGAATGATGCGTACCACCCAGCCTGCTGTATTCCTGTAAGAATTCCGGAAGTTCGACCGGCGGCTTGAACCAGCCACGAACAACATCTTTCATATTATCCTGAGCCGTAACATCAAGCATTTCAATTGGCACAACAATCAGTGAAAGCCTGTCATCCGGCCCGGGAGCAAGGTTCACAAGACAAGCTTTTCCCGGCTTATATCTGCCGACTGCGATAACCGGCCGATCCGCATCGGTATACGCAAACGGGATATCAATCAGACTCGGCCTTTCAGCCGAAAGATTCACATTCATCTC